>Ga0208565_1002155_pt1 | contig 10815 bp, 6 predicted proteins | sample Sb_taG_7_FD_187706 | JGI IMG/M metagenome (GOLD analysis project Ga0208565, IMG submission 187706) | Peat soil microbial communities from Weissenstadt, Germany - Sb_50d_2_FS metaG (SPAdes) (version 2) | ecosystem: Environmental > Terrestrial > Soil > Wetlands > Peat | place: Germany: Weissenstadt...
CCCAGCCGCCAGCGCGAACGGAACAGTCAATCCATCGGACATGCCGATCACGACGTCACGTACGGCCTCGCTGGCAGTGAAATGGCGCTCGATATGGAGCGGCTGGTGCATGGGGCTGTCTCACTGAAGTCTTTCAAAGCGGGATGAGGACGGGACCTCGGAAATCAATCCAGCTCGCCGCACGCACGGCGGGCGTCACGCTCAAACCAGTTGTCGCGATAGTAATGCCCGCCGCGACTCCATGCCAGCATACTGGCCGCCAGGTATGCCGGAATGAAGACTGGCCCCCACTTTTCCGCTTGCCGCACGTGGGCCTGCTCATGATCGCGAAGCAGTTCAAGACAGAGCGCATCCCGACCGAGTATCACATGTCCCAGCGTCATCGCGTCGAAGCCGATACGGTTGGCGAACCACCTGACAAACCCGCCGTGAAACTCCAGGGCCCCGCGCCGGTGCTGAACCCGTCCGCCCGTCCCCAGCGTGAGCGTTCCGGCAACCAGCCCCACCAAGGTGGTCGGCGCCGCCCAGGTGTAACCCGCCAATCGGGTCAGAGGCCCGGGCGCGACAGGCCGGGCCAACCGGCTCCGTGCGTGTTCAACGCGGCTCGCCCGCGGACGGTGTGGTCGCTTGTGTCGCCGATCCCGATCGCGCCCCATGCTATGATCCAGCCTCGGGAACGTGGTAAGATTTGTCGCCCGGATCGGTATCCGCCCCGATTCGGATTGCCCGCGCAGCCCGGTACGGCTCGAGTAATGCAATCAGGCCGGGCCGACCAGGTCGCCGGCTGGAGGGCTTCGACCTCACGTGAGCGCCAACTGCCCACCAACCGACCCCCACGCCGCAGATCTGCCACCCTTCGTCCGTGCCGACCTGAACGAGCCACCGCTGGTGCGTGTGAGCTGGGTCTGGACGATCGCGCCGGCTTATGCCGGCGTGTTTATATGGATTCCTATTCTCGATCGGCTGGGAACGTGCTTGCCAGGGCAAACGAGCCTGGGCTGGCTGGCCGCCGCGGCCGTGCTGGCGGCATTGGCGTGCTGTTTTCTGCTCTACGACATCCCGGCCATGTGGGGGTGGACGGCCGGTCGTCGTCTGGGCGCCGTCGGTGCATCGACGTTCGGCACGACCGGGTCGGAGTGGATCACCGGCGTGGGCGTTGGGCTGGCCGCTCTTGGCTATTACGCGGTCTCGGTCACCATGGCAATGAAGCTGATCATGCTCGGACTGCTCTCGTGCGGCCTGATTGATCCCTGGGTCTTCAAACCCTGGAGTCTCGGGCCTCTGGTTTTGGAAAGCCCCGTCTTCCTGCTGACGGCCCTGTTCTGGATTTACGTGATCACGGTGGTCTGCCGGCTGCGGATGGCGGGTGTGATCTTTGCCCTCATGCAGGCCTACACGCCGGTGGCGCTCTTGCTCCTGGGTGCGACGGCCTTGCTTGCGAGCGCTGGCTTGCCGACGTTCGCCGCGGCAAAGGAGTCGCTGGCCCAGCTCGACCCAGGGCTCAGGTCGCAAGTGGAACCATGCCAGGCGCATCTGTTCCAGCTTATGTTCGGAGGTTTTGCCCTTTCCGGCTTGATGGGCGTCGAATGGGGCATGGCCGTCAGCGAGCGCCGCGATGTGCGCATCGGCGGCTGGATAGGGATCATCCTGGCTGGTTCTTACTGTGCGGTCATGGCGCTGCTCACGGTGGCCGGCGCGCTGGGCCAGTCCACTCGAGGTGGGTTCCAGGCAGTGGGGGACGTGCCAGCCTTCCCGCTCTCGTTTCATTGGGCCGTTTTCGTGGGCATTGGCGGAATCAAGGGCGGCGCGATTCTCAACCTTTTCGGGCTGGCCACGCTGCCCGCGGGGTGTTACTCGGCCTGGACCTTCAGCCGCCGGCTGTCGATGCACTGGCCGGCAATTGGCCTGGTCCCCTGGGCCCGGATCGGCGGGGTCCTGGCGTTCGTCCTGATCGCCACCTCCTGGGCGGGCCGTATCGAAGAGATCTTCAACCTCATGGGTGCCATCTTCGCGCCCGCCATCGGCGCTTTGGTTGCTGATGCTCTGCGGCAGAAGGGGCAGTGGCATGGAGTTCGCCGCGGCTGGAACCCGGCGGGGCTGCTGGCCTGGGGGCTTGGAGTGGCTGTCGGCCTGCTGCCGGTGCTCGGGGCATTGATCGATTGGAGCGCGGCACGGCGGTTCCAGCCGGCGGCCCTGTACGCGTTTCTCACCTCGGCCGGACTCTACCTGGCGTTGGCGCCCCTCGGGCTGGAGCGCCCCCTGGCTCTTCTTCCCGAACCGGTCGCCGAGGGTACGCCGAAGCCCGTCCCGGTCAGCCCCGACCTGGAGCCAGCGCGAGGCGAGGCCGGTTGACTCTCGATCGATCTGATCCCCGTTGACGTGGACCTGCTGGTCGAGAAGGCCGAGGGTATCATGCTAAACGTCTGGCCAAAGCTCCAGGCCAATTACCACGATTCGTCGCAAAGCTCGGTTTTCCGTGCGGGTGGTAAAGCTTGCGCCGGGATGTCGCCGGCACCAGGAGTCTTGGTTCCCGGGCATGGTTCAGCGACATCTCATGGCGACGCTAGCGACGTGATCATCTGAAGGTACGGCAGGAACACGGCCAGGATGATGAAGAACACGACCCCGCCCAGAATCACGACCAGGAGAGGCTGGATCAGGTGGCCCAGGTTCTTGACCATGCCCGAGACTTGCTCCTCGTAGTCGTCGGCCAGGTGGTTGAGGCTTTCGGGGACCTTCCCCGTTTCCTCACCGGTCTGAAGCACTGCGATGACATCGGGGGAAAACTGGCCGGAGGGCGCAAGCGCGGCGCTCAGCTCCTTGCCTTGCATGACCTTGTCCTTGGCGGCCTGGACGGCCTGGCTGATCGGTGTCATGGCGAGCACGCCGGCGGTCAGGTCGATCGAGCTACCGACGTCCACGCCGGCATCGAGCAAGGTCGAAAGCGTGCGAGCGAACCGGCTGATGTCGAGCTTGCGGCAGAGCGCGCCGAAGACCGGAGTCCTCAGGATCAGGCGGTCGATCAGGGCCTTGCCCGGCGAGGTCTTGTAGAACCGGTAGATCAGGAACGGTGTGCCGACCAGCACCAGCGGAATGAGCCACCATCCGACCCAGCTCACGAAATTGCTGAAAGCGAGGAGGGCGCGGCTGGGCAAGGGAAGCTGGATTTTCCGGTCGATGTCCTTGAGCATGGACGCGAACATGGGAAGCAGAACGATGGTGAGCAGGGCGATCACGCCGCCAGCCATGGTCAGCACGATGACGGGATAGATCATGGCCGACCGGGCCTGGCGAATCAGGCGCTGGCGTGCCTCGTAATGATTGCCCATCATCCGCAAGGTTTCGGGCACGCCGCCCCGCGCCTCGGCCACGCGAATCATGCTCAGAAACATGGTGCCGAAGATCTGGGGCTCGCGGGCCATCGCCTCTTCCAGGGTCGAGCCTCCTTTGATGGCCAGCCGCATCCGGCCGACGGCCGGGCCCAGCGCAGAGCCGGCGAACTGCTTCTCGAGGCTCGAGAAGGTGCGGCTGTAGTCGACCCCGGCATTGAGATACGAGGCGAACTGGCGGCAGAACTGGGCGAGCTGGCCCGAGCTGACGCGACCGAAAAAGATCCGTTCCCACCACTTGGGCCCCGGCGCGAGGGGCTCTCGGTACTCGCTGTCGAACTGGGTCGAACGTGTGCCCTTTGCCGATTTGGCCCCTGCCCCTGCCCCTGCCCCTGCGGCAGTTCGCGACGACGAACCAGGCCGGGCCGGGTTCGGCCGGAACGTGGTTCCGTCGGAACCGCCGGTTTGCGGAATGGGCGGAGGTTGCGCGCCGGGCCGTTTCGGCGCACCGGCCGGCGGACGCGGCCGGCGCGGCTGGGAGGGACCCAGATCTTCGGGGTCTCGGCTCAAAGTCTGACCCTCCACATGAGTTGCCGGTGACGGGTACAGGAAATCGGGCGAGGATCCTGCGTCTCAATACCATCGTCCGGGCCGACAGGCCCAAGGTCAAGCGGTTATCGACATTTGTCGGAGATTCGAACCTGCGGCTCAGGGTCGAAACATGCCTTCGAAAATGCTGAGAACTGGTTGCCGCCGTGGCCGCTACGGCACCTTGGGTTGGAGCAGGCTCAGGAAGGGGACGGGTCGGGAGATCGATCTCGAACAGCGCAGAAGCGAGGCACGCGCAGCGAAAACCCCGGAGAAGACTCCAAGGCCCGCGGCTGCAAAGTGCGAACGAGTGAGTAAGTGGCCTCGCCGAGTCGCGCGAACGGGGTCACTTCTTCTTGCGCGACTTGTCGCAGGACTCGCCCTCAAGGGCGTCTTTCTGCTCGTTGATCATCGGACATAGAGGAGACTGTTCCGCATTGAGCGCGGTGAAGTCTTTCCATTCCTCGGGAAGGTTGTCCTCGTGGAAAATCGCTTCCACCGGGCACTCCGGAACACAGGCTTCGCAATCGATGCACTCATCCGGGTGGATGTAGAGCATCTGTGCTCCTTCGTAGAAGCAATCGACCGGACAGACCACGACGCAGTCAGTGTATTTGCAGTCGAAGCAAGGCTCGGCGACAACGTGAGCCATTCGTGACTCCTTTGACAGATCAGATTCGTGACCTTGAATCGCGCTTGGGTGACGGTGGGGCGGATGATCTCGCACCGGATGGATGTCATCTTAAGACGAGGTCCCGGGGCGGTCAAGGGATCGCTCCGCCCTCCGCCGGGGCTACTGAAACTGTGCGTTCAGCCAGCTTTCCGCTTTGCGCTCTTGATGTAAACCGGCTTGAGCGGAACGTTCTCGTGCGGGCCGCGCGTGGTTGTCGGGACCTTGGCGATCTTGTCGACGACATCGATCCCGTCGATGACCTTGCCGAAGACGGTGTAACCGCCGCCGTAGGTATTCAAGTTCGGGTTGTCCACATGGTTGATGAAGAACTGGCAAGTGGCCGAATTGGGGTTAGCCGTGCGGGCCATGGCGACGGTCCCGCGGTCGTTGGACAGACCGTTACTCGACTCGTTCTTGATCGGCTGGTGCTTCCCCTCGGATTTTTCGACCATCTGATCGGTCATACCACCGCCCTGAACCATGAAGCCCGGCATGACGCGGTGGAAGATCAGATTGTCGTAGAACCCCTCGTCAACATACTTGAGAAAGTTCTCGACCGTGATCGGTGCCTTGTCCGGATACAGCTCCAGCGTGATCGCTCCCAGCGATGTGTCGAGCACGACGACGGGCTTCTGGGTCGAGTCCTGCCCGGCGACCGCGCTGAGGGATAGACAGGCCCCCAGTCCCAGAACCACAACGGAGAGTAGAGTGATCGAAGTCATGAGTCGTCCTAATCGCATGGTGCTGAAAACTCCTTTTGAGGCGAACCAACGAGGAACGCCGGGGAGGGGCCCCTCGCCCCTGCCCTGACAGATCTGCACAGTAGCATAAGAGTTACGCTAACAAACCGAGACTTCTCTGTCGAGCAGCACCTGCCGGGCGCACTACGGGCCGTGCCGTCAGTTGCCCGAGATCGACCGGCCGAGCTGCCGGACCAACACCTCGGCGTCCTGGACCATGGCCGGGCTGAGCTGATCGCGGCCCTCGAGCGCCTTGGCGAGGTATCCCCTGGCCCGAGCGGTGCGGGTGCGATCGGTGGCGAGCAGCTTGCCAAAGTGGTAGTTGAGGACCGGATGGTTGGGCGACCTGGTAAGCCCTGACTGGTAGGACTGTTCGGCATCGCTGCGGCGGCCCAGCGTTTCCTGGATGGCACCGAGCGTGTCATAGAGCTCTCCCGGCAAAGCCGCCGCGTTCACTTGCTTCATCAGGGACTGGAGCAATTCGAAAGCCTGCTGGCTGCGGCCGAGGTACGTATGCAGGACCCAGGCCTTGTTGTTAGCGGCCTCGACCTGTGTCGGCTGCACCTTGAGCACTTGGTCGTACTCGGCGACGGCCCGCTCGAACAGCGGGCGGGCTAGTCTCGGGTCGGACTGGCTTTCGGCCAGCGACAGCAGCAAGTCGCCCAGGTTCAAGTGCGCCACGGGGTTGTCAAGCATCGTGGCGGCCTTTTCCGAGAGCGGCAGGGCAAGATCGAGCTGACCGGCCTTGTGATAGCCAACCCCCGCGGCCAGCACGATCGAGCCGTCCGTGTCGCGGTTGCCGATCTCGGCGGCCAGGGTGCGGGCTTGCTCGAGGTCGCCAGCGCTGGCCGGCTCTCCGCCGGGTCGTCTGCCTGCCAGAAGCTGGATCAGTCTGGCTACGGCCTCGCCGTCCTGGGGATCGGATTTCAGGTCGCGCTGCAAGGCCGCGATGGCGGCCGTCCTTCGGCCTCTTGCCAGCTCGATGTCGGCGAGCGTGTGATACGCCTCGCGGAACCTCGGCTCGGCGGCGATGGCCGCTTCGAGCCGCTCGACGGCCGCCCGCCGGCCGGCCTCCCGCACCGAGCCGGACGCCCCCGTCTCGGCAAGGGCCTGAGCTTCGAGCAGGATGGCGTCGGGGCGGTTCTTGTTCGCGTCAAGCGCGATTCTCGCCTGCTTGAGCGCCTCATCGGCGTCGCGCAGCTTCATCAGCTCCTGGCCCAGCAAGACGCGCACGTCGGGCTGCATGGGGTTTCGTTCCAGAGCCTCCTTGTAAGCCTTGGCGACCTCCTCGGACTTGCCCTGACGGGAAAGCAGGCGGGCCCGAAGCAGCGGCCCCGTGGTCGACGCCGGTGCGATCTTGTCGATCTCCTCGGAGATTGCGATTGCCCGGTTGAGGTCTCCGCCGCGGGCTGCCAGATCGCACTCGGCTTGCAGGAAGACGACGCTTCGGGGATAGCGTTTGCGGTAGTCGCGGATCATGACCAGGGCTTTTTCATCGAGTGTTCGCTGGCGATCGGTCTTTCCCGCCACGGCTGCCTCGCCGGCCTGCAGCGAGAGAACCTGCACCAGCGCGGCGGCCAGGTTCGCGTCGTCCGGCGTCACCTCGATCAGTTTGCGAAGGACCTGCTCGGCCTTCTCGTAGTCTTTCCGATCCCGGAGCACATCCACCAGTAGCCGCCGAAATGTTCCCTTGGGGTCGTCATTGGTCTTCGACTCGACCAGCGCGATAGCCCCCTTGTGATCGCCCGTGGAGGCCAGCAGGAGGTACTCTGCCTGGACCAGCTCGATCGACTCGGGTTGCACGGTCAGCCCGCGCTCGAGCACCTCGCGGGCCCGCGTCACCTTCGTCGCGGCCGGCGGCATCTCGTTTTCGACCGCGGCGAGCATCAGGAAAAAAACGGCCGGCGTCTTTTCCGGATTCTTGCCCGTCAGCTCGATGGCGCTCTTCAGGGCGCGGGCCGCCTCGTCGAACTTCTTGGCGCTCATGTCGATGTAGGAGCGCGTGACGACTCCCGCGGCATTGGTGGGGTTGACCTTCAGCACATAGTCAAGCTGCGCCAGGGCCGCGGCGTCTTCTTTCTGCTGGCGGTAAAGATTCGCGCCCCGCACCCGCTCGTCGTTGCTGGGGGGGTTCTTGGGGTCGTTGAGAATTGCCGCCAACTCACGCTTGGCGATCGGCCACTGGTGTTTGGCAACGTAAGCCGTGACCAGTTGCCAGCGGTCGGCGCGGCTGAGTTTGCCGGTCTCGCTGTTGTGTTTCAGCTCCTCGAAGCGGCGAATTGCATCGTCGAGCTTGCCGGACTGGAGCTCGAGGTTGGCCAGGGCCGACTGGGCCGCCGACATGAGCGTGACGCCCGCATCGATTTCCTTGCTGGGCCGGTTCTTGACCAGGTCTTCAAGCGCCTTGGTCGCCTGCGAAAGCGAGCCTGTCTGACTGTCGAGCTGGGCTTTCCAGAACTGGACGATCTTGTTTTCCGGGTCCTTCTTCAGGGCATCGTTGAAGTGCTCAAGCGCGGCGGAGACGTTTTTCCGCTTGAGCGCGAGCTGTCCTTCCAGAATGTCGCCAGTGGCGGCTTCACTCCAGCGCTTGCGGATCCTGGCGATGGTCTCCGCCGCCGCGTCGAGGTCGTTCTGCTGCATGTCGATCTGGGCGACCTGGACCAGGGGTGAGGAATTGTCGCACCGCTCCGCGAGCGCGAGCAAGAGCTCGCGAGCCTCCTTGGGACGCTTGAGCGATTCGGCGAGAATCTGGCCGCGCATCAACGTCAGCGTGACGTTGTCGGGATCTTCGACGAGGAACTCCTTGAGCAGTCGATCGGCCTCGTCGGGCTTGCCGTCCTTGTTCTGCATGGCCGCGTCAAGCCCGGCAAGCTCCGGGGAACGGGGGAACCGCGCACGCGCCTGGCGAAGCAGCTTGCGGGCCTCGTCTGTCTTGCCCAGCTCTTCGTGAATCAGGATGGCGAGATTCTCCGTGCCAGGCCCCCCTTGCCCGCTGGCCCGCAGCCGATCGATCCGCGCCAGCGCCTCGTCATGATGTCCAAGCTGCACCTCGATCTGGGCCTGGCGCAGCGCGACCGCCGGGCCACCGCCCTGTTCCAGGGCCGCGGCTTTCTGGAATTCTTGTGCCGCGCGCTGCAGGTCCCCGGAACCGTGCCGGGCCTGGTAGAGCTCGCCGCTGATCTGGTGGAGTGTTCCCTTCAGCTCAGGGGGAATCGTCCCCTCGGCAAGCTGGTGGAATAGCGCTTCGAGGATCGGTTCGGCCTCCTCGGGATAGCCCGCCTGAAGAATCGTCCAGGCCGCCCAGATCTGATACTGGGGCTCGAGGTTGCCCATCCGCAGGGCGCTCTGGAGATACTGCCGGCCCAGACTCTGCTCCTGGTTGAGAACCAGCGCCACCCCATAACGAGCTTGCGCCTCGGCAAGCGCGGGAAGCTGCGCCGCCGCCAGCTTCAAATGGTTCAAAGCGCTGGCCCGGAGCTTGGGCTGCGCCGGCTGCACCATCTCGTTCTTCCGGCCCGCCTGCGCAGTGGCGCGGATCAGGCCGGACCGCTCGAGGTCGATGGCTCCCTGGAACAGGTGCCCCAGACCCTGAAATCTAGGCTCCGACGAGGCCAGCAGGGCCTGGACGTGCGTCGCCGACTTCGAGTAACGGGCCTCGTCGTCCTCTTTGGAGAGGGCCATCTCGACCGCCACGGCATGCAACCCCATGACCGGGATTACACTCGCCGGCTGGGCGGCGGCGGGCTGTCGCAGCGCCTCCTCGATCACCTGCAGGCAGCGATCGCGCTGCTGGCGGAACCTGAGATGATCGGCATAGCTCAGGTAGATCTGAAAATCGGATTTCTGGCTGGCGCTCAAAACCTTCTGGAAGATTCCCTCGAGCTCGACCTCGATGGCGTCGGCCAGGCGAAGGACGGTGCCGTCGCGGCCGCCTGTCGGCTTCGACCTGTGTTGCACCAGCGCGCGCTGGGTTTGCTCCAGAAGCTGGCTGAGCCGGGTCACTCGCCCGGAGGCGAGTTCGGGGTCGGCGACGAGCTCCTTGACGTGGCCGAGCAGGCTATTGACCTGGCCTTGCAGCGAGCCTTCACCCCTCTGCATCTGGATCTCAACCGCCTCGACCCGCACCCGGGCCATCCGGTCAACCGGGCCGGCATCGGCGGGCAGAACGATCGACCGCGCCTGCGAGAAGGCCTCGTCGCGAGCCTTGTCGTCACCGGTTGCGATCGCCAGCCGGGCCCGGATCAAGCACTGGCGCATCGCCGGGGCATTCTGCGCTTCGAGCACCTTGAGATGCCGCTTGGCCTCCGGCACATTGGGCGACCGCGACTCGAGCTCCGCGAACGCCAGGATGAAATGAGCGTCGCTGTTCTCAGCGTCGACCTTGAGCACCTCTCTGGCCCAGTAGACCGACTCCGAGTCGTTGTCCTGGTTCATGGCGGCCTCCAGGAGCTGCACCCTGGGCCCTCGTGCGCTCTTGTCGAACTTCACCGCCTTGACCAGGTGATCGACCCGCTCCGCCTTGAGCGTCTCTTGACGATCGGCGGGCGCCGTCCTGCACCAGTCGCGGTACAGGTTGGCGAATTCCTCATGGATCGCGGCGCTCCTGGCGTCGTACTGGAGCGCCTGTTTGAAATAGATCACGGCATCGTCAAAGCGGCCAGCGGCAGCCGCGGTCCGGGCCTGCTTCAGGACCCCCTGCGCCGACCTGGGAACGAGAGACCAGGCCATGGCGATCACACCGACCACCGCGACCACGGAAAATACACCTGAAAGGATGAGCAGTGGTTTCCAGCGTACGGTCATCGGGCTTTACTCCTTCGGCTCGAGGTGCCGTGCCGCGCGCCATGGTCGCCTCCGCGCAGCGGGGCCATCCGGGCCCTCTGGCGTGCCATCCATTCGCGGCGTTGAAAATCGGCAGGAGATCCTCGGAAACGATCACGGGAATCACGTTCGGAAGGTGCGTGAGCGGCCGGGAACCGGAGGTTCGGCTCAGGCGAGCGAGCGGAGGTGTGAGTGGGAAGGGGCAACGCCATTTGCCCTGATACCTCGTCGAGGTCGCATTCCATTGCCGTTGAATCCCAGAATCCGGGCACCGCATACCATAAGGTATTCCCCGCCCGGACATCAAGCGCAATATTCTCGACGAACAAGGCGACGAACAAAGCAGACGTTCTTAATTGTTGCGGCAAGATGCCCAGTCTGCGGCGAGCCGGTTTGCCTGGGTCGTTCAACTTACCAATACAATTAAGAGCGTCCTCTTCGCCTACCTCGGCAGGGTCGGTACTGTCCAGGCGCCCCACTTGCTCACGAACGGCGGCCAGCTCTGGCGGATCGACGGAAGTCCTGTGGAGCTTATTACATCAGGCCGAGACCTCCGTCGTGACCGATTCCGCGAGTGGAAGCTGAAGTCCCAGCCAATCGCGAATCCTGGGAATACGGCGAAGGACCGTCGTTTCCAAAAGCAGCACCGCGAGCAAGGACGCGC
>Ga0208565_1002161_pt1 | contig 10787 bp, 12 predicted proteins | sample Sb_taG_7_FD_187706 | JGI IMG/M metagenome (GOLD analysis project Ga0208565, IMG submission 187706) | Peat soil microbial communities from Weissenstadt, Germany - Sb_50d_2_FS metaG (SPAdes) (version 2) | ecosystem: Environmental > Terrestrial > Soil > Wetlands > Peat | place: Germany...
AGAATTCGGGGCGGAGTGGGTGCAGGGGGGGTCCATTGCCATGAGGTACCTCGCGGTTGAGGAGATGGCACGCCCGGGCTTCTGGACGTCACTGCGGCATCGGGGCAGCGGCGCGTCGACGTGGCACACGGTGACCGAGTCCGCTCCCCGGCCCATCAAGACGCTGTGCGGCCTCCCGTACACCTCCGAGGCCCTGCGGACCTGGGACCAGATACCGGTGGCCGCACGCTGCTCTCAGTGCGAGCGAATGGTGGCCGGCGCCAGCAGTGCGAGAAGCGCCACCTTCATCGCCCACGTGCCCGCCGCCGAAGCGGTCCAGGGCCAGCCCAAGGAGCGCCGCATCCCGAAGGGTGCGTGAGTCGGTCGACAACGCGACACGCCGCCCGAGGACGGGCGACGCCTTCCCCGGCGGTGCGTGCCCTGGCAAGAATTGGGTCTCAGGACCCCCTTTCTTAGGGTGCCGCCACCGCTAAAATCACTGGGGTGGAAGGGGGGTCCATACGGTGACGTACCTCGCAGTTCCGGAGATGCCGCGTCGCACATTTTGGGCTTCGATTCGGCGTCGCAACACGATGGCGGAGTGGCACGCGTTGGCGGAGTACTCCCCCCCGCCCATGGAGACGCTCTGTGGGTTCGTGAGCGTGTTGGAGCCTCATCGGACATGGGAACAGACGTTGCCCGACGCCCGGTGCCCTCGGTGTGAGCGACTCATGGAAGCGGCCGACCGGGCCCGAAACGTGATGGCAGCTGCCGAGGCCGCGCCTCCGATGGAGCCGGTCAAAGCCGAGCTTCTCAGACGACGGGTCATGGAAGGCGCCTGATCCGAGTCGCATCAGGCGATACCGAAGGGTGGCGGACCGCGGTACGCGACCCGGTTGACGGGTGCAACCTCGCACGGCGTCGCGGGCGGCGGTGTGTTGAAGCAGCCGGGTCATCGGCTCGGCTGGCGGGGGAGGGCTCGAACCTCCAACATCCGGCTCCAAAGGCCGGCGTTCTGCCGATTGAACTACCCGCCAAGGGGTGCTGCCCGGGGAAGAGATTACGAGGTCACGCTTCGATCAACTCGATTCGATTGCCGAAGGGGTCGTCGACGTAGCACCGCCGTGCTCCGGGGACCTCGTCGTCGAACCGCACGCCGTGACCGGCCGCCTCGAGCGCCGCGCACAGGTCGTCGAGGTCCTGGACCACCAGCGCAGGGTGGGCTTTGCGGGCCGGCCGGAAATGGTCCTCCACCCCGAGGTGCAGCGCCACCTGGTCGTTCGAGAACCAGCAGCCGCCCCGGGCCGCCAGCACGGGTGGCTTGGCTCGCTCCTCGAGCCCCAGCACCGCCTGGTAGAAGGCGCGCGCCGCACCCTCCTGGCCCCGGGGCATCGCCAATTGGACATGGTCGACGGCGACAACCCGGTACCCCACGATCCACCTCCGACGAGCCGCGGCTTCCCCATCCGGCGAGAGGCTACTTGGCGGATGGCGCCGCAAGGCCGCTAACCTGCGACAAGACATGGGATCGCTGATCAAGAAGCGCCGCAAGCGCATGCGCAAGAAAAAGCACAAGAAGATGCTCAAGGCCACCCGCTGGCAGCGGCGGGCCGCCGGCAAGTAGCGATCCCACTCCCGCCCGATGGGCGGGAGTGCCGCGTGAGGCCCTCGATGCTCTGGCTCAGCGAGCGGAGACGGCGGGCACGGTCCGAACCTCCACCAACGGAGCGTGCTGGTCCCCCATCACGAGGAAGTCGAGGCCGGCGATGCCAAGGCCCTCGGCGTCCCCCTCGACGAACCACGTCGAGCCGCTCCCCGCCAGCCGCGGCGGTACGCCGGTGACAGCGGCGAACTCCTGGCGCCACCGCGCCAACTGCGGCGCCACCGCGATGGCGGCGGACTCGAGGTCGTTTCCCCCGGGCTCACCGACGCGCTCCCGGTCTGTGTGCCGGGTACGCCGGTCGTCCCATTGCTCGTAGACCGAGGCGGTGTCGACGGACAACGGGGAAAGCAACAGGACGAAGCGACGATCCTCGAAGCGCAGCGGCTCGACCTCCTCCCCCACCCCGGTCACCCGGGCGCGCCCGCCCCGGACACAGAAAGGGACATCCGCACCGAGACGGACGGCAACGGCGAGGTCGCTGATGCCGGCCCACCGCAGAACGGCGGCCGCGTCCGCCGACCCGCCTCCGAGCCCCGCTCCGGCGGGGATGCGCTTCACGATCCGGACCGACGCGGCGCGGCCCACGACGGCCAGCGCTCTCGCCACGAGGTTGTCGGGCCCGGTCGGCACCTGGCGAACGCCGAGGTGTCCGCTGACGGCGTCGACCACGGCGATCCCCTCCCCGGGCCCGAAGGTGAGGGTGTCGGCGAGGTCGATCGACACCATCTCGGCGTCGAGGAAGTGGTACCCGTCGTCACGAACCCCCGTCACCTGCAACGAAAGTGTGAGCTTGGCCGGTGCCGTGACGCTCGGCCCCGTCCCTGCGGTCACCGCATCCGACGGGTCGTGCCCACGGGTCATGTGCGGTCCCCCGGTGCCCCGGTGGCCCCGGGGACGGACCCGGTGACGGTGACGGCGCTCACGAAGCGGCTGGCCCTGGAGCGCACGCCGCCAGTCTTCCCCAATCCTCAACCCCCAGATTCTCGGCACGTGCCTCTGGATCGATCCCTGCGGCGACGAACGCGTCGGGCGGCACCACGCCCGCCAGCGATTGCCGGAGCATCTTGCGGCGGTGGCCGAACCCGGCCCGTACCAGCTCGAAGAGCCGCGCCGCGGGGACGATTTCGGGATCCACCGCCACCGCCCGACGGCGCTCGATCCGGACGAGCACCGACTCCACGGCGGGACGGGGCACGAACACCGACGCGGGCACGCGTCCTACCACCCGTGCCGTGGCGTGGTACGCGACCTTCACCGACACCGCGCCATAGGCCTTGCTGCTGCCCGGGCTTGCCGCCAGCCGCTCGCCGACCTCGCGCTGGACCATCACGAGCATCGCTTCGACGGCCGTCGCCTCGTCGAGGGCGCGCAGCACCACCGGCACCGCGACGTTGTAGGGAAGGTTTGCCACCATCATCCACGACGACCCGTGGACGCTGGGTCCCGGCACGTCGAGGAGCTCGTGCCAGTCGAGGGTCAAGGCGTCGGCCTCGACGACGCGCACACCGACACGCTCGACTTGCGCGCGCAGGAGGGGGACGAGGCGCCGGTCGACTTCCACGGCCGTGATCGACGCACCGGTCTCGGCCAGGGCGAGGGTGAGCGAACCCAGACCGGCACCGATCTCGACCACGGCGTCCCCTGGTCCGGCACCGGACAACCGGGCGATGCGACGGACGGTGTTGGCGTCGACGACGAAGTTCTGGCCCAGTGCCCGGCTGGGACGCAGCCCGTGCTCGTCGAGGAGCTCCCGGACCTGGTGGAGCGACAGTGTCACGTCACGAATGGTGCCGCCGCCGGATGGTGGCGGGGGTCACCAGGTCAGGCGCACCTCGATCACGCCCACCGCCAGGCTCGCCAGCGCGGAGAACGTGGCCGGGGAGAGGTCGACGACCCGCCCGGGATTGTGCGCCTCCCGGTCGTCGACCGTGCACCGGGTCGACGCCCCCGTCGAGAGGTCTGTCACCGTGACCACCGTCCCGAACGGAAGGCTCGGACTGGCACAGGTCCCTGCCGGCGCGCCGTACCAGGAGGCAATTCCCGCCGTCGTGCTCTGGGGGGGCTCCGGGGCGGGCGCGAGCACGGGTTTCGGCGCCGTCACCGGTTTCGGCGCCGCCGCCACGGCAACGGGGGCCGGTGCCGGTGCAGAAGGGGGCGGTCGCGTCGTGGGCGTGGTCGTGCTCGCGGTCGTGGGCACCGGTTGGAACGACACGTTCTCGACCTGACCCGTTCCCGTCACCGCCGTCGTCGGCCCGGTGGCGGGCCCTGAGGCCGGCGTCGACCTCGACCCGCTCAAGTCCGCGAAGACCACAGGGATCGTCCACGACGTCGACAGCCGGTCCAAGGACTCGGCGACGCGGACGCGACCGGTGGCGGCACCACTGCGGTGCCGTTGTCCTTGCAGCGTCGAGCGCTGCGGAGTTGCGAGCAGGAGGAGCGGCACAACGACCAGGGTCAGACAACACCCCATCTGTACAACGTGCCGCCACCCCCCGGCGCTTCGGGTCCTCAGATCTCCACCCTTCCTCTGCGGACTCCATGTCGATCGCGTCGGGATCACAGACGACGCTAGGCGAGGGCGCGTGCACCATCAATTCGATGTGCCACGAGAGTCGCGTCGCGACGACGAGACGCCGTCGCTGCGTGCGACAGAGCGTGGCATTTTGACTACCTAACACGAATAGGCGTGATTCCATCCTGTGGAAAACCCTCAAATTTGGGCCAAAACTCCTCACAGAGCGCATTGATATGGCCACATCGAATTACTCGCAATTCCTTGCAGCTCTCGGAACGATGGCGTCGTTCATCCCAGCGCGAAGGCGGCACGCGTGGCTGAGGTGGAGGTCGCCGCGAGCGACGAGGGAGTGACGCCTTTGACCTCCGACAGGGCTTCACCCACTGCCACCACCCACGCAGGTCGGTTCTGCTTCCCGCGATGGGGAACCGGCGCGAGAAACGGCGCGTCGGTCTCCACCATGAGTCGGTCGAGGGGGCACATGGCTGCCGCGTCACGGACGTCCTGCGCGCCCTTGAAGGTGACGATGCCGCTGAAAGACAAGAACGCGCCGATGTCGAGACAACGACGCGCCTCGTCGGGCCCGCCTGTGAAGCAGTGCAGCACCGTGCGCTCGGGCGGGCCCGCGGCACGCAGCACGTCGAGCGTGTCGTCCCACGCGTCGCGCGAGTGCACGACGAGGGTCAGGTCGTGACGACGCGCCAACTCGACCTGGGCGGCGAAGGCGTCACGTTGCGCGGGCCGGGGCGAGTGCTCGTAGTGGTAGTCGAACCCGCACTCCCCCACCGCCACCACGAGGTCACGGTCGGTTTCGAGCACCTCCGCCAGCGCGTGTTCGAGCTCCCCGACCCCGTCCGAGGCCTCGTGGGGATGGAGCCCCATGGTCGCCCACACCTCGAAGTCATCGGGCACGGCCCCGCCCCGGGCGCCACCGCGGCCGGCGGAGGTCTCCCTCCGCACCGCCCGGACCAGGTCCACGGCCTGGCGCGAGGTGGCGGCGTCGGTGCCGACACACACCACGCCGGCCACGCCGGCGGCGGCCGCCTCGGACAGCGTGGACAGAAGCCCGTCCTCCTGGGGCCGGTAGCGGTCCTGGAGGTGGCAGTGCGAATCGATCCAGCGAGCGGCTGGCGCCGTCGAGCCCCCGGACGGTGACTCCCCCGCCTCCACCGTCGTCACGCCCTGCGTCGGGGGAAGAGCGGAGGCGCCTTCTCCACCGGCAGCCCACCGGGGTAGCCACCCCAGGTGGCGTCGGCGGGCAGCCGGCACTCCTCGGGCCGTCCTGCGAGCCCCAGCCGGCGCCACACCTCGGCACACGTCTCGGGCATGGCCGGCGACGCCAAGAGGGCCACGATCCGCAACGCCTCGAGCGCGCTGCCGAGCACCTTGGCGACTTCGGGACCGGGCTCCGCCTTCCACGGCTCGGTCGTCTCCAGCTCGGCGTTCGTCTCGCGGATGAGCCGCCACGTCGCTTCGAGGGCGAGATGGGGCTGTGACTCGTCCCACGCCTCGGTGGCGTCCCGGACGACATCCGCGCTCACGGCGCGGAGCCGGCTGTCGGGATCCGGAGCGGGACCGCGCCCGTCACACTTCGACCCGACCACCGTCGCCACGCGTGCCAAGAGGTTGCCGAGATTGTTGGCCAGATCGGCGTTGTACCGGGTGGTGATGCCCTCGTAGGAAAAGTCGCCGTCGGTCCCCAACGGCGTGTCGCGCAGGAGGAAGTAGCGCACGGCGTCGACACCGAAGTCGTCGGTCAGGTCGCGCGGCGAGATCTGATTGGCTTTTGACTTCGACATCTTCTCGCCCGACACGAGCAGCCAGCCGTGCACCAGCAAGTGGGCGGGCGGGTCGATGCCCGCGGCCATGCACATCGCCGGCCACCACACACAGTGGAACCTGATGATGTCCTTGCCCAGGAGATGGTGCACGGCCGGCCACCACGCATCGAATCGGGCGGGGTCGTCCCCGTACCCGATGGCCGTCAGGTAGTTGACCAGCGCGTCGTACCAGACGTAGAAGACGTGCCCCCGGTCCCACGGCACCTCGACTCCCCAACGGGTCGAGGTGCGGGTGATCGAGATGTCCTCGAGCCCCCCCTTGATGATGCCGAGCGCCTCGTTGCGCTTGGCGGCGGGCCGGACGGCGTGGGGATCGGCCTCGTACCACTCGAGGAGCCGGTCCTCGAACGCGCTCAGCTTGAAGAAGTAATTCTCCTCCTCGAGGAGCTCGACCGGCGTTCCGTGAATCGGGCAATTGCCGTCGACGAGCTCGGACTCCTTTTTGTAGTCCTCGCACGCCACGCAGTACAGGCCGCGGTAGACGCCCAGTTCGGTGAAGCCGTTGTCATGGATCTTTTGCAGGAACTGCTGGACGGCACGGTGGTGGCGGGGTTCGGTCGTGCGTATGAAGTCGTCGTTGGAGATCCCGAGCCCCTCCCACGCCTCGACGAAGCGTCCCGCCATGGCGTCGACCCACTCCGCCGGCAGCACTCCGTGCGCCTCGGCGGCGCGGGCGATCTTGTCGCCGTGCTCGTCGACGCCGGTGAGGAAGAAGACGTCATCGCCCAGGAGACGGTGCCAACGGGCCAGCGCGTCGGCGACCACCATCGTGTAGGCGTGCCCGATGTGGGGCACGTCGTTCACGTAGTAGATGGGTGTCGTGACGTAGAAGCGGGGCACGGCCGTAGCGTACCGAGCGCACGCCGATCCCCGATCCCGATGGGCGGGCACGGGGCCCGCCCGCCCTACCCGACCGCTACCAGTTGGCCACGTGGCACGCCCCGTGCCCGGTCCGCTCCACGTAGCGCTGGTGGTAGGCCTCGGCGGGCCAGAACGTCGAAGCGGGTGTGACCTCGGTGACGATGGGGCGACGGAACCGCTGCTGATACTCCTGGAGCGACTCCTTGGCGAGGCGTTCCTGCTCGGCATCGTGGACGAAGACCGCCGAACGGTACTGCGTGCCCACGTCGGGACCCTGGCGGTTGGGCGTGGTGGGGTCGTGATGACGCCAGAATTCCTCCAGTAGGTGCTCGTACGACACCTTGGCGGGGTCGAAGGTCACGAGCACGGCCTCGGCGTGTCCGGTCGCCCCGGAGCACACCTGCTCGTAGGTCGGCTGGGGTCGGGCACCACCGGTGTAACCCGAGACGGCGTCGACCACGCCGGGGATGGCGCGGAAGAACTCCTCGACACCCCAGAAGCACCCAGCCGCGAACGTCGCCAGGGCCAGGCCTTCGGGCGCGTCGCCGGGCTCGACTGGGGGCGCCTGGGTCTTGTCCATTCCGAATCTGGTCACCTGTGGTCCCTCCCACTCGTCATCGACGCGCCGGCACACCGGACCCGTCTGTGCCATTCCAACCGCCGTTCACGGCTCGGCATTCCGCCGCAGGGCGAGCGCCAAGTCATAGGCGCGTCGGCGAGACACGCCCATGGCGCCCGCCACCAGTCCCGCCGCATCGCGCAGCGAGTCACCGGCCTCGAGCCGCGCCCGGAGGGCCTCGACGATGTCGGGGTCGTCAGGAGCACGGTCCGCCTCGGGGTCGCCCGCCAGCACCACCACGACCTCCCCGCGCACGTCGCGCTCGGCGAATGCGGCGGACGCCTCGGCCAGGGTGCCGCGCCACACCTCCTCGTGGAGCTTGGTGAGCTCGCGGGCCACGACGACACGGCGCTCGGGGCCACACGCCTCGAGCAGGTCACCCAGCGTCGCCGCCAACCGGCCCGGCGCCTCGAAGAGGACCGCGGTACGGGCGTCGCCGGCGACGACCTCGACGCGGCGCCGCCGCTCACCCCCCCGGCGGGGCAGAAAGCCCTCGAAGCAGAAGCGGTCGGTGGGGAGCCCGCTCACCACCAATGCGGCCAGCACCGCGCTCGGTCCCGGGACCGTGGTCACCGTGGCGCCGGCCGCGGCCGCCGCCGAGACCAGCCGACCGCCGGGATCGGAGACGGCGGGGGTGCCGGCGTCGCTCACCACGGCCACGGTGCGGCCCTCGGCCAGATGGGCGAGGACTGCCTCGACACGCGCCATCTCGTTGTGCCCGTGCAGCGACATCAGCCTGACCCCCTTCAGACCCGCGTGGGTCAGCAACCCCCGGGTGCGCCGCGTGTCCTCGCAACACACGAGATCCGCCTGCGCCAGGGCCTCGAGCGCACGGGGTGATAGGTCCCCCAGGTTCCCGATGGGAGTGGACACGAGGACCAACGTGCCCGCGCCACGGTCACCGCTCACGGCCGTCGTCGAGCTCGAGCTTGTCGCCGGTACGAAGGCCCCAGCGCTCGAAGGCGCCCGACTCTGCTTCGAGCACCGTCCGCGCACGCCAGCGTGGCAGCGACATGCGCCATGGAGCGAGGCTGACGATGTCGACCACGCACAGCTGGCGGTCGAGGAACGCGACGTCGATGGCAAAGCGCATTCCCAAGGTGTGAACCGATCGGGTGTGGGGCAGGATGAAGGCCCCTTCGTACCCCGGGCGCCCCAGGAGCCCGCGCAACCGCTCGACGTAGGTGCCGGCGATCTCCGCATTGGCCAGCACCGTGCCGTCGCGCAGCAGCCACGTCGTCGAGGTCACCGTGGCTCCCGGACCATCACACGTTGAATCTGATCTCGAGCACGTCGCCGTCGAGCACCTCGTAGTCCTTGCCCTCGAGGCGGATGCGGCCCGCAGACTTCGCTGCCGCCCACGAGCCGAGCTCGATGAGCTCGTCCCAGTGGATGACCTCGGCTCTGATGAAGCCTCGTTGGAGATCGGAGTGGATCACGCCCGCGCATTCCGCCGCGCTGGCACCGGCCCGGAAGCTCCAGGCGCGCGATTCCTTGTCGCCCGTCGTGAGGAAGACGCGCCGCCCGAGGAGCAGGTAGGCACGCTGGGCCACACGCGTGAGCGCCCCCGCACCCAGCCCGAGCCCCTCGAGAAGCTCGGCGCGCTCATCGGGCGCCAGTCGGGACGCTTCGGCCTCGAGCTGCACGCACACCCCGAGCGCCTCGCCGTGCCCCCCGAGCGCGGCGGCCACGGCACCGGCGAGGTCGTCGGCCTGATCGAGTTGGTCGTCTCCCACGTTGACCACGGCGAGCACGGGTTTGTCGGTGAGGAGGAACAGGCTCTTGCACGCGGCACGGTCAGCGGGGTCGAGCCCTGCCCGGTACAGCGGGACACCCGCGGAGAGCTCCTTGTAGGCGCGCTCCATGGCGGCGATCTCGCCGGCCAGGCTCTTGTCCGACTTGGCGGCACGGCGGCGCTTGTCGAGCTGGGTCTCGACCGTGGCCAGGTCGGCGAGGACGAGCTCGAGCTCGAGCGTGGCGAGAGCCTCGACGGGGTCCGTGTCCCCGGGCACCTCGGGGTTCTCGAAGGCACGGAGGACCACACACAGCGCGTCGACCTCACGGATTCCGGCCAGAAAGCGGTTCCCGAGGCCCTCCCCGGTGGACGCACCCGAAACGAGTCCGGCGATGTCGACCACCTCCATACCGGCGTGCACCACCTTGCGGCTGGAACTCATGTGCGCCAGGGCGTCGAGTCGGGAGTCGGGCAGCGGTGCGGCGGCCACCACCGTCTCGGTGGTGGTGAAGGGGTGGGAGGCGACCGGTGCGTCGGCACCGGTGAGGGCGTTGAACAACGACGTCTTGCCGGAATTGGGCAAACCGACGAGACCCAGTCGTTCCATTGCTCCGCGACGCTACCGGCTCGCCGACGACGGGATTTCGGGGCGGGCGAGCCATCCGGGCCCCGGCCCGTCGGCCATCGGGGCCCCGGGCCGGGGCACCGCCGCCGACCCGATAGCGTGGGACGCCATGTCCAAACGCACCGTCAAGCGCAAGATCCGGAGCAAGAAGAAGGCGAACCACGGCAAACGGCCCAACGCCGGTCGGGGCTGATCCCCGGCCCCCGGGGACCCGGGCTCGCGCCCGCTTCAGGCGACGTACGCCAGGCCTCGGCCCTTCACCATTGCCACGAGCGGTGTGGGCAGGTCCGAGATGATGCCGTCGACGCCCAGCTCGAGGAGCCGGGCCATTTCGAGCTCGTCGTTGATCGTCCACACGTGCAGGGCCATCCCGCACTCGTGCGCGGCGGTCACCAGCAGCTCGTCCACCACCACGAGGTCCCCTTGGACGGCGGGCACCTGCAACGCCGCATGGGCCATGGCAGGGGGCTCCTCCGCCTGGTGCACGGCGCGCCAGAACATAGCGGTCGCCAGAGTCCCCGCCGAAGTGGCGATGTCGGGGGCGAACTTGGCGAAGGAGTCCGTAGCGACGTCGAGGAACGACGCCACGATGACGCGCCCTGTTCCCTGACGGCCGGCCAGCTCACGGGCCAGGAGCTCCTCGTAAGGCTCGACGGCGGGTGCGGTCTGCTTGATGTCCAGATTGAGCGCCACATGCGGATGGTCCTCGAGGACGTCGAGCACCTCGCCCAGCGTGGCCACGCCGAAGTCGGGCGTGCCCGGGCCACGCCCCCGATAGGGGTAGGCCTCGGGCGCGAGGTCCTGGGTCTCGTCACCGCCCGGCGCGAACCAATACGCGTTGTCGAGCTCGCGCACCTGTGCCAGGGTCATCGAGTGGATGGGACCGTGCCCGTTCGTGGTGCGGTCGACGGTGCTGTCGTGGCAGACAACCAGGTGCCGGTCGGCGGTG
>Ga0208565_1002164_pt1 | contig 10782 bp, 4 predicted proteins | sample Sb_taG_7_FD_187706 | JGI IMG/M metagenome (GOLD analysis project Ga0208565, IMG submission 187706) | Peat soil microbial communities from Weissenstadt, Germany - Sb_50d_2_FS metaG (SPAdes) (version 2) | ecosystem: Environmental > Terrestrial > Soil > Wetlands > Peat | place: Germany: Weissenstadt...
CATCCGCGAATGCGTCTCGATCGGTCCCAACTGCCGGATCGGCGGCGAGGTGGAGGCGTCGATCGTGCACGGTCATTCCAACAAGTACCACGAGGGGTTCCTCGGTCACGCCTACGTGGGCGAGTGGGTCAACCTGGGGGCGATCACCTCCAACAGCGACCTGCGGAACGATTACGGCGAGGTTTCCGTTCCTCTCCAGGGCAACCCGGTCAAGACCGGCCAGACCAAGGTCGGCTGCTTCATCGGCGACCACACTCGCACCGGCATGGGCTCCATGCTCAACACCGGGACGTCGATCGGCGTGATGTGCAACGTCCTTCCCGCCGGCCTGCTCCTGCCCAAGCACGTCCCATCGTTCATGGCCGTCATGTACGGCCGTGTCGGTCCCGGGTTCTCGCTCGACCAGATGTTCGCCACCGCCCGAATCGTCATGGGCCGCCGTGGCAAGACGTTTTGCGAAGCCGAAGAGCAGCTCTACCTCCAGCTCTTCGAGCAGACCCACCTGGAGCGCGAACGCGCGTTTCACCGGGCCCACGACCGCCGCGCCGCTTACTGGCCTGTCGCTCAGGCGGTGCGGCGGGGATTGACTGTTGAGGCAGAGGTCGCGGGCGGTTAGATCACTTCGACTAGACCGGCTAGGAGAGAGCATCGGTCGGTCAGCCCGCTGCCATGCTCTGACAACCAACGTACGTTGCTCTGAATACATCACTTTCTGGAGAGAATGAGGAGGCCCATGAGTCGCGTCGACGTCATCGTTCCTTGCTATAACTACGCGCGGTTCCTCCGGGAGTGCGTTGAGAGTGTCCTTAGCCAACCGGTGGATGTTCGTGTTCTGATCATCGACGACGCTTCGACCGATGATACGCCGCAGGTGGCGGCGCAATTGGCGGCTGAAGATCACCGCGTCGACGTGAGAAGGCACCCTGAAAACCGAGGCCACATCGCAACGTACAATGAAGGTCTAGAGTGGGCGAGCGGGGACTATACAATGCTGCTCTCCGCCGACGACTATCTAGTCCCCGGGGCCCTCGCCCGCGCTGTCAAAGTCATGGATGCCAATCCATCCGTAGGCTTCTGCTATGGGCGAGTTCTCAGCGAAGATAGGCATTGCTCCGGATGGAGCGATAAAACTCAAGAATGGGAAAGCTGGGCGATATCAGGGAGGGAATTTCTCGAGTGGAATTGCATCACCGCGGAGAACTTGGTCGCTTCACCCACAGTGGTCACTCGCACCGACCTGCAAAAACGTCTTGGCGGATATCGAGAGGACCTACCCCATTGCGGCGATATGGAGATGTGGATGCGATTCGCAGCTTACTCTTCCGTCGCTTTTATTAACCAGATTCAGGCCTGTTATCGTTGTCATGGTCAAAATATGTTTACTAATTATGAAGGCGTACTCAATTATAAGCAGTTGAGGGATGCTTTTCGAACCCTATTTGACGATCATGGGGCTCACATTGAAGACGGTGAAACCTTGCATGCCTTAGCCTACGGGCGGTTGGGAGATCGGGCCTACTGGGCGGCCCACGAGTCTTTCGATCAAGGCAAGTCCAATGAATGTGTCGACCTCTTGAGACTAGCCGTGGAGACGAACCCGGGAATCGCATCAAGCCGATCATTCACACGACTTCGGTGGAAGCTGAGCCTGGGACCGCTCCCTTGGAGATTATTAAAGCCTCTTTGGGAACGTATCCGCTCTATGACGCAACGATCATGGAAGCCGGACATCGAGGAGCAACCAAGCGTCCGGGCTTTCCCGTACTCCTGGGACCCGCACCAAATTGAGATAGCAACGTACAAGAAAATGTTACGCAGCACTAGCCCATCGGGCCATTGACCAAGAGGGGCGATGTCTCAGTACACCACAACCCAACCCAGACCATTGGAGTCGTTAGAAGACGTTGAGTCAGGCAACAGAACCTCCAAGAGCTTGGGTCTTGCTCGGATATTGGTCGTTGTGCCAGTGCAGCGTGCGTCCTGTCGGCCCAAGAATTCGTGCGGCCATCGCCGGCCTTTGAGAGCGATGCTCGTCCCGGTGTGGGCCACGTACAGCTTGCGAGCGACCGATGAGAGTCTATCGCCCTGATGCACCACCCCAGCTCCATTCCACGACACCATTCGCTTCCTTATGGTCTACGACATTTACCCTATGTAGACGAGCGTTTGTATCTTTCCTTTGTGGGTACGACGCGATTTGCCCAATTGGAAGCCGGTCACTGTTATCCTCAGGACATGAGCCAAGGTTTATTCCATGCTGAGAATCACCGTTGCCATTTGCACCTGGAACCGCGCGAAGCTCCTCGATCGGACGCTCTCGCAGATGGAAAACCTCCACATCCCCTCAAACGTCGAGTGGGAGCTGCTGGTGGTCAACAACAATTCTACGGATGACACTGAAGCCGTGATCACGAGGCATCAGGTCGCCTTGCCCATACGGCGCTTGTTCGAACCTAAGCAAGGCCACAGCAACGCCCGCAATTGCGCTGTCTCTGCCGCGAGAGGCGAGCTCTTGATTTGGACGGACGATGATGTGCTCGTAGAGCCGGAATGGCTCGGAGCCTACAACGAGGCCGCCGTCAACTGGCCGGAAGCCGGCTACTTTGGCGGAGCGATCGAGCCCTGGTTTGAATGCAAGCCACCTGCATGGCTCTTAGAAAACAGCAAGCACCTTGAAGGAATGCTTGTGATACGGGATCTGGGACCGGATGAACGCTATCTTTTCTTAAATGAATATCCCTTCGGGGCCAATATGGCATTCCGAACCGAACTCCTGAAGGAAAACCGCTTTGATCCAAATCTGGGGTTAACAGGAAATGACGCGATTCGCGCCGATGAAATCACGCTCATTCGTGCCCTCCACTCCAGAGGAATCCAGGGAGTCTGGGTGCCCCGGGCTCGCGTCAAGCACTTCGTAATCAAACAGAGACTCACTCGTGATTATCTCTGGGAGTACTTCCGTGGGGCGGGACGAACAGCAGTCCGCCGAGACTCCCTGGAGGACGTTCCCCAAGTTGGAGTGACATGGGGCGGGGTCCCCCGCTGGCTCTTCCGATCAATAGCCGAATCATGGATGCAAGCCCAATGGAAACGGCTCAGGTCTCAGACAGAGTGGGTGTTAGCCTATTCCCGGGCTGCCGAGGCTTGGGGGATGATCGTGGAGGCCCGTCTACTTGCTAGGAAACGCCCTCCTGTCACCGCGGCAGCCAGCAGTCTCGACGGAATTCCTTGAAGCCGGCCGGCTGACTATACTATAGTAGACCACGTTCGCTCCATTGGTGCTCGTTGTGACTTGAGTTGTAAGCGTGCTAACCTTCGATAATGTATCAGAATGATGGCTGTATTCACATTTATTGCTCTTGTTATTTGATTCGTCGGAGCATTCTAGCCTATGTTCCGCACATCTCGCGCGAATTACTCGCTGTAAGTTCTTGCAGCCCTTGAGATATCTGTGTCAATTTATTTATCTGACAACGGTAAAACGCGTCCTTCGTAACTTCTTCATCTCAATTACTTGCGGAAGATGTGCGGAACGTAGGTTCTAGCGCGATCAGCCGGTGTTGCAGATGGGAAAGCGATCTCGGGGGAGTCTCACAATTGTCCTACAGAAAGGCTTCGGGATGGAACTCCTCTCCATATTGAGACCCACCAGATGCACGGATCACCCATGCACAATGACGGAGCCGCGTAAAAGAAAGCGACACTAACTGCACAAAGATGTGGCTAAACCGCGAGGGGAGTATACCTATGCACAAACCGAGAATCTGTGTCATCATACCGACCTACAATTCGGCACGATTCCTTCCGGAGGCCGTAGAGAGTGCCCTATATCAGACGTTCTCCCCCGAAGAGGTGATTGTCGTGGATGACGGATCCACAGACAACACGGAAGACGTCCTCGAGCCTTTTCGCGGCCGCATCCACTACATCCGCCAAGAGAACCAGGGTCCCGCGGTCGCCCGGAACCGCGGCATCTCAGAGGCCAAGGGTGATCTCATCGCGTTCCTCGATGCAGACGACGTCTGGGTCCCGGACAAATCGGAAAAGCAAGTTGACCTGTTGATGGAGAATCCGAGAATCGGATTGGTCCACTCGCTTTATGACTACCTGGACATGGCAAGAGAACAGCGTTTAGTTCCTCGGCATGGGCACGATGGTTTCTTCGGCGACTGCTATCTGAAGTGTTTCAGGAGGTGCGGGGTCCAAACATCGACGGTTCTCGTGCGCAAGAAATGTGTCATGGATGTGGGAGGATTCGACGAGACCATAAGGTCGGCTTCTTGCGAGGATTACGATCTTTGGCTTCGGATCGCGCGACATTTTGAATTTGCTTACATCGACTCCCCGTTGGCCCACTACCGGATGCATTCGACAAATTCTACGAAGAGTTCTGCTGAGAGAAGAATAACTCACCTCGAAGCAGAACTCTACGTCATTCGGAAAGCCCTCTCAGACGATCCAGACCTTGAGAAAAAAATCGGTCGGCGCGGCGTCCACGATCGCTTTTTTGAACTGTACTCTGCAATCGGTTATCACTACCACGACGCGTTCATGTCAGCCAAAGCCCGGTCTTTTCTTAGGAAGGCGTTGCGCCATCATTGGATCGATCCGTATACCTGGGCCTTGTACCTGGCGAATACCTTGCCTTCGAACTACACGCGTGGTTTGAGATCCCTGAAACGCGCGATGGTCAGTCTCCGCCCAGCGGCCGGTGCCGAAGCGAACGAGCCCAGACTCTACCAGCAATACCAGGGTGTTGGGCCGTTGTTTGATGAGTGAAGTCGTTCGTTCGAGCGGAGGCATGCCTGTGGCGCTCGGGGAGAACCCTTGGGAACGCTGTGCTCGATGGACTGCACGTGGACTATCAGCCAAGAGCGTGACGCGGTTTTGTGACCTTGGGAGACAAGAGCGAATATGAGCTTTGCCATTTCGATTACGGACCTTTCGAAGCGATACCGTTTAGGCCCTCGTCAGACCTCCTCATACGGGACCTCCTCATACGGGACTCTCCGTGAGTCAATCATGAAAGCTGTGGCTGCTCCTTTGCGGCGCCTCAAGTCCGCCGATGGATCCTCCCCGCGACAAGACACGCTTTGGGCGCTGAAAGACGTTTCCCTCACAATTCAACCTGGTGAGGCCGTTGGGATTGTTGGCAGAAATGGAGCGGGAAAATCCACTCTGCTGAAAGTGATCAGCAGGATCACCGAACCGACAGAGGGAACGGTGATGATTCACGGAAGGGTCGGCAGTTTGCTCGAGGTTGGAACAGGCTTTCACCCCGAGTTGACCGGCCGTGAGAACGTGTTCCTGAACGGCGCCATTATAGGCATGAGCCGTAAGGAAACGGCTCGGAAGTTTGACGAAATCGTTGAGTTTGCTGAGATCGGACGGTTCATTGACACTCCTGTGAAACGCTATTCCAGCGGGATGTACGTTCGCCTGGCCTTCGCGGTTTCCGCCCATCTGGAGCCAGATGTCTTCTTGATCGACGAGGTTCTTTCCGTCGGGGATCTGGCCTTTCAGCGCAAGTGCATGGATCACGCCAAGCGACTGAGAGAGAGGAATACCACGTTGGTGTTTGTTTCCCACAATATGTTCGCCGTGAAGTCCATGTGCAACCGGGCGATTCTGATGTCCGAGGGACGGGTGGAGTTTGACGGGACGACCGAGGAAGTCACGCGATTGTATGATCAGCAGGGGCGATTGGATGTGGCCTCCTGGGCCCAGCACATTGTTGGGTCTGACCCCACCAACAGCCCCATTTTTCTCAGGGAAATCGAGATCCTCGATGAAGAAGGCCGGGCTCGGACCCTTTTCGACCACGGCGAGCGGATGAGAGTGAGAATGACGTTCGAAGCGCAAGAACCCATTCGAAACCCGAATTTCACGGTGGCATTTGTACGTTCCGACAATGTTGCCTGCTGCAACTTCAACACAGCTATGGATGATTTCCCGACCGGGATAGTCAAGGGTACCGGAGTCATTGAAGTTCTTACTCCTCCGATCTCACTGGTCTCGGAATTATACTCACTGCAAGTCCTGATCTGGGATTCAAAGTTTCAGCGACTCTACTGTGCTCAGATGGGTAAGAACTTCCACGTGCGTCACCCAGTTTTGAGCACTGAGTTCGGTGTTTTCCACGAACGGGCCGAGTGGGCCTGGCAACACCCTCAGCCGGGCTGCGACGGCCCCCTCCGGAACGGCTCCCTTGCCGCTATTGACTGTTAAAGCGGTTTGCAAACGGATCGCAGAGGCACAAGAGGTTTGTAGGAGGGAGTTCCGTCTCCCGACTCTTTGCCAATCGGATCGGCGGCGGGGGTAACGCCGCTTGCGGGGTCGGTCGCCTCCTCCAAAAGATCTTCTCATGTATGCAACGCGAAGATAAACCGCTCTAGATGAACACTTAGACCATACTGGGCCGTGGCACTAACGAACCCCGGGAGTTCCTGCGCAAGACCACTGACTCGCAGGCCCGATGAGTTCGTGCACACACTTGTTGCTTAGCGACAGACGAGATCTCGTGAACAACCGCTCTGGAAGTGAAGCAACGACGGCCGGCTCCTACCAGAGAGCTTTGCGCTGGTAGCGATAGCGGTAGATCGTCTCAGTCAAGTCTGCCCAAGCTCACTACTGTTTGCATGAACAAGGCAATTCACCTGGTGACCGGGACCCCCGGGATGCCATGGCTTCAACAAAAAGCAGGGAAAGCACATCATGAGTACCTTCCTCCGGAAACGCCAACCAGTGGCCAAGAGACGACTGCGCGCCAGGATTCCTTTCCTCGAGATCCTCGACGACCGGGTCTTGCTGTCGGCCAATCCGATTGTCACCGAGAACCAGCTCCCCGGCACGCTGTACATCCCCGGCACGCAGACCAGCTGGATGGTTCCTGAAGGACAGGCTGATAACAGCCTCGAAGGGTTCTCCACAGACATCAGCGTCGATGTGGGTCAGACCATCTCGTTCAAGGTCACGGACACGACGCTTGATCCCTACGCGATCGACATCTTTCGCATCGGCTACTACGGCGGGGATGGTGCGCGCCTGGTCACGACGATCTCCTCGCCGCAGATCACGAACCAGCCGGCACCGATCCACAACACAACCACGGGCGAATATGACGCCGGCAACTGGTCCGTCTCGGCCTCCTGGGCCGTGCCGTCGACCGCCGTCTCGGGCGTCTACCTCGCCGACCTGGTCGACCAAAAGACCGGGGGCATGAACATGATCGTCTTCGTGGTTCGCAACGACGCGAGCCACTCCCAGATTCTCTTCCAGACCGATGACGCCACTTGGCAGGCCTATAACGATTGGGGCGGGGCCAACAACGCCGCTGGTGCCAGCCTCTACACCGGGAACGGCCCAAGCTCCTATCAGGGTGCAGCCTACGCGGTGAGCTATAATCGACCTCTAGACAATTACAATGGCGGCGGCACAGGAGGCGACATCAACGAAAGTAATTATCATGACGAGTTCTTCTACGCCGAATTCCCGATGGTCGAATGGCTCGAGAAGAACGGCTACGACGTCTCGTATTTTACGGACGTCGACGCCGACCGCTACGGCTCGTTGATCGAGAATCACCAGATCTGGATGGACGCCGGACACGACGAGTATTGGTCGGGCAATGAGTTCAACAACATCATGGCCGCTCGCAATGCCGGCGTCGACCTCGCCTTCTTCAGCGGCAACACGGCGTTCTGGAAGACCTATTATTCGACCAGCATCGACGGCTCCAACACCGCGGACCGGACCCTGGTCTGCTACAAGGAAACCCATCTCAACAACGGGGCCGGCGTGGCGCCCAGCCAGATCGATACCATTGATCCTAATGGCGACATCTGGACCGGCTCGTGGGCCGACCCGCGGTTCAGTCCGCCGTCTGACGGCGGCATCGGCCAGAACGAGCTGACCGGCACCTTCTTCGATGTTAACTCCGGGCTCAATGCCACCGGCAGCCCCATCACCGTCCCCGGGACCGATGCCGATCTTCCCATCTGGCGCAACACGGCCGTCGCCCAGCTCACGCCCGGTCAGTCGATGACCATCGGTGGCCAGGTCCTGGGCTACGAATGGGACTCCGACATCGACAACGCGTTCCGGCCTGTGGGCGAGATCGACATGTCGTCGACCACGGAGAGTGGATCGGCAATGCAGGTGATGAACGACTACGGTAACACCTTCAGCGGCACGTCGGCCACTCACAGCTTGACCGAGTACCGGGCCAGCAGCGGGGCCCTGGTCTTCAGCGCCGGCACGGTCCAGTGGTCCTGGGGCCTCAGCAACCCCGACAACGATAGCTTCGACACCGATGACCTGCCCGATCCCGATCCCAACATGCAGCAGGCGACGGTGAATCTGCTCGCCGACATGGGGGCTCAGCCGGGAACCCTCCAGTCTGGCTTGGTCCCGGCCACCCAGACAGCCTTGAGCAGCTCGCCGCCGACCACGACAATCACCGGGCCGGTGTCCGGCGCCTCGCTGCCCAGCGGCACCCCGGTGACGATCACCGGCACAGCCAGTGCTGCCCCCGGCGCCTTTGTCGTGGCCGTCGAGGTCTCGACCGATGGCGGGAAAACCTGGAACCCGGCCACGGGCACCACGAGCTGGAGCTACACCTGGACGCCCGGAGCGACCGGGTCGGTCACGATCATGAGCCGTGCGGTCGATGACACCGTCAACCTCGGCAACCCGTCCACCGGCGTTCCCGTCACGGTCACCCTGCCGACGGGCCCGCTCAGCATCTGGAGCAATTCCGTCACGCCCGGTACCCTGGACTCCGGTCCCGACGACCCGGTCGAGCTCGGCGTCGAGTTCAGCTCCGACATCTCCGGCTACATCACCGGCATCCGCTTCTACAAGAGTAGCGCCAACACCGGCACGCACACCGGCAGCCTCTGGTCGAGTACCGGTCAACTGCTGGCCACCGCCACCTTCACCAACGAGACGGCTTCGGGCTGGCAGCAGGTCAACTTCGCCACCCCAGTGCAGATCACGGCTGGTACCATCTACGTCGCTTCGTATCACACGAATGTCGGGCATGAATCCGACGACATCGGTTACTTCGCGGGGCAGAGTGCCAACAACGGGCCGCTGCACGCGCTGGAGGATGAGTCGGGTAGCCGCGATGGAGTCTACGTCTATGGTTCCGGCGGCGTATTCCCCTCCAACCCCTCCCCTTCGTCCGACAACTACTACGTCGACGCGGTCTTCACGACCAGCGCCAACTTGCCGCCGACGGTGGCAAGCGAGACGCCGGCGCCGAACGCTGAGGGGTTGCCCACGAACACGACGGTGACGGCGACGTTCAGCGAGGCTGTTCAGTCCGGTACGATCAACTTCACGCTGACCAGCAGTTCCGGGTCGGTGGCGACGACGCCCTCTTATAACCCGTCGACAAACACAGAAACCTGGACGCCCAACGCGCCGCTGAACGCCGCCACGAACTACACGGCGACGGTGAGCGGGGCGACCAACGCATCGGGCAATACGATGAGCCCGGTAAGCTGGTCGTTCTCCACCACCGGCCTGGACACCCTCTGGAACAGTTCGGTGACGCCCGAGGTCGCTTCGGCCAATGACACCAGCGCCGTCAATCTGGGGGTCAAGTTCCAATCCGACGTCGCCGGCTATATCACCGGCATCCGGTTCTACAAGGGGCCTAGCAACACCGGCACGCACATCGGCTACCTCTGGACCTCCTCCGGAGCGCTCCTGGCCACCGCCACCTTCACCAACGAAACCGCCTCGGGCTGGCAGCAGGTCAACTTCCCCAACCCGGTGGCGATTGCCGCCAACACCGTCTACGTGGCCTCGTACTATGCCCCCAACGGCGGCTACGCCGTCGACGACAACTACTTCGCCACCGCCGGGTATGATAATGCACCGCTGGACGCGCTGGAAAACGGGGTGAGCGGGGCAAACGGGGTGTACGTGTACGGGTCGAGTGGGACGTTCCCGACCGGGTCGTACCAGTCGGACAATTACTGGGTCGACGTCGTCTTGAACACCGTGACTCAGGCGCCGGCCACCCACTTCAGCGTCTCGGCCCCCACCTCGGCCACCGCCGGCGTTCCCTTCAACATCACCGTCACGGCGCTGAACGCCAGCAATAGCACGGCCACCGGCTACACCGGCACGGTCCACTTCACCAGCAGCGACAGTAAGGTGGCGGGATTGCCCGCCAACTACACCTTCACCGCCGCCGACAACGGGGTGCACACCTTCACCGGCCTGACCCTGAAGACCGCAGGCAGCCAGACAGTCACCGCCACTGACACGGTCACCTCCTCGATCACTGGCTCGGCCACCGTGGCGGTCAGCCCGGCGGCGGCCAGCACCCTGGTGGTGGCCGCCCCGGCCTCGGCCACTGCCGGCGTGCCCATCAGCGTCACGGTCACCGCCAAGGACCCCTACGGCAACACCGCTACCAGCTACACTGGCACGGTCCACTTCACCAGCAGCGACAGTCAGACGGGGGTGATATTGCCCGCCAGCTACACCTTCACCGCCGCCGACGCCGGGGTGCACACCTTCACCAACGGCGTGACCCTGGAGACCGCAGGCAGCCAGACGGTCACCGCCACCGACACGAGCACCTCCTCGATCACCGGTTCGGCCACCGTGACGGTAGCATCTGCGGCGCAGGTTACCCATCTGAACGTCTCCGCCCCCACCTCGGCCACCGCCGGCACCCCGTTTAGCGTCACCGTCACGGCGCAGAACGCCAGCAACAGCACGGTCACCGGCTACACCGGCACGGTCCACTTCACCAGCAGCGAC
>Ga0208565_1002166_pt1 | contig 10779 bp, 7 predicted proteins | sample Sb_taG_7_FD_187706 | JGI IMG/M metagenome (GOLD analysis project Ga0208565, IMG submission 187706) | Peat soil microbial communities from Weissenstadt, Germany - Sb_50d_2_FS metaG (SPAdes) (version 2) | ecosystem: Environmental > Terrestrial > Soil > Wetlands > Peat | place: Germany: Weissenstadt...
GACGCCACCCAAGCCCGACGCGGTGCCTCAGTTGAAAGGAAGCAGGCGACGCAATCCCTTACGTGATGATGGACTACAAACGCGTCGAGTCGCGTGAGATTGTGGTGGTATTGAGCGAGAAGTCTCCCAATTTGGCTGCGATTTTTCATTACATCGAAATGTCGATTGGGAGCTGGGGCCACCAAGGGAGACTTCCCATGGCCACGAACCATGGGCCTGTGGCCCCGGCTAGGGGCGGTGCACCTATGCAGCCCGAGGGGCGACTATGACACTTGTCGTAGCTTACGCAAACCTCGGACAAGTGCCGTGCCGCTTGAATCCCGTAGTACGAAGTACGTAGGGATGAATGGAATTGAATCCCGTAGAAACCCCGTAAACGTTAGAAGAACCCCGTAGAGAATGAATCCCTAGCCGAAAAGAGCTTGAACATAAACGTTCCATACATGGCTCTCACGAGCATGATCTCGTTGTTCGTATCGCTCACTGCGGACATGACATACCCGAGGTATGCGTCAATTCCGTCAATTCCGTCTATGACTTTCTCGACCAACTTCCCGCTTTCCCGGTCCCAGATGCAAACACTGCCGCCATGTCCGCCTGCGATGACAAAACGGCCGTCTGGTGAGAATGACACGCTTCTGAAGTTCTCAAGTCCAGGTGAAACGGCCTAGCCACCCTTGAAATCGAAGCACTTGACTGCCTTACCATCCTGGATGCTCCACATGGTTACATTAGGCGCATCGTCGTCCTGGAAAAAACTCCATTTCCCGTCTGGGGAAACGCAAGAGATGCCCAGCGTGGGGTCTTATCGCCGAATCAGTTCTACGCTATGTGGAAGCTGTGTGGGCTTCATGGGTCCAGCCGTCACGTCATCCCCAGCCCCTTCATCGCCGCCGTCATCGGATCGGCGAAGAAGATGGGATCAACCCGCTCCACAACGTCACCCGAGACTTCGAGGAAGCTCCGCTTGTTCTCCAGGGGGATCAACGCCCGGCGTGCACCGTTGTCCATGCCGACCTGGAGCGGCTCGGACAGGGATTTCACCGCCTTGATGTTCCCCTGGATGCTCAGGTCTCCCAGGATCATCAGCCCTGGCTGGACCGAGTGCCGCTTGACTGCCGAGTAGATGGCGACGACCAAGGCGATCCCTGCTTCGCATGGAACTCGGTTTGCCAGAAGGTCGATGGCTTCGATGTGGAAATCGGTCGTGTCCACATGCTGGGCGATGCCCATCTTCCCCTTCTGGCTCTGGAGGTAGGCGAACGCCCGGTTGATCGACTCCCGCATGGTTCCTTCGATACCTCCTGCGATCTTGAGCTTGCCGGTGCCCGGTGAGCAACCGATCTCCAGGCGATAGAGCCCGACCTTGCCCTGGTCATCCACCGAAGAAGCATAAACCGACCCCGGAGCCAAGGGGTCGGTCGAGATCATCTCCTTGCCACCCTGCTCGGGGATGCCGACGAACCGCTCATCACGAGTTTCGTTGTCGATGTAGCTGAAGGAGGTCTGGTGGTACTCGAACGACCCCATCTTCTTGAGTTGCTCTTTGACTCGCCTTCGCCCTTCCAAAGCCATCTCGACCAACTCAGCCAACTCCTGACCTGACAGATCACCGTGCGGGTAGAGCAGCTTGGCCAGCCCCGAGACCGTCTTGCGGACAGCTTTCACGTCACGAGCGTTGAGGTGGGAGCCCAGCGAGTAATGCCGGTCAATGACCTCGGTGAAATTATGCTTGCGTAGCTCCCGCAGGGCTTCTGCCAGGTAGTCCACCACGAACCCGTAATGGTCCGTGAAGAACTCGACCCGCATCTTGGGGATTTCCCAGCCGGGGATGTAGTAGTGGATACGGTCGAGGAATGCCATATCCTCCCGGATCACGTCAGGCATGGGCACGAACAGGTGCGACGACCTGACCATCACCTCCACGGGCTGGTTGGTGTTACCGAACATGGCGAGAGACGCCTGCCCAGACAAGGCGTCTTTGCCTCGGGCGAACATTCCCGACTCGCAGTAGGTCTTGAGCGTGGTCACGACCTCCTTGGGCATCTTCTGGAGGTCGGCTACCTCATCGAAGGCAATGGCGTCCCAGATGCCGACAAGCCCCATCTTGCCGGTTGCCATGTTGTAGAACAGGTTAGCGACCGTTGTCGGACCAGTCAGCAGGATCACGTAGGGCGAGAGTTCCTGGTAGGCGTAGCTCTTGCCAGTGCCCCTGGGTCCGAGTTCGACGAGGTTGTAGTTTGTTTCGCAGAGGGGCAGCAGCCGCATCAGGAACAGCAGCTTCAGCCGCCGCTCGAAGTGAGACGGCTCTAGCCCGACGCTGCGGATCAGCAGGTCGATCCACTCGTCCGAGGAGAATTGGCGGCGGCACTCCCGGTACTCGTCCAGGTCGAAGGTGGCAAGCTGGATCGGCTTGAGGTCATCGATCCAGAACGGACTCCTCTTGCCTGTCGCTTCTTCGTCGTACTGGTGCCGGATGTCGATCTGAGCCCAGATTCCGCCCATGAGAAGCCGGTCGAAGTCCCGGAGGTAATGCTCGGGAATATGGACGTACTTATGCCCGAAGTTGACCAGTTCCGCCCAGTGCTTGTCATCATCGGACAGGTATCGAACCTTGATCTTGTCGATGAGCGTGTGCTTGCCCTTATCCTTGACGAGCGACTGGACTTTGTTGGCTTCGTCGGGACGGACGAAGTTCGAGGTGAGCGTGTTATTGACCACCCGCAGCCCGGCGTCGATTGCCGCCTGGTCGTCGGTTGCACAGTACTTGCCGAGCAGGTACTCCAAGACAAAGACCGGAACATTGGCACCGACCTTGACCTTGCGGACCAGATCCTTGCGGACCACCTTCCCAGCAAAAACCTGAGTTGATTTCTTGTCAAGGTCCGACATGGAAGCACCTTCAGATGATGTTGGTCACTTCGATCTTATCAATGCTGGCGAGTTCTGACCCGCTAGTGGCGTCGAGGAGACTGATGCTTACAGTCTTCTGGCCCAGTTGATCGATATCGACCATCAGAGTCACAGTGTCGGGCTCGATCTGCCGGGCGTCGGTCGCAGAAGGTCTGAGTTGCATGTCGCCCGTGGCTTGCTCGAAGCCGTAGGAGGCGCTGACCGGGACCGAGACGCACTTGCCCTTGGCTCGAACTTCAACCCGTACCATGGGTGGCTCCACCGTGAATAGCCCACTGCTTTGACCGCTGACCTGAACCGAGAAGAAGCGGGTCGAGAGCTTCTTGGACCCCGCCGTCAGCGTCCATTGGATGCCGGTAGGAGGTCTCGACAACGCCTGGGCAGTCGGAGTCATGACCACGACTGGGATGATCAACTCCTGGAGTGAGAGACCGCCGTGGAAGTAAGCCCTGGCCCCGCCCTTGGACTTGAAGCATGCCAGAGTCCAGGGGGTCGCCAGGTCGAGGTCGCTCTCGACACCCAGTGACTTGAGTGAAGTCCGTAGATAGGAAGGCTCGGACGTGCCTCCGACTCCGACCCAGACCCGGCGATGGAGGTCCGCCGCATCACCACCGGGAGCCTCGATCTTCATGTCGTCGCCGACCTCTTCGCCGAACAGGTGACCGTGGTCGGCGGCGAGGATGATTCGCTTGACCCCGAGGTCGGCAAGGACTCGGAACCCCCGCCGAAGGTCATTGAGCACCCCGTCCATCTGGCGACGTGCCTGGGTGATGTTGTCGGCTTCGCAGAGTTCGTCGATTTCCTGCGAGGTGACCAGGATCAGGTCTGCCTCCCGGATGCTGTCACGGACCTTCTTCGAGGGTTTCGGTAGAAGATCGTCGAGCTTTGCGTCGTAGACGGACACACCAGCGTGGGTTTTTAGGAAGGCAATTCGATCCTTGCGGTCCTTCAGAACGGTCCCGGCGACCTCCAGCCCAAGTTTGCCCCCACCCACCGAAACGACCTTCACGCCCTGGTCGGCTTTGGGCACGAGTGACGCCATGCCGATCTCGGTGATCGTGGGGATTGTGGCTAAGGCAGGTTTCAGCGTCAGATCGAAGTCCCCCTTGAGCACTTCGCCCAGTTCCCTTGCCATCTCGAACCGGAGGGCATCGACCCAGACATAGGCGGTCTTCTGCTCGCCCAACCGGGGCTTCACGTGTTTCTCGAAGACCTGGATCTGCCGCAACATGCCGGGTATCGGGTGCTTCGCCTTGGAGTACTGCTTCACAAACGCTTTCGCCAACTGGGAACCAACCTCGGTGTATTGCTGCTCAGCCTTCAAGATGAGCTTCTCAAGCCCCGGATGCGGGTCGGCGGCGTCCGGGTCGAAGTTGTACCAGCGACTCTCCAGGTGACGATGGTGTGTGTCGAGCAGGCACCAGGGTGATTCACCCTCGGCATACGCTTGGACCAGTCCGGTGACCGTCTTGGGGGCATCTTTGAGGGTATTGGCAACCCGATCGGCTTCCAGGAGCACCTGGGCGACGGCAGCAAGCAGCGCCCAGTGCGCCTGGATGGTGGGGGTGACCTCCGACCAGAACCGGGACTGGCGGGACGTGGCATGGTCGAGCAGATCGGGGGTGGCACCGACTTGAAGGGTCTCCTCGACGTTCCTGAGTAAAGCCCTCTCCAGGCACGGAAACGTCTCAACCTCGGCGATTGTGCTCGGCTGGAAGCTGAACTGCCCCAGGGAACTCTCTTGCTCAACGGAGTGAGAGGAGGTGACGTAGCTGTCTCGAACGTCCCGTCGCAGCCGCCAGTTCCGAGCCAGTTCCTTGCAGGCGGCTTGTGCGCCAGGTGACGTGGCGACCTTCAGCGAAGACAACGAGGTGGGCAACTTGTCGCCAAGACCTACCACAAGATCGGTGAGCATGATGTGACGAGCCAACCTGTCCCGCATCTCGGGAAGAGGGATGTTGTCGGGGAGATCGATCTCGACAATCGAATGCAGGAGATCGGCGAGTTCCCCGGTGGCTGACTTCTTCTCGATCTCAGCGTCGAAGCGGTTGCCAGCCACGAAGCTGAGTGCGGCTTCATGGGCATTGCTGGTTCCAAAGATGAGGGAGACAACCCCGCTGTCCTTCTTTTCACCAATCGCATCGAGGTCGGCGAGGTTCAGCTTGCCCGCCTCCACCTGCTTTTCGATCTCGGCGGAGTTGGCTTCTCCACGAAGGGAGCGCAGGGCGTTGCGGGCGAGGAGGGAAAGGCGGGTGTTGCGGCTGGGGGGTTGCTGACCGGGCTGGACGAGGACGCCAGCCGCTTCGAGTTCGGCGAGGGCGTGGTCGGTCTCGCCCTGGTCCATCGGGACATACAGAACCAGGCTGGGCGGGTGAAGATCATTCAGGAGAGGATCGATTTCACGTCGAAGTTGGAGGAATGAGCCGTCGTAAAGGGCAACGGTCGTGTTCGGTAACGTGAAATGTGCTGCGACTGCCCGGTAATGTCCCTTGGGGTCGTACCAGACGACGAGGGTGTGGTCGTCCACCAGCTTGGTGATCAGGTCGATCAGGTGTTTGGTGACGACTCCGTAATTCATTGCAACGCCAACTCGTTCTTATGGATCGAGGCATCGACGGCAAAATGGCGACAATCAAGTGCAACAATCTACCGCAGGGCTCCCAGAATGGCGGCTAATCGTTTCCTGTCTGGCAAGTTGTTAAAACCGAAAGTGGTTGTAAGGAGCGTGCGAGCTTTCACCTCGTCAAGCGGTCCAATGACCTTGGCCTGGATAAGCCCATGCAGAATGATCTTCAATTCACTGCTCCTTTTCTCTTTCGATGGCAGGGCTTCTTCGATTGTTTCGCAGCATTCCCCGATCGCATTCAGGAACTCGGGTAAGTCCTTCCAGTCCAAACGAATCGGCTTACCAAGAGTTGCTATCATTCTCGGGAACACCTTGAGTGTATCCTGGTCAACAATGCCACCGTTGTGGGCCGCAATGCAGCGCAGTTTGTACGCTTTACCGACTAAACCCGCATTCCCGTCGAGCTTGATTCTTAGTAGCAATTCCAGATAGCTCAGGGCACTTTCAAGGTTACTGACCGTTGCTGGCTGAATAATCGCCCTCCCACGTCTGTCGACAAATGCCTTCTCGCTTGGATCGGCGTATCCTTGAATAACGGCCCAGATCGCAGCAATGCGGCCCAAATAGTCATCTCTGCTTGCACATGCTTTGACGAGTAAGAGAAGGTGTAAATGGTCTTCGTGCTGTTCCGCCTGTCGGAGAAACTCCACTGTCGAGACGTTCAGTCGTTCTTGGTCAAACCCGGCAACAGGGAAGGAGACACAAAGCCTCTCCTGCCCAGGTCGGCTCTGCCCCTGGATTTGCTGACAGACGTAACCCTGTGCATAGGCGAAGACCCACCTCATCCGGCTGAGATTGCTAAGCTCCCCCTTGAATCGTCGATAAGCGTAAGTGCGATAGGTTCTCATTCGTCATTCCTACCCGAGTAATCCCTTCTCCCGAAGTTGCTTGCCGATGGACGACCACTCGTATTTGCCTTCCATGAGGTCGTCCCAGTAGGACTTGGCCTCCTTCCAGGGGACGAGTTCCCGGAGGGGGGCGATGTTCAGGACCACGCCGTCGTTGAGGTCGGGGTCGAGGTGGAGATTCGCCGCCCGGCGGAGCTTCTCCTCGAAGTCCCGGAGTTCGGAGAGGAAGGCGTCCTGACGTTCGATGTCCTTGTCGAGCTTCTTGGCCCCCTTGGCGGCGGGGCCGGCGGCGGTCTTCTGGGACCGCAACTCGTCGAGGCGGGACTCCTCCCTGCGGATCTTGGGCTCGACGTAGTTGAGCAGGGCTTTGAAGAGAATGTCCTTGTCGAGCCGGTGGTAGTAGATCCAGAGGGCGTAGTTCTTCTTCGACGACTGGAGCAGCCAGTAGATGGGGGCCTTGCGACGGCTCTTGGTGTACCGCTTCACGTGGTCGTCCCAGAAGCCGCCCGCCCCCGGCTTGCGGAAGTAGCCCCGCAGGTCGGGCACGCCGAGGATTTCGCAGGCTTCCTTCTCGATGGCGTCGGCCCGGTCCTTCCAGATCACTTCGAGGACATCACGGACTCGTCGGATGATGTCGTCAGGGTGATCGGGGTCATCGACGACGATGCCGTCCCAGTCGATGCGAAGAGGATACCCGTCTGGGGTTTGAATGGCTGGAAATCCATCTGGTCCCTGAAGCATTCCCGGCGAACATACAGTGAGTTGGCTAAGCGAAGTGTCGGTTTGATCCAAATCTAATGCACCGGCCTTGGTGACATCCCACCGCCCAAGAACGACACCCACAGAGTAGGAGACAGCATCACAAGCAATCCGCTGGACGACGCAGGGCGGTACATAGCCGTGAATCCGACGTGCTCTAGCAATTGCTGCGGGGGACGCATTCAGCAGAAATGCTGCACGTTCATAATGCAGGTCTGTCTTGTAACCGAGCTTAGTTACCGCTCTTGGAAGGTTGCCGTTCTGGGCTTGATTGTTGATATCCCGCTCTCCCCCGAGGCATTGGGCTATTTGCTCGCCCGTCGCACCCACCTCGTCGTCATCTGTAGGGTGAGGCCGACCAAGTTGTGACCGAAGATCTCTCCACTCATCGTCATGCAGCCCATAGTGCCTGGCGACCACTTGATCGATCGCAGAAAAAGCCGTGCAGGAAGCGACAACGGCACCTTCGTACCCGTTGTACCAGGAGGTCGCTCCTTCCTGCATTGAATTGAAGTTGACAAACGGTCTTACGAAGCGTGGCAAAGTTTCGTCGCCGTGGTATAGTTGCATTTTATCGTATATCTGCCTTGAGAAAGGGGCGATTTCATTGAGCATCGTCCGAAACGAAGCGGGTACTGGCATGCTTTCAACAATCGTCGGAGGGAAGTTGCGTGCCGCCGTTCCTGCTTCTGAGGAGTCCCCGCCCCCTACCAATAGCTCAGCGTAAAACACGGCAATAGATGAGTTTGTAAAGCCCAATAACCCCCATAACTCCGACTCGCCTTCGACAAAAATACCTGGACCTCCAGGACTAAAGAGTGCTCCACGTGGAAGGAGGCGTGTGGCAAAGTTGCTTGTGGTGCGCTGTGTGTAAGTGAGTCCTTGCTTACCGTACAAGTCACTGTTCGACCGCCTGCGCGCCTCATCGATTCGCCGGTAGTCAAATGCCATGTGAATGTCCATCTGGAATGGACAATACTCACCGCCTTTGCTGTAGGGTGTCCACGCTGAGAGCGGGCGCATCTCCTTTAGGGGCACTTCCCACAGCAATCGAAGCTGCCGAAAGTCATCCCCCGTTTCTAGCCCTTTCTTTGCAGTGACTCCGCTTGCCTTTGCCGATGGGTGCGAGGAGAAGCGGTCAAGCCAATGGTGAGAGCACCAATAAGGAAAAGACTTGGCGGGAAGGGCAGAGAAGGATACCAGCTTATGATCAAACACTGACTCTGATTGTCTTGCTTCGACTACGGACCTAATTGCCTCTAGGAGATGACTAGGCTTGGTTCTCGACGACAGAGCAGACAAAAATGTTACGGTCCCGTGGCGATGCAACTCGTTCGAGCCCTCGCTAACGATATATGCCGCCGCCTCAACAATTGCCTCGTCGAGCACTCCATAGCCTAAATCGGCAGCATAGCGCAGTCGAAAACGAGTACCTACGAAAACGTCTTCTCGCCAAGCCGTGAGTAACTCTTTGAAAAAGACGAGGCGAGAAGTGATCGCCCCCAGAAGTCCCCGACAATTGAGGCGAAGAGACCATCTTTCCACAAAGGCTGCGCAGAGATCTTGAGTAGAACTAGTAACTGCTGGATAAAGATACCGTCTTGACGGAACACTCGCCTCTCCGAACGGCGGGTTCATGAGCACCACATCGAACAGCTTGTGGCACAGATCTACGAAAGCGAAGCCTCGTTCAGTGTCATCGGCGAATAGTCGCCGTTGAAGTCGTTGGCCGTTCTGGGCTCGCTCCGCATATCTGCGTAGAGCATCAACAACCTTAGATTCAGCCTGCTCAAAGAACTCGGCATCGGTAATCCCGGAGAGGTCGAACCGCTGCTGCCGCTCCACGGGCTTATATTCACCGAAGAGCCATTGTTGAGCGAAGACAGAACCGATCCGCCATTGCCTCCTCGCCTCGTCCACGGCGTCCCGGATCTCCTCTTCGATCTTGAGCAGCGACCCGGCCTCGCCCGCCAGTTTCATCTTGTCGAACACAACTCCGACCAGTTGTCCCAGGAGTTTTGGCCCAAGCTGGTCCGCGAAGTCCTTGAGCATGTACTCTTCGCCCGGCATGGGCTCAGCACAGACCACGTTGGACCCATTGATCGGCGGCCGGTCCTTCTTCAGACCCATCTCCTGATACGCCCTCTGGCACCTCAGCCAGAGGGCCAGACCAGCAATCTGAACCGCCCGCAGGTCGATATCGATGCCGTGGAGGTTCCGGCCCAGGATCAGGCCGGGGACCGCCCGACGCAGGTCGTCGAGCGTCGGGTATTCTGCCTGCAAGCCCGGTCCCAGTTCGGGGTCGTCGTAGGCTTCCTGGTAGATGACCAGCAGCAGTGTGAAGCAGTAGAGTAGGAAGTGGCCGCTGCCGCAGGCCGGGTCGAGAATCTTGATTTCTCGGGGGTCCTTCTTGGGGCGATGCGGGATGTACACCGGCAGCTTGAGGAGTTCGTCATTGGTCATTTGTCCTTGGTCCTTTGTCTCTTCTTCCAAGGACGAAGGACCAGGGACAACGGACCCTTCCGGCAGGAAGATCTCGGTCGGTCGCCGCACCATGTAACAGCACTCATCCTTGAACCGGGTGTCCCCCTTTCGCATCTCGTACCAGATCCGGCCCAGCGTGTTGTCAGTCAGGAACTCGACCACGTACCGGGACGTGAAGAACTGGTTGCGGAACGCCAGTTCGTAGGAGTTCGCTGGCGGTCTGTTGCCAACGCGGGCTTGGTCACGCAGTTCCTTCGGTGTGAAGTACTGGTAAACCCATCCGATCGTCTCGTCCTCGGACCAGATACCCTTCAGTTCATCACTGTTGAGCAGGTCGAGCACTTCGTCCAGCACCCGCTGCGGCGGGTAGACCCTGTTGGCCGGGTCGGTGGGGCTGAACAGCACGCCAATCTCCTGAGAAAGCGTGCCGCCCAGCCAGTTGAGGAAGTGGCGGTATGCCTCCTCCTGATGCCCGGCGTTGTACCGCTTCTCCTCCTCCGGGTTCTCGGCCAGGTAGAACAGGAACCCCTGCGACTTTAGACCCTTGCTGACCGCCTCCCGGAATTTCTGCCCGCCCACGTAAACGTCCCGCACCTCCATCATCTTGTAGGCGCAGAGGCGGTTCAGGTGCGTGAAGGCAATCTCCCGGATCAGTTGCTCCAGGGTCTCTTTCCGCTTGTAGCCCAGCGCCTCGATGTGCCTGAAGTGGGCGAGAATGTCCTGACGGGCCTGCCGCTCCTCGTCGGTGAGATGCCTCAGCGACACGTTGTCCTCAGCCTTAACCTCGTCCTTCTTGCCGGTGACGTAGATGTCATACTTGCCCTGCAACTGCTGGGCGATGGACTCCTCCAGCAGCCTGCGGCACTGGGTCACGATAGAACGGAGCTTGTTGCGGATCGCCTGGTCCATGATCCACCTACTGAGTCGCAAGGCTCACCGAATCACGCCCACCCAGGTCCACAACTTATGATTCCACAGAAGCATATTCATGCGATTTACAGGAGATTTTTTCCGCAGAATGATTAGGGCCCGAAAAACAATAATCGTTACACACTGGTTGTTTTGTGGTTGATCGAATAGTTCCATTCCCCGTGGAAGTTATGGGGGTGTAGGTCCACCATCGCCAACTCTGACTCGGTAACCTTCACC
>Ga0208565_1002184_pt1 | contig 10728 bp, 11 predicted proteins | sample Sb_taG_7_FD_187706 | JGI IMG/M metagenome (GOLD analysis project Ga0208565, IMG submission 187706) | Peat soil microbial communities from Weissenstadt, Germany - Sb_50d_2_FS metaG (SPAdes) (version 2) | ecosystem: Environmental > Terrestrial > Soil > Wetlands > Peat | place: Germany...
GCTCGGCGTCGCCCTCGGGGTTCTTGTAGTAGCCCTCGAAGCTCCGCGCCCCGGTGCGGCTGACGATCTCCCCGATGGCGTCCCCGGGGTTGCACAGCCTCCCGCCGGCGTCGAAGCGGGCCCGTTCGCATTCTTGCTTGGTGGCGGGATCGATCACGGCCACGTCGTCGCTGGGCATCGGGATCCCCAGCGATCCCGGGGGGGTGTCGGGTGTGACGTTGATGGCGGTACCGCCCTCGCTCGAGCCGTACCCTTCGACGAGACGGCACCCGAAGCGCCGTTCGAAGATGGACCGGTCCGGCGCGGATGCTTCGGTGCCGAAGCCCTGGCGCAGCGGGTTGTCGTTGTCGTCGTCGCGTTCGGGCGTGGCCAGGATGTAGGCCAGCGCCTTGCCGACGTAGGTGAAGCGCGTGGCGCCGAAATGGCGGACGTCGGCGAGAAAGCGCGAGGCGCTGAAGCGACCCGCCAGTGCCACCGATGCGCCCGTCGCCAGCGCCGGTGCCCACAGCGCCATCACCGCGTTGCCGTGGAACAGCGGCATCGGGCAGTAGCAGACGTCGTCGCGCTCGAAGCCGTATCCCTCGGCGGCACGGCCGGCGATGGCGGCCAGGCGCCCCTGGGTGCAGCGCACGGCCTTCGGGTCACCGGTCGTTCCCGAGGTGAAGAGCAGGAGGAGCAGGTCCTCGGGAGAGACCTCGGAGCCTGCTGCCCCGGAACCCGAACCCGAACCCGAGCCTGAGCCCGAGCCCGCCGCCCCGAGGCGGGCGAGGTACTCCTCGCCCTCGACGCGCAGGACGCAGTCGTCGGCGACGTCGAGGGCGAGGCCCTCGAGGAGCCTCGCCCCTCCGTCGTCGGTCACGAGGATCTGGCAGTCGGTGAAACGGATGTCGCGGGCCAGTTCCGGGCCGCGCCGGGTCGGGTTGATCCCCACCACGGCCGCCCCGGCCAGCGCGGCCGCGCCCAACCAGAAGAGGTATTCCGGGACGTTGTCGAGAAGGACTCCGATGTGGAACGGGCCGCTTCGGCGCAGTTCCGACGCCAAAGCGGCGCGGCGGGCGCTCTCGGTCACGACCTGGCGCCACGTCCAGGTCGAGGACTCGTGGTGGAGCCCCGGGCGGTCGTCGTCGTGGCGCGCCCGGAGGAGCTCGGCGACGGTGCCCGCACCACCAGGGTGCGACGGGGGGACGCCGCTCTCTCCGGCTCGTGCCTGGCCCTGGTGCAGCCCCACGAGCGGCAGCGTAACGGGGCCAAGGGTCGCGCCCGGGGCCCGGCTCAGTTCAGTCCGTCGACCGTGGTCCGTAGAGGTAGCCGTACATGACGACGTGTCCAGTGTGGTCGCGCACCCAGACACTCCTGATCGTCGACATCTTCAGGGCGCAGGCCATGGTGACCCGTAGCGACGAGCCCACCGTCCGGTAGGTGCCCGTCTGCCACCACGAGCCCGACCCGGTCCGCACGGACACCGACAGGACCTCCCCCTGCGGCTCCCCGGACTCGTGCAGGTCCATCGCCGTCCCCCACGGTTCCGAGGTCAGCCGGGCGGTGGCGTGCACCGCGGGGAGACCTTCCAGGGCCACCGTCCTCGTCACCGGGCCCGAGGGCCAGGCCAGGGTCAGCGCCAGGACGGCCGCCGCTACGACGGCCGCGGCCACCGACCCCACCACGTAGCGGGAGCGGCGCCCGCGCCGCTCGGCCCGTTCCTCGGCACGCAGACGATCGAGGACGGCGGTCTGGAGCGTGAACGGGAGCTCGTTCTCGTTGAAGTGGTCCGGGTCCGCGGCATCGAGGACCGTCGTGAGCGCCGTCAGCTCTTTGCGATCGTCGCGACACGAGCTGCATCCTTCGACGTGCGCGCTGAGCGCGACCCGCTCGTGGACGGAAATTTGGCCCACGACCTCCATGGCGATGAGGCCCCGGAACTGCTCGCAGGGGTCGGGGATCACTGTTCCCACCCCATCTCCTCGAGCGCGAGCCGCAGAGTCCGCAACCCGTAGAAGAGGCGGCTGCGGACGGTCCCCTCCGGGATCCCGAGCTCTTCGGCCACCTCGCGCCCGGACCGGCCCCGGTAATAGGTCTCCACGAGCACCTGGCGATGGTCGGGGCGCAGGCGGCGCAAGGCCTCCTCCACCTGCCAACCGACCATGGCGTTCTCGACGTCGTCTTCGACGGCGAGGTCGGCCTGCAACGGCTCGGTCTGGCGTATGGCGCGGGCGCGGGCATGGTCGATGACCACCCGGCGCGCGATGGTGAAGAGCCACGTCCGCAACGTTCCCAGCCCGGTGTCGAAGCGGTCCCGGGCCCGCCACGCCCGGATGAAGGTCTCCTGCACGACGTCCTCGGCGGCACGGGGGTCGCCGAGCGAGCGCCGCGCGTACCCGTAGAGCTCACCGCCGTGTGCCAGGAACGCCACGCGCAGCCCGGCCGCGTCGGCGGACTCCGACACGGGGTCCGATCGCCCCGCCATGGCGGCCTGGTCGGCGACCGTGGGCTCTGTCGGGCCGCCCGGCGTCACCACTTCGGGCACCACGTCATGGCGCTCCCGGGTCCCGATCTCGTCCCGGATCAATACCCTCCGCCCCCCGACGAATGCGCAACTGTCGTGGTCGGGCCGGCCGAGGTCCCCGACGCCGCCGTCGCCACCTTGGCCACGGAGAACATGGCCACCCCGTTCCCCGTGACCTGGCCCGGCGACGAGTCCGACAAGAAGGTGTAGAGGAGCTTGCCGTCGTAGGTCACCTGGAGGGCGCCGTTGGCCTGCTTGGCCGTGGCCAGTGTGCCCGGCACACCCGCGGCCAGGGTGGGGGTCGTGCCGGCCGGCACGGTCACGGCGGGCCACGCCGCGAGGCACGTGCCCGTGCACTTGCTCGTCGTCCCCGTGCCGTCGGGGTCGAAGGTGTACAGGGCCATGCCCGCGTTGTTCACCAGGATGGTCCCGAAGCCGGAGCTCGTCGTCGTCTTCACGGTGGTGTTCGCCGCCGCCGTGGTGCCCGCGGAGGCGGCTGCGCCCGAGTTCCCGCTCGTGGTCGAAGCGGAGGCGTTGTTCGGGGTCGACGACCCGCATGCGGCGAGGGCGAGGGCCGCCACCGCCAGGCCCGCCACCGCCACCCCTGGGCGGGCCAGGCGCGTGAACCGTGTCGGGGCGAGCCGTCCGCGCCGCCTGAGCGGGACGTCGGCGTCAGCGTGGTAGGTCATCGCGAAGCTCCTTGATCGGAAGGCGACCTGTTCGAAAGGTCCTCACTCAGGATACGGACCAGTGGGTCCCCACGTTCATCTCCTCGAAGGGTCACGCCGTGCGCGACGTCCTCTGGGTACCGTGGACCGAGATGGCCGAGGAGCAGACCCCCCCCGCCGGGAGCGGTGCTGACGAGCTCCGCCGGGACAAGGCGGAGTGGGGGGAACGGGCCACGAGCGAGCCCCGCTGGCCGGCGTTGTTGGCGGTGGTCTCGGCCATGGCCCTCTACTTCGTGTTGCCCGACAAGCTCATCTCGGGTCTGGGGCCCCGGTGGCTCGTCCCGGCTCTGGAAGGTGTGCTGGGTGCGTCCCTGCTGATCGCCAGCCCGCGTCTCACCCGCGAGTCGCGGCGGCTGCGCCCCGTCGCCATCACCCTGATCGCCTGCGTGAACCTCGCCAACGTGGTGTCGCTGGCCGAGCTCGTCCACGAGCTGCTGGTGCACACCCATGCCAACCACGGCGGCCGCGACCTCATCTACGCGTCGGTGCCGATTTGGGTCACCAATGTGCTCGTGTTCGCCCTGTGGTACTGGGAGCTCGACCGGGGAGGTCCCGTGGCGCGGCTCGAGGTGCAGCGGCGCCAGCCCGACTTCCTGTTCCCGCAGATGACGGCCCCCGACGCCACCCGGCCCAACTGGTCGCCCGCCTTCGTCGACTACCTCTTCACCTCGTTCACCAACGCCACCGCCTTCAGCCCCACCGACACGATGCCGCTCACGCCCTGGGCCAAGATCCTCTTCATGGTGCAGTCCTTGGCGTCGCTGCTCACCGTCGCCCTCGTCGTGTCGCGAGCGGTGAACATCCTGAATTGACCGTGCCCGGCCGGTGACGATCGAGGCGGCGATCTTCGACATGGACGGGTTGCTCGTCGACAGCGAGCCCCTCTGGCACGACGTCGAGATCGACGTGTTCGGCCGCCACGGCGTGCCCTTGACCGTCGAGCGGTGCCTCGAGACCAAGGGGATGTTCCTCGGCGACGCCGTCGGGCACTGGTACGCGCGCTACCCCTGGAGCGGGGCGTCGCGTGACGAGGTGGCGGCCGAGATCGTCCAGGCCATGGCCGAGCGCCTCGACGCGGCGGTCGAGCTCAAGCCCGGCGCGTCCCACGCCCTGGACTTCTGCACCGGTCGCGGGGCGCTCCTGGCCCTGGCGTCGTCCTCGCCACGCCGGCTCATCGACACCGTGGTGCGCCGTCTCGGGCTGGCCGGGCGCTTCGCCGTCGTGCACTCGGCCGAGGACGAGGTGCTGGGCAAGCCCGATCCCGCCATCTTCCTGACCACGGCCCGGCTCCTCGGCGTGGCCGCCGAGGCGTGCGTGGTGTTCGAGGACTCCGCCGCCGGCGTCCTCGCCGCCAAAGGTGCGGGCATGGCGTGCGTGGCCGTCCCCGAGGCCGATCCGACCGCCGCGTCCGAGCTTCCCGGCGCCGGCGGTGGGGGCGAGACCCTGGTGCAGGTCCTCACCCGCGCCGATGTGGTGCTCGGCTCGCTGCTCCAGCTCGACGACGCCGTGTGGGACGGCCTGGTGGCGTGGCGCCGGGCGTGAACGCCTACGGCGCGGCGCCCGCAATCCGCTTCATCTCGGCGCGGTACTCGGGGAAGTAGTCCCCGATCACCTCCAGGCTGAACCGGCGCAGGATCGAGGTGGCCGGCTCGCGCTCGAGCAGGAACCGGAACGACTGCTCGACGAGGGCGCTCTCGCGCCCGGGCGCCCATCCGAGGGCCTCGGGGAGTCCGGGGGGCACCGTCACCGTGTGGGAGGTGGTGATGGCGCCGTCGTCCACCTCGACGAGGAAGGCGCCGTTCTCCGCCTCCGTGGCGCGGATCGTGTCCACGCCGCCGACGGTAGTGTGAAAACCGCCGCGCCACGACCCACCGAGGAGGAACGGTGTCCGACCTCTACGACGTCCCCATCCACACGCTCCAGGGTGCGCCCTCGTCCCTGGCGCCCTTCAAGGGAAAGGCGCTGCTCCTCGTCAACGTGGCGTCGCGTTGCGGCCTCACCCCGCAGTACGCAGGGCTCCAGAAGCTCCAGGACACCTACGGGTCCAAGGGGTTCAGCGTGCTCGGCTTCCCCTGCAACCAGTTCCTCGAGCAGGAGCCGGGCACGGCCGACGAGATCGCCGAGTTCTGCTCGGTCAACTACGGGGTCACCTTCCCGCTCTTCGAGAAGATCGAGGTGAACGGGCCCGGTCGCCACCCCCTCTACGACCGGCTCACCGCCAAGGAGGACGCCGAGGGCGCGGCCGGCGACATCCAGTGGAACTTCGAGAAGTTCCTCGTCTCGCCCGAGGGGGAGATCGTGGCCCGCTTCCGGCCCGGAGTCGAGCCCGAGGACCCGGGCCTGGTGGGTGCGGTCGAGGGAGCCCTTCCCGCCGGCGCGTAGTGGACAGCACGCTGATCGGTGTCGACACGTCGAGCCGGCAGGTCGTCGACATCACCGATCATGTGGACAGGTTCTGCACGGGGCGCGGCGACGGCCTGTGCTCGGTGTTCGTCCCGCACGCCACCGCCGGTGTGGCGGTCATGGAGACGGGGTCGGGCTCCGAAGCCGACCTCTCCGAGGTCCTGCAGCGCCTGCTGCCCCGCGACGACCGCTACCGGCACCACCACGGCGCGCCCGGCCACGGCGCCGACCACCTGCTCCCGGTCCTCGTGTCCCCGTCACTGGTGGTGCCCGTGCTCGGGGGACGGCCCGCCCTCGGCACGTGGCAGCGGGTCGTGCTGGTCGACACCAACCCCGACAACCCCGACCGGCAGGTGCGGCTCAGCTTCGTGGCCGACTCCTCGGCGCGCCTGGCGTAGTCCACCGCAGCCGGGCCACGGCCCGCCATCGGCGGGCTTGTGCTCGCGCCGACGGGCGCCGAAGATGGCGGCCATGACCGACCACCGTTCCCTGGCCGACTCCCTCAGCAAGGCGCTGCACCTGGCGGTGGCGCCCATCGGCATCTCCTTCGGGCCCGAGGCCGCCGCCGGGTTGCCGGCGTTCGACGAGCCCATGTCCGAGCCCGCCGCCGACGGTCGTGCCGGGCGGGTCCCCGCCGGGTGCGTCTTCTGGGTGCGGGCCGCCGAGCGCAGCTTCACCACCGCTCCCGAGGACCACGGCAACTGCTCGGTGGGGCGCTACACCCACGGGCTGGCCGGCCTCGAGGAGGTGGCCGGGAACGACGACGTCGCCGCCCTGCTCGAGTCCGGATGGGTGGACGCCGAGGCGGTGGGGGGCATCCCGGCCGTCTCGGAGCGCCCCGAGACGATCACCTACGGCCCGGTCGCCGATGCCGCCACCACCCCCGACGTGGTGCTCCTGCGGGTCAACGGCCGCCAGATGATGGTGCTGTCGGACGCGCTGCCGGGGCTGAAGATCCAGGGCAAGCCCCAGTGCCACATCGTGGCCATGGCCAAGGAGGACGACGAGGTCGTGGCCAGTGTGGGGTGCGCGCTCAGCCGGGCCCGCACCGGCATGCGGCCCGACGAGATGACGTGCGCGCTGCCGGGCAGCCGTCTCGCCGAGGTGACCGCCGCGGTGGAGCGCGCCGCGGCCATCGACACCGTGGTCGCCAAGTACGCGGCCGACGACGCCAGGCGCTTCGCCCCCGCAACCTGAGGGGCGCCGGATCCACCCGGCACGGGACTCCACGGCGCCAGGGGGCGCCCCGGTTCAGTAGGACTTGGGCAGCTGCAGGGAATGCTGGCCGATGAAGTTGAGGATCATCTCCCGGCTGACCGGCGCGGTGCGCATGAGGCGGGTCAGGCCCCACATGTCGGCGAGCCCGAATTCCGACGACATCCCGTTGCCGCCGTGGGTCTGGATGGACTGGTCGAGCGCGCCCAGCGCGGCCTCGGCCGCCGCGTACTTGGCCATGTTGGCCGCTTCCCCGGCCACGCCCGCGTCGGCGCCGCTGTCACAGGCCCACGCCGCCTTCTGGCACATGAGCCGGGCCAGCTCGACCTCGATCTTGGCCTTGGCCAAGGGGTGCGAGATCCCCTGGTGCCGGGCGATGGGCGTTCCCCACACCGACCGGTCCCGGGCGTAGGCGGCGGCCTTGTCGAGCGCGTAGCGCCCGATGCCGTTGGCCATCGCGGCGGTCATGATGCGCTCGGGGTTCAGTCCCACGAACACCTGGCGCAGGCCGTCGCCCTCGGTGCCCAGTAGGCGGTCGGCGGGGACCTCGACGTTGTCGAAGAACAGCGTGTACTGCTTCTCGGGGGCGACGATCTCGACGGGGATGAGCGTCTTGTCGAGGCCGGGGCTGTCGAGGTCCACGATGAACAACGACAGGCGGCCTCGGCCCGTGTCCTCGTCCACCCCCGTGCGGGTCACCACCAGCACCGCCTCGGACTCGTCCGCGCCCGAGATGTAGTACTTCGTCCCCGACAGCCGGTAGACGTCACCGTCGCGCACCGCCGCGGTGGCGATGCGGTGGCTGTTGGAGCCGGCGTCGGGCTCGGTGATGGCGAAGGCCATCTTGAGCTCGCCCGAGCCGAAGCGCGGCAGCCACTTCTTCTTCTGCTCCTCCAGGCCGAAATGGGCGATGATCGTGGCGCAGATGGCGGGCGACACCACGAGCAGGAGCAGGGGGCAGCCGTTGGCGGCCAGCTCCTCGAGGACGATGGCGAGCTCGGAGATCCCCATGCCGCCCCCGCCGTACTCGGCGGGGACGTTGACCCCGAGATAACCGCCCTCGGCGAGCTCGTCCCACAGCTCGTCGGCGCGTTCGTCGGCGTGGGCCTTCTCGGCGAAGTAGCTGTGGCCGTACTTGGCGGCGATGCCGCCCACTGCGTCGCGCAGCATCTGCTGCTCTTCGGTCTCACGGAAGTCCATGGGTCACCTCGTGTCGTGTGCTGCAGGAGTGCCGGCCGCGTCGCGGTCGGCCGGGGGTGGGTCCGAGAGCAATGCCACCGGTACGTCGACCAGGCGGGAGCGCAGGTACTCGCCCAAGCTCTTGGCCTGGGGGTCGGGCCGGGTCGACGAGGCCACGCCTTCGCCCAGGAGCCCGTGCACCACGAAGTTGAGCGCCCACAGGTTCTCGAGCTGGTAGCGGTCGACCTCGAGATCGGCGGCCTCGGGGAGCAACTGCCGGAAGCGCTCCACGGTGAGCTCGTCCGCCAGCCATGCGAACCCGGCCGCGCTGCGCGCCCACAGGCCCACGTTGGCGTTGCCACCCTTGTCGCCGGACCGGGCCCCGATCACCGTCCCCAGCGGCATCCGGCGCGTCTCCCCCGGGGGTGGAGCCGGCACCGCCGGGGGCACGGCGGGCGCCGGTGTTGCCGCGCTGGCGGGCGCCGGTGTTGGCGCGCCGGCGGGCGCCGGAGTTGGCGCGCCGGTCCCGGGCTCGACGGGGGTGCGCCGTCCGTCGTGGTGGACCACCGTCTCGTCGACGTCGTGGCGCGACACGAGCGTCGGCCAGAACACGCCGTAGGCGCTGCCCTCGCCCGGTGGGGAGGTCAGGTAGAAGCCCGGGTAGCTCGCCAGGGCCAGCTCGGTGGCGGCGTTGGAGAAGCGCCGGCCCACCACGTCGGGGTCCGGGTCCTTGACGGTGACGCGCAGCTGGGCGCTGGCCTGTTCGTTGGTGGGCGCGTCGGGGACGTCGGTGCGGATCAGGCGGACGTCGTAGTCGGCGAAGCGTGACGCCCCTCCCACAAGGTCGTCCATGGTGCGCGCCACCAGCGACGCCTTCTCCTCGACGTCGAGGCCCGTGAGCACGAACGTCATCGTGTTGCGCCACCCGCCCAGCAGGTTGATCGACACCTTGAGCTTCTCGGGAGCCGGCCGTCCGTGCACGCCCGACACCCGCACCCGGTCGCGGCCCAGCTGCTCGAGGTGGATGGTCGAGAAGTCCGCCACCACGTCGGGGTTGGCGTACAGGGGCCCGCCGATCTCGTAGAGGAGCTGGGCGGTGACCGTCCCGACCGACACCTCGCCGCCGGTGCGGGGGTGCTTGGTGATGACCGCCGAGCCGTCCTCGACCATCTCGGCGATGGGAAAGCCGGGGTGCTCGAGCCCCGGCACCTCGCCGAAGAACGCGTAGTTGCCCCCCGTGGCCTGGGTGCCGCACTCGATGACGTGCCCCACCACCACCGCGCCGGCCAGGCGGTCCCAGTCGGTGCGCGCCCATCCGAAGCGCCACGCCGCCGGCCCCACCACGAGCGACGCGTCGGTGACGCGCCCGGTGACCACGACGTCGGCCCCGCCCGCTAGGGCCTCGGCGATGCCGAACCCGCCGAGGTAGGCGTTGGCGCTCACGGGCTCGCTCCCGGCCTCGGCCAGGGGCCGGCCGGTGTCGAGGTGGGCCAGCGGGTCGCCCGCCGCCTGCAGGGGCCCCAGGCGGTCGAGGATGTCGTCGCCCTCCACATGCGCGACCGACACGTCGATGCCGAGCTTGACCGCCAGCTCGCGCAGGCGCTGCGCCAGGCCGGCGGGGTTGAGCCCGCCCGCGTTGGCGACCACCTTCACGCCCCGGTCGACGCAGGTGCCGAGCACGTCCTCCATCTGCCGGTAGAAGGTGCGGGCGAAGCCCAGCGACGGGTCGCGCTGGCGCGACTTCCACAGGATGAGCATGGTGAGCTCGGCGAGGTAGTCGCCGGTGAGGACGTCGATCGGGCCTCCCTCGAGCAATTCACGCGGCGCGGCGAGCCGGTCCCCGAAGAAGCCCGAGCAGTTGGCGATGCGCAGGACTTCGGGCATCAGGTCCCCTCGTCCCCGCGCTCGGCACTCGGGCCGTCGGGAGCCGGGCTGTCGACGACCACGAGGAGTCGGCCCGCCTCGACCTGCTCGCCCGCGGTGACGTGGACCTCGGTCACGGTCCCCTCCGAGGGGGCGCGCACCTCGTGCTCCATCTTCATGGCCTCGATGGCGACGAGGGTGTCGCCCGCGGCGACGAGATCGCCCGCCGCCACGGCCACCTTGACCACGGTCCCCGGGAGCGGGGCGACGAGGGCGCCGGCGGCCAGCTGGCTCCCCGGGAGCGGGAAGCGGTCGACCTCGGTGAGCGCACTGGCCCCGTCGGGCCCGTCGACGAATGTCGTCGGCCCGGCCCGTTCGACCTCGTAGCGCCGCGCCACGCCGTCCACCTCCAGCACCACGTCGTCAGGGGTGCACGACAGCACCGAGACGTCGCCTCGCACGTCGCCGTCGACGGCGACGTGCGTGCATCTCCCGGCCCGGTCGAACCGGTAGGCCACTTCGATGCGCCCGTCGGCGGTGGTGTAGGCGGCTGTCTGGGGCACCGAGGGGTTGTTGCGCCAGCCCGACGGCATCGCCGCCAGTACCGGGGCGTGGGCCCGGCGCCCGGCCTGGGCGCACAGCGCCGCGGCGGCGGCGTGCAGCCGCCGTGTGGACAGCTCCGCGCGCGGCGCGCCGAGCTCGGCGGGGTCGTGGCGGACGAGGAAGCCGGTGTCGATGTCGCCGGCGAGGAACTCGGGGTGGCGCAGGATGCGCACCAGGAGGTCGCAGTTGGTGGTGACGCCGTGCAGGCGCGCCTCGTCGAGCGCGCCGGCCAGG
>Ga0208565_1002189_pt1 | contig 10714 bp, 7 predicted proteins | sample Sb_taG_7_FD_187706 | JGI IMG/M metagenome (GOLD analysis project Ga0208565, IMG submission 187706) | Peat soil microbial communities from Weissenstadt, Germany - Sb_50d_2_FS metaG (SPAdes) (version 2) | ecosystem: Environmental > Terrestrial > Soil > Wetlands > Peat | place: Germany: Weissenstadt...
CTGAGGGGTCCTGGAACAGCGACTCCCCGCCGGGCCCGAGCCGAGCCGTGTCGGAGTGGAGGATGGGAGCGCCGGTGGGCTTGGCGCAGGGCCCCAGCGGGCCCGTGCAGTCGGCGTAGCCCACCCCGTAGCCGGCGCCGTTCCAGGCACCCCCCGAATAGAAAAGGACATAGGCGCCCGACGCGTCCACCATGTCGGGCCCCTCCACGGTGGACTCCCACGGCTGGTCCTGGCTGAGCAAGGCCTGGGCGCCGGAGGCCAGCGACAAGCCGTCGGGGGAGAGCAGTGCCGCCCAGATGACCGCCGGTGCCGAGGACCCGCCCCCGTTCGATTTCCAGTCCAGGTAGGCCAAGCCGTCGGAGTCGACGAAGGGCTGGGGGTCGATCGATCCCCCGACGCTCGACTGGCAGATGAACGGCGCCGTGGACGTGTCGACGAAGGGACCGCCCGGGACGACGGAGGTGGCGATCGAGATGCACTCGTCGCCCGTGGCCGCCACCTCGGTGGCGTAGTACATGACGTAGCGGCCGTCGAGGAACACGACCCCCGGTGACCATGTCCGGTAGGGCACCGACCACGCCGGCAGGGCCGGCAGGGAGTCGCCCAGCGGTTCCCAGCTCTGGAGATCGGTGGAGGTGAGCACCGGGACGTTCTCGAGATGGCTCCCCGTCGTGTAGGCGTAGTAGGTCGTGCCCACCCGGATCACGTCGGGGTCAGGCGCATCCGCGTCGAAGGCGGGAGCGTCGACGCCGGGAGACGTCCGAGGACCCACCTGCGCAGACGCAGGCCGGACACCGAGGCACGACACGGCCAGGACGAGCCCACCCACGGCGGCGAGGGCCACCGTGGCGCGCCGCGGACGGCGGGCGATCCGGTCCATCGGGGGAGGGGGGTGCTCCGGTGGGTGCGGTCTCAGTGGGCGATCTGGCGCAGCACGTACGCCAAGATGCCCCCGTGACGGAAGTACTCCGCCTCCATGGGTGTGTCGATGCGGACCCGCGCGTTGAACTCGACGGCGCCCGCCCGCACCAGCAGCTCCTTGGGGACGTCGCCGGCGCGCAGGGCTTCGAGCCCGGCGATGTCGAAGGTCTCCTCCCCGGTGATGCCGAGGCTCGCCATCGACGTGCCTTCGGCGAATTGCAGGGGGAGGATCCCCATGCCCAACAGGTTGGAGCGGTGGATCCGCTCGAAGCTCTCGGCGATCACGGCCCGCACCCCGAGAAGGGCCGGGCCCTTGGCCGCCCAGTCTCGTGACGAGCCGGATCCGTACTCCCTCCCCGCCAGCACCACGAGCGGGATCCCTTCGGACCGGTAGCGCATGGCGGCGTCGTAGATGCTCAACTGCTCGCCGCCGGGCAGGAGACGGGTGACGCCACCTTCGGTCCCGGGAGCCAGCAGGTTGCGCAGGCGCACGTTGGCGAACGTCCCCCTCATCATGACCTCGTGATTGCCCCGGCGCGCCCCGTAGGAGTTGAACTCCGACGGCTCGACGCCGTGCTCGGTGAGGTACACGCCGGCCGGCGAGCTGGGGCGGATCGACCCGGCGGGGGAGATGTGGTCCGTGGTGACGCTGTCGCCGAGCACCGCCAGCACCCGCGCTCCCACGATGTCGGTCACCGCGTCGGGCTCGGCGCCGAACTGTTCGAAGAACGGTGGCCGCAGGACGTAGGTGGAACGGGGATCCCAGCGGAAGGTCTCTCCTCCACTGGTGTCGATGTCCTTCCACCGCCGGTCACCCTCGAACACCGACTGGTAGCGGGTACGGAACATCTCCGATGTCACGGCCTGCTCGACGGCGTCGGAGACCTCGGCCGGTGTGGGCCACAGGTCGCGCAGGTACACCGCGGTGCCCTCGCCGTCGACGCCGAGCGGCTCCGTGGTCAGATCGAGATCCAACGTGCCCGCCAGCGCGTAAGCCACGACGAGAGGTGGAGACGCCAGGTAGTTCAACCGGACGTCGGGATGGATACGCCCTTCGAAGTTCCGATTGCCCGACAACACGGCTGCGACCGAGAGGTCGCCGTCGTGCACCGCGTCGGAGATACCCGGGAGGAGCGGGCCCGAATTGCCGATGCACGTCGTGCACCCGAACCCGACGAGCTGAAAACCGAGCGCCTCGAGCGGTTCGCGCAGCCCGGCTCTCTCGTAGTAGTCCATGACGACACGGGACCCGGGGGCGAGCGACGTCTTGACCCACGGCTTGGAGCGAAGGCCGCGGGACACCGCTTTCTGCGCCAGGAGCCCGGCCGCCAGCATCACCTGCGGATTGGACGTGTTCGTGCAACTGGTGATGGCCGCGATCACGACATGGCCATCGGCGATCTTGACCGGCGCGTCGCCGACTCGCCCGGTGCCACTCCGCAGGGTCGTGCCGGTCCCGTCCCCGGTGGACGACGCCAGGGCGCGCCGGAACCCCGACTTGGTGTCGGTGAGCGAGACGCGGTCCTGGGGTCGGGAGGGTCCCGCCATGCTCGGCTCCACGGTGGAGAGGTCGAGCGTCACCACTTCGGAGAAGACCGGTTCGGGGTCCTCGGACCGGTGGAACAGTCCCTGCTCCTTGGCGTAGGCCTCGACCAGGGCCACGTGTGACTCGTCGCGCCCGGTGAAGCGCAGATATCGCAAGGTGACGTCGTCGATCGGGAAGATCACGCAGGTGGCGCCGTACTCGGGCGCCATGTTGCCGATGGTGGCCCGGTTCTCGAGCGGCAGCTGGGCGAGCCCCGGACCGTGTACCTCCACGAACTTGCCCACCACCCCGTGCTTGCGAAGGAGCTGGGCGATGGTGAGCACCAGGTCGGTGGCGGTGGTCCCCTCGGGTAGCTCCCCGGTGAGCCGAAGGCCGACGACCGGTGGGACGAGCATGGTGAGCGGTTGGCCGAGCATGGCCGCCTCGGCCTCGATGCCGCCGACGCCCCACCCCAGCACGCCGAGCCCGTTGACCATCGTCGTGTGGGAGTCGGTTCCCACCAGAGTGTCGGGGAAGGCCCGCCCGTCGTCGGTGGCGAACACCACGCGAGCCAGGTATTCGAGATTGACCTGGTGGCAGATCCCGGTCCCCGGGGGCACCACGCGGAACCCGTCGAAGGCCTGCTGTGCCCACCGCAGGAGCTGGTACCGCTCGATGTTGCGGCGGTACTCGACGTCGACGTTGGTGGCGAACGACGTCGGCTGGCCCGAGGACTCGGCGATGACGGAGTGGTCGATGACGAGCTCGACGGGGACGAGCGGATTGATGGCGGCGGGGTCACCGCCCATCTCCGCCAAGGCGTCGCGCATGGCGGCCAGGTCGACCACGCCCGGGACCCCCGTGAAGTCCTGCATGAGGACGCGCTCGGGCGTGAAGGCGATCTCGGTGGTCGACGCAACCCCGGCCCGTTGGCGGCCGGCCCAGCCGGCCACCGCCTCGACGTCCGCGGCGTGGACCTGGCGCCCGTCCTCGTGGCGAAGGAGGTTCTCGAGGAGCACCTTCATGGCATAGGGCAGCCGGGCGATGTCGAAGCGTCCGGCCAGGGCGTCGAGTCGGTGCACCTCGAAGCTCCGGTCGCCGACGGCGATCGTGGCCCGGGTGGAGAAGCTGTCGGCTGAGGGCGAAGCGGCCATGGGCCCATTCTGTCCCCCGCGGCTGGAGTGCGACACTTCCGTCCCCCCCCGGCTCGAGTTCGGCACGCCGAGGCCCTGTCGACGGCCTCCGAGGCCGTGGGTGTAGCGTTCGAAGAGTTCCACCCTTGGGAGTGACGCCTGGTTTGGGCTCGACGACCGTGTTGGGGTTGTCGCCTCGTACAGGCTCGACGGCTCTTCTGAGGAACGTCAAAGGACCTTGATGCCTGTCGTCCCTCCGGTTCGACCCCTGCTCTCCGTGGTGCACCCTCCCTTCTCGGGCGACGATCCTGGGCACGAGGACCGCTACGGCGCGACTCATGTGACGAGGACGTGCCGACGGTGTCGACGCACCTTCGCCCGACATCCGTCGGTGTCCTCGGAGGGCGCCCCGACACGCTGGTTGTGCCCGGCGTGCGCTCCCAGCACCGCCGGGCGCGGCTCGAGGGCCCGGCTCCGGGTCGTGGGCGACGCCGACGGCCCCGATCCGGGCCAGGCGCCCGACATCCGCACGTCTGTCTTGTGAACGCGCCGGATCCCAGACGCTTCTGGGCCGTCCTGTCGGGGACCGCCGATCACGAGCCCCTGTCACTGGCGACGTTGTGCCGGGGGTGCGTCGACTTGTTGCCGGTGAGCGGGGCGGCGATCTCGCTCATGGCCCCCGCCCATTCCCAGAGCGTGGCCAGCGCCTTCGACGGAAGGGCCCGAGCCGTCCAGGACATGGAGTTCACCCTGGGCGAAGGGCCCGCCCTGGACGCACATGCACTGGGCGTGTCCGTCCTGGTGCCCGACGTCCGGAGCCAGGCACGCCGTTGGCCCCAATTCAGCGCCGCGGCCGCCGCCATGGGGGTCGAGGCGGTCTTCGCGCTGCCCCTGGTCACGGCGGCGGCGAGCATCGGGGTGCTGGTTCTGTACCGGGACGAAGCGGGGGCCCTGGAGGACATCGAGCTCGCCGACGCCCACGACGTCGCCGACCTGGTCACCCAGCTCGTCCTCGTCATGCAGTCCGAGGCCGCCCCGGAGTCCGTGGCCTGGGCGTTGGACGTCTCGGACCACCGTGCCGTGGTCCACCAGGCCACCGGCAAGATCTCCGTCCAGATCGACTCGGACGTCGAAGAGGCGCTGGTGCGGCTGCGGGCCCACGCCTTCGCCACCGACCGACCGATCCAAGAGGTGGCCAGCGACGTGGTCACCGGGACGATCCGGTTCGACGACCGATGACGTCCGCGAGGTCGGCGGGTGGGGCGACACGAAAGGCCCGCGGCGCGACAATGAACGCGGACCGGACCTCCGGCGGGGGCCAGGGTTCCCCGGGGGTGTTCGGGTGAGCATGGCGGAAGGAGATGGGTCGACTGTGGCAGGACGGGAGGAGTGGCTAGCCCGGACTTTCGTCGAGCTGGCTGACACGCTCGTCGCCGACTACGACATCGTGGACTTCCTGTCCACGTTGGCCGAGCGTTGTGTGGAGCTGCTCGAGACGGTGGAAGTCGGCCTGGTCCTCGTGGACCGTCGAGGAGAGCTGCAGGTGATGGCGTCGTCCACCGAGCGGATGCATGTGGCAGAGCTGTTCGAGGTCCAGAACGAGGAGGGCCCCTGCTTCGACTGTCAGCGCGCCGGCGAGCAGATCCTCAACGAGCCCCTCGACTCCGCCGCCGACCGCTGGCCGCGATTCGGCCCCATGGCCCGGGACGCGGGCTTCCGCATGGCACATGCCCTGCCCTTGCGGCTCCGCAGGGACGTCATCGGCGCCATGAACATCTTCGACACCGAGCTGCGGGAGATGACGTCGCTGCAGGTGAACCTGAGCCAGTTCCTCGCCGATGCGGCCACGATCGGCATCCTTCAGGAACGCAGCGTTCGGCAGCAGACCGACATCGCCGGACAGCTGCAGGGAGCGCTGAATTCCCGTGTCGTCATCGAACAGGCCAAGGGCGTCGTCGCCGAACAGCAGCACGTGGCCATGGAAGAGGCCTTCGCCATGCTGCGCGGATACTCCCGCAACAGTCGCGTTCCGCTGAGCGAGCTGGCCGAAGCCGTCGTCGATCGATCGATCAGCTCGGCCGAGCTGCGCAAAGCCCCCCCGCTCGGGCGCGGTGCCATCGGATCTCACAAGATGCCGTGACGGGTCGGTAGCGGGGCAGGGGTGGCACCGGCAGCGCCCCTCTGGAGCCGGATCCCTCCCCCGGCCTGCGCCTCGAGCCATCGGAAGGACCGGAGCCGCGTCGGCGCTCCCACCTGGTAGAATCTCCTTCGGAACGTGTCGCCCGAGACCACGGTGACCCTGAAGCCGTAACGACGCGGGGCCTTCGGGCCGCGTCGGGCAGAAATGGACGCTGTGTCGGAGACACTTCTCGAGAGGCCTCCCGAATCTCGGGTCGCCAATGCATTGCCGAAGCCGATTCTCGACGGCCCCCCACCCCGCCCTCTGACGTCGGCCCGGGTCGTGACCTCCCTCCTCGTGGCGGGACCGTTGGTGGCGGTGGCCGTCTTCATCCCCCTGGGCTGGGGCGGCACCAAGACCGTCTGGGGCCTGGGCATGGCCGTGGCGTTCTATCTCTTCACCGGCTTCGGGATCAGTGCGGGCTTCCACCGACTCTTCGCCCATCACAGCTACCGCGCTCGTCGCGCGCTCAAGATCGTGCTGGCCGTGGCCGGGACGATGGCGCTCGAGGGATCGGTGATCAGCTGGGTGACGACACACCGCCGGCACCACGTGTTCAGCGACCGCCCCGGCGACCCGCATTCCCCGGTGAGCCATGGGACGAACGCGCCCACGGCCACCCGAGGATTCCTGTGGGCCCACGTGGGTTGGCTCTTCGCCTCCGATCCCACGAGCCAGACGCGCTACGCGCCCGATCTGCTGCGTGACCCGGACCTGGTCGCGATCGACCGGCTGTTCCCGGTTCTGGCGATCTTCTCATTGGTGATCCCGTTCGGGATCGGGTGGGCCGTGACCGGGACACTGGGTGGAGCGCTCGGGGTGTTCCTGTGGGCGGGCTTGATCCGCATGGCCCTGTTGCACCACGTCACGTGGAGCATCAACTCGGTGTGCCACCTGTGGGGCCGCAGGCCGTTCACCACGGGCGACCACAGCGCCAACGTGTCTTCCCTGGCGCTGGTGTCGTTCGGAGAGAGCTGGCACAACTTCCACCACGCTGCTCCGGCGTCGGCCCGCCACGGAGTGCTCGCCCGCCAGGTCGACCTGACGGCGACGCTCATCGGGCTCTTCGAACGGGCCGGATGGGTCACCAAGGTGCGCTGGCCCACCGCCACGCAGATCGAGGCCTTGACCGCACCCGTCGAGTAACGCCTCCCCTTCTGATCCGCCGCCGGGGGCGGCACGTCACTCAGCGAAACGCCTCGACGCGGCTCGCCCCTGCCACCACCAGCATTCCCCCCGCAGCGCTCACGGCGGCGAAATGTGGGGGCGCACCCGTGGTGAGAGGCAACGTGAAGCGGGTCGTCCCCGTGGACAGGTCGACCCCGTACAGCACGGATGCGCCGATGTCGACCGTCCACAGCGCACCGCCGGCGATCGTGGGCGAACTCGCCCCTCCGGTGGGCGAGGTCCATGTCCAGCCGCGCGCCAAGGCGGCTCCCGCCCCCACGCGGACCTGGTCGATGGTGCCGTCGTCGGGGCACACCACGTACGCGTCGGGTGCGAGATACGCGTTGCCCCCTTGCGAGTTGCAGACATCGGTCGACGCCTGCTGCCCGCCGATCCCCCCCAGGCTGGTGGCGGCCAGCAGGTAGGCGGTGCGCTGCTTGCCCACGATGAACATGCTCGAGGCGTCGAGGAGCATGACGGCGGTGGAGCCCAGGTCGCCGTCGTCGGCGTTGTCCTGGGCCCAGTTCGACGGAGCGAAGTACCGCGTCTCGGTGAGCGCCGGCGACAGCTCGATCACGCTGTCACCGTGGTCGAAGGGCTCCCCGGGCCCGGCCTCCCCGTTCCCCGTCACGACGTAGACGTCTCCGGCGGCGTCCACCGTCACGCCCGCCGGTGCCCAGATGGCTCCCTCGCGCGCCGTGGGCACCCGGTAGGCGAGCAGCGACCCGCTCCCGGACTCGGGGACGCCCACGACCCAGCCGTGATAGTTGCCGCAGTCGCCGTAATTCCCACCGAACCCGACGACCACGTGGCCCGCCGACAGGGCGAGGCCGGCCCGCTGGAGCTGCGCGGCGGCGTTCCATCCCGCCTGGTCGACGTCGCGGCTCCAGAGGAGTCGGTGCGTGGCGAGGTCGAGCGCGTAGACGGCGTGCTTCACCGAGGCTCCCGACAAGAGCGCGGCGGAGGCGAACAATGTGCCCGAGGACGGGTCGATGACCATCGTCGAGGTGATCCCCACCGTGGGGGCGATGTCTCCGCACGGGAGCATGCCCGAGGGCACCGGGGTCGCCAGGTGGTCCGACCATTCCACCGCGCCGGTCGCGCCGGACAGGGCGTACACGGTGTCGTTCTCGGTGGCCACGAAGACCTGCCCCTTGTAGAGCAGGGGTTCTCCGTAGACCGGCCCGTCGACCGCCGGGGAAGTCCACGCCGCGTCGGGCTCGTGTCCGAAGGCGGGATCGGTGCTGTCGAGCGATGTGCGCGAGAAGCTCCCGCCGTAGGTGAGCCACGACGCGCTCGACGTCGGAGTCGTCGTGGCTGGGGACGACGTCGAGGAGCCCGGCGCCGTGCCGGCGGTGCTCGGGGGGTGCTCGGCACCGGAGCGAGGTGGGGAGGGGTTCGAGCTGCACGCCCCGGTGACCACCGCCAGCGTCACGATGATGACGCCCCCGACCGGCAGCGCTCTCCGGGGTCGGGCCGGGGCGGACATGGTGCGAGTCTTGCCGCCCAGAGGAGGCCGTGAGGGCGCGGCGAGGTGCCGTCGTGCTGGACTGCTGGACATGGCCAAGGTCCGCATCGGGTTCTTCTCCTTCACCGAGATCACAGATCCGGCCGAGCATCGGTCGTACAACCAATGGCACCAGCTCGACCACATGCCTGAGCAGTACCTGCTTCCGGGGGTGCTGTTCGGGCAACGCTGGGTGTCGACCCCGGCGTGCCGCCGGGCTCGGGCTCACGACGCTCCGGCGCTGGCTCCGATCCACTACATGACGCTGTACCTGATGGGTGAGCCCCTCGACACCACACTCGAGGAATTCCGGGCCCTCGGGGGGACCCTGCGGGACGCCGGCCGATTCCACGGGCACCGGCGATCGCGCCTTTCGGGCCCCTTCACCGTCACCGGCATGGCCGCCGCACCCCGTGTGCTCGTGTCGGCCGAGGCGGTTCCCTACCGACCCAATCGGGGCGTGTACGTCGTCGTGCGGGAGGGGGCCACGATTCCCGAAGGCGGGCCGGCCGCACCGGTCGCCCCGCCCCGCGGCACCGTCGGGGACGAGGGACGGCTCGCCGCCGCGCTGCTCGAGGTGGACGGCGTGGCAGGGACTTGGACCTTCTCCACCGACGGCCGCTTCGACCGCCACGGCTGGCGGCCCGGCCACAAGACCGTCACGGTGTCCTATCTCGACGCGGAGCCCGTCGCGGTGGCGCCCGCGCTCGGCGCGCTGGTGCGCGCGCAACCGGACCAGGAGCACCGTCCCGTGCTGTTCGCCGGGCCTCTGGAGACGATCACGCCGTGGCGATGGGACTGGTTCGACGATCGGGCATGACCGGGATCAGCCCGACCCGGCGCCGGCCCCGCTCACAGCTTGACGATCACCTTGCCGGTGTTGCCCCCGGTGAACAGGAGGTTGAGCGCGTCGGGCGCGTGCTCGAGACCGTCGACGACATGCTCGGCGTGCTTGACCCGCCCCTCCGCCAGCCACCCGACCATCTCGATCTGCGCCTCGAGGAACCGGTCGAGATAGTCGAGCACGAGGAACCCTTCCATTCGGCCCCGTTTGATGATGAGGTTGAAGATGTTGCGTGGGCCGGGGGGACGGACCTTGTCGTTGTAGACGGAGATGGCGCCGCACAGCACCACCCGGCCACGCATGGCCAGCTGGCCGAGACAGGCCTCGAGGATCGGGCCACCGACGTTGTCGTAGTAGAGATCGATCCCCTTGGAACACGACGAACGCAGGGTGGCGGCCACGTCGTCGGTCTTGTAGTTCACCGCGGCGTCGAACCCGAGCTCCTCGACGATCCAGGCGCACTTCTCGGGAGACCCGGCGATGCCCACCACCGTGGCGGCGCCCTTGATCCGCGCGATCTGACCGGCGACGGACCCCGTCGCCCCGGCCGCACCGGACACGACCACGGTGTCACCTTCGGCCGGGCTGCCCACGTCGATCATCCCGAAGTACGCCGTCATCCCCGTGACCCCGAGAACGCTCAGCGCCATGGTCGGATCGATCCCCGGCGGGATCACCTGCATGGAGGCGAGGCCCTCGTCGGCGACCACGTAGTCCTGCCAGCCCGTGAGGCCTACCACGAGGTCGCCCGGCGCGTACCGGTCGCTGTTCGACGCCACCACCTCTCCGACTCCCGCGCCCCGGACGGTCTCGCCCAGCCCGATGGGCGGAAGGTAGCCGGGGGCGTCGTCCATCCAGGTGCGAATGGTGGGATCGATCGAGAGGTACCGGACCGCGACCAGGGCTTCCCCCGGCCCCGGCTCGGGCACGGGGCGTTCCTCGAGCCGGGTGGTGGTCTTCTCCACCATGCCCGACGGGCGCTCGGCGAGGACGATGTGACGGTTCAACTGCACCACTCCTTGAGCTGCTCGAGCGTGGCGAGGGGGTCGGGCCCGACCGGGGTGACGTTGAGCACGCTCACCCCCGCCTCCCTGTAGGCGGCGACGCGCTCTTGCACGTATCCGGGAGGGCCCACGAGCGACGTGAGCTCGAGGAGCTCGTCGGGCACCGCCGCGGCGGCCTCTTCCTTCTTCCCGCTCAGGTAGAGGTCCTGGATGCGTGCCGCCTCGGCTTCGAAGCCGTAGCGGCGCGTCAGGGCGTTGTAGAAGTTGCGCCCCCGGGCGCCCATGCCACCGACGTACAGGGCGGTCATCGGCCGGGCCAGCTCGCGCAGGCCTTCGAGCCCCTCGCCGATTGCGACCAGGCCACCGGCGGCGATCTCGAGGGGGCCCAGGTCCGGGGACCGCCGGGCGGACCCGGCGTCGAGGGCATCGCCCGA
>Ga0208565_1002191_pt1 | contig 10711 bp, 11 predicted proteins | sample Sb_taG_7_FD_187706 | JGI IMG/M metagenome (GOLD analysis project Ga0208565, IMG submission 187706) | Peat soil microbial communities from Weissenstadt, Germany - Sb_50d_2_FS metaG (SPAdes) (version 2) | ecosystem: Environmental > Terrestrial > Soil > Wetlands > Peat | place: Germany...
GAGCCCCGGTCCGCGCCGGAGCTGTAATAGCGCTCGACGGGGTGCGCGTCGGCCATCCCGATGCTTGCAAACTCGCCCCAGACGAACGACTGGGGAAGGACGAGATTGGCCATCGCCGAGAGGAACCACAGGCCGCTCGGGTCGCCCTGCGCGGCGGAGATCCACGAGTTGAGGGTCATCGGCCCCGTCAGTGGCGAACCCGTCGCCTCGGTGAGCCCGAGGAACGTCCCGACCAAGACGTTGCCCGGTTTGATCGGCAGGGAGTACCACGAGCTCGGCATGTCTGTCGCCGTGTGCTGCATGCTCGCGGCGAGGTTGGCGGTGCGGGCGCGGCAGGCAGGCTGCTTCGCGCACAGCGCCGAGTAACGCTCGATGCCCTGATCGATCTCGGCTCCGCTGTAAATGAAGTTCCCGGGCGGGTTGACCCCGACCATCACCGAGCGGTCGACACTGTGCGGGTACCGCCACTGGTAGGTCAGCGCCAGACGGGTCCCGGCGCTCTCGCTCAGCAGGTCGATGCGCTGGTAGCCGAGCGCGACGCGAGCGGCCTCGATGTCGTCGGCCTGCTCCGCCAGCGTGTAGCCAGCGAGGTCAACGCCGGATCGCTCAAGCCGCTGTGCGCACGAGGCGAAGGCCTTCGAGTACGCGCTCAGCGACGCTTTGGCGAGGTAGTCCGCGGAGTTCTGGAGCGCCGCCGTCACCTCGGGACAGTTCAGCACCGAAGAGCCGTCGACGCCGCGGTAGCCGACCATGACGACATCGTGCTGGGCGACCAGGCGGCTCGCTTGGGGAAACGTCATGTTGGTGATGCCAGGGCCGCCGTTGAGGTGGAAGATCGGCGCCAACGGGTGCGATGAGCGAGCCAGGATCCGGGTCACCGGCAGCGCGATCAGGCGCGACCGGGGGTCTGCCCGGTTCTCGGGCACGACGAGCGTTCCGCAGTCGGCGCGGTAGGCGCCTTTCTCGGTGGAATAGGTGCACGGGTGCATGGTCAGCTGGCCTGCGTGCGCCCCCTGCGGGACCGAGACCGCGGCGTCGCCGGGTGCGAACCCGATGTACGTCAGGCCGAGCAACATGACCCCGATGACCACCAGGGCAACGATTCGTGTCCAGGTGAACGCCTTTGGGGTTTGGGCCTGCGGTACTGGTTCGTCGACTGCCACGGTCTTGCCGTAGCGCTTGGTCCGGTGGATCTTCTCGATCATCGTGCTTCCTTTCGTCGACCCTCGTTGTGCCATGTGACGAACCTAAGGTGCGATCGCGAGATCGGCATCGTCGGGAGGCTGTGTTGCGGCTCCTACCATCCGACGATTTCGACTCCTACGTAGGTAGGAGGCGGGAACGGAGGGGGCGGAGTACGTTCAGCACATGAGTCGAATCGGACATCTCGCCCGCACGTACTGGTTCGACCTGCTGATCGCGCTGCTGGCGATCGCGGCGATCCTCGACGTGATTCTCGGACACGGCTCGTCCGGAGCTCCGACAACGACGCTGTGGTTCTGCATTCCCGCGCTCGCGCTCTTGGTGCTACCGGTGTTCGCGCGGCGATGGGTTCCGTTTGCCGGACCGGCGGCGTACTGGCTTTTGGCCGCGGGAATTTCGTTCGTCGACCCGCTGCTGGTCCCGTACCCCGAGTCCCTCTTCCTGATCGGGCTGGCGACCGCATTTCTGCTCGGGAACCTTCGGGACCTCCGGCGGGCCGGCCTCGGACTGGCGATCGTGGTCGGCTCTGCGGCGACCCTCGTCTACAACATCCCCGGACACACGGTCGACCAGCTCGTCTTCATTCCCGTCGACTTCGCCGTCGCCTGGGTTGCAGGCCTTGCCGTCCGCGCGCGGGCCGAGCAGGCCGAGGTGGCGGAGTCACATGCGACACAGGCCGAGCAGGAGCGGGATGCAGCGACGCGCGTCGCCGTGGCCGAGGAGCGGGCGCGGATCGCGCGCGAGCTGCACGACATCGTCGCGCACGCCGTCAGCGTGATGGTGCTGCAAGTCGGCGCGGTCAGGCACCAGCTCCCCGTCGCGATGGCCGAGGATCGAGATGCCCTCAGGAGTGTCGAGCAAGCTGGGCGCGGCGCGCTGGCGGAGATGCGCCGTCTGCTCAGTGTGATGCGCCGCGACGGCGATGGCGTCGAGCTCGCCCCTCAGCCCGGCCTTGACGGCCTCGACTCGCTGATCAAGGAGATCGGCCGCGCCGGGCTCCCCGTCGAGCTGCACCTCGAAGGGGAGCGTTTCCCGCTCCCGCCGGGGATCGACCTCTCTGCGTATCGGATTGTGCAGGAGGGTCTCACCAACGCGCTCAAGCACGCCCGCGCCGGCCACGCGGAGGTCACCGTCCGGTATGCGCCGGACGAGGTAGGAATCGAGGTGCGCGACGATGGCACCGGCGCGACGCCGAGCGACGGCTACGGCCACGGACTGATCGGCATCCGCGAGCGCGTCAGACTCTACGGCGGCGAGATGACCGCAGGCCCGACAGACGGCGGCGGGTTCACGCTCAGCACCCGCCTCCCACTTACACCAGACCGGCCATGACGATCCGAGTCCTCATCGCAGACGACCAGTCCATGGTCCGCGCCGGCTTCCGAATGCTGCTCTCCGGCGAACAAGACATGGAAGTCGTCGCCGAAGCAAGCAACGGACTGGAAGCGGTGGCCATGGCGGCGCGACTTGACCCGACCGTGATCCTGATGGACATCCGCATGCCTGAGCTCGACGGGCTCCAGGCCACCCGCCGGATCCTCGCCGCCGACAACACGGCGCGGATCCTGATCCTGACCACCTTCGGACTCGACGAATACGTCTACGAAGCACTCAGCGCCGGCGCGAGCGGATTCGTGCTCAAAGACGACCCCCCCGAACAGCTGATCGAGGCGGTCCGCACCGTCGCCGCTGGAGACGCGCTCCTCTCACCCGCGATCCTCAAACGCGTGATCAATCAATTCACCCGCATCCCTCGCCACGAGCCGCCGAAAGAACTCGACGAGCTCACCGCACGCGAACTAGACATCCTCCGGCTCATCGCCCGCGGCCTGTCCAATGCAGAGATCGGCGCCGAGCTCTACATCAGCGAGACGACCGTCAAGACTCACGTCACGCACATCCTCCAGAAACTCGGCCTCCGCGACCGCGTCCAAGTCGTTGTGCTCGCATACCAGATCGGGCTCGTACCGGGAGCCACATCCACCTAAGCCTCACAGGGCCCCCCGAGCGCGACTGTCGCCGTCCTTCGATCCCGCGCGCAGGACCGCCTCTGAGTCGCCTTCGCGCCTCTCCGGAGGGGCCTCGTGAACGCGCAGGGACGACCGGCTCCTGCAAATGGCCACAGGACAGCCGAGGGCCCGCCCGACATGATCTCCGCGCGCGCCTGCACGATGCCGGCCCTCGCCGTTTCTGGCGACCAGGCGTCGGACAGCGCCTGGGCCCTCGGGTTCGAGGACCGTGACGTCACGATCGTGATGGACGCCGATCGGGCCGGCCGGCTGGCGGCGCAACGCATCCAGCGCGATCTCAACGACGTCGCGCGCACCGTCGCCAAGCACTGGGGTCACTTCGGCTGACGATCCCGGTACGGGAACCGGGCAGGCCCAATGGATGAGCTCTAACCACGGATCGGTCCCGCAGCCTCACCGGGCATTATCGTGTGCTGATGGCCGATCGCCACGTCTGCGACCCTTTCTGTGGCGTGTGCGCGCGGCCGCGAGCGTCTGCGTTCAAGCCGCATCGCGGGCCCTCTCCAGTCCGTCAAGGATCAGGTCAAGCCCGAACTCGAACTCATTGCCGTAGTCGTAGCCGGGCCGGAGGATGTGCTCTGTGGTGAACTCGGTGAGGTGGGGGTATTCGTCGGCGGCGACCTGCGCCAACATCGTCTGCGCCACCTCGACCGTCTCCTCCTCGGTGTCGCCCAAGGGCAAGGTGGCCTCTTGCAACGCGAAACCATAGATGTAGCTGTCGAGGGCGGAGAACGCGTGGGCGGTCATCTCGACCGAGAAGCCCGCGGCCCGGAGGCTCCCAATGACGGCGTTGTGGTGTCGGAGCGTTGCCGGGCCCGGTGAGGTCCGGGTCGACATCAGGGCGATCGCCCACGGGTGGCGTCGGAGTGCCTGGCGGGCGGACTGCGCCCGTTCACGCATCGCCGGCTTCCAGTCGGTTCCGCCTGCCGGCAGGTCGATCTCGGCGAAGACCAGGTCAACCATGCCGTCGAGGAGCTCGTCCTTGTTGGCCACGTAGTTGTACAGGGACATCGCCTCGACCCCGAGGGCTTCGCCGAGCCTGCGCATGCTGAGCGATGCGATCCCGTTGTCGTCGGCGAAGGCAACGCCCCCGAGGAGCACGCGATCCCTGGTCAGAGACCTGCGGACCTTTGTTTCGGACTTCGACGGCGGGGCCATCTTCGCTCCTTCCTGGACTGTGCTTGACAACCTTACGACGTAAGCATACCATTACTTACAACGTAAGCCAACGACCATCGGAGTGACCATGAAAACAGCAACGATTGAGCGATCGATCGAACTGACAAACGCCACTTCACCGGCGACCGTGACCGCTCCAACCGTGCGGCAGAGTGGGCCGACCGACACAACCACCAGGAAGACCGCAGTCCTTGTCGGACTGTGCTTCCTCGCTGCCACCTTCACCTTCGCCATCGGTAACGCGCTTATCCGCTCGTACTTTTCGAGCGCGAACCCGCGCGACGCCCTCATCGCTGGGGTGTTCCTTCTGGGCTGCTGCGGACTCTCCGTCGCTGCAAACGGTGCAGCGATGCGGCGAGTCCTCTCGCCGCATACACCCATTCGCTCGCGGGCCTACCTCGTCCTGCGGGTGACGGAGTGCCTCACACTTCTGGCAGTTGGCGTGTACTTCTTGGCAAGCCACGCACAGTGGAATACGTACGTCCTTGCCGTCTACGCGGTTTCTGGTGCCGCGGGGTTCGTCCTATCGTCTGCTTTGCTGTCATCGAGGATCGTGCCGAGGAACCTATCCATGCTGGGAGTCATCGGCTATCCCGTATTTTTGGCAGGAAGCATCTTGGCCATGTTCAACGTGATCGACATCACACACGGCGCAGGGATGCTTGCGCTGGTCCCCGGCGGCCTCTTCGAGTTGATCCTGCCGATCTGGCTCTTCACCAAGGGCTTCACTACCCACCTGCTCGAAGCACGATGACAACCGAGACTCGCGATCGACTGACCGGCATACGACAAGTGACCACAGAGGGGACTACGATGCAATCCATCACCCAAGACCACTATGGCGACTCTGAGGACGTCGCCCGACTACGCGACAAGTCCGCGGATACAAACCGGTCGATTCGCCAAGCCACCACCATTGCGGGAGTCGGACTCCTGCTCATGTCGGTGCTCTCGGCCTTTGGCTATCTCGTTGCCGTCAAGGGGCTCGTGGTTCCGGGGAATGCCGCACGGACGGCCAACAAGGTTGCAGACCAAGAGAGCCTGTTCCGGTTCGGCATCCCGAGCCTCTACCTCGTGGCCGCACTCGATGTCGTCGTTGCATGGGCGCTGTACCGGGTGTTCAAGCCCGTGAGCGATGCGCTGTCGAAGCTCGCGGCATGGCTCCGGGTTGCGTATGCCGGGGTCTTCGTCGTTGCCATCAGCCAGCTCGTCGGGGCACTGAGCGTGCACACCCAGGCGCTCAGGCATATCAACTCCTTCACCAACATCTGGGACGCTGGGCTCGTCCTCTTCGGCCTGTATCTGTTCGTCCTCGCCTACCTGACCTTCAGATCGGAGTATGTCCGAGGTTGCTGGGCGTCCTGCTCACCATCGCTGGGTTCGGCTATGTGTTCGACTCCGCCGTCCGGGCGCTCGCCCGAGGCTCCTCGTCCGATATCTCCGCCATTACAGGCATTGGTGAGTTCGTGTTCGCGCTCTGGCTCGTGATCCGAGGACGCCGCATCACATTGGGTACCGAGACGCGTTGATCGACGAGTGGGTCCAGGCGCTGAGGGTCGATGCAGACCTCAAGGGGCTGCCGGAGTCTCTCGTCGACGCCGAGCACCGTCACGTCGCGCAAGCCCATCAGCAGCTCGCACGTCCGTCGTAGCGTCGGTTTGCACGGGTGCTCTCCAGGTTCCGAGTGGCTTAGGAACCTTTCGATTCTGAGCGCCCCAGCTACGCCGGACGGAGCGAGAGCGCCAGGCGTGGCACGACGAACGACACGAGAAAGATCGGCAAAAACCTCTTTCCGGTGCATCGGAAGGCGATGACCTGGCCCTCGGCCGCGTCGAACGTCAGAGTGCGGCTCAAGTTTCGGCCGTTGCGGACTTGCAGGGTATGATGTCCAGCTTCGATTGGTATCTCGATCGTGTCGTTCATTTCGACCGATCCGACACGCTCACGGTCGACCACGACATCGAACGTGCCACGACGGACCTCCACTCCGATCGCTTTATGCGTCAACTTGAGAGTTGCCGACATCTTCAGTCTCCTTACTGTGTCAGCCGATAGGCTGTTGCTAGCTGCTGCTTTCATCGTGAATGCGTCACCTCCGTCAACCAGCCGCCAGATGCCGCTGCTTCTCTTTGCGATCGCTCCTTTACATCAAAGCTTTCATAGCTCGCCCGGCTTCTCTGACGGGCTAAAGGGTGCCCCAGTTCGCCGGATCGGTGGTCATCATCTCCCATCGGATGAGCTGCTCGGTGCTGCCTCTTGCAAGCGGTGCGAACCCATGGCAGGACCGCTCGCAAGTGCAGGGCCCGGTGCCCGAAAAGGCCCAGCGTGCCCGGAGCCGGACCGACCGGAATCACCTGCATATGCGCGCCTTTGGGCTGCCGCCTCCGCCCGCCCGCCTCCGTCCGCCCCGCACGGGTCGATAACATCACTTCTGCGCTACCTCCGAGCGATGTGTTCGGACAGCGCTAAACGATCGCGAGCACCGGGCATTCACGCCGAACGCCGGCCTCCCCTGACCTGCCGCCGCACCAGCACGACGGATCCGGGCGCTCGCGGCCTACTCGCGAGAGTCATCTGCCCGGGCCGGCTCATCTGAGTCCCGACCCGAACCAGGAGAACCTGGGACAATTCTCCGGAAAATTCTGGAGGCGTTGTCGATCTGGCTGTCTCTCGTTCGACGCAATGGTGAGAGGCTGGGAAGGTCCCGCCTCCAGACAGAGGAGTCACCATGCCGAGATATCTTTCGATGATCCGCGTTGACGAACAGAATCCCCCCGACGTGAACGCGAGCCCCGAATTCTCAGAACGCATGGGGGCCCTGTTCGAGGAGATCACAAAGGCCGGCGTCATGCTGGACACAGCCGGGCTCACCCCGACTTCCGAGGGGACCCGGATCACCTGGACCGGCGGCACGCTGAGCTACAAGGACGGGCCCTTCACCGAGAGCAAAGAAGTCGTCGGTGGTTACGCCATCCTCCAGGCCAAGGACAAGGCCGAGGCCATGGAGTGGACCAAGCGGTTCTTGCAGATCCATCCGGAGCACTGGAACGTCACCGCCGAGATCCGCGAGATCGCAGAAAGCTGACCAGGCAGGGCTTGCTCCACCCCAACGTGGCTGCTCTGATGGGTGGTCGTGACGGCGTCAGCCCCGACCGATTCGCTCGAAGCGGTGTTCAGGATCGAATCCGCACGGATCATCGCAGGCGTCGCTCGCATCGTGCGAGACGTGGGGATCGCCGAGGAGATCGCACAGGACGCGCTGGTGGCTGCGATAGAAGCATGGCCAGAGACAGGCACCCCGAACAATCCGGGTGCCTGGCTCATGGCCACCGCCAAACACCGTGCGATCGATCTCGTGCGCCGCAAGGAGACATACGCTCGCAAACTGGCGGAAGTTGGTCGGACACTGGCCGACGTGCCGCCGATAGAGCCGCCGGACACCGAAGGTATTGACGATGATCTGCTACGACTGATTTTCGTCGCGTGCCATCCGGTACTGTCGCCCGACGCCCGTATCGCTCTCACGCTGCGGCTGATGGGCGGGCTCACGACGGATGAGATTGCCCGAGCGTTCCTGGTCTCGGAGCCGACGATCGCCCAGCGCATCGTCCGCGCGAAGCGGTCGCTAGCCGAGGCCGAGGTTCCCTTCGAGGTCCCCTATGGGTCCGACCGGGCTGCCCGCGTGGCGTCGGTTCTCGAGGTCATCTACCTCGTCTTCAACGAGGGGTACGCCGCTACGGCCGGCGAGGACCTGGTGCGTCCTGGTTTGTGCGAGGACGCACTTCGCCTGGCTCGCGTCCTAGCAGGTCTGATGCCGGCGGAGCCGGAAGCCCACGGTCTAGTGGCGCTCCTCGAATTCCAGGCTTCCCGGATTGCGGCTCGGACGGGACCGACCGGTGAGCCAGTGCTACTCGCGGACCAGAATCGGTCCAGGTGGAACCGAATGCTCATCGGCCGCGGCAGCGAGGCCCTGCTTCGGGCGGGTGACGGCCCGTACTCACTCCAGGCCGCGATCGCCGCGTGTCACGCGCAAGCAATTCGATTCGAGGACACTGACTGGACGGCGATTGCCGTCCTTTACCGCCAGCTCATGGCGCTGACCCCGTCCCCTGTTGTCGAGCTGAACCGAGCCGTGGCCATCTCGATGTCGGAGGGACCCGCGGCCGGCCTGAAGATAGTGGACGCCGTGGCCGACGAACCGGCGCTGAAGAACTACCACTTGCTGCCGAGCGTTCGAGGCGATCTGCTCGAGCGCCTGGGGCAGAAGGAGGAGGCCCGTTCGGAGTTCGAGAAGGCGGCATCCATGACCCGGAACGTTCGCGAGAGGGAGCTGCTCCTGAAAAGGGTCTCTCGCTCCCGATCCTCTCCCTAGGACGAATCAGCGCCCAAGGAGCCGCGTGCCGTACATATCTGCGGCCCCGAATATCACCCTGTCCGCATAAGCCTGGGTAGCGCGGATCGGCCGATGTGGCGGCGGGCAGAGGCGGCGGCCACCGATGTCATGTTGCGCGCTTCGATACGCAAGTCGAGTTCTTCGCGCAGGGCATCGCGAAAACCGTGGACCAGATCGACGGCACCCACCGATCGACCCCAGCATCGGGATCAGCAGTTATGAGCGTGGTGGACGCATTGCCCGGAACCGTCTGATCTGCTCGCTCTGCCGCCCCGTCGATTGCCCAAGTCGTCCTACCTGGGCAAGTGGTGCTTTGGATCTATCAGGGAGCTGTGCCCCGTCTCTTTGAGCGGTGCTTCGTTGGGCCATTCGACCCTGGCGGGTCCGTTGGCCGACGGCGCAAACTGGCGCTATGAGTGCCGGCGTGGCCACGATGGGAACAGGAGTGGTTACCGGTGCCACGCGGGAGAGCACGGACCAATCAGATCTCGCAGTCGAAGTGTCCCGTCTCTCCAAGCGCTACGGCGCCGTGGAGGCAGTGAAGGAGGTTTCCTTTTCCGTGGCACGCGGTGAGGTGTTTGCCTTCCTTGGCCCCAATGGGGCGGGTAAGACCACAACGATCAAGATGTTGTGCACTCTCGCCCGGCCGACCGGCGGGAGCGCAACTGTGGACGGCTTCGACGTGCAGCGTCAGCCCAAGGCGGTGCGGCGCCACATCGGGCTCGTCTTCCAGGAGCAGACTCTCGACGACCAGCTGACGGCCGAGGAGAACCTCCGCTTCCACGCCGTCCTCTACCACGTCCCCCGCGCCGAGGTCGACGAGCGCATCGACCGGGTGCTACGCCTGGTTGCCCTCGAGGACCGCCGGCGCGACCTGATCTCCACCTTCTCAGGGGGCATGGCTCGGCGGCTCGAGATCGCCCGGGGGATGCTGCATACCCCCGCGGTGCTTTTCCTTGATGAGCCCACAATCGGCCTCGACCCCCAGACGCGATCGCTCATGTGGGAAGACGTGCTCCGCCTCCGTCGTGAGGAGGGGGTCACGATCTTCCTCACGACTCACTACATGGACGAGGCCGAATACGCCGATCGCATCGCCATCATCGACCAGGGCTCGATTGTCGCTCTCGACACCCCCGATGAACTCAAACGCTTGGTGGGGGCGGATACAGTCGAGCTCACCACTACCGACGACGCCCTGGCCGTGACGCGCCTTTCCGACGCCGGATTCCGAGTGAACCGAAGCGAAGATGCGCTGGTCGTCTTCGTTGAAGACGGTGAGGCTCTGGTCGCCCGGCTCATCGAGGTCGTCGGTGTGCCGGTGAGCAACGTCCACGTCCACCGCCCAACCCTCGACGACGTGTTCTTGCACTTCACCGGGCGCCAGATCCGAGAGGACCACGCCGAGCACGCGATGCCCATGCGCATGCGGGCAATGGCGCGACGCCATTAGGAGGAACGATGTCCACCGTGGACCTGCCTATTCAACGCTCGATCCTGGTCGACGAGCGCGACAGCCTTTCCTCGGAGCTGCGAACCATCGGCATGGTTTGGGAGCGTGAGCTCATCCGCTTCGTCCGCACCCGCACGCGGATCCTCTCAAGCTTTATGCAGCCCATCTTGTTCCTTTTCGTCCTCGGCTATGGGATGTCAACCCTGGTTGGGACGACGGGCGGCTTCGATTTCAAGAAGTTCGTATTCCCCGGCATCGTGGCTATGTCGGTGGTGATGACAGCGATGTTCTCGGCCATCTCGATCGTGTGGGACCGCGAGTTTGGCTTCCTGCGCGAGATGGTCGTCGCCCCGGTCAGCCGGGGGGCGCTCGTAATCGGCAAGACCCTCGGTGGGGCGAGCGTGGCCACCGTCCAGGGCACGATCATGCTAGTGCTCGCCCCGCTCATCGGCG
>Ga0208565_1002197_pt1 | contig 10693 bp, 7 predicted proteins | sample Sb_taG_7_FD_187706 | JGI IMG/M metagenome (GOLD analysis project Ga0208565, IMG submission 187706) | Peat soil microbial communities from Weissenstadt, Germany - Sb_50d_2_FS metaG (SPAdes) (version 2) | ecosystem: Environmental > Terrestrial > Soil > Wetlands > Peat | place: Germany: Weissenstadt...
GGATCTTGTTCGATCCGGGCGAGGGCACCCAGCGCCAGCTCCTGCTGGCCGGCGTGTCGCCCTGGACCTTCGGCCGCATCTGCATCACCCATCTCCACGGAGACCACTGCCTGGGTCTCCCCGGCGTTGTACAGCGCCTGTCCCTTGACCGGGTGACCCATCGAGTCGAGGTCCTGTACCCGTCGAGTGGCCAGGTCTACATCGACCGGCTCTTGCACGCGGCCGTATTCGACGAGCATGTCGACGTGCGCCAACGGCCGGTAGCCGCGTCCGGCGTGGTGGACCCTGGCCCACCGTTCGCGCTGGTGGCGAAGCGCCTCGATCACGTCCCGGACACCCTCGGATGGCGTCTCGAGGAGCCGGAGGGCCGCACCATGGTGCACGACAGGCTTGAGGCCGCCGGCGTCTTCGGGTCCGCCGTGGGCGATCTCCAGCGCGCCGGTGTTGTCGATGTCGGCGGTCGGCGCGTCCGAGTCGAAGAGATGAGCGTGGTGCGCCCCGGCCAAGTGGTCGCCTTCATCATGGACACCGGGCTGTGCGATGCCGCTTTCGAACTCGCAGAGGGGGCGGACCTCGTGGTGTGCGAAGCGACCTTCGCATCCGCCGAGGTTGACCTTGCGCGCCAGTACCATCACCTCACCGCCGCGCAGGCCGGGCGCATCGCGGCCGAAGCGGGAGCCCGACGACTGGTGATCTCGCACTTCTCGCAGCGTTATCCCGACGAGACGATCCTGCTCGATGAGGCCCGAAGCGAATTTGACGATGTCATCGCCGCACACGACCTCTTGCACGTTCCGGTCCCGTCCCGCCTAGGACCGGACCTCGAACCAGGGCAGGGTTCTTAGTCGTCAGAACCGCAGCCCGAGGCGCCGGTGGGTGCGAGGTCGAAGACGAGCACCCAGCAGTGGGAGGAATGTCTATGTGGTCGTCATCAATCCGCGACCGGCGTTTGTGTCGTCCCTTGTCGTCTTGGTCACGCAACCGGGTAGCGCTCAACGACCGCATCCGCCCCTGGGAAGAACACGCCTTCATGGTTGTCGTCTTCCCAGCGCACACGGTACGGCGGGCCCCCGTCGGACCCCTCGACGGCGAGAACGACCGCCTCGCGGTCGTGCGCTCCGACCCGGTGACTTCGCACCGCGATCTCGTCTCCGATGGCAGCTCGCATAACAGATGCCTCCTGGTGAGGTGACCATCGCCAGTATCTGAGGACACCGTACGCCGCTCCTCGGTGACCGGGCAGAGCCCTTCTCCCCTATCGAGGCGCCGACAGGCGCGGGTCAGATGCGACCGCCCGAAGCAAATCGCCAAATCGCCAAATCGCCAAATCGCCAAATCGCCAAATCGCCAAATCGCCAAATCGCCAAATCGCCAAATCGCCAAATCGCCAAATCGCCGACGATACCTCGGGCTCCCTTCGCCCGTCGGGGGAGGTCCGACCGACCGGCAGCCCGAGGGTCGAGTGTCGAGGCGGATCCGGTGTCAGCCGGCATCGCCCGCCAGAGTCTCGTCCACCAGACGCGCCCAATCGACGTCGTCCTCAGGGTCGTGACCGGGGACCAAATGCCGGCGCACGAAGAGCGAGGCCGCTGCCTGCTTCCCGGTGTCGGCATCTTCCACCGCCGCCTCGGCCAACAGGCACGCCGCCTGCACGGCGCGCATCACCCCGTCGAGTTGACGACGGAAATGCGACGCCGCGTGCCCGCCGTCAGCGAGCGAGCGCTGCAGGCGCGGTTCGAGCGACTCCACAGCGGCGGCCACGGCACGGCCGTCGGCGCCGGCACCCTCACCGGCCGAGGACAGCTCGGCTCGGATCCACCGCAGCACGTTGTCGAGGAGGCCGAACCGGACACAGTCCCGGTGCACCTGCGCGCACAATACGTTATGTGTGCCCTCCCAACTCTCGAACACCATGGCGTCGCGATACAGGCGGGGGAGCGGAGAGAAGTCCTCGATCGTGCCGTTGCCGCCCAGCACCTCGATCCCTCGACGTACCACGTCGGTGGCGCTGATCGAGGTGAGGTACTTGTTGGAGTTGACGAGGAAGCGGTAGACGTCGGCATCGGCGTCGTCTGCCCGACCGTCATCGAGGTCGGCGAGTAGACCGGTCACCGCCACGGTCGATGCCAACGCCGCTTGCTCCTCCGCCTTCATCACGGCCAGGTGCTCGCGAACGATAGGAAACGACCCGACACCACGCCCGAAGGCGCGGCGGTGCCGGGAGAATGACGACGCCTCGAGATAGGCCCGCCGCATGATCCCCGTCGAGCCGACCGCATTCAACCACCGTGAGGTGTTGAGCAACTCGTCCACGGCGACATGGAAGCCCTCGTCGACCGGGCCGATGGGCCACGCCAGCGCGTCGTCGAAGTCGATCTCCGCCGACGCCAGGATGCGGGTCCCGAGTTTGTCCTTTAGTCGGCGGATCCGGTAGCCGTTGGGGGTGACGCCGTCGGTGCTCCGGGGCACGAGGAAGCACCCGAGACCGCGGGTGCCGTCGGGCGCCCCGTCCGGCCGCGCGGTCACGGCGAACAGGTCAGCGTCAGCCACGGAGCAGAACCACTTCTCGCCGCTGATGCGCCACGCGCCGGGTTGTTCGGCATCGGGGACCGCTCTCGAAGTGTTGGCACCGACGTCGGATCCTCCCTGGACTTCGGTGAGGAATTGCGACCCCCGCCAGCAGTTGTCGTAGTCTCGCTCGCGCAGACGCGGCATGAACTGCGCCTGCAACTCAGCGGAACCCCGCCTCTCGACGGCGCGGCTCAGGCCTACCGTGCAGACCACGGGACAGGCGTGCCCGCCCTCACCGACATGGGACAGCAGGTAGAACAGCGCTACCAGCTCGAAGGCACCGCGGCCGTCGGTCGGCATCGCCAGCATCCCCGATGCCCAAACTGCCTGACCGGCTCGGCGGTAGGCCGGGTGGAACTCGATGGCCTCAATGGGTCGACCGATGCCGTCGTAGGGGACATGGGTCGGTTGTTCACGGTGACGCTCGAGGGTAGCCGCCGCCGGTTCGACGGCAGAGACCACGACTTGCCCGAAGTCGCGCAGGCGCGGCTCCATCTTCCGGAGGTCTTCTGCTCCGGCGCGAAAGGCGAGCACGCGCGCCAGGTTGGGGGTGGCGTCGTAGTAATTGGTTGGTTGCGACGCCCACCAGCGGGCCAGGTCGTTGCGTCCGGGCTGGCTATCGGGCACGTTCGCTCCTCAGATCTCGACGATGACCGTTTACGCTCCATGAGCGTTGCACGATGTGCCATCGGACGGTCGCCGCCCTGAAGCTTCTCTCCTGGTTACAACTAGTTCGTAGTCAAAGTTAACGATGGACCGAATCCGGGCCATTCGGCTAAGAAGGATTGCCGTTCGTGTCGGAGAAATCCACGGGCGACTGCGCGGGGGGACTATGGCACGGCGCTCGGTAGGGGTACTGGCAGCCGCGTTGGTCGCCGTCGTGTCGGGAGCCGTCGGCTACTCCACCACTTCGGTCGCGCCTGCCGCCGCGGCTCAGAGCGATCCCGACGCCAACGTCTCCCTGCCGCAGTCGCTGCTCAACACCCAATACACGGACTGCCGGGCCCAGCCCATCGACAACTCGGCCCCCTGCACCCAGGCCTTGCTGGCCGAGATCGATTACGGCCGGGCCACCGAGGGCCTGGCCCCGGTCACCCTCCCGAGCAACTGGGCCGGGCTCAGCGTTCCGGAGCAGGTCTTCGTGATCGTCGACCTCGAACGCGTCGCCCGGGGCCTGCAACCCTTTCTGGGCCTGAGCTTCATCTGGGACGCTGTCGCCCAGACGGGAGCCGGCGACTACCAGGACCCACCGGCGCCGCAGGGATACCCGTGGGAGGGGACCGAGTGGGCCGGCGGCGTCGCCAATCCGTTACAGGCCGACTTCATCTGGATGTACAACGACGGCTACGGAAGCCCGAACATTGACTGTGCGTCGGCCGGGGCCCCGGGCTGCTGGATCCACCGCAACAACATCCTGGCGGTGGGCTCGTGCGCCACGTGCCTCGTCGGCGCCGGATACGCGACCGTCGACGGCTTCTCCTCGGTGGCGGCCGTCTTCGTGGAGCCCAGTGCCGCCCCGCCCTTGGCCTTCACCTGGGCTGGCAACGTGGCGCCCTATCTCGGTCGACCCGCCCCCCCGGCGGTCCCCTCGGTGAGCGGCAGCTCCCGACCGGCGACGGGGGGATACCGGGAAGTGGCCAGCGACGGCGGGATCTTCGCCATGGGCGCCCCGTACGACGGCTCCATGGGGGGGACGTCACTGCACGCGCCCGTCGTCGGCATGGCGGTCGACCCGTGGACGGGGGGCTACTGGGAGGTAGCCAGCGACGGCGGGGTGTTCGCCTTCCACGCCCCCTTCTACGGATCGATGGGCGGGCAACGGCTGGACGCACCCATCGTGGGCATCGTCGCCGACCCCGCCAGCGGCGGGTATTGGGAGGTGGCCAGTGACGGCGGGGTGTTCGCCTTCCACGCCCCGTACTTCGGATCGATGGGGGGCCAGCGGCTCGACGCGCGCGTGGTGGGCATGGCCCTGGACCCCTGGACCGGTGGCTACTGGGAGGTGGCCGCGGACGGTGGGGTGTTCGCCTTCCACGCCCCCTTCTTCGGCTCCATGGGTGGGCAACGGCTGAGCGCGCCTGTCGTCGGCCTCGTCGCCGATCCCGCCGGGGGCTACTGGGAGGTGGCCGCGGACGGTGGGGTGTTCGCCTTCCGCGCCCCCTTCTATGGCTCGGTGGGCGGGCAACCCTTGAGCGCTCCGGTGGTGGGCATGGCCCTGGATCCCCTCACGGGGGGCTACTGGGAGGTCGCCGCGGACGGCGGGGTGTTCGCCTTCCACGCTCCCTTCTTCGGCTCCATGGGTGGCGTGGCGCTGCAGGCCCCGGTGGTCGGGATCGCGCCCTGATCCCACGCACCCTGAGCGCCGACGAGGCCCGCCGGACCGCTCCTCACAGGCCGGCCACGACGTCCTGCATGGCCTCGAGCTGCTCGATGTAGTGGGTCCGGGAGTGGTGGCGGAAGCGCAGGCTCAGCCCCGTCGCTCCCAGCTCGGCGAAGCCCTGCACGACCTCGGCGGTCTGGTCGGGAGCGCCGGCCGGGTCCACGGGGGGATCGGGCGGGAAGATCAGGGCCAGGGGCCGGTCCCGGGCGGCGATGGCCTCTTTGACCTGGGCGTCCTCCAGGATGGGCCGGAGGTCGTCGGGCCAGAGGCGGAACGGGATCCAGGCATCACCGAGCTCGATGGCCCGGCGCAGCGACCGGCGGGTGCGGCCCCCCACCCAGATCTGCAAGGGCCGGGGCAGGCCCGAGGGGTCCACCACGAAGCCCGAGAACTCGAAATGCGAGCCGCGATAGGAGGGCTCGCGCACGCCCCAACTTGCCCGGATGGCCCGGAGGGCGTCGTCGGAGCGCTCGCCCCGGCCCTCGAATTGGTGCCCGAGCAACTCGAACTCCGGTCGCAGCGACCCGACGCCCACCCCCAGGATGACCCGGCCGTGGCTGGCCAGGTCCAGGGTGCCCCACCGCTTCACCAGCTCCAAGGGGTGGTGGTAGGCGAGCACGACGACGTGGCTCAACAGCGAGATCCGCTCCGTCGACGCGGCCACGAAGCTCAGGGTGGTGATGGGGTCCCAGTAGCGCGCGCCGCGCACGTCGGTCGCGGAGAGCGGGATGGCGAGGTGCTCCGAGCACGCCACCCAGTCGTACCCGAAGCGCTCGGCGGCATTGGCCACGGCCACGACGTCGTCGATGGTGCCGGTGTGCTCCCAGCTGGGGGGATCGAAACGGGGGTTGATGTGGACGACGGGCGTCACGATTCCCAGGCGCAGCTTCATCGGACCTCCCTCCGTGGACGGCTCGGGGTGTAGTCGAGCACACCAGCGCAGGCCGGCGACACGGGACCAGGCGGGCGCGACCACCCGGGAGGCTGGGGTGGGTAAGGCGAGAGCCCTGGGAAGGGCGGGACGGGTCCCCCCAGGAACCGCTCAGTACCGAGACGGCCCCGTCCCGCGCATCCCCCATATCGCCTACGGTGGACAAGCCGCCGACGACGGTACGAACGATACGCCTGACCACTGGCCGTGTCCAGAGGTCACTGGGCGTGGTGGGAAAAGAGCCAGGGAGGCAGGGTTCCCATGACAGAGGCCGGGGTCCCGGACATCGATCTGCTGGACGGCACGTTCTACGCCGGGGACCCGTTCCCGGCCTTCGCCTGGATGCGGCGCAACGCCCCCGCCTACTACGACGAGCCCAACGACATCTGGGGCGTCACCCGCTACGAGGACGTGCGGGCCATCGGGCAGGACCCCCAGACCTTCTCGAGCACGGGCGGGACCCGGCCCAACATGCCGCTCCCCCACATGATCGACATGGACGCCCCCGAGCACCGGCGCCGGCGCCGCCTGGTGAGCGCGGGGTTCACCCCCCAGGCCGTGGCCGCCCGTGAGCCTCGCATTGCCGAGGTGTGCGACGAGATCATCGACCGGGTGTGCGAGAAGGGCGCCTGTGACCTGGTCGCCGACATCGCCGCCCCGCTCCCGCTGGTGATGATCGCCGACATGCTGGGCTTCGACCCCGCCATGTGGGAACGCCTGCTGGAGTGGTCCGACACCATGTTGATGTCCCAGGGCTCCACCGATCCCGACGCCCTCACCAAGGCCACCGAGGCCTTCATCGCGTGGGACGCGTACGTGCGGGAGCAGATCGAGGAGCGGCGCAGGAGCTACTCCGCCGATGACCTCCTGGGCGTGCTCGTGCAGGGGGAGGTGGACGGCGACCGGCTCGACGACGACACGCTGGTGCACGAGTCCCTGCTGCTGCTCATCGGCGGCGACGAGACGTCGCGCCACGTCATCAGCGGGGGGATGGAGGCGCTCCTGCGCCGGCCCGACCAGCTCGAGGACCTGCGCCGGGACCGGACCCTGCTGGCCGGGGCGATCGAGGAGATGCTGCGCTGGGTCTCGCCCATCAAGAACATGAACCGCATCGCCACGCGTGACACCGACCTGCACGGCCAGATAATCCGCGCCGGGCAGAACGTGCTGTTGCTCTATCCCTCGGCCAATCGCGACGAGACGGTCTTCCCCGACCCCGAGAGCTTCGACATCCGGCGCCAGCCCAACGACCATGTGGCCTTCGGGTTCGGAGCCCATCTCTGCCTGGGACACCGTCTGGCGCGCGCCGAGCTGGTGTCCATGGTGGGCCGCCTCCTCGACCGGTTGCCCGAGCTGGCCCTGGCGACCGACGACCGCCAGCCCCTGCGGGAGTCGAACTTCATCGTCGGGTTCGAGACGCTGCCGGTGACCTTCACCCCGACCGCCCCCGTGGGCGCTGACCGACCGGCCTAGGCCCTGGCCTCCTCGGCCACCTGGTCGGCGAAGCGCTGGGCCACCTCGGCGTACTCGGTCATCATGTCGAGGACGACCTGACGGGCGGGGCGGACGCGGTCGAGCTGTCCCACGACCTGGCCCACGAAGTAGTTGGCCAGCTTCTGTGCACCGGACCCTTGGGACGCCGCCGCCCGGTTGATGCGGTACTGGGCCTCGGCCACCAGGGCGCTCTGCAGCGGCATGGGAAGCGCACCGGGGGAGTCGGCGCCCTCCCACTCGTCGGTCCAGGCAGTGCGCAGCATGCGGGCCGGCTTCCCCGTCAGGGACCGGGACCGGATCGTGTCCCGGGAGGTGGCCTCGAGGAACTTCTGCTTCACGGCCGGATGCGTCTCGGCCTCCTCGGTGGTGAGCCACACCGAGCCGCACCACACCCCCTCGGCGCCGAGGGCCAGGGCGGCGGCGATCTGGCGTCCGTTGCCGATCCCGCCCGCCGCCAGCACCGGCGTGGGGGCCACGGCGTCGACGACCTCGGGCACCAGCACCATGGTCGAGATCTCGCCGGTGTGGCCACCCGCTTCGGTGCCCTGGGCCACGATGACGTCGACGCCGACCGCCTGGTGGCGCTGGGCGTGGGTGACGGTGCCGGCCAGGGCGGCCACGACCACCCCGGCATCATGGGCGCGCGTGATGAGCGAGGGAGGCGGCGGTCCCAGGGCGCTGGCCACCAGGGCGATGTCATGGGCGAAGGCCACCTCCAACAGCGGCCCATATCCCTTGGCGGCCACGTTGGCCAAGACGTTGCGCCCCGACCCCTCCTGCAGATCCGCGGGGATCTCGGGCACCTCGTAGCGACGCAGGATGTCGTCGACGAACTCCTGTTGGGCGGCGGGCAGGAGCTGGCGCACGGCATCGGCGTCGAGCCCGCCCTCCTCGGCGCCGGCGTAGTTGGCGGGAAGGAGGAGGTCGACGCCGTAGCGCCCGCCTCGGGTCTGCTCCTCGATCCATCCCAGGTCGATGTCGAGCTGCTCGGGGGTATGGGCCACCGCCCCCAGCACCCCGAACCCCCCGGCCTTGGTGACCGCCGCGACCACGTCCCGGCAGTGGCTGAAGGCCAGGATGGGGAACTCCACCCCCAACATCTCGGTGACCTTGGTTCGCATGTTCCCTCCTCGCCGGCGCAGCCTGACGAGCGTAGGGCGGCGGACACGGGTGCAGCACGAGCACCGCATCTGAGCGAAGATCAGGGTTCGGAAAACGGGGGTGGGTCGACATGGCATACGACGTGGCGGGTCGGAAGGTGCTCGTGACAGGAGCGTCGTCGGGCATCGGGGCGGGACTGGCCGAGGCGCTGGCCAAAGCGGGGGCCACGGTGGGCATCGTGGCCCGCCGGGAGCAGCGGCTGGCCGAGGTGCTCGAGCGCTGTCGCCGCCATGCCCCCACGTCGCGCATGTGGGTGGCGGACCTGGCCGATCCCGAGGCGGTCGACGAGCTCGCCGCCGCGGCGGTGCGTGAGCTCGGCGGGGTGGAGGTGCTCGTCAACAACGCCGGGATCCCCAAACGGCGCCGAGTCACGGCCCTCGACCCTGCCACCGTGGACGCGCTGATGAACATCAACTACTCGAGCCCGGTGCGCCTCACCCTGGCGTTGCTCCCCCAGATGCTCGACCGGGGCGAGGGCCGCATCGTCAACATCTCCTCGGTGGCCGCCACCCTGAGCCCTCCCGGCGAGGCCGCCTACGCGGCCACGAAGGCCGCGCTGACGGTGTTCTCCGAGTCCATGGCGGTCGAGCTGTGGGACACCGGCGTCAAGGTCATGGTCGTCTATCCCGGGGTGGTCGACACCGAGCTGTTCACCCTCCCCGACAACGACCCCTTCGTGGCCCAGGTGGAGTCGATCCCCGTGGAGGAGGCGGTGGCGGCCATCCTGGCCGGCCTGGCCGCCGATGCCGCCCAGGTGTACGTCCCGGCGTGGTTCGGCGACATCGCCTCGGGCAAGGCCGCCAACGTGGAAGGCTTCCTGGCCGGCACGGCCGAGTACATGCGCCAGCAGGAGGCGGCCACCTAGGACCCGGCGCGGCCCGTGGAGCGGCGTGGTCAGCGGATGTTGGCCGCCGCCGCGATCACGAGGCCGAGCACGAGCAGGGACCCGGCGCGGCGCGTGTGCACGAAGGCGACGGCCGCGAACCACAGCGGCCACACCGGGAAGCCCTTCGGGGGGGCGTCGGGCTTGGGCTCGCTGAACGCCTTCCAGGCCTGGACGAGCTTGGGCACCGCGGCCATGCTGAGCAGGGCCGGCCACGGCAGGGCGCGCACCGCCACGCACACCACCACCGTCACGTAGAACGCCACCATGAGCCCGAGGGTGGCGGCCCGGGCCCGGCGCTCGCCCAGCACGACCGGGAGTGTGCGGATCCCCAGAGGCTCGTCGAAGGGCGCCTTGTCGATGTGCTTGCCCATGAGCACGGCCGTGCACAGCAGGCCGTAGGGGACCGACGCCACCACGATCTCCCACGGCAGGTGTCCCACCGCCGCGTAGTACGTCCCGCACACCATGAGCGGGCCCCACACCAAGAAGACGTCGGGCTCCCCCAGCCCCCGCTTCTTGAGCCGCAGGGGGGGCGCGGTGTAGGCGACCGACAGCGCGAACCCGGCCAGGGCGAAGCCCACCACCGGCCATCCCCGGTAGGCGGCCAACACCACCAGGATGGCGAGGTCGAGCACGTTCACCACCAGCGCCGAGCGCGCCAGGCGCCCACGCGACACCATCCCCGACAGCACGGGATGCGGCGCGTACAGGGCGCGCGGGTACGAGGCGGTGTCCGCGCCCACCTCGGCGTCGAAGAGGTCGTTCATGAGGTTGTTGGCGCAGTGCGCCAGGATCAGACCCGTGAACGCCAGCACCAGCAGGCCGACGTTGAACCCGTGGCGGTGCACGGCCAGGCACGTCGCCACCGCGCCGGCCACGAGCGTCATGGGGAGGACCGCGGCCCGCGTCAGCACGAGCCAGCGCGACACCACGTCGAGGGGACGGCCCGTGGGCGGGTTGGTGGTGCGCAGCACCTCGACCCAGGCCGAGACCCGACCCTGGGTGGGCCCCGTGTCGGTCGCGCCGGGGGCGTCGGTGGGCTGGGGCAGCACGTCGCTCACCTGGGCATCGTACCGACCTGCACCCTGCGCCGACGAGTCGGCGGGCCCGGCCACGGCCCGGTGGATGGTGCCGGTCGCGGCCCTAAGGTGAGGCCGCCACGTCCCAACGGCCCGACGGGAGGCCCACGTCATGTCAAATGTCGCCACATCGGACAAGTCCCTGACCGGACGCACCGCGGTGGTCACGGGAGCTTCGAGCGGCATCGGAC
>Ga0208565_1002198_pt1 | contig 10692 bp, 10 predicted proteins | sample Sb_taG_7_FD_187706 | JGI IMG/M metagenome (GOLD analysis project Ga0208565, IMG submission 187706) | Peat soil microbial communities from Weissenstadt, Germany - Sb_50d_2_FS metaG (SPAdes) (version 2) | ecosystem: Environmental > Terrestrial > Soil > Wetlands > Peat | place: Germany...
TCTGCCCTTCGGGCAGGAGCTCGGATACGACATCCCACTCTTCGACTACCGCGTGCCGGGGGTCACCTCCATTTCGGCCGACACCCACAAATACGGCTATGCGTTGAAGGGCACCTCCGTGCTGACCTTTCGCGACCAGGCACTTCGCAACTCCCAGTACTTCTTCGTCACCGACTGGAGCGGGGGGAAGTACTGCTCCCCCGGCATGGAGGGATCGCGCTCCGGTGGACTGCTCGCCGCCACGTGGGCGTCGATGGTGCACTTCGGACACGAGGGGTACCGGAACCATGCCCGGCGGATCTTCGAGACGGCGCAGGCCATGCAGGAGGCGGTGCGTTCGCATCCCGAGCTGCGCATCCTCGGCCGGCCGACCTTTCTGTTCAGCTTCACTTCCGACGCGTTCGACGTGTACCACGTCAACGATTTCATGCGCCTGCGGGGGTGGCGCTTCAACGGCCAGCAGTACCCGAACGCGCTCCACATGGCAGTCACCCGCCCCCAGACCCAGGCCGGCGTCACCGAGGCCTTCGCCGCCGACCTTGCCGACGCCGTCCTCTACGCGCATGAGCACGAGGGCGAGACGCCCCGGTCGGGAGCGATCTACGGCGGGGTGGCAGGCGGCATGACCGGTGACGCAGACACCTTCATCAAGGCCGTCATGGCCGAGATGATGGACGGCTACCAGCAGATCCCCCCGGAGGAGTGACCGGCCCACGCACCGAGCGGTTCGCCCTCGCCGTGGATCTGGGGACGGGCGGTCCGAAGATCGGCCTCGTGTCGCTCACCGGCTCGATCTCGTGGAGCGATCATGTCGCGCTCGGCACCCGGCTCCTGCCCGGGGGGGGTGTCGTCCAGGACGCCGCGCAGTGGTGGGAGGTCGTTGCCGACGCCACGCGACGGGCGATGTCGAGCGGTGTGGTGCGACCCGAGCAGGTCGTCGCCGTGTCGTGCACCGGACAGTGGGCGAGCACCGTGCCCGTCGCCGAGGACGGCCTTCCCGTCGGTGACTGCGTCATGTGGATGGACGGCCGGGGTGCTCCCCACACCCGTCGCGCCGTGGGAGGTCCCGTGGCGGGCTACGCCCCGCTGGCTCTGTGGCGTTGGGTGCGGCACACCGGCGGCGCCCCTTCGACGTCGGGGGTGGACCCGATCGGCCACATGCTGCACCTCGAGCACGACCAGCCCGACGTGGCCGAGCGGGCGCGGTGGTACATGGAGCCCGTCGACTACCTGTCCATGCGGTTCACGGGAGTGGCGGCCGCCTCGCACGCCTCGATGACCGCGGCGTGGCTGACCGACAACCGGCGGCCCGACCTCCTGCGCTACGACGGCGCCCTCGTACGACGCGCCGGGGTTCCCGCCGAAAAGCTCCCTCCCCTGGTGCCCACCGGCTCGGTCGTCGGTGAGGTCCGCGCCGAGATCGCCGACCAGCTGGGCCTGGCGCCCGGGGTCGCCGTCGTCACCGGGACTCCCGACCTCCATTCCGCCGCCATGGGCTCGGGGGCGGTCCTCGACTACCAGACTCATCTGGCCATCAGCACGACGTCGTGGATCAGTTGTCCGGTCCCGATGAAGAAAACCGACGTCGTCCATCAGATCGCGTCGGTTCCCGGGCTGAGGCCGGGACGGTACCTGGTGGCCGACAACCACGACACGGGTGGGTTGTGTCTGCAGTGGCTGAGGGACAACGTGATCGCGCCCCCCGACGGCCTGCTCGAAACTTCGGCCGACGCCTTCGCACCCAGCTTCGACGCGCTCACCGCACTCGCCGGTTCGGTGCCGGCGGGAAGCGGCGACGTGCTGTTCACCCCTTGGCTGGCCGGCGAGCGATCCCCGGTCGACGACCGCCACGCCCGGGGCGGCTTCCACAACGTGTCGCTCGCCACCACGCGGGCCCATCTGGTGCGGGCGGTCCTCGAGGGCGTGGCATACAACAGCCGGTGGCTGCACGACGCCGTGGAGCGCTTCGTGAAGCGACGTCTCGACCCCGTGCGCGTCATCGGGGGCGGTGCCATGTCGGATCTGTGGTGCCAGATCCATGCCGACATCTTGGGTCGCACCATCGAGCGTGTCGCCGAGCCGTTGCACGCCAACCTGCGCGGCGCGGCGATGTTCGCGGCTGTCGCCCTGGGAGAGGTCGACCTCGAGGAGATCGCCGGGCTCGTCCCCGTCGACAGGCACTTCGAGCCCGATGCGTCCCGGACTGCCACCTACGACCGGCTGTACGCCGAGTTCCCCAAGCTGTACCGCTCGCAGAAGCCGATGTTCGCCCGCCTCAACCGAGCCGGGAGAACGACGCCGCCATCGCGACCATACTGAGCCGATGAGACGCCGGGCCCGTATTCCCGGGCGATCGGGGGTGCAGCCCGGGCTGATCGTGCTCGTTAGCGCGGTGGTGCTCGTCGACACCGTGTTCTTCACCGCACTCACTCCCCTTCTCCCGCACTACGTCCACAACCTCGGTCTTTCCAAAGCCCAGGCCGGCGTGCTGGTGGCGTCCTACCCCATCGGCACGCTCCTGGGCGCCGCCCCCGGCGGGGTGCTCGCCAGTCGGCTCGGCGTCCGCCCGGCCGTGTTGATCGGACTGGGGGCGATGAGCGTGTCGAGCTTCGTCTTCGGTTACGCGCACTCCATTGCGCTGCTCGACTCGGCCCGATTCGTCCAGGGCGTGGCGGGCGCGTGCACATGGGCTGGGGGGCTCGCGTGGCTCGCCGCCGCCGCGACCACGGAGCGCCGTGGTACGGCGCTGGGAACGGCATTCGCTGCAGCTGTGGGGGGAGCTCTGCTCGGCCCTGTCATCGGGGCGGTCGCCAGCCACGTGGGCACCGGCCGGGCTTTCGCGGCCGCCACCGTGGCCGGAGGGACGATGATGGTGGCCACCCTTCTCGTCCCCAAGCCGCCGGCTGGCACCCGCCAGACCCTCCGCAGCGCGCTTCCGGCCATCGCCGAACCGGCTATCGCGGTGGGGATGTGGCTGACCTTCCTGGCGGGACTCGCTCTCGGCGTCATCGACGTGCTGGCACCTCTGCGACTCAACCGTCTCGGTGCCGGGGCGGTTGTCATCGCGGCCGCATTCCTGGGCTCGGCCGCGGTCGAGGTCGTGCTCTCCCCGCTGGTGGGCCGCCTTTCGGACCGGCGAGGGCGCATGGTCCCGGTGCGCCTGTCGCTCGTCGCCGCCATCGCGGTCAGTGTGCTCGCTCCCCTTCTGCAGCCCGCACCGGTGCTCGTGGTCCTCCTCGTGATCGGCCTGCCGGCGTTCGGGACGCTGTTCGTTCCGGCCGCGGCGATGATCGGGGACGGGGCCGATCGTCGCCAGCTCCATCACGGTCTGGCCTACGGGTTGGGGAACCTGGCCTGGGCTTCGGGCCAGGGGATCGCGGCGGCGGCCAGTGGCGCCCTCGCCCAGGCCACCGCCGACGCCGTGCCGTACCTGCTGCTGGCGACGACGATGGCTGGCACAGTGCTCGTCTTGCGGCGGAGAGGCGACCATGGCATAGAGGGAGGTACCGAAGCCAGAGGGGCTCATGGCGGGGAACCGGGGCATGCAGAAGGTCGATAGAGGTGTGGAGAAGGTCGTCGGGGACGCCAGGCAGGTCGCCCACAGGCAGGTCGCCCACAGGCAGGAGGGGAACGGTGGAATTTCAGCCCGGTGAGCCGATCCTCCACCTCTCGCTGCCCGTGCGCGACCTCGAGGAGAGTCGGAGGTTCTACGTCGATCTCCTCGGTTGCGAGCCGGGACGGGTCCGGGACGGGTTTCTCGACGTGTTCTTCTTCGGCTGCCAGGTGACGCTGCACGAACGGCCTGCCGAGCTCCTGGCGCCCGAGCAGCGGGGCGTCCGCCACTTCGGCGTGACACTGGCCGAGGACCTGTGGCGGGACCTGGTCGACCGACTCCGGGCCGGTGGCACGCCGTTTCTCCGCGAGCCCGCCACCGACTACGTCGGTACCCCCCGTGAACAGCTCAAGGCCATGGTGGCGGACCCGAGCGGCAACGCCATCGAGCTCAAGACCTACAAAGACCCCGGGAGCGCCCTGGAGGACTGATCGGAATGGGTCGCACCCCTGAGGTGTTGACGTGAATGAATGCGGTGAGGGAGCACACATGGCCGATGTCAACGATTTCAATGCGCCGATCATCGAGGAGTTCCGTGCCAACGGCGGAAAGCTCGGGGGGAACTTCGAGGGCGCGCCGATCCTCCTGCTGCACCACCGGGGCGCCAAGACCGGCAAGGAGCGCGTGAACCCGGTGATGTACCGGCCGGTCGGTGACTCGATGGCCGTCTTCGGTACCAAGGCGGGGGCTCCGACCAATCCCGACTGGTACCACAACCTGGTGGCCCACCCCGACACGGTGGTCGAGGTGGGCACAGACACCGTCCCGGTGGTGGCGCGCATCGCCGACGACGCGGAGCGGGCAACCATCTGGGAGGCGCAGAAGCGCGAGTACCCGGGCTTCGCCGACTACGAGAAGATGACGTCGCGCCAGATCCCCGTCGTCATTCTCGAACGCGCCGCATGACCTGAGCGCTCGTCGGTGCTCGACGGCCCCGAACAATGGAGGCGTCGGGCGGCGGCGGCAGAGAGCCGAAAAACCCGAAATTCACCTTGGCACGTCGTAGGCTGACGTCGATGCCGGAGGCGCTCTGGATCGGGGGGTCGAGGTCCGTCAAGGATGTGGGCTCCCACGCACTGTGGGAGCTTCGGACCGCACGGTCAGGGGCCGGTGTCGGGGCCATGGACCTCGACGGCGCGCCACTGTGGGAGCCGTTGCCCAACGGACACGCCGATGTCCGGATGGAAGGCCTCGACGGCGCGCCACTGTGGGAGCCCTTGACCAACGGGTGGGTCGGGATGCGAACGCCGGACCGCTACCACGCGCCACTCTGGGAGCCCCGGACCAACGGATGGGCTGACGTCCGAGGGGAAAGCCGCTCCGGCGCGCCGCTCTGGGAGCGCGGCATCGATGTGCCGCCCAGGGGGTCGGCGCCGCACCTCCGGGGCGTGAGCCTCTCTCTCGTCGCTGAGGACGGAGCGACCGACGAGTCCGACCAGGCACCCGGGGGCGGACTGTCGCTGGCGTCGGTGGGACGCCTGGCCGTGCGCACCTATCTGGGTGCCCGGCGGGCGGCCGGGGACCCCCGGTTGACCGGCGTGTTGCGGGCGGCACCCAGCGTGGCGTACTTCATCGCCAGGAGCAGGGCCCGGAGCGCGGAGGCCGCCCGCGACGACACCGTGGTGCCGGTCCGGACCACACCTGTCCTGGCTCTGCAGGCCTATCTCGACGAAGTCCTCATCGCCGTCCTTCGGCACCCCGAGCTGCTGCCCAAGGAGAGTGACTGCACGTCCGCGGCGGCCGACCTCGTACGACTGCGGGCCCTGTTCGCACGCGAGGGTTGGCTGGAGCAACCGGCGGGGTACCACCGCGACCCGCCGCCGCCTTATGACTTGGAGACGTGGGAAGAGCACCGCGGCGCGATGGGCTATGAGCGTGTCGCCTTCTCGAGCGGGTGGGAGCCCAACCCGTTGGAACCTGGTTGGGCCCGCTGGATGGCGCACGAGGCCAACCAGACCGTGCACGCCTGGGTGTCGCGTGTTCCGGGCCGCCATCACCGGTCGTGGCTGGTGTGCGCGCATGGCCTCGGGATGGGCAACAACCCGGCCATGGACCTCCGGGCGTTCCGTGCCTCGCAGCTCGGTCGCCGGGGCATCAACGTCGTGGTCCCCGTCCTCCCCCTGCACGGCCCGCGCGCCTCGGGTCGTGGCCGGGGCGAGGACCTCATGACCATCGACATGGTCGACAGCATGCACGGCGTGGCCCAGGCCGCCTGGGACGTGCGCCGGGTCATCCGCTGGCTGCGCGAGGAACAAGGTGCCGAGCAGGTGGGTGTGATCGGGTATTCACTCGGCGGCCTCGTGGCCTCGATCGTCGCCGCCCTCGAGGACGACCTGGCATGCGTGATCGCCGGGATACCCGTGGTCGACCTGCCCCATCTCGTCCGGCGCCACAGCCCGCCCGACATCGCACGCCTGGCCGGAACCAGCGGCGTGCTGGGGCCCGCTGCCGACGAGGTCCACCGGGTGGTTTCCCCGTTGGCGATGGAGTGCAGGGTCCCACTCGAGCGCCGCTTCATCTTCGCCGGCCTCGCCGACCGGATGTCGACCTTCGGCCACGCCCGGCGACTCTGGCTGCACTGGGACCGACCGGCATTCGAGAGCTACCCCGGCGGACATGTCGGCTTCTTCTGGTCTGCCGCCGTCAAACGCTTCGTCGACGACGCGCTTCGGCGCTCCTACACCAGCGCCGAAGCGGCGTGAGCAGGGCGGCACGACCCGCCCAGAGACCACCATCCCCGTGATGCTCGACCGGCGCCCCCGGCCCTCGGCGCCCTGAGGTCTCCTGAGATCTGGGATCCGATGTCGTCCGAGAGGTCATCGGGCCCGACGTCGCCCTGAGAGTCCGGCGGCTTCTTGGAGTCTCAGGAGCTCGAGGAGACCGCCCAATCGCACGAGAGGTACATTCGTGGCCTCCTGGTCGTCGGGCCCTCCGTGCGATCACAGAAAGGGAGGCTCTCATGGGGAAGGGCGCGCCATCGGACACGATCCGTCTCGGCGTTCTCGGTGCGGGGAACATCGCCGACCTGAATGTGGCGGGGTATCTGGAGCATCCGCATTGCGACGTGTTGGCGGTGTGCGACGTCGACGAGCCGATCGCCCGTGAGGCCGCCGAGCGCTGGGCGGTGCCCCGCGTCTACACGGACATGGACGCCCTTCTCGCCGACGGTGACATCGACGCCGTGGAGATCCTGACCCCGACGCACCTGCACTACGCCCATGTGCGCGCCGCGCTCGAGGCAGGCAAGCACGTCTCGGTGCAGAAGCCCATCACCAATTCCGTGGACGAGGCGCTCGAGCTCGGGAAGGTCGCCGCGGATGCCGGGCTCACGCTTCGGGTGAGCGAGTGCTTCGTGCACTACCCGCCCCTCGAGATGGCCAAGAAGCTGATCGCCGACGGGGCCATCGGCCGGCCTATCGGGGTGCGCATCCGTACGGTCGTGGGTCAGACCGACTCGAAGTTCCAGGCCGCCCTCCGTCCCGAGGGCTACGGCTGGCGCCTCGACAAGCGCAGCCCGGGAGGCCACCTCTTCGACGACATGGTGCACAAGTACGCCATGGCGCTGTGGCTCGTCGACCAGGACATCACCTCGGTCCAGGCCGTGGTGCGCCGCCGCGACATCTTCTTCGAGCCCTGTGCGGTGATCTTCGAGTACGAGGATCCGGAGCTGCTCGGGACCATGGAGGTGCAGTACGCGCGCGACATGTGGATGCGCTCTGGCTACTTCGGAGCCGACGAGTTCTTCGAGGTGCAGGGGGAGCACGGGTTCCTGTGGGTGACACGGGCCACCGGGGAGATGCTCGACCTCGCTCCTGTGGTGCTCTACCAGGGCAAGGACAACGAGCGCGTCTTCACGGAGTTCGCCGAGATCGACGCCGACTGGGCATCGGGGTTCCGCCGGTCCTCCGCCCACTTCGTCGAGGCCCTGCGGTCGGGCACCCCGGCGGCGATGTCCGCGGCGGAGGCGGCCAAGGTCCTGCAGCTGTGCTTCGCCGTCTACCAGGCCTCGGACACCCGCCGGCCCGTCGATCCCCGCACCATCTCGGGGTCGGTGACTCCGGCCGGCTGGGCCGAGTGGTGAGCGGCGGCAGGTCCTGGACCTAGGCCGTCGGCGCCGGGGTCGTCGGCTCCAGGCGCACGATGGGGAGCTCGCGTCGCACCGTGCGCGCATACCCTCGCCATTGCCGGTTGTAGGAGACGGCCCTCGCCAGCATCGCGGCGCGCTCCTCCCCGGCGAGGACCCGGGCACGGACGGGTACCGTGCGGCCCGCGACGTGCACGAGGGCCTCGGGCTTCGTACTCAGGTTCAGCCACCACGCCGGGGGTTGCTCTCCCCCGTAGTTGGAGGCGATCACCACGTAGTGCTCGCCGTCGGGCATGTAGAGCAGCACCACGTTGCGCGGCCGGCCCGAGTGACGGCCCTGCGTCTCGAGCACCAGGAACCGCAGCCGCGGGCCCGACCACGACGGGCGGCCCCGGGTCCGGACCAGCAGACGGGTGTGGCGCCGCGCGAACGCCCGGAAACACCTCACCTGCAGCGAGTCCGACGGCACGATTCCCACGCTAGTGGGCACCGGTACGACCCTTCCGCTCACGTCGGGGCCGGCTCGGGGCCGGCTCCCGTCCGGTTCCAGGCCGCGACGGGTCAGCGATCGTGGGGTGTGCTCGGGGTCATCGACACAGCGCCAGCATCATGCGCATGCCGTTCTCGATGCCCCGGGCGAGCACGTCGAGGTCCTCGGTCGTGTCCCAGTCGCCCGTGATCCCGAACGTCACCTGCCCGTCATAGGAGAAGATGGCCAGGCCGATGCGGACCTGTCCGGCGAGCGGCACATACGGATAGGCGGTGATCATGCGCCGGCCCAAGACGTAGAGGGGCAGCTGCGGCCCGGGAACGTTGGTCGTGACCGTGTTGACGTTGCGCTGGGCGACGCGGGTGGCCAGCCTCATCCCGAGCGCCAGCAGCATCGGGGGGGCGAACCCCGACAACGATGTCAGCGCTTCGCCCGCCACCGCCTCCTTGGACTCCTTGAGCCCTGCCATCTGCACCGAGATGGCGCGCAGTCGCTCCGCGGGGTCGTCGATGCCCACGGGGAGCATGGCGAACATCGCCGAGACCTTGTTCTCGAAGGTGCCGTCGCCCAACGCCATGGCCCCGGGCCCACGGGGCCTCACCGACACCGGCACCAGGGTACGCACGACCCGGTCGACGGATTCTCCCCGGGATCGGAGCAACTCCCGGAACCCGTTGGTGATGGCGGCCAGGATCACGTCGTTGAAGGTCCCACCCAGACCCTTGCGCACCCGCTTGATGTCGTCCACCGTGGTGGACGCCCACGCATACCGGCGATGGGGCCCGAGCGGGCCGTTGAGGCTCGAGATCGGGGTCGGCCGCACCAGGCCCGCCATCGACGACAGGCCGTGGGCCACCTCCCCGGCACGGCTGAGCGCGGCACGCGGTACCCGCGTGCTCGCCCGCACCGCGCGGAGCTGCTCGTAGGGGCTGCGGGCCAGATCGGTGGCGGCTCCGACGGCCAGTTTCATGCCGCTCGGCGCCGGTCGGGGCCGCCAGTCGTCCTCGACCGGCGGCATGGGCGTCGGAGACGTGTCCATCATCACCGCCAGAAGGTCGCTGCCCGCCACCCCGTCCACCAGGGCGTGGTGGGTCTTCGACAGCAGCGCCCAGCGTCCCTGCTCGAGGCCCTCGACCATCCAGATCTCCCACAACGGCTTGGAGCGGTCGAGCTGCTGGGCCATCACACGGCCCACGAGCGCCCGCAGCTCGGCGTCGCCGCCGGGGGCGGGGAGCGCGGTGTGGCGGAGGTGGTAGTCGATGTTGAAGTGCGGGTCGTCCACCCAGACCGGCCGCCCCAGGTCGAGCGGCACGAAACGGACCACCTGCCGGTAGCGGGGGACGAGAGGGAGCTTGCCCCGCACCATGTTGACGACGTCTTTGTAGCGGGGGGCGGGACCTTCGAAGATGCCGATGGCGGCGATGTGCATGTGGCTGACGTCGTCCTCGACATGCAGGAACGAGGCATCGAGGGGGCTGAGACGGTCGAAGCTCACGGTGCACCCTCCTTCTCGCGGCGCCACTCTGCAGCATACGGCGCGCCCTGCCGCCCCGGCGAAGACCCTCGGCCCCTACTCGGGGATCGTCAGCACCAAAGCCCCGTCCTCACCGGGGCGTGACGTTACGCTGGTCCGAGGGGCTGATCGTCGCAGGTCCGGCACCGAGGGCCCCGGGGAGCTCGGCCGATGACGATGGAGGACCGCGCCGGCGGCTACGGGGTCTCGAGCTCCCGTCCTCCCTCACCGCCCTCCGGATCGAAGCGAGGTCGCCCGGGTCCAGGCGACCTCATCGTGGGCGGAGCCTGCATCGCCCTCATGATCGGCATCTTCCTTCCCTGGTTCGAGTTCGGCTCCGCCCCCACCGGGTACTTCAGCTTCGCCTCCACCGCATTGCGGTCCTGGATGTACCTCACCTTCTTCATCGCGCTCGGCGTCTTCGGCCTTCTCGTCCTCGAAGCGATGTTTCCCGGGTTCCGGCTGCCGCTCGAGCATTGGCTGGTGCTCCTGGCGTGCGGGGTGAACCTCCTGCTGACTCTGGTGTGCTTCGCCAAGAAGGCGGTCGGTCTCACCTGGGACATCGGGGCGTACCTGAGCCTCGTCGCCGCCGTCGCCGCCACCGTCGGTGCCGTGCTGCGGCGCAGCCGACATACGGCGACGGAATGGGGCGCCTGATCGGGGAGTCGGAACGCTACCTTTGTCATCGACCAGCCGGTGCCAAGGGGGTTGACCATGTTCTGTTCGCAGTGTGGAACCAACCTTGCGGATGGCTCGACGGTGTGTCCGCAATGTGGCGCACGCATCGGAGCAGCGGTGGCCCCACCCCCGGCTGCCCCACCACCACCGCCTCCGCCGCCGTCACCCCCGCCTCCGCCGCCGTCACCCCCGCCTCCGCCTCCCACCGGACCGCCCGGCGGAACGGCTCAGGGGCCGGGCACGACGGCCCCCCGGCCTCCGGGCCTCATGTCCGACTTCAAGTTCGACGCCAGGCGATGGTCGCGCCCGCAGCG
>Ga0208565_1002199_pt1 | contig 10689 bp, 9 predicted proteins | sample Sb_taG_7_FD_187706 | JGI IMG/M metagenome (GOLD analysis project Ga0208565, IMG submission 187706) | Peat soil microbial communities from Weissenstadt, Germany - Sb_50d_2_FS metaG (SPAdes) (version 2) | ecosystem: Environmental > Terrestrial > Soil > Wetlands > Peat | place: Germany: Weissenstadt...
CTGCAAGCTGCACGGGGGTCCTTGCAGGCGTCCAGGCGTTCACCTATTCCCAGACTCTGCAGAGCTGCGGCCAGGGTCCGTAGGCGAGACATGCAGGGTGGTCGTCATTACCCGACACGTCGCATGGGATCCCCGCGATCGCCGCCGGGAGCACGCCGCTGCAGCAGGCCGCATGAACCCAGTGCCGACCCGCTGACCAGCCGCCGCGGCAGCTCAGCCGCGCGGCCAAAGCCCCCGTGCGGGGCGAGCCCGAACGTCCCTTGAGGAAACACCTCGCGCAGAAGCATGGGCAGCCCCGCCCGTCTCTTCACCGAGCTCGATTCACGCTGCCGGGAACAACCCGCTTGTAAGCTAGGCAGAGCACGAGGAGACGGCGGGCGCCGATCCGCCCCCCTGAGCCGGCGTGGCCAGGTCAGGGCTTCCGGAGATCGATTGTCTGCAGTTCGGGTGGCAGCTCTGCGCGGTAGGGAATCAGCCCCAGGCGCCGCTGCTTGATCGTTGCCGCGATGCTGACGTGGGCGTACGCGGGCAGGCCGGCCGGGATTTTCACCATGAGCGTCAGGGGCTCGTCTCCGATGAGCACGTGCCCCGAGGTGGCGTGGAATCGCCATTCCGGGTCGCTGTCCCGCTCGCCCATGCCCACGACGTACACCTCCTCACCTGCCTCGCCGGGCTTGACATCGGCGCCGACCTGGACGACACCCAGGCTTGCGGTGATCTTGACTTCCGGGCGGCTCTTTGCCGGGCGAGCGCGGTTCTTAGGGGCGATCGACCACGCGATCGGCGCAACGTCGGCGCCGGGTGACTCCAGCAGGATGCCGACGGTGGCGTCGTCGAAGGGGTCGCCGTCAGCGGCTGGACGGAACGCGCAAGTCAGATCGAGCAAGGAGTAGTCGCTGTGGGGCGACTGCGCGATGAGATAGTCGCGCCACTGGGCATCACGCGCCGCCGCCTGTTCGGCGCTCAGCGGCCAAACGATCGGGGCGAGGGAGATCCGCCCGCTTACCCGCTCCTGTGCGCCGCCCCCGCCGAGCCGGGGGACGGCCACCAACTCGATGTCGTGGAAGGGCGCGGCCGGCAGATCGATGATGGTCATGGCATTACTCCTTCGGCAGTCTGGCTGGTGCGCCAATCGCCGAGGAAGCTGAATGCCCCCCAGTCGCGGTAGGCGCGGTAGATGGCCCTGGTCGCCAGCTGGGCAGTCCGGAACGCTGCGCGCCGGTCGGCATCGGCGGCGAGGCGCTCGTACAACGTCCGGAAGAAGAACGTGGCGACATCCGGATGCACCGGCCAAAGACAGCCGATGACGGCCGAGGTGCCGGCCGCGAGGAATGCGGCGGGCAGCCCGCGGAGATTGTCGTTGACGTCGAAACGACCCAGCGCCGACTCACAGGAACTCATCGTGACCAGGTCGACGCCCCGCAGGTCCATCCGCAGGATGTCGTGGGCGAAGACCCGCCCGTCACCATCGCCTTCGGGCGACAGGTATAGGCACTGGTACCACGGTGCCCATTCGATGTGCGTGCCATGCGCGGCGACGTGAACATAGCGTGCCCCGGCGAGCGCGGCGAGGAAGCGGCGGGGCGTGGCGTCAGCGCCTACGGTGGCCGTGGTGCTCATGGCCGCGGCAACGCCGACGGCATGGCTCTCCAGCGCGTCCTCACGGTGCAGGCCGTGCCGCAGCCCTCCTGCCGCCGACGCGAACACGATCAGGCCGCGTCCTGCGGGGTGCTCCCCGGCCCGGAGGAACCCGAGCCCGGGCAGCGTGGAAACCGTCCAGTCGTCGGCGACCAGCTTCGCGCCGGTGCCCAGCAGGTGGAACGGGACATAGTGCAGCGGCCCGTCCGGCCAGATGCACAAGTGGGTTTTTCCCTGCGCGCGCCAGCGCGCCAGCGCATCGCCGAAGCCGGCTAGGTAGAGGCCCGGGCTGTCCGGCTCGTCGGCAAGCAGCGGCAGTGCCTCGCGGCTCACCGGGCGGTTCATCGGGTCGCTCACGACGGCCCGCCGCAACGCGGCGGCCTCGGCTCCGACCGGGTGGAAGATGATCGCGTGCTCGTCCTTGACCGCCTTGACGAGGCCAGGGTCGTAAGAGCCCAGGCGCAAGGTCCGGTGCTCGGTGCGCTCGCGAGTGACCGCCAGGCCGTGCAGGCACAGCTCCTGGGCCCCCGAGTCCGTGCGGTAGCGCCCGAAGAACAGTGAAAGCAGCACGGTCTCGGCTGGCAGCAGCCGTTGCAGGTCATCGAGGAACACGAATGCGCGGCGATCCGCGGCGTGGGACGGCAGCAGCTCCATGCTGATCCAGCGGTCCGCTGCGCGCTGCTGGTTGCGGGTCTCCACATCGGGACCGGCGCCCGGCTCGGCCTCATCCCGGCCGATGTAGGACAGCAACGCGAATTCATCGCCGGCCATTTCTGGCTCGGCTACCGGCCGGGCTAGCCGGGTCTCGGCCACGCGAACCCGTTCGATCAGCTGGACCAGGCGGGCAGACAGCGCCAGCGGTCCCGCGTGGCCCTGTGCGATCGTGAAATCCATGCCCTTGGCCGCCTGGTGGAGCAGGCCGACGAAGTCATGCGAGGCGCCCGCGGAGCTAACGAACTCCAGGGCCAGCACCTGGTAGAAGTTGTACAACCGCCAGCCGATGACCTCGCTAGTGCTGGCGCGTAGCGACAGGGCGGCCCCGGCGAGCAGCGAGGCGGTGATCCGTGCCGCATCCGGGCCCGTGACAGCCACCGCGCACGCCAGCCCGGCGTCGAGACTGCCAAGCGCGAGGGCAGTCTCCTGACAGGCCGCGTACGCGCCCAGTGCGTCCGCGAACTGGCCCGTGGCGAGATCAGGATGGCCCTCGTCGCGGTAGGACTCGCCCACCGCGAAAGCAAGCCTGCCGCTGAGGTAGGCAAGCGCCCGGTCGTCCTGATGCCATAGCTCAGGAGCGATGCCGCTTGCCTGGGCAATCAGCTCAAGGCCAAGTACTGCCTCGCCGCTGGCGAGCGCGTGAGCCGCTGCGTGGATCAAGGTGGCGGCCCGCGCCCCGGCCGGCCACGAGTCCTGCTCCATCTGGGCGCGGAGCGCGGCGGCGGCCGACCGTGCCTCGGCAGGCCATTCGGAGCAGGCGAGCCGGTTCTGGTCAAGGATGTGCACCTCGCTGGACCAGCGGCGGCGCCGGCCGGCGTCGCTAGACAGCTCCGGCAGGTCACGGTCGGCGGACTTGATGAGCAGGCCTTCCAGGTCAGGCCGGCCGGCCTCCTCCGCGAGGCTCAGTGCATCGGCGAAAACGCTCGCCGCCTCGAGTGCCCCATCCCGGTCCCGGACCGCCGCCAGCGGGATTGGCAGCAGCCCGGAAAGGCCGGCGGGAAGGAGGACTTCGCCGAAATGGCACAGCAGCCGTAGCAGGTACAGGTGGGTGCCCGGGTCCCGCAACGGGTCCAGCAGGTCGAAGGCTTCCCGGGCCAGCGCCCGGATCTGGGTGTCGTTGGACTCCCGGCGCAGCCAGGCGATCACGCACAGCACCTCGGCCAGCGACTTGAGGACGCGTGCGCGCTCATGCCCGGCAGCCAGTCCGGCGGCGTCGCGCAGGTACGGCAGCGCGGCCTGGAACGATGTCAGCGGATCGGGCATCTGCGCCTCATCTGGGACCGCCGTGGCGATCGTGCGCTGTCCCTCGCGCCACAGAGTCTGCGCGCTCTCAAAGCTGAGGCCCGCGGTCTGACCGGTGTACGGGGTGTACCGGAGCAGGCCCGCGGCAAACAGGGTCTGCCCGAGTTCTGCGCTGTCATCATCGGGCGGGGGTTCCCCCGTCTCGTTCCGCCGGAGCCCGCGAGTGCCGCGCTGGCGGAGAAGCCTGATCTGCTCGTCGGCGAGCTCGCAGGCGCGCGCGTACAACGCCGGATCGGGCGCGTCCCCGAGCGCGAACCGGGCAGCCTCCACATAGAGATCGGCAGCCCGGAACCAGACGGTCTCCAGCCCAGCGCCCCACCGGACCCGAGCCGCCTCCATCGCGATACTGATCGCGGGCAGCGCGTCGCGGGCCTTGCCGTCGCGCACCAGCCGCAGCGCCGCTTCCAGCAGCGATTCGACCGCCGCCTGCGACAACTCCGTGGACTGCTCGCACGCGAGGGCTACCGCCTCCGCCTCGGTCAGGATCCGGGTACTCGCCTTGCGGGCGAGATCGGCCAGAGCCTCCGACTGCCTGCGCAGCTCTGAGTCCTCCGGGCCCGTGCAGGCCGCCGGCTCCGGGCTGGCCCGGGGAAGATCACCTGCCTGCGGGAGCCTGGCGAGGCGCACACACATCGTGGCCGCGAGCGCGCCTAGGCGCACCCCGCGGCCCGACGCGGTCAGGGACTGGTCGGCCGCGATACGCAGCCAGCGGGCCGCCTCCTGCAGTGCCGCATCGCCTGCCGCACCGGCCGTGGCCGCGCCCAGGCGCCCCTGGGCCGTCCCGAGTCCGGTGGCCGCGCGCAGATAGGTTTCCGTGCCGGGGAACGCACAAGAGACCGCCTCGGCGTAGCAGGCTTCGGCGGCCACAAGATCCGCGTGCTCTCCTGCGGTCTCGAACCGGCGCCCGTGCGCGTCGGCGAGCGCGATCCGGCGCTGGCTCCGCCACCCCAGGTGCGGCTCCGGCCGGGCGCACGCCTCGGTGAGCAGGCCGATCGCCGCGCCGAGGTCATCGATCTGATCCGCCGGGTCGTTGAGCGGGTCCGGCGGCATCCGTGGCGTGAACGCCTCCCCGAACTCCGGCGGGATCCAGCGCCGGTGGGCGGGATGGAGCAGGCCGAACACCTCCATCGCCGTGTTCCAGTGCTCGTCTGAAAGCGCGCCGTCTTCTTGTGCCATGGAACACTCCACGTGGAACAGTCCCAGCGTGGCAAGGGCATCAGGATCGACCCAGACCGGCCGCAGCCGGCCGGGCGAAGCGATCCGCTTCAGGAACCGCTCGTCCGCCTGGTGGCCTTCCTGGACCGCCAGTAGCCGCAGGGCTTGCGCTGTGGCGGTCGCGTCGTCGGCAAGGACGAGAGCCGGGTCCTGGTCCACGCTGAAGTCCCTGACCCGCTCGCACAGCGCGGCCAGCAGTTCGTCTCTCATCATCCCCGCCCCCCATGCCATCGTGGCACCGGATCCATTCTCGGGCAGTGCGCCGGGCGCGGGAAGGCGCTTCTGTTGTCGCCCGGCGGTATTTCGCTCGACTTCGACACCTGCTACCGGGCGGTGCTCGCCCCGACCACAGATTCGACGGGCGTCACTACACCGCGGCTGACGAGCACGGTGATCTATTGCCGGCCGATCTGCCCAGCCCGCACGCCAGCGCGGCGGAAAATGCGGTTCTACGCCCATCCGGGCGCGGCCGAAGCCGTCAGTTCCGCGCCTGCCGGCCCCAGCGGTGCTTGAAATGATCTCTTGCTGCATCCGCAGGGTCGCTGCGATCAGGCTGCCCGCGGTCGGCCGGGTGCAATCCCGTCCATCCTGACCAGAAATGTCACTCAACGTGATCGCCCTCAGTGGCGTTACCGCACAAGATATCCGCCGTTCTGGGCGGCTCGGCCCCTTCGGTGCTGGGCGGCAAGTGTGCGCAGATGGCTCGTTATGTACTGATCACCAGCGCCAGCTGCTGACGGTCTATGGTGTGCAGAACCGCCGATCGGCGCGGGAATTGGCAAGTCCAGATGCTTCATCGACTGTGCCGGATCGGGGTGATCTGGGTGCGGCTACGTCCTGACCGGGGCGGCTGGTTCGGCAGCCGGATTGCGGGCCGGCTGAGCCGGGCGCCGATCGGGTGCATTACTCCCATCTGAAGAAGCGCACAGCCAGAACGCCGAATACCACCGCCCAGGCGGCCAGGACCAGGAGCGATTGTGCCGAAGGGAATGCGCCCAGCATCGAACTCTGCAGCGAGCGCACGGCGGCGCCCAGGGGAGTCCAGTCGCTGATGTCCCGGAGGACCGGTGCCATGTGCTCCCGGGGAAGCCACAGGCCGGCGAAGAAGAGGAGGGGATAGAACAGCAGCTGCCCGATGACGCTAGCGCCGCCTGTGGTGCGGGCAATCGCCGAGACCCACAGTCCGATGGCGAACATGGCTGCGATGGTCAGCGCGAGTGCCAAGGTGAACCCGCCTGGTGCCTTGGGCGCGCCGAGGCCGAATCCCGCGGTGCCCGCCACCACGAGAATGCCGAGTGCCACCGCGGCCAGGACGAGGTTGATGATGACCTGTGCTGCGAGCATCCACCCCGGGGGTACCGGCGTTGTGGACATCCGCCGCAGGATGCCCTGCTCGCGATAATTAGCCAGGTGCAGGGGCAGGCTGATGAGTGAGAGTACAGCGAGCGCGAGCACGATGAGGATCGGGAAGTAGATGCTGAAGTAGGTGAGGCCGCCGAAAGCCTTGACCGGTTTGTTCACGCCGGGGACGGTGCCAAGGATTACCAGGACCAGCACCGGGACAGTGACCCCGAAGATCAATCCGACCGGCGCTCTCCACGCGTATTTTGCCTCGCTTTCGAGCAGCTTGCCGAAGGCGGAACGGGGCGTCCTCGCGGGCAGAAGAGAAGCATGGATGCTCATCGGCGGGTCTGCCCTGTTCCATCATGGAGGTGGCGGCCAGTCAGCTGCACGAACGCGTCTTCAAGGTTCGCGGAATCGAGGTGCAAACCGGTGGCGGTCACGCCAGCCGCTGCCAGCGTGAGGATCACGATGTTTGCGAGCTCCCCCGACCCGGTGACGATGACTTGTTCGCCTTCGTGCTCTACGGTGCGGACCTCGGGAAGGCCGGTCAGCAAGCGATCACTGAACGGCCCCGATGGCACGAAGCGCACGCGCTTGTCCACGCCGGCTCGATCGGCCAGCCTCTCCGGGGTGTCGATGGCGACGATCCGTCCCCGGTCCAGGAGCGTCACGCGGTCGCACAGACGCTCGGCCTCATCCATGTAGTGGGTCACGAGGATGATCGTGACCCCGCGATCGCGGACGCCTTCGATGAGCGCCCAGGTGTCGCGGCGAGCTTGAGGGTCGAGTCCTGTTGTCATCTCATCGAGTACTGCGACCTTGGGATTGCCGATGAGGGCCAAGGCGATGGAGAGCCGCTGCTTCAGGCCGCCGGACAAGGACCGGTAGTACTCGTTCCGCTTCTCGGCCAGCCCCAGGGACTCCATGATCTCCCCGAGGTCGGCCGCCTCGCGGTAGAAGGAATGATAGAGATCCAAGATCTCGCCGACCTTCAGGCGAGCCGGAAGGGCGCTCGCCTGGAGCTGGGCTCCCACGATCGCGTGAAGATCCTCGCGATCCTCCTGGGGGTCGAGTCCCATGACGCGGATAGCGCCCCCATCGGGGACGCGAAGTCCGATCACGCACTCGACGGTGGTGGTCTTCCCCGCCCCGTTCGGACCCAGGATGCCGAAGATCTCGCCTTCCTGAACCGAGAACGACACGTCATCAACCGCCACCGTGGTCCCGTACGTCTTGCGGAGATGCAAGACCTCGACAGCGGCCTCGGCGTCGGGAACTGAGCCGAACCCGGCCGCCCCGCTTCCTGCCGCCCCGGGCGCGCCGCCACCCGAACAAAGGCTCATCCCGACCCCTCCATTTCCTCAATCACACGATCGCGCTCGCGCACCGAAGGCTGTAGAGGCGAAAGGCCCACCGTCCGTCACGCGGTCCCCAGCACGGGACAGGAGATGATCGCCACCCGGGCCTCCGGCGGCGGCGCTCTCCTGACAATCGGCAAGATCACGCTCCGCCGATTCCCACGGCCACCCCGGCACTTCAGCTCTCCTGGCGCACCAGCGACCGGCCATTGCGGCACGGACCCGCCCGCAGCCGACAGCACGCGCCGTGACCGCCGGTCCGCAGCCCGGCGACGGACTCACGCTGCGGCACCGGCCCCCGGCCAGCCCCGGCGCGCGCACTCCCGGTTGATCTGTGCTCAGTGCCCGCCTCAACCCCGAACAGGCAGATCCGCGCCGATTCGGCGATCGGCATTCTTCAGGCAACTTCGGCGGCTCGCCAGCCTGGTTACGCTCGGTAATCTGCTGTCGGCGTCCGGACGCACACTAGATCCGCCGTTCTGCGCGGCCGAGAAGTTTGCGGCTTGCCGGATATCGCCGTTCAGATCAGGGCGTTATGTGGTGCGGAGTGCGGCGAGCAGCTGGGCGTGGTCCTGGGCCGCTGACAGGAGTCTTGGCTGGTCCAGCAGGCTACCCGTGGGTTGCTAGCCGGCCAGGCACGAGGAGCCCGGCCGTGGTCTTGTCAGCCTACTGCGGTCATCCAGTCAGCTACGGGTCCGAGCGGGGACCGTCAATGTCCGGGCCGCGTTCGCGGTCACTTCCAGGATGTGTCGTTCCAGGCTAGGTCAGAGTGGTCGTGATGCCGGACACGGCGCTACGGCCGGTTCTGCCGACCGCTCAGGCCCTTCCGGCCGAGGCCGCGCCGAGCAGGTGGGTGCCCGCTGACGGACTCTGGCTGGGCACCCGCGTCCAGGCGGTGCCTTTCCAGTGCAGGATCAGTGTCTTGCGGCCTGCCCTTCCGACGGCCCAGGCGTTCCCGGCCGGTGCGGCGGGCATGTCGGACGGAGCTGGCATCAGAAGTCTTTGGCTGCTCGTCAGCAGGGGCCTGGCCAGAGCGATTACCGCGCGGGCCATCCAGGTATCCCACCATGGACGCGCACACCAGTGTGAACAGGCAAAATATTATGAAGATCTGGAGCAAGGGGGCGCTAATTTTGATATTCGGGTGTATCAGGCGTATCAATGTCTCGAATGCAGGAGTCAGGGAAAGCGAGATAGCCAAGATAAGCGACAACGTCATTCCCAGAATATTTATTCTGCCGGCCGCGCTCGTTCGTTCGATATCGGCTAGATAACGTATGAGGGTGAACAATTTCTTGAAGATGCCTTCTTTCATTCCGCGGCCGCGCTCGAGTAATCGTGCGCTACAGACGTTACGACCAAGGTTACGTAAGCAAGCAGGATGAAGAGTCCGGTCGCAGGATTAAGCCAAGCGTCGGGCTCAACGAGTGCATACAGGATTGCGCCAGCGAGTACGATGCCGAGAAACACCAAGAACATACGGACATTGTATTTGCGCCTCAAGGCTATGGGTACCATGTAGTTGTACAAGACTTCCTCTGGTGAATCACCCAGCTCCGGAGATTTCTTAGATTCGTTCGATAGCGCAGCAACAAGGGCCGTGACTATGACGTCTGCCATAGCGCGCGACCGCACGCCCGAGATCGTCTCATAGCCCCCCTCGGCGAGGACATTGGCCATCTCCTGCCGCATTACATCGAATGTATCCGGTCGAGGGCGGCTACGAATTGCGATGCTCCATGTTCTTACACTGACAGCGCTGCTAGTCTTGCCTGATAGCCCAAATGCGTTCACCAAGCGCGCAATCGTATCGGCCAGTAAACTCGCCCTAACCGCCGCACGCAATGCACTCTCAAGATTAACGCGGAAAGTATACTGAAATGCCTTCGTGCCCCAGGCCCCAGACGGCGATCCGGTAGCGGCACCCAGTGGGCGCTCATCCAGCCACGCCAAAATTACCTGTGAGAGATCGTCCATAGTAGCTGTCACTTATGGCCCTCCAACCAGGCACACTAACCATTACAGATAAGTATCTTCGATCTATTGCCTGCAGTCTATGCCCGATCCCTAACAATTATTCGACGTCCTCGGGGTTGCGGGATTCTACGCGGTATGGCGATGGCCACCGGCTCAAGACCGACAAACACGCATGAAACTGGATGAAAATAGGTCTTCCTCGACCAAGCAGGGGCGTCGGCAGATGCGGCTGACTCTGCGTACGGCCACGAGGTGCTGCACCATCTCCATCAACCTTCATCGGATCCGCCGATCGCGACTGCTGCGAGGAGCCTGGCTGCGATGCGGAACATGGGGGGTCCCTTCTGGCCGGCGAGTCCGCGCTGCCGACCGGCCATCGTGGCCAGCAGCCGTCAGCGATGCTACGGAGCCAAGCCTGGGTGGCGCCAGCCCGCGTGCCGGAGCCGGGTCAGCCAGACGAGACGGAAGCCCGTTATATCGGCTGAGTGCTGCTCAGATCAGCGCTCGTGCCTGCCGGGATAGTGACGGCGGACCTTGATTAACAGCTCGTCCGGGTCGTCTGCGGTCAGCAGGTCGCGGTCACCAGATCTGGCCAGGGCCGTGTACTTACCGTCCGAGACCGCGAACGTATAAGCGTGTTCCCAGCGGTAGCGCAGGTAGGCCATCGTGCTTCTGATGCTCATCTGCGGCTCCTCTCCCGAGCGCAGGCCAGCGCCGATTCGTCAGAGCCGTGAGCAATGCCCGCCGGGCGGACGGGCGCGTCATTACCACGTCGGCCACGGCCATCGTCAAGGTGGGCGAGGGGATATGCCAGGCGAGGTGCGGTAACGCAGGCCGGGGTTGTCGCAGAGGTCGAGGAACGACGGCCCTGAGACAGGGAATGGGCGCCAGCGAGACGGTCAGGACCGCGGAGGGCGACCTGTGCCGCAACCCCCGGCACCACCTCTATGCCGACATCCGCAGCGGCGCCAACGACCGCAACGGCGAGGGCGTCGACTCGGATGCCGAGGTACCGGTCTTGACGTACTGCTAGTCACTGGGGACGAGAAGGAGGACTGGTGGTGGCGTCATCGGTCGGAGTTCCTGGGGCCGCGCGTAGAACTTGTTGCTGAGTACAAGGCTCGCGACGGCCATCAGCTAT
>Ga0208565_1002203_pt1 | contig 10676 bp, 7 predicted proteins | sample Sb_taG_7_FD_187706 | JGI IMG/M metagenome (GOLD analysis project Ga0208565, IMG submission 187706) | Peat soil microbial communities from Weissenstadt, Germany - Sb_50d_2_FS metaG (SPAdes) (version 2) | ecosystem: Environmental > Terrestrial > Soil > Wetlands > Peat | place: Germany: Weissenstadt...
CCTTCCGCTGCCCGGTCTTTCCGCCGCCTCAGCCTCCGCCGCCTCAGCCTCCGCCGCCTCAGCCTCCGCCGCCTCAGCCTCCGCCGCCTAGCCTTCCCGCAGCGCAGCCCTTCCCATGGCCCCAGCCTGCCCGCCGGGCTCAGCCCTGCCCGGTGGCCTTAGCCCGGACACGACACGCGTTACCGAGCGGTGCGGATGAGTATGGTCCGCGGCGTAGTCTCATGATCGTGTGCGGCTGCTGCTGCCCTCATAGAGTCGCGTACCTCTTCTGCCGTGCGCGTCAAGCCCCGATCACGCCGCGCGCGGCCCTGGACTCGCGGGCATGTGCGCGGGCGTGCGGGCGAGAGCAAGTGGTCGCGGCGCGAGCGGGACTTCGCGGTGGAGGCGGATTTCCTTGCCTGAGCGGGAATCTTCCTGGACTCCGGTAAGTTGAGCCTATATGACTCAAGTCATTTGACGGCGGTAGCCCCCGCTGGCAAGCTTGAGCCCGAACTACTCAACTTCACACACACACAACTCACACATAGGGACTGCTCATGGCACGTGCGGTAGGGATTGACCTGGGGACGACCAACTCTGTCGTCGCCATTCTTGAGGGCGGAGAGCCTACGGTCATCGCCAATGCCGAGGGCTCACGGACGACTCCCTCGGTCGTGGCCTTCGCCAAGAATGCAGAGGTACTCGTCGGTGAGGTCGCCAAGCGGCAGGCCGTCACCAACGTGGACCGGACGATCCGTTCGGTCAAGCGGCACATGGGTACCGACTGGTCCGTCGACATCGACGGCAAGAAGTTCACTCCGCAGCAGATCAGCGCGTTCGTCCTGCAGAAGCTGAAGAGGGACGCGGAGGCCTACCTGGGCGAGAAGATCACCGACGCGGTGATCACCGTCCCGGCGTACTTCAGCGACCACCAGCGGCAGGCCACTAAGGAGGCCGGGCAGATCGCGGGCCTGAACGTGCTCCGCATCATCAACGAGCCCACTTCGGCCGCGCTGGCCTACCACCTGGATAAGGAGACCGAGGCCACCATCCTGGTCTTCGACCTGGGCGGCGGCACCTTCGACGTGTCCCTGCTCGAGGTCGGCGAGGGCGTCGTGGAGGTCAAGGCGACCAGCGGCGACAACCACCTGGGCGGTGACGACTGGGACCAGCGGGTCGTGGACTGGCTGGTCAAGGACTTCAAGAACGGCTACGGGATCGACCTGTCCAAGGACAAGATGGCGCTGCAGCGGCTGCGTGAGGCCGCCGAGAAGGCCAAGATCGAGCTGTCGCAGTCGATGGAGTCGCAGATCAACCTGCCTTACATCTCCCACTCCGCCGACGGCCCGCTGCACCTGGACGCCAAGCTGACCCGGGCGGAGTTCCAGCGGATGACCTCCGACCTGCTCGACCGCTGCAAGAACCCGTTCCAGCAGGTCATCAAGGACGCCGGGATCAAGCTCGATGACCTGCACCACGTGGTGCTTGTCGGCGGGTCCACCCGGATGCCCGCGGTGGTCGACCTGGTCAAGTCGCTGACCGGCGGCAAGGAGCCGAACAAGGGCGTGAACCCGGACGAGGTCGTCGCCGTCGGCGCCTGCCTGCAGGCCGGCGTGCTCAAGGGCGAGGTCAAGGACGTCCTGCTGCTGGACGTGACCCCGCTGTCGCTGGGCATCGAGACCAAGGGCGGCATCTTCACCAAGCTGATCGAGCGGAACACCACGATCCCGACCAAGCGCTCGGAGACCTTCACCACCGCCGAGGACAACCAGCCGTCGGTGCAGATCCAGGTCTTCCAGGGCGAGCGTGAGATCGCCGCGTACAACAAGAAGCTCGGCATGTTCGAGCTGGCCGGGATCGCGCCCGCGCCCCGCGGCGTGCCGCAGATCGAGGTCACCTTCGACATCGACGCCAACGGCATCGTGAACGTGTCCGCCAAGGACCTGGGCACGGGCAAGCAGCAGTCGGTGCAGATCACCGGCGGGTCCGCGCTGCCCAAGGACGACATCGAGAAGATGGTCCGCGACGCCGAGCAGTACGCCGAGGAGGACCGCAAACGCCGCGAGGAAGCCGAGGTCCGCAACCAGGCCGACTCGCTGGTGTACCAGACCGAGAAGTTCCTCGGCGAGAACGAGGACAAGGTGCCCGAGGACATCAAGTCCGAGGTGCGCGAGGCGCTGGCCGAGGTGAAGAAGGCGCTGGAGAGCAACGACACCGACGCCATCAAGTCGGCCAGCGAGCACGCCGCGCAGGTCAGCCAGAAGATGGGTACTGCCATCTACCAGCAGGCTCAGGCCCAGCAGGCCAGCGCGCAGTCTGGTTCGGCCGACGGCAGCACGCAGGCGCCCGCGGACGACGATGAGGTCGTCGAGGCCGAGATCGTCGACGAGGGTGAGACTCGCGAGGGCGGAGCGGCCTGATGCCAGCATCCGAGGAGACGGGCTCCGGTCCGGTCGTTCACGACCACCGGCGCATCGACCCGGTAACCGGTCAGGTTCGGGGGAAGCACGCGGCATCAAAGCCGGCCGGCACTTCAGGTGCCGGCCGGCCGGCTCCCGCGGACGAGGCCCCCGAGCCCGCCGAGCCCGCCGGGTCGTCCGAACCCACCGGATCCCGTGACAACCAGGACTCCGAGGAAGTAACGGAGTCCGCCGAAGAGGTCCCAGAGATGGTTACAGCGCAGGCAGTCAAGGGCGGCACGCAGGCTGCGGACTTGGCGGCGCAGCTCACGGAGCGAACCGCGGACCTGCAGCGGCTGCAGGCCGAGTACGCCAACTACCGCAAGCGCGTCGACCGGGACCGGGCCGCCGTGCGCGAGCAGGCCGTGGCCGGCTCGCTGGCCGGGCTGCTGCCCGTGCTCGACGCCATCGACCAGGCGCGAGAACACGGGGAGCTGTCCGGAGGCTTCAAGTCGGTCGCCGACTCACTGCAGGCGGCACTCGGCCGGCTCGGCCTGGTGACCTACGGAGAGAAGGGCGACCCGTTCGACCCGAAGATCCATGAGGCACTGACCCATTCCTATTCATCCGACGTCGCCGAGGACACGTGCGTCGAGATCCTGCAGCCCGGCTACAAGGTCGGGGAGAGGATCCTGCGACCCGCCCGGGTCGCCGTCGCCGAGCCGGCGACTGGCCCTGACGGCAGCAGCAACGAAGCCGAGTGGCCGGATGCCGGGGAAGATAACTGATCCCCAGCGGCAGGCGGAGCAAGCCGCCGGGACCGCCCCCGCGAGCCAAAGGAGCGCGGTGCTGCCTGGACTGAGGAGCGAGGAACGAGCGACGAGGGAAGGCGGCACCTCAAAGCGCTCCGGAGGCGAGCGGGAGGATAGGGCGAGCGGAGACAGATAATGAGCACAAAGGACTTCCTCGAGAAGGATTACTACAAGGCCCTGGGGGTCGCCAAGACCGCCAAGCCTGCCGAGATCAAGGCGGCGTACCGCAAGCTGGCCCGCAAGTACCACCCCGACGCGAACAAGGGCGACGCCTCAGCCGAGGAGCGGTTCAAGGAGATCTCCGAGGCGTATTCGGTGCTGTCCGACGAGAAGCGGCGCAAGGAATACGACGAGGCGCGCTCCTTGTTCGGCGGCGGTTTCCGGGTGCCGACCGGGCAGCGGCCCGGACAGGGCGGCGGCTTCGGCGGCTTCGACCTCGGCGACATCTTCAGTGGCGCCGGGGACGCGGGTGGCCGCCTAGGCGACCTGTTCGGCGGCGTGTTCGGCGGCGGCGGCCGCACCACCGCGCAGAACAGGCCACGCCGGGGCGCCGACGTCGAGACCGAGACGACGCTGAGCTTCGGCGACGCGTTCGACGGGACCACGGTGGCGCTGCGGCTGACCGGGGAGGGCCCCTGCCCGACCTGCCACGGCACCGGCGCCAAGGCAGGCACCGTCCCGAGGATGTGCCCGTCCTGCCAGGGAACCGGTCAGTCGAACCGGAACCTCGGCTCGTTCGGTATCTCCGAGCCCTGCAAGGAGTGCCGCGGACGCGGCCTGGTGGTGGACGACCCCTGCCCGGAGTGTTCGGGTAGCGGCCGGGCGATGAGCTCGCGCACCATCCAGGCCCGCATCCCGGCCGGGGTCGCGGATGGCCAGCGGATCAAGCTGCCGGGCAAGGGCGCTCCAGGCGAGCGCGGCGGCCCGGCCGGCGACCTGTACGTCCGGGTGCACGTGAAGCCGCACCCGGTGTTCGGGCGGTCCGGGGCCAACCTGACCGTCACCGTGCCGGTGACGTTCGCCGAGCTGACCCTCGGTGCGGAGGTCAAGGTGCCCTCGCACCGGGGCGCTCCGGTCACCGTCCGGATCCCGCCGGGCACCCCGAACGGGCGGACCTTCATGGTCCGCGGCAAGGGAGTGCGCCGGAAGGACGGGACGGCCGGCAACATGCTGGTCACCGTCGATGTGATGGTGCCGCAGAACCTGAACAGCAAGGCCCGCAGTGCCATCGAAGAGCTACGCGAGGCCACGGCAGGCCAGGACCCGCGTGAGGAACTCCTTGAGCGGGCGAAAGAGGCCTGAGAGGAGGAGACGACATGAGTAACCCCTACGAGCTGTCTGACGACTTGCCCGTTTATGTCATCTCCGTGGCCGCCCAGCTCTCCGGCATGCACCCGCAGACGCTCCGCGCCTACGACCGGCTCGGCCTGGTATCACCAGGCCGCAGCCAGGGCCGGGGGCGGCGCTACTCGATGCGGGACATCCTGGCGCTGCGCGAGATCCAGCGACTGTCGCAGGAAGAGGGCGTGAACCTCTCCGGCATCAAGCTGATCCTTGACCAGCACCGGGAACTCGAGCAGGCTCGCAGGCTCGTCGCCGAACTGCACGCCGAGCTCGCCCAGCTGCGGATGGAGCTTGAATCCACCCGCGCTGTGGCGGCCCGGCTGGCCGAGCTGCGCCGCGCGGGCAGTAACACCCCGCCCGGGCTCGTACCCGTACGAAGCGCCCGGGTCGCGGTCTGGGAACCAATGACTGGGCAGTCCGGTGAGGCTGGGCAGCCCAGAGGAGATAAGTAGATGGATGACAAGCTAACCCACAAGAGCCAGGACGCGCTGTCCACCGCGATACGCGGCGCAGCGGCGGACGGCAGCCCGCAGGTCGACCCCCTGCACCTGCTCCTGGCGCTGGTGGAGCAGGCGGACGGCACCACCACCCCGCTGCTCCGCGCCGTCGGCGCCGACCCGGCGCTGGTCGCCAAGCAGGCCGAGGAGCGCCTGGCCCGGCTGCCGCGCGCCCGCGGCGCCGCGCTCAGCGCCCCGGACATATCCCGGCCGCTGCAGTCGGCGATCGCCACCGCGTCGAGCCGGGCCAAGAAGCTCGGCGACGAGTACATCTCGACCGAGCACCTGCTCGTCGGCCTGGCCGCCGACGGCGGTGACGCCAAGGCCATCCTGGCCGCGACCGGCGCCACGCCTGACGCGCTGCTCGAGGCGTTCAGCCAGATCCGCGGCAGCGCCCGGGTTACCACGCAGGACCCGGAAGGCACCTACAAGGCGCTGGAGAAGTACGGGATCGACTTCACCCAGCAGGCCAGGGACGGCAAGCTCGACCCGGTGATCGGCCGGGACGCCGAGATCAGGCGCGTGATCCAGGTGCTCTCCCGCCGGACGAAGAACAACCCGGTGCTGATCGGCGAGCCCGGCGTGGGCAAGACCGCGGTCGTGGAGGGCCTGGCCCAGCGGATCGTGGCCGGCGACGTCCCCGAGTCGCTGCGCGGCAAGCGCCTGATCGCGCTCGACCTCGGCGCCATGGTGGCCGGGTCCAAGTACCGGGGCGAGTTCGAGGAGCGCCTCAAGGCCGTGCTGAACGAGATCAAGCAGAGCGAAGGCCAGGTGATCACGTTCCTCGACGAGCTGCACACCGTGGTCGGCGCGGGTGCCGCCGAGGGCGCGATGGACGCGGGCAACATGCTCAAGCCGATGCTGGCCCGCGGCGAGCTGCGCATGGTCGGCGCCACCACGCTGGATGAGTACCGGCAGCGGATCGAGAAGGACGCGGCGCTGGAGCGCCGGTTCCAGCAGGTGCTCGTCGGGGAACCGTCGGTCGAGGACACGATCGCGATCCTGCGCGGGCTCAAGGGCCGTTACGAGAGCCACCACCAGGTGACAATCTCCGATGCTGCGCTGGTCGCCGCGGCCGCGCTGTCCGATAGGTACATCACCGCGCGGTTCCTCCCGGACAAGGCCATCGACCTGGTCGACGAGGCCGCCTCCAGGCTGCGCATGGAGATCGACTCCCAGCCGGTCGAGATCGACGAGCAGCGGCGCATCGTGGACCGGCTGACGATGGAAGAGCTCGGCCTGGAAAAGGAATCGGACACGGCCAGCAAGGAGCGTCTCGAGCGGCTGCGCGCCACCAAGGCCGACCACCAGGAGCAGCTTGATGCGCTGATTGCGCGCTGGGATCACGAGAAGGGCGGCCTGAATAAGGTCGGCGAGCTGAAGAAGCACCGTGAGGACCTGGTCGGCCAGCTTGAGCGCGTGCAGCGGGACAGGCGAGACGGCTGGGAAGAAGAGGCCTACCGGCTCCAGTACGAGGAAATCCCGGCAGTCGATGCCGAAATCGAGGCAAGCACCCACGCCCGTTCGGCCTCATCGGACGGAACAGGACCGGACGGGATCCCGGCTACGGCGCCCATGGTGAAGGAAGAGGTCGGCCCCGATGACGTGGCCGACGTCGTGTCCTCCTGGACCGGCATCCCGGCCGGGCGCCTGCTCGAGGGGGAGACGGCCAAGCTGCTCCGGATGGAGGAGGAGATCGGGCACCGGGTGATCGGCCAGATTCGGGCCGTGCAGGCCGTCTCCGACGCCGTCCGGCGGGCCCGGGCGGGCGTGTCCGACCCGGACCGGCCGACCGGCTCGTTCCTGTTCCTCGGGCCGACCGGCGTCGGCAAGACCGAGCTGGCCAAGGCGCTCGCCGAGTTCCTGTTCGACGACGAGCGGGCCATGATCCGGATCGACATGAGCGAGTACGGCGAGAAGCACTCGGTCGCCAGGCTGATCGGCGCCCCGCCCGGCTACGTGGGCTACGAGGAGGGCGGCCAGCTCACCGAGACGGTCCGCCGCAGGCCGTACTGCGTGGTGCTGCTCGACGAGGTGGAGAAGGCGCACCCGGAGGTCTTCGACGTCCTGCTGCAGGTGCTCGACGACGGACGGCTCACCGACGGCCAGGGCCGCACGGTGGACTTCAGGAACACCATCCTGGTGCTGACCTCGAACCTGGGATCGCAGTTCATCGCCGATCCCGCGTTCGGGGACGAGACGGCCAAGCGGGACGCGGTGATGGCCGCGGTCCGGGCCGCGTTCAAGCCCGAGTTCCTGAACCGGCTCGACGACGTGATCGTCTTCGACGCGCTGTCGACCAGTGAGCTCACCCAGATCGTCGACCTGCAGGTCGAGCGCCTGGCCGCACGGCTGGCCGGCCGGAGGCTGACGCTGACCGTGACGCCGGCGGCGCGGGAATGGCTCGCGCTGACCGGCTTCGACCCGGTGTACGGGGCCCGGCCGCTGCGCCGCCTCGTCCAGTCCGCCGTGGGCGACCAACTCGCCAAGGCCCTGCTGGCCGGGGACATCCTCGACGGTGACGAGGTGCGGGTCGACGTGGACGAGGCCAGGGACGCGCTGAGCGTCACGCGCGGCGAGCGCCGACCTAGCTGACGCGATCTGGCTGACGTTGACGCCAAGGGCCGGGTTCTGCCGGCAGGATTCAGACTCCTGCCGCAGGCCCGGCCTCTCTGTTGTCGAGCATCTTGTCGTAGTCGTCTTCTGGCATGCCGAGGTCGACGCGGAGCCGGTACCGCAGCCGGAGCAGCAACTGCAGCTCGTCGCGGTCGTCCCCGCGCATGCAGGCATCGACCCCGGCCGTGGCCCAGTCGAGCGCGCCTGCTAGGTCGCCCTGCTCGGTGAGCAGTTCGGCCACCAGGTCACAGGTGCGCGGAAGGTTCCTGGCGTCGGATTCCCGCAGTTCGCGGATCAGCGCGTCGGCGTCGGCCGCGCTGCCCAGCGCGAACATCGCGCGGGCCAGCGGAACTCTCGGGTCGTCGAAGGTCGGCCCGGCGTCCGCGATCGCCTGGCGGAACTCTTCCACCGCCGCCTCGGGATCGTCGGCGAGCAGCCACTGCTCGCCCGCCCGCACATGCGCCTCGGCCCGGGACATGCCGCTCGGCGTGGCCTGGACAGCCAGCCGGCTCATCCGGACCGCGGCCCGCTTGTGGTTGCCCGTGCGCGCTGCATTCACCTCGATGGTGTCAAACAGCTCCCCGGACAGCGCGACCACGTTCAACACCCTACCCACCGATGCCGTGGACAATCCGGGCGTCCTTCGTTTTACCGGCGGGTACGCTCGAGTGCGTCCCAGAAACCCCGGCGCAGTGCGTGCCTGACCTCGTCGTGCAGCAAGAAATCGATCGGCAGCGCCGAGCCCTGCAGCAGCCGGGCCTCGAGGTCGGAGGGCATGCGCGGCTTCCTGGCCAGCACCGCCTCCAGCCATAGCGCCGGGGCGTCCCTGGCCACCGAACCGCCGAACTCCTGGCCCTCCTCGTGCGCTGCCTGCACGGCGTCGGACAGCGAGACCCCGACCCCAGAACCGCCAGAAACCGGAGAACCCGCGTTCTGGTAGCCGGAGTTGGCCGGATTCACGATCGGCTGCGGCCCGCTGTAGGGGGCGCTGCGGGCCAATCCCTGGCCTTGGCCGCCGTGCTGGCCCGGCATCGGGGTGGACCCGGAAACCCCAGAATGCCCGGAAACCCCAGAATGGCCGGTGCCGCCCATCGGCCCGGGCTGGCCCTGGTTCGCCGCGTTACGCGAGGAAGGCAGGCGCCGCAGCTGCCCGGGAGAGGACTGGCCGGCCTCGGCCCCGGAGACGCCAGGCAGGCCCGGCGCCCCGGCGAGCCCGGACGCCACCGGTCCCGCCTCGGGCGTGCCCTGCGCGCCAGGCCCGGACCCCGGACCCGGTCCTGGGCCGGGAGAGTAATTGGCGGCCTCTTCGGCGGCGCGGGCGCGGGCGGCCGGGTTCTGCGGCGCCGGTTCCTGCCGGTCCGGCCGGCTCCGCGCGTTGGTCACCGGCGGGGCGTAGATGTCGGGCCGGGCGGGGATGTCCTGGCGGGCCGGGATGTCCTGGCGGGCGGGGATGTCCTGGCGGGCGGGTGGCGGCGCGTCGCCGTTGACGGCAGGCGGCGCGGGCCGCTCGTCGCGGGCCCGGTCGTCGCGGGACTCCCGTGCGTCGCGTGCGTCCCGGCCGTCACGCCCATCGCGCGCGTCACGCCCATCGCGTGCGTCCCGGCCATCGCGCCCATCGCGCGCGTCACGGCCGTCACGCGCGTCACGGCCGTCGCGGGACTCGCGTGCGTCGCGTGTCGCCACCCGCGGCAGCTGCAGCGCGGGCCGCTGGTACTCGGCCACGACCGGCGCGGTGTAGATGGCGGGCGGCGCGTGGTTCCCGGACGCGGCGGGCGCCTGCTGGTAGGACGCCGCGCCCGCGGTCGAGTGCCCGTTGGCCAGCGGCCTGGCCGCTGCGAGGTCGCTGTCCTCGTCCGCGTGGGGGGGCTCGGCTCCGGCGATCAGCTCGACGTAGGGCCGCAGATGGTCGCCGCCGATCTCGATGATGTCGTCGGACTCCTGGCGGAGCGCCCGCGAGATGGTCCAGTTCCCGTCCACCGCGATGTGTACCAGCGTGACCCGCATGCCGAGGTCCTGGACGTCGGCGATGACCTGGGCCAGATCCTCTTCCGCGCTGACCACGAGGGCGTCGCTGATCGCGTTGTTGCGGGCCAGCGTGGTCAGGTCGCGGTGAATCTCGGTTTCCACGCCCTCACGCCGACCAGGGCGGATCTTCGCGATGCGGAGCTTGATGCCCGGCACGTCGGCCAGCGCGTCCTGCTCGGCGGTGCGGCGGCCGTCCACCGTAGCCTCGTACCAGTAGCAGCGGAGCAGCGGCAGGCCAGACCGTTCCCTGGCCAAGCTGGACAGCAGCTGCAGAAGTCCCTCGTAGTCCCAGGAGACCGACTCGCCGCGGCGCGTCCCGTGCACGGCCATGGCACCATCCGTGAGCACGTAACTAGCGTCAACGAACAGCGCGCAGCGATCCACGGCCCCACCGTCCTTCCCTCGGCGCAGCGGCCGGATTTTCGGCACCGATATGGACCCGACGGCTCTAAGACTAGTGAAGTAACCTTCCCGGGGATGCCTTTCCGCGCATTCCCGCTGCCTAGAGGACGTTAGTCACGCCGCAAAACCCCGCCACCCGGGCCACAGAGGACACAGAAAACGTCGCGACTCCGAAGTGGTTTGGCCCTGTCGAACGGATCGCGCGGCACTGATGCGCTGCGCCCCTCCGTCCGCGTGCTCGTTCCCCGGGCGAAGCTCACAGTGCAGCGAACTCATAAGTGAGATGATGCCTGAGCGCTCCGTGGGTGCCCACCCGAACACAAAGATCTTGGAACATCCGGGTTTCGCGGAATATCCGTGGATCATGGAGGCTGTTGCGTAGCTCTTCTGCCATGCGCGTCAAGCCCTGATCACTCCGCGCGCGGCCCTGGCCCCCAGGTTTAGCAGCCACGATGGAACATCGTTGCTGCCCGGACGGCTCTGGCGCATATTTCGGGATGGTCACGGGCGGGCGTTTCGGCTGGTCAGGAGGATGCGCTTGCGGAGGAGGGGAAAGCTGGCGCGGCCGTACATCTGGCGTTTGAGGAGCTTGACGCGGGTGT
>Ga0208565_1002205_pt1 | contig 10673 bp, 10 predicted proteins | sample Sb_taG_7_FD_187706 | JGI IMG/M metagenome (GOLD analysis project Ga0208565, IMG submission 187706) | Peat soil microbial communities from Weissenstadt, Germany - Sb_50d_2_FS metaG (SPAdes) (version 2) | ecosystem: Environmental > Terrestrial > Soil > Wetlands > Peat | place: Germany...
GGGTCGCCTGCACCTACGGGGCCTGGACCGGGCTGTCTTCGGGAAGCACAGAGATCCTTGGTTGGGGGTCGCTGGCTCGCGGCTCCGGTGCCTCAGGATGACAATCCCATGGTGGCATTCTCGCCTCCCACCCTAACGTCGAGAAGCACGACGTTAGGATGGGGCACCCGTTATTTGTGTGCGATTTAGGTTTGCGCGGGTTCATGGTTGCACGAGCGTGGACGCTCGTGTCTACGCTGGCTCGGCTTTGCCCCGACGAGGCGTCCGGGGCTACGTGAGTGTTGCGCGGGGATCGAGGAGGTGCCAGGCTTCGCGGTAGGCTTCCCAGCGGGCGCATTTGCAGGGGATGTCGGGATAGAAGCGGAGGCTGGTGGAGCCCGCGACGGCTGCGATGGGCAGGATGTACCAGACGTCGACGGGGAGGATGTGGGCTACCAGGATGTCGATATCTTCGGCGGTGTAGGTGATTTTGCCTTTGCCGTAGACGCTATAGATGGGTTGGACGTCGTAGCCGCGGGCGCGCAGGACTTCGGTGCATTTTAGCTGTACGCGCCAGAGGCGGGGGCCGGTGTCGAGGATAAAGTCGTAGCGCTCGCTGTCTCCCCAGGGTTTGGCGACGTCGAAGCCCAGGGTTCTTGCCTTGAGCAGGAAGGCGGCTTCGGAGAGTTCTCCGGTGCGCTTGGGGTTGCGGTGGATGGGGTTGCGGTAGGCGGGATTGCTTGAGGTTTTGGTTGATGGCTTCATGATGGTTCTGGGTACCTTTCGAGTGGGAAAAAGAAAAGGCGCAGCTATTGGCTGCGCCTTTGTTCATCTTATAGATATAGACTAGCATATTCGAGGGGGTAAACCCGCCATTTTTTAGGATTTATTTCTGCCATGGAATCAAGCAAATAGGGGGAATTGAAGGGAAAAGGGGGCTTGACAAGATTTGGCGGTGGCCGGGCATGGGGATGGAAAATGGGAGTGGTTCTGCTTCCGAGAGGGTGGATGCCACGGCGACTTTGAGACTTTTGCCTCCCACCCTCCGCACAGAACGCGGAAGGGTGGGGCACCCATCGTTTATGTGTGTTTTAGATTTGCGGGTGGGTTCGTGGTTACACGAGCGTGGACGCTCGCGTCTACATTCGTTACTTGGCTGGGATCGGGAATCTCGGGCGCATCGCTACTCCTCGGGTGGAGTCTGTAATGCGCTTGCGTTCTGAATGCCGGTTGCGATTTCAGGAATGATGCCCAGGGTGCGGTAAATCGGGTGCACGAACTCTCGCATCACACTCAACTGGGAGGCGAACCAGGCGGCACCGGCAATGCAGATGGTTCCGCTGATCAGGACTGTGCGCGGGGCGCCGATGTGGTGTGCCAGTGCGCCAGCCAGCAGGCTCCCGAAGGGCGCCATTCCCAGGAAGGCCATGGAATAGAAGCTCATCACGCGTCCGCGTTTATCGTCTTGCACGATGGTTTGCAGAATCGTGTTGCTGGCCGCCATCTGAATCATCATGGCGCCGCCGACGAATAGCATCAGCGTCAAGGAAAGCCACAGGAAACGAGAAAGACCCAAGGCAATCAATCCCGTGCCAAAAGCTGCGGCTGCTAGTGGAACCATCCGGCCCAGGCCAAGCACGTTTTTTCTGGTCGCTAAGAACATCGCACCGGCTAGCGCTCCCACGCCCGATGCGCCCATCAGGAAGCCCAAGGTGTGGGCGCCTCCGTGAAGCACCTGGGCGGCAAAAATCGGCATGAGCACGGTGTACTGCATGCCCACCAGGCTGATCAGGGCTAAGAGCAGAAGAATGGAACGGATGGGCACGAAATGGGTGACATAGTTCCAGCCTTCCTCAAGTTCGTGCCACATCGGTTTTTCTGTGCTTCTCTGCTGGACTGCGGCGATTCTCATCGCCAGCAAAGAGGCGATGACTGCGAGATAGCTGAAGCCATCGATGAGGAAGCAATAGCCTTCGCCAAAGGCGGCGATGATGACTCCGGCAATCGAGGGGCCCAGAAGTCGAGCCGTGTTTACCATGGAAGAGTTCAGGGCGATGGCGTTGCCCAGGTCGGCGCGATCCTCCACCATCTGGATGACGAAGGCCTGGCGGGCCGGCATGTCGAAGGCATTGATGATGCCTTGCGCCAGGCCCAGCCAGATGACTTCGCGAATGGTGATGATTCCGGCCAGGGCCAATCCGGCTAGCGCGAAGGATTGCGCCATGGAAAGAATCTGGGTGACAACCAGGGTGTGGTGACGGTTCCAGCGGTCTACCCAGACTCCTGCGAATGGTCCCAAGAGGAAAGTTGGTATGCGGGATGCGAAGCCTACGATGCCCAGGAGCCATGCCGAGCCGGTTAGCCGGTAGACCAGCCAACTGGTGGCGATTTGCGTCATCCAAGTGCCGATCAGCGAGACTGATTGGCCGGTGAAGAACAGGCGATAATTCCGGGAGCGCAGGGCGCGGAGAGCGAACTTCCAGCTCCCGCCCTGGGCGCCTGTTGCCACTCTTGGCTGACTCGGAACCGAGTTCAGTCGCTTGCCTGATTGGGGCCTGGCCATCGACGAAGATCCTAGTGACTGAGCATGGCTGCTAGGTTCGGGTTGTGAGAGAATTCGAGTCCCACGCGTACATGATCGAGTCTAATTATTTTTCGGCGCGAACTGATGCCCGCTAACGATCCAGTTTCGAAAGAGATTAATCCCTGGCTGATTGCCATTGCGGTCATGTCGAGCACGTTCATGGAAGTGCTCGACACCACCGTGGTTAACGTCTCGCTGCCGCACATCGCGGGCAACCTTTCCGCCTCGACCGACGAGGCCACGTGGACACTTACATCGTATCTCGTGGCCAACGCCATTATTTTGCCGATGACGGGATGGCTCGCGACGACATTCGGGCGCAAACGTCTGCTCATGTTATCGGTAACCGGCTTCACCACGGCTTCTTTTTTCTGCGGACTGGCGCCGTCGCTGCCGTTTCTGATCTTCTTCCGAGTCATTCAAGGGGCATGCGGTGGTGGCCTGCAGCCGCTGTCGCAGGCCATTCTGCTGGAATCGTTTCCTCCCGAAAAGCGTGGGCAGGCGATGGCTTTTTGGGCTCTTGGCATTGTGGTTGCACCGATGCTGGGTCCGGTGGCTGGCGGCTGGCTTACCGACAACTACAGTTGGCGCTGGGTTTTCTACATCAATGTGCCGATTGGTGTGCTTGCGTTGCTTCTGACCCAGACCTTCATTTTTGACCCTCCTTACTTGCGTAAGGAGTCGAAGGGCATCGACTATTGGGGGATCGGTTTGCTGGTGGTGGGGATAGGCTCGCTGCAGATCATGCTGGACAAGGGCCAGGAAGATGATTGGTTCAGTTCGCAGTTTATTGTCACCTTGGCCGTGCTCGCGGTCGTCGGTCTCGGTGGTCTGATCATTCGCGAACTCAAAGCGGAACATCCGATAATCGATCTCAGCGTGTTCCGCTACCGATCGTACGCGATTGGCACGTTTGTGATCACGGTGGTCGGATTCGTGCTCTATGGCAGCACGGTTTTACTGCCTCTGCTGATGCAGGAAGTGCTGGGGTATACGGCTACGCATGCGGGCATCACCAATCTGCCTCGCGGATTGGCCTCGTTCCTGTTGATGCCGCTGGTCGGGTATCTCACTGGAAAAGTAGATGCCCGAAAGCTTCTGGGCGCGGGTTTTGTGATTACTGCTCTCGCCATGTACAGGATTTCGCTATTCAGCCTGGGCGTGGCTTCGTGGAATTTCTGGCTGCCGCTCACTCTGCAGGGCGCGGGGCTGGGCTTGATCTTTGTGCCCCTTACCACGGTCACAAACGATCCCATACCCAGAGAGAGAATGGGCAACGCCACCAGCATCTTCAACCTGATGCGCAATATCGGCGCCAGCATCGGCATTTCGATGGTGGAGACGATGCAGGTGCGGAAGGCACAAATGCACATCAATATTTTGGGGGCACACGTCAACCCCGCAAATCCGCGGGCCCGTCAGACCATCGATGGCCTGCGAGCGCTTTTCGTGTCCCAAGGCAAGGATGCTGCCACTGCAACCCGGCAGGCGTACGCGGCAGTCTGGGGGATGGTGCAGCAGCAGGCGGCAATGCTCTCCTACAACGACGCGTTTCGTTTTCTGGCGGTGATGTTCCTGCTGATGCTCCCGCTAGTTTTCCTGATGCGAAAGGCGCGGAAGGGAAAAGCGGTAATGGCACATTGAGGGCCACACGAGGAGGAAACAAACGGTCAGGGCGAATCAATCGTTAGCGGTTACCAGATCCTTGATCTTGTCACATTCTTGCTGGGAGATGACGCGCCGGCTGACCAGGTCGGAGGCGCTACTGTAAGGTCTCCCAGAGGTTATGCGCTCGGTTCCTTCGCTGCTCATTCCCGGTAGGCTTAGGGAAGGTCTGAATAAGTCTCTGAGGTTGGGATCGAATGTGAGCAAGGAGCGACCCTCAGCGGCTGAAAGCCGCATATTCATTGGGCGCGAGCGGCACGGCTGAAGCCGTGCCCTTCCCCATCAGAGCCCGAGCGAAACTTAATCAGAGTTTCCTTAGCAATTGTTCCTTGCTCGCTTTGTTTAAATCCAGCGACTGGTCGCGACTCCATCCTTCTTTCACGCCCTCGGCGAGCGCTTTTGCGTTGCGCTGGAAGTCGGATTTGGCTGGCGCTGTTTTCTCTCTCAGTTCATCGGGACCAGGCTCTTGCGAAGTGCATCCGGCCACCAGCAGAAGCAAGGCGGCGGCGATTATTTTCATCACCTACGATGCGCGCGGAGTCTACGAGGTTGGACGGGGTCGCGGGTCCTGTTGTTCCGCTTCCAGCACAATGCGCAATTCGCCGCTCGCGTCTAATCTTGACACCGACATAGATTTGCAATTCTGCACAATCCAATCAGCGCCGGCGGCTTTGAGTTCCGACTCCGAAGCCGTGGTTCGGCAGGCGATTACCCGAGCGCTGGCAGCCTTGCCTGCGCGAATCCCTGCGGGGACGTCTTCGACGACAACGCAATCCTTCGCCGAAACGCCCAGCCATGACGCGCCTTTCAGGTAGGGCTCGGGATCCGGTTTTCCATTCTTCACATCGTCGCAGGTGAGCAACCGCTCGGGAATGGGTAGGGCAGCCGCGCGCAACCGGACTTCGGCTAGAGGGCGCGTACATGAGGTCACGATCGTCCATCGGTCTGGAGGAAGAGCGCTCAGCAGTTCGCGGGCTCCGGGCAAAGTCACCACGCCCTTCAAGTCTCCAATCTCACCGCGTTCCACTTCGCGGTTCTCGGCCTCATAGTCAGATTTCGGAAGATACTCGCGTATGGTCGCGATACTGGGACGTCCGTGCGCTCTACGAACAACTTCGGCGGGATCGAAACCATGCGCGATTGCCCACTGAGTCCACACGCGGGTGACGGCGGGAGTGGAGTCGATCAGCACGCCATCCAGATCAAACAGAAGCGCGCGGCAAATAATCTGGGTCATGCACCACGATAACAAAGAGTCCGCGCTGCCTGCGGGCTATTGAGGTTCCTGGGCAAGCTCGGGGTTTGGCATCGGTCCCGACTCCAGCTCCTGGTGCCGTTTTTCGCGGGCGGCATTCGACATTTGTGTAAACGTCTGCATCTCGCCTTTCGCCTCCCGGATGCGTCCCAGATGCTGCAGAACCTGTCCTCGCAAGTAGTGAGTGCCGGAGCTGTCGGGACTTAATTTGAGGGCTGCGTCAATCTCAGTCAGCGCTTCCGCGTATTTGTTCTCGCGCTGAAATACCCTGGCGAGTTGAAAATGAGAGCTGGCGAGTTGAGGATCGAGACGCAACGCCTTGCGAAACATCTTTTCCGCTTCCTGATCTTGTTGCTGAAGGTAATACACCTGTCCCAGTTGGTCGTAGTTGTAAGCGACATCAGGCTCGATGGCGATGTCCTTGAGAAACTCCGCCTTGGCTGGTTCGAGATCCTGTTTCTTCAGGTAAGCCATTCCGAGATTGAAATGGACGAAGGGCAGGGCAGAGTCGCGCTTCACCGCGAGTCCGAGCTCGTTGATGGCGTCGTCGTACTCTTCGCGGTTAAGGTGGGCTTTGCCCATCAGCAGATGAAACTTGGGAGAGTTTTGGCCGATCTCGACCAAGTGGATCAAGGCTCGCTGTTCCAGGTCAGGGCGGCCGACTTTGTTGGCCGCGATGCCCAGCACGTAGAGGTAATTCAATTGGCCGGAAGCCTGTGACCAGAGGGGCTCGAGAGTAGTTGCAGCATCGCCATAGCGCTCGACAAAGAAATAACACAAGCCCAGCAAATAGCGCGCCTGGAACGAGTCCGGCGCATCGTGCACCACCGACTCAAATGAAGGAATCGCTTTGCGGAAATCGTTTTGGCGATAATGGACCAGCCCGATGTTGAGCCGTACTCCTGCAATCTGCGGCGCCAGATGTTCGGCCTTGCGCAACATCTCCAATGCGTGCGGCCACTGTTTGCGCCGCATGTAGATCACTCCCAGGTTCGCATACGCGCCTGCAATCTGTGAATTGATCGCAAGCACAGCTCGAAACGCGTGCTCGGCTTCGTCCAGTTTCCCGCTCTTCAGCGCAGCTTCGCCCTGCTGAAATAGCTGCTGAGGATCAGCATTCTGCGAGGAAGGCGCGGAGTGTGGTCCTGGCGTTTGAGGGGGCTGCATCGGCTGCGTGCGGCCGACTTGCGATGAAGCTATCAAGAGGAAAATCAGCCAAAGTCGCATGGTTGAACTTGACACTTGGTTCCACTCTCTGCTGTAGTGTCCGCCAGCGGCAGCATGAATTCAAGCCACGATCATTCACGGCAATGCGATCGAAGCATGAAAAACTCGAAATGAAAAATGCGACGGTCACCATTCGGGACGTGGCGAAGGACAGCGGTTTTTCGTCCACCACCGTCTCCATCGTCCTGAACAACGCTCCCCTGGCGCGCTACATTCCGGCCGTCACCAAGAAGCGGATTGAGCAGGCGGCCAAGAAGCTGGGATACCGCCCGAATTTATTTGCCCGCTCGCTTCGCAGCAAGCGCAGTCACACGGTTGGAGTCATGGTATTCGACATGACCGATCCCTATTGCACGCTGGTGCTGCGCGGCATCGAGAACACTCTGTATCAGTCTTCTTATCTTCCCATCCTCACCGACGTTCACAACGAGCGCAGCCGATTCGAGCGTTATTTGGAGATGCTGCTGGACCGGCGGGTGGAAGCGCTGATCGTACTGGCAAACTGGTTGTTCGTGGATATCGATGTTCTGGCTGACCTGGAAAAGAGCAGTATTCCGACGGCGATGATTGGACGTGAGTTGCGAACCGATTCCATCAGCTCCGTAATGGTCGACAACGAACTTGGGGCTCATGCTGCCGTCGAACATCTTCACTCGCTGGGACACCGCAAGATCGCCTTTATCCGTGGGCCCAAAACTTTGGCGGACAGTGCTCCGCGTTGGAAGGGGATTCGATCTTTCGCGAAATCCAGCGGGTTGGAGCTCGATCCCCGGTTGATTCTCGATCTGCCGGAATCGCGGGATCCGATTTCAAGTTTTGAAGCGGGCTACAAATTAACGGAGGACTTGCTCAAACAGAAGCGAGTTTTTACAGCCTTGATGGCCTTTGACGACATGACCGCCTTTGGAGCGATACGTGCACTCGCGAAAGCTGGTTTGCGGGTTCCGGAACACTGTTCGGTCATTGGTTTCGATGACGTTGCCGCTTCCAGCTTGTACACGCCCTCGCTGACCACGGTGCGCCAGCCCATGGAAGTTATGGGGACGATGGCGGTCAGCATTGTCGTCGAGGGAATCAACGCGGTTCAGGAGAAGCGCGAGGTCGCCGCAGTACACCGCAAGGTGGCGCCGGAACTTGCGATTCGGGAATCAACTCGACGCTTGTTGTGACCTGGATCACGGCGTTGTAGGTCTTCTGCTCGGGTATTTTCTGCTTGACATGGACGTTACCTACCCCACTATTAACACGTTTTAATAACCGTTTTTCAGCGGTTTGTGATCGACTCCGCAAGACATTCCACCAACGCCCGATCGGGGCGCGGGAGTCGGTGGGGCGATTGCAGACCCGCAGTGTGGGGTGATGGCTGGGTTTCCACTTACGTTTCGGTTATTAGGGAGTTGACGATGAAATCCCGTGTCCTGTGGTCTGGTCTCCTCGTGTTCTTGTTCCACCTTCCAGTTGCGCTCTTCGCGCAAGACACGGCTTCGATCACCGGCCTCACCCCACCTCCGCGTGCTGACGCGACGAACTTACTGCGGCGAACGCTTGCTCTAGATCAGCAATCAAGTCGTCCGCATTTTCGATTCCCACCGACAGCCGGATCAACTGTTCGGTCACGCCCATTTTTTGTCGCTGTTCGGCTGAAATCATGGCGTGAGAAGTAAGCACGGGGATGGAAACCAGGGAATCCACTCCGCCCAAGCTGGGGGCCAGTGTGAACAGGTGCAGCGACTCGGTCAAACGTCGTGCCTCTTCTCCCGTGCCTTCCACTTCGAAGCTCACCATGCCACCACCGCCGCGCATCTGCTCCATCGCCACCGCTCGCTGCGGATGCCCCTCGAGGAACGGGTAGTGCACGCGCCGGACTTGGGAATGTTGCGTCAGAAACTTTGCGATGCGCAGCGCGCTCTCGTTTTGTCGCTGCACACGAACCGCGAGTGTCTTGATACCGCGCAGCAACAGCCACGCCGCGTGTGGATCCATCACCCCGCCGAGCGTGGTCCGGGTTTCATGAATCTTTTCAATCAAATCCTTGCGACCAGCAATAATGCCGGAAATCAGGTCGGAGTGCCCGCCAAAATATTTTGTGCCAGAGTGCATGACCAGATCAATGCCGAATTCCGCGGGGCGCTGGTTGATAGGCGTGGCAAAAGTGCTATCGATCATCGTGATGAGGGCATGTTTTTTCGCCAGAGCAGCAGCCTTGTGCAAATCGACAATCCGCACCGTGGGATTGGTCGGAGACTCCAAGTACAGCAGTTTGGTGTTGGGTTGGATCGCGCGCGCATGCTGATCGTACTCGGTAGTATCGACCAATGTAGTTTCGATGCCTAGCTTCGGAAGCCATTGGGTGAGAAATTTCGTGGCGCCGCCGTAGATGTCTCGTTGGGCCACGATGTGATCGCCGCTTTTTAGCAGGGCAAGAATGGAAGTAGTAATCGCCCCCATGCCCGAAGCAAACAGCAAGGCGGCATCAGCCCCTTCGAGTTCTGCGATTGCCGACTCAACCACTGTGTTCGTCGGGTTGCCGTAACGGGTGTAAAACATGTCGGTATGAGTTGCCCGCAGTTGCTGGTCGTTGTCGGTGACCTCAAAGGTCGATGTCTGGTAGATCGGAGTAGCGAGGGGACCGTTCTTTTTTTCAAGGTCGGTCCCTCCATGAACGGCTTCAGTTTCGGGGCGATGCTGATGCGTTTTCATGAGACTCCATCCACGGATTCCGCGGCTTCCCGCAATAGTCTCCTAAGAGTATCGTTCACTGGCGAAGTGAGCAATAGGCACAGAACGCGACATCCTCACATACCTTTATAATTCCAACACCATGGATACTGGTCTGAAGAATCGGGTTGCGATCGTAGCCGCCTCCAGCCAGGGGATTGGCCGCGCCACAGCGGAGGCTTTTGCCGCCGAAGGATGCCGGGTCGCGATGTGTGCCCGTAACGCGCAAACGCTGCAGGCGGCCGCGGGGCGCATCGAGAAACAATACGCCGCCGAAGTGTTTGCCCAGGCTCTGGACGTGACCGATGCAGAGGCAGTGAGTCGCTTTGTCGGTGCCGTGCTTTCGAAATTTGGCAGCGTAGACATTTGTGTTACCAATGCTGGCGGACCGCCGGCAAAAGGATTTCTTGACGCGAGCCTCGAAGAATGGCGAAAGGCCGTGGATGCCAATTTTCTCAGCACGGTTTACTTCGCGCGCGAAGTGATTCCGCACATGCAACGCCAGCACTGGGGACGGATCATCACCATTACTTCCATCACCACTAAGCAACCCGTGGCGGATCTGGTGCTGTCCAATGCGGTGCGCGCCGCGGTTGTCGGCCTGGTGAAAAGTCTGGCCAACGAATTTGGTAAAGATGGCATACTCGTAAACAACGTTGGACCGGGCTACACTGCTACTGATCGTCTGAAGGAATTAGCGAAGACCCGATCCGCGGCTTCGGGCAAGAGTGAAAAAGAAATCTTCGAAGGATGGAGCGCGGACGCGCCGCTCAAGCGTCTCGGCGAACCCCGCGAGGTAGCGGATGCGATTGTGTGGCTAGCCTCTGAGCGCGCGTCGTATGTGACGGGCCAGACCGTGCTCGTGGATGGCGGCCTCTACAAAGGACTGTAATGGAGGACGGGCCTCTGGCCCGTCCAGCTGGGCGAGACGCCCGGCCTCCATTTTGCAGGAGAATTCTCGAAAGGCAAGCAATGCGAGCCTTAGCGTCTCGAATGGCAGTTATGAGCGGTGAGGGTGCGCTGTCCGTCTATGCGCGCGCCAAGGAACTGGAGCGGGAAGGCCGTTCCATCATTCATCTCGAACTGGGCGAGCCGGACTTCCACCCCTCCGCCTCTGTGAGTGAGGCGCTCAAGCATGCCCTAGACGAAGGCAAGGACCGCTATTGCGCGGTTGCGGGCGTTCTGGCTTTGCGAGAGGCGATCGCCACTTATCTTCACGACACCCGGGATCTGACAGTCTCCCCG
>Ga0208565_1002209_pt1 | contig 10669 bp, 5 predicted proteins | sample Sb_taG_7_FD_187706 | JGI IMG/M metagenome (GOLD analysis project Ga0208565, IMG submission 187706) | Peat soil microbial communities from Weissenstadt, Germany - Sb_50d_2_FS metaG (SPAdes) (version 2) | ecosystem: Environmental > Terrestrial > Soil > Wetlands > Peat | place: Germany: Weissenstadt...
TGGCGACCGTCGCCTTGAGCAGCTCGATCTTCTCCGAGTACTCCAGCGAGCAGTTCTCGCCCACCGTTCCCAGCATGATCAGACCATGGATGCCGGCGTCGATCATCGTGTCCAGGTGAGTCAGCGTGGACTTGATGTCGATCGTCTGGTCCTGGTGAAACTGGGTCGTCGCCGCGGGGAAGACGCCTCTCCATTGCACGGCCATGAGCATGGCTCCTCAGAATTCTCTCGCTATCCGATCACGGCGGATCGCCTGTGGCAAGTTCCAAGTATCTACAAGACCAAGTTTTCTTGACGGTGGTCAACGGCGAGATGGAGGATCGGCTCAGGCCGGCGCTTCGCCGCGCGGTCCCCTGTGACTTACGAGAAGCATCAGCGACAGGACGAACGCAAGGGCGAAACCCAGGCCCATGAGGGCCGTGGCGCGCTCGATCAACGGGTTCTTGAAGAGGGCGTAGAAGCCAACGAGGCTCGCGGCGGCAAGCAAGGCCCCCACCGCCCGCGCGAGCCAGCGGGTCAGGGCTCCTCCCGTCGTCCAGAGGAGAAAAGGGGGGGCGACCAGGGCGCAGGCCGCGAAGATCGCGGCCCACTTCACCATCGAAGGGTTTCGGATCGCCAAAGCGGGCGTGTCGGACGGGTCGAATCGGCCGTTGTTCACGACTCTCAGGATGGCCAGATTTTCTTGAACGTCCCATGCAGCCGCGAGCGCGACGCAGACCACTGCGGAAAAGGCCAGGCCCGTCCCGAATGGCGTCTTCCTGAATCCGACGATGATCAGTCCAATGAACGCCAATGAATAGGACGGGATGAAGAACCAGTCCTCGAAGATCTGGGTGCGGAATACTTGCCGGTTCTTCCCGCTCACCGGATCGCGGAGGATTCGCGAGACGTCCTCGGCGCTCCTGACGAGTTCGATCGCCAGGACGGGGGAATCGAAGCCGTCGGGGAGGCAGGGAGGCGGGTCGAAATCCTGTGTCCGAGACATCCACACAATGACCGACGTCGATGCTACGACGGCGAGGACGACGCACCACAAGCCCCATTTCATCGAGGTCTCCCTCCAGCTCTCGTGTTTTGTCCGGATGCCGACGGCCCGCGTCTGCGTGTGTCACTCAGAGCGACTTCAGGTATTCCAGCAATTCCTTTCGTTCGTCTTCGCTGAACTCGGGACCCAGGACCCCCTTGAAGGGGTGATCCCGCTTCACCCAGTCGATCTCCAGCGCTTTGGCGCTGGCCTTCCTCGTCTTCTCCCAGGCTTCGGAAGGGGTGAGCTTGTCGAAGTCGGAGTCATTGAGAGCGAGCACGGTGATCCAGCGCTTGCGTTTCGATGGGGTCTTGTCCGGGTCGGGGTACGAGATCCCCTTGGTCCGCTCCAGTTCTTCGAGCGTCAGGTTGCGGAACTCGTGCCCGGCGTTGCTGTTGCCCGGCAGCGACGTGTCGAGCAGGAACCCCCCCGAAAATTGCTCCGTGACGAACCCGCCATGTTTCTTGTCGTAGAGCGTGGTGCCGAGGTAGAACTTCTTGTCGCGGCATTCCACCGGCACGAGCATCTGGTGGAGGTTCGGCACCGAGCCGTTGTGCAAGTAAGGGGGCGTCGCCCAGATGCCGTCCAGGGGCCTGGCCTTGTATTTGAGGTTCGCGACGAGGACCTCCCCGATGTATTTCCCCGCCTTCACGTCGTCCGGCGTGCCTTCGTCGAACTTGCGGTAGCGGTTGTATTCGAGAATCTTTTCTTTGTCCGTCACCCCGAGCTTCACATAATTATCCCTGCGGATGAACTCGGTCACGGCGAAGAGCCCCTGCGCCGCCGAGGTCGTCTTGCCCTCGAAGATGGCGACGCGGCGATAGAAGTTCATCGCCTGATTAGGGTCGGTGCCGATCTCCTGGAGGTCAAACGTCTTCACGCGCAGGACCCGCTTGCCCGACTCCGTTTCGAGGAACCAGTTTTCCTTGTTCTTGAGGTCCTTCTTGAGGTCCTCTACGGGGGCGAGGTGGCATTTCTGACAGTACGTCACGTAGAGGGTCTTCCCCAGATTCCTGAGGTTCTCGGCCTCGGGGCCAGGGTCCCAGAGCCAGAGCCCGGTGTCCTTCATCTTCGGGGATTGCAGCCCGCCGAGTTCCGTCTTGCCGCCGAGCTGCTCTTCCAAAAGGTAGAGGTTCCGGACGTTCACGGTCGAGGCGAAAAGGGGCTTGTCGCTCTGGCTCGCGGTGGTCCCGGTCTCCTCGTTGAGGTTAACCGGCGCGCCGACGCCGAGCGCCTCGCCGATGTTGCGGACCATGGGCATCCGGATCGAGGCGTTGTACTGCACCCAGTCGAACCAGGAGGTGTCCCAGAGCGGCGGGAAGTTCACCGGCGCGGTCGGGACGGTGAGGTTCTCGTTGCCCAGGGCCACAAACACCCGGTTGCCGATCAGGCCGAGCGCGTCGGTCCGCCCGAACCCGCCATCGGTCCCGTTGGGCTTGTGGACCCCCTCCTCAGCATGGAAGGATGGTGCTTGAGGTCGGCCGAACCCGCCATCGGTCCCGTTGAGCTTGTGGACCCGGGCATATTCGCTAGCGTCCAGGAACTGCTGGAGCTGACTCTTCAGCTCCGCCTTCTTCTCGTCGAGTTTCGGCGTGCTGAGTTTCTGGTCGGCCAGGACGTTACGCGCGAATTGCTCAAACCGGGCGTCGATCGCCAGAGTGAATTCGATCGCGCGGCCGACGACTTCCTGGAACGCGGAGAGGTTGATCATCGCCGAGCCCCCCTCGACGCGGATGCCCTTGAGGACGTTCCCGGCGGTCTCATCCCGGTAAGTGATCTGCCCGGTGTGGCACGCGGCGCAGGTCAAGCCGACGACCGGGCCCGTCGAAGGCGGGTTCGCGTAGGGGGCGTCGAAATCATCCTCCTTGGCGAAGCCGACCGGCAGGCCGTCGGGGTTGAGCTCGTGGTCTTTCCGGCTTGTGAGGAATCCGAAACGCTCGAGGTACCCCGGGTCGATGATCTTTCCCGAGGGGAACAGCGTGGGCTTCTCGAGGTTGACGAACCACAGATAGGGCAGGATCCGCGTCCCCTGGCTGGCGTGGTGGAACCACTGCGCCTGGTTAAGCTTCCAACCCTGATTTTTGCTCAGGAGGGTCAGGTTCTCGGGCTGGACGGCCTCGAATTTCGGAACGGGGACGCTCCCCAGTTCGTTGACGACGAAGACCATGTAAAGGAGGGCCGCGGCGCCGAGCACCCAGGGCAGAGCCTTGAGCGAACGAGACATCATCCCACCTCCTCAGACAGAGCGAAACGTCGTACCCGACCCACGGGACGTACCTCATCGGTTCAAGAATTCAATTGATATTCCAGAATCGTCCAGCGCGTGCCGTCGACATCGGGACTGGTCCTGGTCTTGTCCAGGGGCTTGAAGTCGTACAGGGCGAAGAAATTCTCCCACATGGTGAGTTCCTGGTCGCCCTCGTCGACCGACTTCGGGTACCGCGTCCTCACGGCGAGCGACTTCTCCGAGTATTCTCGCCTCAGGCCGGCCTTTATCTCGTCGAAGATCGGCAGGAAGGCCCTGGAGCCGAGCCCCGTCGAGCGGTGCGGGCGCCGGACCCAGGCGAACAGCTCGAAAACATGGTCCGGCGGCGGTGGCGGGGGAGCAGGGGCCGCGGCGTTCCTCGAGTCTACCTCAACGTCGTTCGACCTGGCCAGAAGGATCACCCCGCAGGGGAATCTCGGCCTCGCGGGTTCCTGGTAGAGCAGCCAGACCGGCTTGTGCGGGGTCGGGGGGTCGCCCATGTCGAGCTGGAAACTCCAGGCGCGCTTGACCATCGCCGCAAGGTCGCGGGTCGGGGACGTCGCCAGGGCAGGCCATTCGCGCCGGAATTCTTCGGAGAGGGACTTGACCTCCAGCTCCCGGCCGTCGCCCTCGATCAGGTAGTCGTGGCAAGGGGCCTTGCCGATGCCGAGGTGGAGCTGCCTCTCGCAAAACTCCACGAACTCGGGGCTAAACTCCGATCTCATCGTGGGCCAGAGGCGGTGGAACGCTTTCGTGCCGGTCCAGCGGCGGAAGACGTTCATCCAGCCGTGGTCCATGGGGAGGTCGCTGTGCCCCTTGAGGCGGAGGTTGATCCAGGCGCTCTCCATGAGCTGGATCATTTGCGCGACCGCGTGCAGCTCGGCGCGTTGGCGGGACGATTCGGAGACGTTGGCCAGGTCCTTGTCCGTGGGGGGTGGCAGCTCGGGGTAAAGATCCTTACTCAGTACGGCCAGCGCGGGTTCCTTGCGGATGTCGCGGTGGAACCGGGTCCACTCCTCGGCGGACTGGATGTAGCGCGCGTCGTGGTCGGCGGGCGCGGTCGCCCAGCGGCTCCGGAGCGAGGAGAAAAGCATCTGATTTCCGCGGATGTACTGCTCGACGTCTTTGTTTTTGTCGGGCTCGTCGACGTCTTTGTTGGGCTCGTTCCAGGGCGGCCACTCGTCGCGAACCCGGCGCACGGCGTCGGAGAAGACGTCTCGGGCGATGTGGTCTCCCAGGGCGCGGTAGCTCTCGAACTGCTCGTCGGTGAACGACTGGCGCAGGTCGGTCGGCTGGTGCGGGAACCGGGGGTCGCGCTTCGCGTACTTCAAGACGTCGGAGGGCTCGTCGGCGGTCATCGAGATCTTGATATAAACGATGATCCCCGGCATCTGGCCGCTGTCGACGTCCTCGTAATGCACGCGGCCGACGACGACGTGGGTGCGGCTGAAGACGCTGGGCTTCACGGGCTCAAGGGGGTAAGTGTCGAGTTCGATGCGGACGCCGAAGTCGATCCGGCACAGCCGCGTGAGCCGCGCGAGGTTGTCGTCAGAGGCGTCGGGGTCCTCCCCGGCGTTGACAGCGATGATGTAGCGACAGCGGCGGCGGACCAGCTCGTACACGCCCAGATTCTCGAAATGGCCGCCGTCGCTGAGATGGACGTAGGCGTCCTTGTCGTCGGTGCGGCCGAACAGCTCCGCGACGAGCCGGTCGCCGAACTTGGGGCCCTCGGCCTTCCAGTCCGGGAAGCGGGGGTTCTGGATCCACTGGCCGAGCCTGGCGTTAAAGATGGTCAAGAACGCGGTGAGCGCCGAGGACTGGTAAAAGCTCATGTTCGGGTCGACCGCTGCGCCGGAGATCGTGATGGCCCGGCCCAGGGTCAAGTTTTCACGCGTGCTCTTCGTCATTCTTGCGTAGCCGACTCCCTTGGAGCCGCAATAGAACGGGGTCAGGACGAACGACTCCCCCTTCCGGTCGCGCCAGGCCAGTTCTTCTCCCGCGACGAGGTTGATCGTGGTGTTGATCAGGAGCAGCGGCCCCCAGTAGATCCGTGGGCTGTCTTGCCTTTCGATCCTTTCGATCCCGAGGTCGAAGAGGGGGATGTCGTCGAACCCGTCGAACCCGGTCGCCGGGTTGGCGCGGCGAACGGAATGGTCGACGACGGCCTGCTTGACGATCTCGATCGACACTTCACGGCGCTCCTGGACGTTCTTGGCCAGTCTCTTCGCGTCGTAAAGTGTGCTGGGCACGATCGCGAGGGCCGCCTCGTGGAGGTCCTTCAGCTTCTTCTCCTGGTCCTTCAGCTTCTTCTCGTGGTCCTTCAGCTTCTTCTCGTGGTCCTTCAGCTTCTTCTCGTGGTCCATCTCCCAAGACCGAATCGCCGACCGATTCACGCTCAAGGACGACGCGCCGCCGCCCGCCGCGGGATCGTGGATGTCGCCCCAGCGCTCGGCCCAGCTCGACATCGCGCGGGACGCGCCGAGGTAGCAGCGGACCAGGCGGTTGGTGTACATGGCGTGGGGCGAGAACATGTTGACGTCGAGATGGCAAATGCCGAACCAAAACACCAGAGAGAAAAAAATCAGCCAGCCGGTCATGGTCCAGAACGAAGCTCCCTGTACGCCCAGGAAGTAGCGGTCGACCCCGGTCCAGTCCTGGTGGGCGTTCGGTGAGGCCAACGGGGGCATGTTGACGAAGGAGGCCGCGAACAAGGAGACCGCCCCGAGGAAGCCCACGAGGAAGATCGGCGGCACGACCGCCGCGATCGTTCCCAAGAGGTCGCCGCTCCCCGCCTTCGGTCGAGCGCGCCCGCCTTTCAGGTTTCCGAAGGCCGTCAAGGCCGTCGTCGCTAGCCAGCCAGACGCCAGCGCCGTACCAAGCACTGGGCCCGACGCCAGGAGCGCCGCGGGTACGTACACGATCGACACCAGCGCCACCGTCCAGAGCAGGCTCGCGATCAGCAACAGCGCGCAAAGCCTCGACCACCACTCGCGTTCGGGCTCGTAGATCGACCGGCCCAGGAGTGCGACCTCGACGGACAGGCCCACCACGATGATCAGCAACGCCAGGGGCGGGATCACCGTCGCGGCCAGCTCCGGCTTGCCGGCATCGTTCAGGTACCTGGTCAAGGCTTCGAGCAAGGGGATCAGCACGCCGGCCGAAATGCCCGCGAAGAAGGCCATGTACGTGTACTTCCAACGGATCCCGTTCCGGGAGAAGACGATCCAAGCGCAGACGGCCATGATCACGCCGAGGCTCCCGCCGTGGAAGATCAGGTTCGGCGGGTCGAGCAGGCCGCGGTTCGCGTTGACGTAATCGAACAGCCGGAGACCCCCCGTCTTTTTCTCGGACAAGTCGCCGACCTTCCAGATCACAGCACGCAGGGGGATGGTCAGGAGGAGGACCGCGCAGATCGACGGCAAAAGAAAGCACCAGAAGAGGTGCACCGGCACACGCCGCCGCTCCTGACGCTGCTCATTCTCGGTGTTCCTGGTCTGAGGCTCCCAGTCGGCGAGCGCCTTGGCGTTGTAGCAGAGCGCGAAGAGGAGGAACAGGAGTCCTGACACAAAAGAAAGGCCGACGCAGACCCATGACGCCGTGTCATCGCCGTCGATCGCCCCCGGGCTCAGGTAAGCATACCCATAGATAATAATGCGCGCGGTGAGCACCAGTATCATCGTCAGGGGCAGCAGCATCATTAGGAGGTTGACCGACAAGTTACGCAGCCAGATCGCGATTACCGTCCAGGTGTCGGCCGTCAGCAGGCCGGGGCGGGGCGTCAGGTAGCTACTGTACTGCCTGAGGTGATGGATTGGGGCGGGCTCCTCGTCGACGACGCGGGACAGGTTATCCCCAGAGCCCGGAAGAGGGGGCAACAGCGCCCGCTCGGCCTTCGCCTGAATGACCCGGTTCGGGTTGAGCTGCCGCTCAACGTTAAGGGGGTCGCCGTCGCGCTTCAGCCAGGCGGCAAGCCAGCCCCCGGCGTAACCCCCGCCGGAGACCGTCGAGAGGTAATCGATCCGGCGCAACTGGCCGACCTGCGCCAATCCCTGGAGGAACCCAACCGCGAACGTCCCGCTCCGGATGCCGCCCCCGGAGAACGACAGCCCCACCACGTGCTTATCTAGCGCCTCGAGCCGCACCAGCGTCAGCCGCCGGTCCTCGTCATCGCCATGGTTTTCCACCTCCTTCTCCCTTTTTATTCCAAAAACTTTTTCACGTCTTAGATAAATGGCATTCAGTTCGTCTGCGATGACTTGGGACACCGGGAAGGACTTGTCTTCGGTCGACATGAATGGCTCCGCGACTGCTCGTGGTCCGAAGGGGGGGAGGATTATGCCGTCGGTTCGCTCATGGGGACCGCGTTCAGGTCGTGACGCATCTTCGAGAGCACGAGGTACACGTCCTTCCGCGTCCGGTTGATCCCGCCGAGCGGCCGGTGGTCGGCGAGCGCATGCCAGGGGGTGAACGAGAGGTTCTCGCAGAAACTCATCTGTTCGGGCGTGTCGAACTCCTGCGCGGGGATCTTGATCCGTGCGACGGTCCGGAACGGGCAGCTCGCCTCGTCCCACTCCACCGTCGGGTCTTCGATCGGCTGCTTCTCGGCGTCGTTCTGGAACTGAACCTGGAACTCGTAGAGGGCGTCGGCGCTTTTGAGGCGGGCGGCCATCGCCTCGCGGAGGTAATCGGCCGAGCCGTCGGCGGGAGGTTTCCCGGCTTCCGCCGCAGGCTTCGCCGAGAACTTCATCGCCTTCCCGGGCCCGAAGAGGTAGGGCGTCGTGCTCCAGTACCGCGTCGTCAGGGGGTCGTCGATTCGCTTGCTGACGAATTTCAACAGCTTGCCGAACTCAGCCAGACGCCTCGGGACGAAGAAGCCGAGCGCCAGCGTGCCCAGCTCCCGCAGCTTCTTCGGCAGGAAGAACAGGCTCGAATAGAGCGCCGAGGGTTGCTTGGCCTTCGCCTTCAGCATCGCGTCGACGAAGACGCCGTAAGCGATCGCGTCGCGGAGGAAAAAGACGGGGTTGTCGATCATCACGAAGTCCTGCGTGGTCTCCTGCTCATGCCCTTCGAGGACCTTCGGCCCTGCCACGCCGACCAGCTTGATCGCCATCCCGTGGGCGTCGGCCTTGCGGTCGTCGCGCTGGCCGCCGTTCGAGAGCCGGATCCAGGCCTGGTAGGTCTTCGGCTCCGCGAACAGCCCGACCCGGAGGTCCTGGTCCAGGACCGGCTCGATGATGAACTCGGCGCGGACGCAGCCGTGATGCTTGGGGTGCTGGTCGCGCTTGACGACCGGCTTCTCGTCCTTTTCCAGCATCTGTTCGCTGGCGCGGACCACCAGGCCGATCGCGTGGGCTTCGCCCTCGGGGATCACTTCCTCGGCAAGTTTCATCGTCGAAATCCTCACTCGGTGATTCGCGGCTGGGTGTTTCGGTTCAGAGCGTTTTCAGATATTCCAGCAACGCCTCGACCTCGGGGTTCCTGGGGGCGTCCCAGGAGAGGCGGTAGGCCTTGTCCCTGGGGCCGACCTTGCCGTCGCGGTCGACCCACGACGCCTGGTCGTGGCCGGTGTTCGCCTGCCCGTCCTCGAATGTGTCGAAGAGCCGGGCGGAGGGGTTCTCGGCGCGGAGCTTGTCGAGGTCCCGGATTGGTTCGCGCGACACTCATGTAAGGGTCACTTTTGTTGGGCTTATGACATCCTGTCGCGTCGATCTCGATCTCAGAACGAGGGCCCCCCCCGACGTGATGGGGACGATTCCCCTGAAAATCGCAGAGTACCTGCTGTCATGAGAAACGAGTCCCGAATCCGCGAGGAATCACCCGCCGCCGGCTCGAATCTCTTCATTATTTCCTAATTACGGAAAAGTCGGTCTCGCGATTTCCGAACTGAACGGCTGAGAACATGGCTCAACGGTCATTATGTTGCCGTTAAACTGCCTACACAAGCATGAATTCGCCCAAAGACACGATTTGGTGTGCCAACGGATTCTGGGTGGTGTTCGATTTCGGACGTTAAAGAATTCCATTCCTGACCTTTACCGTAGCAGGCACGGCGGACGTCGCAGCCCGGCCGACTCGCCGCCAGCGATGGCAGACACGCGGAGTAAGTCAAACCCAGGTTTCCTTTCGCTTCTCGTTTGTCCTGAGTCAAGGACCGGACCAGGGTCCTCCATGGACATGGCTGCTGCTCAAGGGGAATCTGGACTGGCGGAAGTGGCTTCGATACTGGTCAAATACACATAGCAGCGATCAAATGCGGGAGGAAACCTTTGATGAGTCACGTCAAGCCATCGATTCTGCTTCTTTTGACGACGGCCACAATCGGAACCGTGGCGAGTGCGGAGGAGGGTCGCATGTCCAGTGTTGCCGAGGGTAACAGCCAGTTCGCCGTGGATCTTTACGGCAAGCTGCGGAACCAGCCGGGGAACCTGTTTTTCTCGCCCAGCAGCATCTCGACCGCCCTGGCGATGACCTACGCCGGGGCGCGCGGCGAGACGGCCGACCAGATGGCCAGGGTCCTGCACTTCCCAAGTCCCCAGGACAAGCTTCCCGAAGGCTTCCGATGGCTGCACGCGGCACTTCGCCCCGTGGCAGAGAAGCCAGGTTACCGGCTGAACGTGGCCAACCGGCTCTGGGGGCAACAGGGTTATCACTTCCTGCCCGATTTCCTGGCGGTTACCCGCGACTCTTTCCACGCCGAGCTGGCCGAGGTGGATTTCATCGGCAACACCGAACTTGCCCGCGAGACGATCAACGAATGGGTCGAGAAGGAGACGCAGGACAAGATCAAGGACCTGGTCACGCGCGGGGCGCTCACGCCCCAGAGCAGGCTGGTCTTGACCAACGCGATCTACTTCAAGGGCGACTGGACCAGGCCGTTCCCCAAGGCTGCGACCCGGGACGAGATCTTTCACGTCTCCGGCGACCAGACCACGACCGCGCCCCTGATGCACAAGACCGACGACTTCAAGTTCACGGCTGTTGACGGACTGAAAGCCCTCGAGCTTCCCTACGGCAACGGCGACCTTTCGACGGTTGTGCTTTTGCCCGACGAGATCGACGGCCTGAGCGCCCTCGAGCAGAAGCTGAACTATGAGAGCCTGACCCGCTGGATCAATGGGTTGCAAAAGCGAAAGGTTCAGGTCTTTCTTCCTCGGTTCAAGCTGACCTCGGACTTCTCTCTGTCCACCGTCCTTGCAGCCATGGGGATGCCGCTGGCGTTCGACGAGAAGCGGGCCGACTTCACGGGGATCAGTACGCAGGAAGAACTCTACATCTCCGCGGTCTTGCACAAGGCCTTTGTGGATGTGAATGAGGAGGGAACCGAAGCGGCCGCCGCAACCGGCGTCGTGATGGCGGCCCGAGCAGCGATGATACCCACAGAGCCACCCCTCTTCCGCGCC
>Ga0208565_1002213_pt1 | contig 10663 bp, 3 predicted proteins | sample Sb_taG_7_FD_187706 | JGI IMG/M metagenome (GOLD analysis project Ga0208565, IMG submission 187706) | Peat soil microbial communities from Weissenstadt, Germany - Sb_50d_2_FS metaG (SPAdes) (version 2) | ecosystem: Environmental > Terrestrial > Soil > Wetlands > Peat | place: Germany: Weissenstadt...
CAGATCGAGCGCGCAAGGAGCCTGAAGCGCGGCGGCGGGCGGCTCCTCGACGAGGCCGCCCTGGACGGGCCCGATCCCGAGCGCCGGATCGGCGGCCTTGATCAATTGCCCGGCCCCGACCCGACCCCCGAGTTCGCTGCCATGGTCGCCGAGCAGTATCAGCACCTGCTCGAGCTGCTGGGCGATGAGACGCTCCGGTCGATCGCTGTCTGGAAGCTCGAGGGGTACACCGTCAAGGAGATCGCCCAAAGGCTTGACCGCTCCGAGCGAATGGTCGCCTACAAGCTCGGGCTGATCCGGCTGCGATGGGAGGAGGCGCAATGAGCCAGGACAATACGACACTGGCTCAACCGTCCCCGGCGGACCGTCTGGAGCAGATCATCGCGGTCTGCGACCGTTTTGAGGCGGCCTGGCGGGCCGGCCAGCAACCACGGATCGAAGACTACCTGGCCGGGAATCCGGAACTGGATCGGTCGGAGCTGCTCCGGCACCTGCTCGGCGTGGAGTTGGACCTGGCCCGCGAAGCCGGGCGAACTCCGAACCCGGCCGAATACCAGGCCCGGTTCCCCGGGCTCGAGGAGCAGATCCGCTCCGTATTCGGGGAAGGATTGAATGACCCGGCAGGGGTCTTCCAGGCCCATCCCCGGCCGGCCACCAAGGATCAGCCGCTCCGGCGCCCAGTTTCGGTTCAGGTCATGGATCAGAATAAAGAACCCGACAAGCCCCTGACACCGCCAACGCTGATCCCGAACGAGCCCTTCCCGTTCCCTTCCGGCGATCCCAAGCAAATCGGTCGATATCGGGTAATCAGGCTGCTCGGGAGAGGCGGCTTCGGGCGGGTCTATCTGGCACATGACGACGAACTGGACCGCCCCGTTGCAATCAAGTCGCCGAATCCAGAACGTATCCTGTCACCCAAGGACCTGGAATCATACCTCCAGGAAGCCAAGACCCTGGCCAAGCTTGAACATCCCAACATAGTCCCTGTCTTCGACGTAGGTCGCACCGACGATGGACTCTGTTACATCGTTTCCAAGTTCCTCGAAGGGAGCGACCTGGCTGCGAAGATCCTACTCGAGCGTCCCGGTTTCAGAGAAGCGACGGAACTGGTTGCCACAGTCGCTGAAGCTCTTCATTACGCCCACACCCGAGGGCTGGTCCACCGGGACATCAAGCCCGCCAACATCCTGATCGACGCATCAGGCAAACCCTGCGTTGCCGACTTCGGTCTTGCGCTCAGAGACGAGGACTTTGGCAAGGGTGGGGGGTTGGCTGGGACACCCGCCTACATGAGCCCCGAGCAAGCCAGGGGTGAAGGTCACCGGGTTGATGGTCGTTCGGACATCTTCAGCCTGGGCGCCGTGTTGTACGAGTTATTGAGCGGAAAGAGACCATTCCGAGGTGATACTCACCTGGAGTTCATGGAGCAGATCAGCACCACCGAGCCTCGTCCACCCCGCCAGATCGATGACACGATCCCCAAGGAACTGGAGCGAATCTGCCAGAAGGCTCTCTCGAAGCGGGCGTCGGAGCGGTACAGCACCGCCAAGGACATGGCGGAAGACCTGCGCTTGTTCCTCCAAACCGCAGGAGGGACGGTATTGCCCGCCACTCCTGCGGTTCCCATAAGCACCCCGCCCGGATCGACTCTGGAATCGGCTCCACCCCCGCCCACCTCCAGGCAATCCGACTCCGACCAGCGACCGATCAAGATAGTCCCCAAAGGACTCCGATCTTTCGATGAACAAGATGCCGACTTCTTCCTGGAATTGCTTCCCGGACCACGAGATCGAGACGGTCTGCCTGACAGCATCCGGTTCTGGAAGCGAAAGATCGAGCAGATCGACCCCGACCTGACTTTCAAGGTGGGGCTGATCTACGGACCAAGCGGGTGTGGAAAGTCATCCCTCGTCAAAGCAGGTCTACTTCCCCGGTTGGGCAAGCACGTCCTTACGGTCCACGTCGAGGCGACCCCGGAGGAGACGGAAACTCGACTGCTGAAAGGCTTGCGTAAGGCATGTCCTGAACTGTCCCGAGGATCGGGGCTGGTCGAGTCGCTGGCAAACCTGCGAAGGGGTCGCATCCTGCCACCTGAGCGGAAGGTGTTGCTGGTCCTGGACCAGTTCGAGCAGTGGCTTCACGCGAGGAGGAGTGAGGAGAACACGGAACTCGTCGCCGCTCTTCGTCACTGCGATGGCGAACATGTTCAAGCGATTGTGCTGGTACGGGATGATTTCTGGATGGCGGCGACCCGGTTCATGAGGGATCTGGAGATCCGCCTTGTCGAAGGGGAGAGCTCGGCAGCCGTTGATCTCTTCGACCTTGACCACGCCCGTAAGGTCTTGGTCGCATTTGGTCGGGCATTCGGCAAGCTCCCCGATCATATGTCAGATACCTTGAAGGACCAGAAGGACTTTCTCAAGGAATCCGTGAATGGGCTAGCAGAAGAAGGCAAGGTTGTCTCCGTCCGCTTGGCGTTGTTTGCCGAGATGATGAAAGGCAAGGGCTGGACTCTGCCCACACTCAAGGAGGTAGGCGGCACGAAGGGTGTGGGTGTCACGTTCCTCGAAGAGACCTTCAGCGCCTCGACCGCCCCTCCCGAGCATCGCTTTCACCAGCGAGCAGCCCAGGCGGTGCTGAAAGCTCTCCTTCCTGAGAGCGGCACCGACATCAAGGGGAAAATGAGATCACGTCAGGACTTGCTCGAAGTTTCGGGGTATGCGAACCGCCCCAGGGACTTCGATGACTTGACCCACATTCTCGACAACGAGCTTCGCCTCATCACCCCCACCGACCCGGAGGGCTCAGGCGACGAGCGATTGTCAGCATCTCCAGGCGGGCGTTATTATCAGCTCACCCACGACTACCTCGTCCACTCCTTGCGGGACTGGCTGACACGCAAACAAAGGGAAACCCGCCGTGGACGTGCGGAACTGCGGCTGGCGGAACGCTCGTCGCTCTGGAACGCCAAGCCCGAGAACCGGCGTCTCCCGTCGTTCCTGGAATGGGCAGACATCCGGCTACTGACGAACAAGAGAGATTGGACCGAACCGCAACGCCGGATGATGAAGCGTGCGGGAAGGGAGCATGGGCTGCGAGGCATCCTGACGTTCGCTCTCCTGAGTGCTGGAGTTCTCGCCGGGATCGCCGTTCGTCGCCAGGTCATCGAGAATCAGAGAGCCACCCGGGCAGACGGTTTGGTCCAACGAGTCCTCGATGCTGACACACCTCAAGTCCCTGACATCGTGAGGGCGATGCGAAATTACCGTCAGTGGGTCGATTCATCGCTGAGGAGCGAATTGGAAAAAAGGTCGGATGATTCACGCCAGAAACTTCATGCCAGCCTTGCCCTCCTCCCAGTCGATGTCACCCAGGTTGACTACCTCTTCAAACGTCTGCTTTCTGCCACACCAAGCGAACTTCCCGTGCTGCGTGATGCCCTGAAAACCCACCGTTCCACCCTGACTCCGAAGCTCTGGACCGTGTTGAACTCGGCAAAGCCAGGGGAAGTCAGCATGCTCCCGGCAGCCAGCGCCCTGGCAGGCTACGCCCCGGATGACGGCAAGTGGGAAGCAGCGGGCGGCAAGGTGGCTCAGGCGTTGGTGTCGGTCAATGCCGTCTTCCTCGGACCTTGGCTCGAGGCCCTGCGTCCCGTGCGTGGCAAACTGGCAGCCCCGCTCGCTACGATCTTCCGGGATAGGAATCGTTCCGAATCCGAACGGGAGCAGGCGACCGACATCCTGACCGACTACGACAGCGACGATCCCGACCGGCTTGCCGAGCTTCTCATGGTCTCCGACCCCAAGGCATATGCGGCATTCTTCCCCATCGCCCATCGCCAGGAGTCAAAGGCCTTGCCGCTGTTCCAGGCGGAGATATCGAAGAAAGCAACGTATTCGTGGAATGACTCTCCCCTCGATCCCTCCTGGACCCCGCCGGACGCCACGCTCACCGGCAAGATCGAATCGGCTCAGGGGATGCTCGCCGAGCGCTTCGCCTTCTGCCAGACGATGCCTCTGGACGAGTTCCTCACAACCTCCGAGGCTATCCGCCCCTCGGGCTATCGTCCCACCCGGTTCCGCCCCTACGCCGAGGGCAAGAGCCTGCGGGTGGCGGCGGTCTGGACCCGTGACGGGCGTCCTTGGCGGCTCGCTCACGATCAGTCCACCGACGAGATCCGCCAGACCGACGAGCGGAACCGCAAGGAGGGATACCTTCCGGTCGATGTCGCTGGTTACCTGGCTGCGGGTGGGGAGGAGGGCAAGCCCACCTCCCGCTTCGCCGCCCTGTGGGCGCTGAGAACCGGACCGGACGACGACGCTCGCATGGTCGTGGCGTCATCGGTCGCCGAACTCACGAAGGTCCAGGAACAACTGAAGGACGCCGGGCTTGTCCCCCTGACATTGCATGCCTGGCGGCAAGCGGATGACAAGTTGAGCTACTCCGGCGTCTGGTACAAGACGGCGACCGGAACCCCCGAGATGGTTTCTTCCGAGGTCGGTCTTTCGGAAGCGGACCTCCCCGGCGTGGTCGCCCGACAGGATGGCTCCCTGATCGACCTCGATCTCACGGCGGCAACTCCGCTGCCCAGCACCAAGGAGCGTGCCGCCTCGGCTCTGCAAGTGGCGGAAGCGGCCCTCAAGGCGAAACCGGACGACCTCAACGCCCGGTTCGCTCGGGCGTCGGCCTACTTTCAGCTTGGAGAGAATCCGAAAGCAATCGACGACCTCAACGCCGTCATAAAGAAGGCCCCGCAGACCACCGTGGACTACCAGTCCCGTGCCATCGCCCACGCCCGGCTGGGTCACAAGGACCAGGCGAGGGCTGATCTGGAGCGGTTCCAGAAGGGAGACTCCACCGAGAGCACCAGGCTCTACCTGGCGGTCATCGTGGCGGCGGAACTGAGTGAAGGAGCCGACCAAGCGTTTGAGAGCCTCGAAGCGGCCCTAAAGAAACAGCCCCAGGATTCCGGGCTGCACTACGATGCCGCCCGTGCCTACGCCCTGGCATCTCAGGCAGTTGCCCGGAAGGACCAGGCGAGGAGTAAGTCGCTGTCAGAGCGAGCGCTCAGCCTGCTCCGCACGGCGATCGAGAGCGGCTACGCCGATTACAAGCACATGCAGGAGGATGCCGACCTCGACCCCCTGCGAGAACTTCCGACGTTTGCCGACATCATGAAGCCAGGGCATCTGGACCGCTCCTATGCCGCCGTCTGGACGGGCGATTTCCGGTTCGAGGCGAGTCCCCTCCTCGGTTTCGATCCGACCGTTCACCTCCAGCGGTGCCGGGAACTTACGGCGCAGGGCTATCGCATGGTTGCTCTCTCGGTCGCCCGGACTTCCCCCGAGGCACCACCAATCACCGCCTCGGTCTGGCACCGCCCGGTGATCACGGAAGAGACCAGGGACCAACTGGCGGAACGTCAAGCTCGGGCGGGGGTCGCCTTGGTTCGCATGGACAAAGCTGAGGAAGTGTGGCCCCTGCTGCGGCACAGTGCCGACCCCCGGCTGCGGAGCTTCATCGTCAACTGGCTGAATCCCCTGGGTGCCGCTCCGAAACTGATTGTCGCTGAACTCGACCGGATCGACCCCAACGCCAAGCCCACGCCCGCCGAGGGGCAGCAGCTCATGGACTCCGTGCTGTTCCACCCCGAGACCTCGATGCGCCGAGCTCTGATCCTGGCGCTGGGGACGTACGGCACGGAGGGGTTGTCTCCCAGCGAGCGGGAGCCGCTGACCGGCAAGCTGCTCGACCTCTATCGCAATGACCCCGACAGCGGCATCCACGGGGCGGCGGAATGGACCCTGCGGAAATGGAAGCAGCAGGAGAAGCTCAAGGAACTGGATGCCGAGTTGATGAAGGTCAAGGACTGGGGCGACCGCCGCTGGTTCGTGAACAGCCAGGGGCAGACCTTCGCCGTGATCGAGGGACCGGTGATATTCAAGATGGGCTCTCCGCCGACCGAGCCGGAACGTATCGCCGGGAACGAGACCCCCAGGCGCATGCGTATCCCCCGCCGTTTCGCCATCGCCGCCAAGGAGGTCACTGTTGAGCAATTCCAGCGGTTCGTGAAGACCAATGAGAAGTTCGGATTGGCTCCGAGCTTCCTCAACAAATTCAGTCCCGATCAACATGGACCCTCGATCGGTGCGGACTGGTACGGAGCCGCCGCCTACTGCAACTGGCTGAGCGAGCAAGAGGGTTTGTCCAAGGACCAGTGGTGCTACCTCCCCAACGAAGCTGGGGCTTACGCCGAGGGGATGTCGATCCCTGCCGACGTTCTCGAGCGCACGGGTTATCGCCTGCCCACTGAGGCGGAATGGGAATTCGCCTGCCGGGCAGGTGCGGTCACCAGCCGATATTACGGTCACTCGATCGACCTGCTTGACGCCTATGCTCGGTATCAAGCCAACAGCAAGGAGCATGCCTGGACGTGCGGGAGCCTATTCTCAAACGACTTGGGATTGTTCGACATGCTGGGGAACGTGTTTGAATGGTGTCAGGACAGTTGGAATGCTTCCAAACCAGTAAAGAATGGATTATGTAATGATCTCATAATAATATCTGAATCTATTGTTGAAAAGGACGCTCGTCTCCTGCGGGGCGGAGCGTTCGGCGGTCGTCCGGCGTTCGTCCGCTCGGCGAACCGTATCAGGTTTCGCCCCGGCGCTCCGGCTCCCTTCTTCGGTTTCCGCCCCTCCAGGACTTACCACTGATTCACTTTACTTCTTTACCACTTCCGCCTTTTGATTCTTTAATGAACATATGATAATACAATTGCATTCCCGAAAACAGCCACCCGGCGCAGCCGGGTCGGAACCGAAAAAACGGATGCTACTGCCAATTTGGCAGTCGATTATGCGTTGACTCCCTGATGGAAACTGGGTTTCAGGCATGGTGAATCGAGCCCCCGCAGGCTGGAAACGGGGACGCAGCTAGTTTTTGATTCTAGCTGCGTCCCCGTTTCTGCTCCCATTCCGAGTTGATGTCGTCGGTATCTCGGCGGATCAGCGACGGTCGCATATTGCGACTGATCAAGCTGTGGCTGGAGGCTCCGGTGGAAGAGACCGACGCGAAGGGGCACCGCCATCGAACGACCCGGAACAAAGACCAGGGGATGGGAAGTCCGCAAGGGGCTCCGATCTCACCATTGTTGTCCAACATCTACATGCGGCGATTCGTGAAGGGATGGAAGACGGGCGGTCATGAGCGACGTTTGGACGCGCGAATCGTCAACTACGCGGACGACTTCGTCATCTGCTGTCGGGGCACGGCTGAAGCGGCCATGACCGTGATGCGGAGGATGATGTCCAAGCTGAAGCTGACGGTGAACGAGACCAAGAGGCGACTGTGCCGCCTGCCGGAAGAGACGTTCGACTTTCTGGGCTACACCCTGGGCCGGAACTACGACCGTCGCACGGGAGCATCCTACCTGGGACCGCGTCCGGCGCGGAAGAAGATCGGCCGGCTGTGCGGCGAGATCGGTGAACTGACGACGCGCGGCAAGACTTCGCTGGAGATCGATACGCAGATCGGTCGGATCAACCGCAAGCTACGGGGTTGGTCCAACTATTTTCGCATCGGCCCCGTCAGCCAAGCCTACCGCAGCATCGACAGCCACGTCCGCTATCGGGTGCGTCGGTGGTTGTGCGCGAAGTTCAAGGTAGAGAAGAGTCAGGGTAAGACACGATACCCGGACGATTACCTGAGAAGGCAGCTCAAGCTGCACCAACTCCAAAAGACCTAGCGCCGCAGCCGTTTGTGGGCGAACGTTTGACTCAAGCCATTTAGAGCGCCTTGTCCGAAAGCTGGATGCGGGAAATCTGCCTGTCCAGTTTGATGAGCGGGGCGTGGTAACGAGGCCACTATCGAGCAATCGACCTGAGCCAACCGCGCCACACCTCGACTCTACTATTAGTTAACTAATAACTAGTTCTGACCCCGCGAAGCCCTTTGGTCATTTGTGGCTCAGCTCGATCACCTCGTAACCCGTGTCGGGGGGGGACCGCAGAGGAGGTGAAAGGTGACAGCCACCAAATCTGGAGAATCAAGGTCACCAAATCTGGAGGGTGGGTGAAAGGTGACGGCCACCAAATCTAGACTCAGGGCAGCTTCCTGTGATCACTTACCCAGTATGGCTGGGGGACGGGAGCAGAAGAGGATATTCTCTCAACGAAACCACATACCAGGGCCCACCCACTTTCTGACACCAAGGAAACTTGGGTGGCCCCTTTCGTCCATCGCATGAACGCCGAGACAGACTTCATTCCGCCGACGTCTCGCGGGGTCCGGGTCTTCCGCTGTGAAGCATCGAGCCGCTCCCTGCGGCAATGTAAAATGAACCGAGCTGCTCTCATTGTTCGACTCTCGAGAGGATTTCGCGGTTCAGCCTTTCCCGGAGTGCGAAGTGAGCAGTGCGCGAGAGGAGAAGCCCGTGCGTACTGTGAAAAAGTCGCGAACAATTCATACGAGGAATGACGCCTTGCTATTGGCAACCATCATGGCGGCGGTTTGCTCCCTGTTCACCGTTTCCGAAGCGGCCCACGGCGGTGACGATGTCGTCACGCCCCAGATCGCGATCGACCAGTTCGGGTGGCTGCCGCGGGGGGGAAAGGTGGCGATTCTCGCTGATCCGGTCAAGGGGCAGAATGCCGGCCAGACCTACAGGCCCGGGACGGGCTTCGAGATCCGTCGCGAGGCTGACGGCACCGTGGCTTATCGCGGCGCGACGAAGCCTTGGAACTCGGGCAGGGTCAGCGAGCTGGCCGGAGATCGCGTCTGGTATGCGGTTTTCAGCGACCTGCAGGACCGCGCTGCACGGTACACTCAGGGCGGCAAGGCGCAGGGCCGGCCTCGCGACATGCTCGGCGGCTGGTTCGACGCGGGTGACTTGAACAAGTACGTGCCCTACATGGAGGCCACCCTCTTCGACCTGCTCTGGGCCTACGAGCTGAATCCGCGTGCGTTCGGTGACGATACGAACATCCCCGAAAGCGGCAACGGCGTTCCCGACCTGCTCGACGAGACGAAGTGGGAGCTGGACTGGCTGCTGAAGATGCAGGACGGCGACGGCGGCGTCTTCAATCGGGTGGCCGGGCGCAGCTACGACAACGGCTCCGGCCCGCCCAGCGGCGACACGCAACCGCGGTTCTATACCGCCAAGACCACGTGGGCAACCGCCGACGCCGCGGCCAGCCTTGCCCATGCGGCCCGGGTTTACGGCCATTTCGACTCGACTTTCCCTGGCTACGCCGGCCGGCTTCGCGAAGCCGCGCGCCGGGCCTGGGCGTACCTCGAAACACAGAGCGAGATGGATCCCTCCGACGGAACCGACGGCGATTCGAAGCTTGCGGCCACGCCGGCCGGCAGCAACGCGAACGCCGATCGCCGTGCCCGCGTCTATGCCGCCGCCGAGCTGTTCAAGACGTTCGGCGCACCGGGGTACAAGGCCTATGTCGATCGCTGGGCGCCCGACATCGCCGCGACCGCGGAGAACGGCATGCACCCCTTCAAGGACTGGAAACAGGTTGACCCACTCAATCACCTGGCTCTGACCCAGGGCCTGTTCATCTACGCAACGACCAAGGGGGCAAGCCCGGCCGTGACGGAGCCTTTCAAGGAAGCCCTGTCACACTCCGCTGAGGCCATCCGGGAGGCAACGGGGGGCCCGGACGACCCTTACCTGGCCTATCACTACGAAGGTCACTACTGCTGGGGCAGCAACTCCGTCAAGGGTCGCTGGGGCCGGATCCTCTTGATGACGATCGAGCTGGGTTTGAACCGTGAACATCACGCGGCCTACCGCGAGGAGATGGCCGGTTATCTCCATTTCATCCACGGCCGCAATCCTCTGTCGCTCTGCTTCCTGAGCAACATGACCCGCGCCGGCGCCCATCGGTGCGTCACCGAGATTTACCACCAATGGTTCCACGACGGCTCGCCGCTCTACGACGGCAAGACCAGCCGCCATGGCCCTCCGCCCGGCTACCTGGTTGGCGGCCCCAACAAGTTCTTCTCGGCGGATTGGATTTCCCCGCCCCACGGCGAGCCCGCCATGAAGGCGTACCGCGACTGGAACGCCGCCTGGAACGCCCAGCGCAACGCCAACGAACCGTCCTGGGAGGTCACCGAGCCGGCCATCTACTCTCAGGCCGTCTACACCTTGCTTCTGTCCCAGTTCGTGCCGGCCCGCTGAGATCGGGAAGGCGGGCAGGGTCGGCACTTGGACTCATTTTGCTGTCATTTCCTGGCCTGCTCGAAGAGGAACACGCCCTTCTTGTTGGCCGTGACGATATCCAGCAGGCCGTCGCCGTTGAAATCCGCGACGACGAACTGGGTTCCGATGCCGCTCTGGTCATCGATCGCGCGCGGGGTGAACGCGATCTTTCCCTCGGGGTCGCGACTGGCCTCGAACCAGAAGAGCCGGGCGGGCTTGTCGGATCCGGGCTCGTTCTTGCCGTGGGACCAGAACCGCTTACCGGTGACCAGATCTTTCAGGCCGTCGCCGTTGATCGTTCATTTCGGGTGGAACCGAGATCAGGTATCATGATCGAGGTCGCGCAGACGAGTTCAGGGCGGACATCGCCGCGACGGACGACGCGCCCGTGACTCGGGAGCGGAGTGGACCATGCCCGAACCGACCCGGGAGAAGGACAAGGACAAG
>Ga0208565_1002216_pt1 | contig 10657 bp, 11 predicted proteins | sample Sb_taG_7_FD_187706 | JGI IMG/M metagenome (GOLD analysis project Ga0208565, IMG submission 187706) | Peat soil microbial communities from Weissenstadt, Germany - Sb_50d_2_FS metaG (SPAdes) (version 2) | ecosystem: Environmental > Terrestrial > Soil > Wetlands > Peat | place: Germany...
GCAGGTTCTATCTCACCAACGACGTTGACCTCAATGTGCGCACGGCTGACAACGGTGAGGTGTTCTTCGAGGTCACCATGCACGACGCGTGGGTCTGGGACATGTACCGCCCGGCCCGGTTCGTGAAGAACGTCAGGGTGGTGACGTTCAAGGATGTCAACATCGAGGAACTCGCCAAGAGCGACCTCCAGCTTCCCGAGGAAACCCAGAGCTAGGCCCGAGCCAGATCGGCGGCCCGGCGGCTACCCACCTGGTCGGCCGGGTGGCTACCCACCTGGTCGGCCGGGCGGCTACCTACCTGGCCGGCTCGGTGGCCACCCACTGTGCGGCCCGGCATTCAACCACACTGGACCGACATCACTGGCGGAGGCCGCCCCCGCCACCCACAGGGACAGCCCGCCGGGAGCGCCTGATCCACAGGATGCCGCCGACCTGAGCGGCATCAGGCTGTCCTCCGGCACCGTCGGTTCCGGAGGTGGTGGGCGTGCATCCCAAGGATGTCCTGGGCAGGCAGGGCGAGCAGCTGGCGGTGGAATACCTGCAGCAGGCCGGATTCCGGATCCTGGACCGGAACTACCGATGCGCTGAGGGCGAGATCGACATTGTCGCTGCCGAGCGACGGACGCTGGTCGTCTGCGAGGTGAAGACCAGGTCCGGGGTGGGATTCGGCACACCGATCGAGGCGATCACCAGGCAGAAGCGGATCCGGCTCCGGCGGCTGGCCGTGCACTGGGTGATCGCGCACGGGGTGCTATTCGACCAGCTCCGGGTCGACGTGGTCGGCGTGCTGAAATCCCCGTCTGGTGACTTCGAGGTCGAGCACATCCGTGGCGTGGGCTAGATGACGCTCGCCCGGACGCATGCCATCGCCCTTGTCGGTGTGCAGGGTCACGTTGTGGAGATCGAGGCCGATATCGAGAACGGCCTCGTCGCCCTGCTTCTCGTCGGCTTGCCCGATGCCGCACTGCGAGAGGCACGGGACCGGATCAGGTCGGCGATCGTGAACAGCGGCGAGAGCTGGCCGCACCGAAGGATCACCGTCGGCCTGTCCCCGGCGAGCCTCCCCAAGCGCGGCAGTGGCTTCGACTTAGCCATGGCAGTGGCGATCCTGGCTGCGGCAGGCGCGGTGCCCGCTGCCCGGCTGCGCGGGCTGATGCTGCTCGGCGAGCTCGGCCTCGACGGCAGGGTACGTCCAGTCCCTGGCGTGCTGCCGGCCGCCGCGGCGGCTGCGGCGGCCGGGTTCGCGGCGGTCGCCGTCGCCGCGGAGAACTCTCCCGAGGCCGCACTGGTTCCCGAACTCCGGGTGATCTCCGCGCCTAGCCTGGCGGCGATGACCGCGTGGCTGCGAGACGGCCAGCCGGCCAAGGACGGCGCGGCGGTGACCGTCCTCGAGCCTGGCCGAGACGCTGCCGCGATGTTCGCCACCTGTCCGGGCGACGGTCAGCGGCCGGGTACGAGACCTGGCGCGGATACCGGGCCGGAGCTGGCACTAGCAGGTGGCAGATCGGTGCTTCCCGCGGGCTACGGCGCGGGCGGCGGCAAGGATCTGGCTGATCTTGTCGGGCAGCCTGTCGCCAGGCGGGCCGCCGAGATCTGCGCCGCTGGCGGCCACCACCTGATGCTGCTCGGACCGCCGGGGGTGGGCAAGACGATGCTGGCTGAGCGGATCCCGACTGTCCTGCCCAGGCTGGAGCCGGCCGCCGCGCTCGAGGTCAGCGCCATTCACTCGGTGGCCGGCACGCTGCCGTCTGGGCGGCCGCTGATCACCGAGCCGCCGTTCTGCGCTCCGCATCACACGGCTACCAGGGCGGCAATCGTGGGTGGCGGCAGCGGCATCATCCGGCCTGGTGCTGCCTCGCTCGCGCACCACGGCTGCCTGTTCCTCGATGAGGCTCCCGAGTTCTCGCGTGATGTCCTCGACGGGCTCCGGCAGCCGCTGGAGTCGGGTGAGGTGCTGGTCGCCCGGGCGGGCGTGACAGCCCGTTTCCCGGCCAGGTTCACGCTGATCCTGGCGGCGAACCCGTGTCCGTGCGCGGGCGCTGGGACCGTGGGCGCGTCCTGCGGCTGTACCCCGCTGACCCGCCGCCGGTATCTGGCGCGGCTGTCCGGGCCGCTGCTTGACCGGGTGGACGCCAAGATCGAGTTCTTGCCGGTCCGGCGTGCTGAGCTGCTCAGCGACCGGAATCTGACCGAGCCGAGCTCCGTCGTTGCCACCCGGGTCCGTGAGGCCAGGGAACGGGCCGGTGCCCGGCTGGCCGGGACGCCGTGGCGGCTCAACGCCCAGATTCCGGGCAGTGAGCTGCGACGAAGGTTCGCCCCGGAGGCCGGTGCGCTCGCACCGCTTGAGCGGGCGATGGACCTCGGCCAGATCAGCGCTCGGGGAGCCGACCGGGTGCTCCGGCTGTCCTGGACGCTCGCCGACCTCGCCGGCATCCCGCGCCCGCGTGCACCTGAGGTCGGGTACGCGCTCGGGCTGTGGCTAGGGACGTCCTGGTGAACGCCGGAAGCGGTAAGCGTGATCTGGCCGCGGCTGACCGACTGCCGCAGACCGGAGGATATGCACTCGGCCATGGCGCCGTCCGGGATCTGGAAAGACAGTTCTGCGATGAATCGTGTCGACTTCGGGGGCCAGGCGGTCGAGGCGTCGCGTCACCGTGGCCAGATGCCAGCTCCGGTGTCCAACGTGCTTGGTCGATGTCACGATCCAGACCATCGCCGTTTCGTCGGGTTCCAACGGCCCGTTGCACTTCCGTCGAGGATCGGATCGATGAACGGGCGTACGGTGGCAAGAGCTTCGTCGAGGGTATGGGCAATGTCGAGCAGGGAGCGTCGTGCCTCCGCTGCGTACCCCGTCGCCCAGAGAGCGCGATCCGGAACGTTGAAGCGCCCTGGCCGGCTGAGTACACGACGCCGGAACTCCGATGTCATCGCGGTCGTCTGTGCTTGCGCATCCACTGAAGCGCCCGTGATGATCGCCACCAGGTCGACAAGGTCGCGGTAACGCGTGGAGGGGATCCGCGTGTCCCCACGCCGCTCATATGTCGCTGCGACCTTGTCGGCGACGTGATCGGCCAGCGGATACGCCCGGTATCCCCGCTGCGCGACGTCGGGTATCACGCCGCGGGCGAGCGGCGGCACTCTTTCCGGCTGCCCCGTCATGCGCCGGTCACTGCCGACGAGATCGACATGGAATTTGACCCAGGTCGTCGCTCCGACGAGAGCGTTCACTGGCAGCCGAACGCCATCGTTTCCGATCACCGACCCTGCCCCGATCTCGAACCGGAACCAGTCCCCGAGATCGGACGTCGCCGCCTGCCGCAGCTCTGCTTCAGCGACCTCCCGTGCGGCCTCGCGGTAAAGGTCCACGTCCAGGCTGCCTCGCACGCCGAGGTCCCTGGCGAGAAGCGCCGTCGCTCCCTTGACGATCCAACCGTCGTCGACGATGTACAGCCGTTCGAGCAGCCGGTCGTAGGCGACCTGTCGCTGGAGCTGAGGGAGGTTCCAGCGAGTATCGCCCGCCATTTTCTTGAGCCGGTCTGTCAGGGCGCGGCGAAAGGCGGGCGGCGTCGTGTAACGTCCTGCCGCAGTCATGGTCCTGTCCCTACGCCCGACGCCGGCCGGGCCGACGTGCGGTCAATGTGCTCTCTGGCCTGCGTCATCCACCGATTTGTCGCGGGATCACCGACCAGTTCGAAGAACCAGCCCAGGAGGGCGATCCCGTCTGCGCGCCGCAGGCCGAACCGGGCTGCATGCGGTGCGAGGCTGTCAGCGAAGGTTCCGGGGTAGTCGAAGGCCCCCCGGATGGCATCCACCACAATTTGGGCTACCGCCTCGGGATCCTCCCGATCCCAGAGGAGGTCTGACGCGATTCGCGAAGGCCGAGTGAGCGGGAGGCCTTGAAGGGCGATCCACTCTCCGTCATCGACGTGGCGCACATGGATGCGGACATCCGGCCGGCGGGTCTGCCGACGCCGCGGCACAGTGAACTCGTGCCGATCGGCTGGGAGGTGTCCGATCCCGCAGATGGCCGCCGCCGATCGGTGGGAGACGACTCCCTCGTCTGGTCTTCGCTCCCACGCTGGGACACCTGGTGCCAGTTGAAGCCAGGCGGCGCGGAGTTCCAGATGGTCTGGGGCGGGTGTTCCCGCCAGGCGGTAGACGCCGTGCGCCACTCGCTCCAGGGAGGAGCCGGGTGCGGTCATTCGTTCAATGGTGGTCTGGGGGACTCCCGCTCGCTCCAGTTCGCTGCGGGTCACGAGTCCCCACTGTTCCTGGGCGATATCGGTGATCCGGGCAAGGGTCGACGAGCGAGTCACCACTGCATAATACCCCTAGTTCGGTGGGTATTGCAGATCTAACGCGACTGCCTTGCTGAGTTCTACCCCGCAATCGCAGGATTATGCAGTTTTGGCTACTGATTCAGACAGGGATCAAGTGCAGAGCGTGACTGGGGACGCTCCGATGGCCATGTCCGCAGACCTGAGTAACGCAACAGGGGCCTATGTCGCTCTAGTCGGTGTTTGCCAGCTGCCTCAGGTCTGAGGCCTGAACCGAAGGAGAGCAATGCGCGCATCCCTACTTGCCCGAGCAGGATCGCTTGCGGCCGCCGCTGCGATTGCCGTCACCGGGGCGACGGCGACCGCCGGTGCCGCGAGCGCCGCCACAACGAATGTGCCGCGACTGGCTACGCACCTGTCCATCGCGAAGGTGCCGGCGATCCTGCACCACAGGCACGTGGCGGTGATCGTCGGAGACCTGAGGTCGCACCGGGTCCCGCTTCGGGGCAAGGTCGTCTACTTGGACCGCAGGACGGCCGATAGCAAGTGGGTCGTCGTGGGCCGGGAAGTCACCCACCGGTTCGGTGGGGTGGCGTTCGTGGTCGACCCGAAGGTCAACGCACAGTACGTGCTGGTCTTCAGGGGCAGCCTGAACTTCAGTCCGAGCCACAGCCGAGTCGTGACCGTCAAGGCGAAGGCCTAGCGCAACGTGGGTCGCACGCCGGCGGGCAAGGTTAGACCGAATGCGAAGATTATGGTGATCGGCTCTGACCAGCCTGCCGGTGTGAGACCCTTGCTGACGCGATGGCGGTAGAGACTGGCGACTTGGACGGGGCGCTCGACCGGGCCCGATCAGGCGACGAGACCGGATTCGTTGAGCTCTGGCGAAGCCTGCAGCCGCGCCTGCTACGTTACCTGCGCGTCTTGCGCTGCGATGACCCTGATGACGTGGCGAGCGAGACGTGGCTGCAGGTGGTTCGCGACCTGCACACGTTCACGGGTGGTGAGGAGGGCTTCCGGCGCTGGCTGTTCAGCGTCGGGCGGCATCGCGCCATCGACGCCGCGCGGGCCAGGAAGCGGCGTCGGACCAGCCCGGTGGCCGATGGCCTCGACGGCCTGGCCGATGACCGGATGGTTGAGGACCAGGTGTTCGACGGCATTGCGGTCAAGAAGGCCATCGGGCTGCTCGACACGCTCTCGCGGGACCAGGCGGAAGCTGTGGCGCTGCGCGTGATCGCGGGCCTGGAGACGCCGGCTGTGGCTGACATCCTCGGCAAGTCTCCTGGCGCGGTGCGAGTGGCACTGCACCGCGGACTCCGGGCACTGGCCGCTGACCCTCGGGTCCAGGCGTTGGCCACCGACCCGGGCCTGGAACGGACGGCTCCTGATCTGCGCCTCCTGACGCCGAGGAGGTGGACTCAGTGAACGCCGACCTTCCGAATGACATCGTTCCTGGCGAGCCAGGCCTTGACCGGCTGGTCGATCTGCTGACCTGCAGTCCGACGCCCGATGAGCTCACCGGGGAGAGCGCTGCGCTAGCGATGTTCCGGGCACGCCGGGAGCTGCCAGCTACCGTGCTCAGGCGGCGCGGCTCCAGGCGTCAGGCAGGCCACTCACGCCGGCTGGCGGCCGCCGTGGCGGTCGCCCTGATCGGCGTATTCGCCGCGGCGGCGTATACCGAAGCGCTGCCAGCGCCGGTGCAGCACGTGGCATACCGGGTGCTTGGTTTTGTCGGAGTCCCAGACGTCCACCACCCCGGGCCGGCATCGGGCCTTCGGCATCCTGCCGGGCCCGCTACCACCCATAGCACCTCGCCGTCGGCTGGCAGCTCAGGGAGGTCCACCGCGCACGCGTCGCCGCCTGCGTCGTCACCCGCGCCGCGGCCGAGCCCGTCCAGCTCCGCGGCCGCCCAAGTGCCACCGAGTCTGTCGGTCACCGTCGCGCGTGGCCGGATTCCTGCGGGCGCTGGCGGGGTGTTCACCGGCCACCTCACCGATCAGGGCCACGCCATTCAAGGCGCGAAGCTCAGCCTGCTCGAGCGCCCAGCCGGCCAGCCGGCCTGGCACCTGGCCGGGGATGCGACGACGGGGTCCGACGGCCGCGCCGTGCTAGCTGTCGAGGACCTGACCACGAATACCGTGTTCCGGCTCACCGGCCCGAATGGTGCGTGGAGCCAGCCGGTGCTGGTCATTGTCGTGCCGCCGGTGTCGATCAGTGTCGCCGCCGGCCCGCGCGGGCGCGCGGACGTGCTGACGGTCAGCTGTCCGCTCGCGGTTCCTGGTGACGTCGTCGTGCTGCAGGCCTGGTCGGGTGCAGGCTGGCTGACCGTGCGCGTGCACCGGCTGGACAGCGGCGACCAGGCTGCCTTCCTCGTGCGACCGCACCTGACCGGCCGGGTTTACCGGGCGGTCCTGCCTGCTACCGCGGCGCACGGCCGGTCGGTGAGCCATCCGGTGCGGGTTCGTTCGGGCTAGCCTGCCGTGACAGTCGGCGGCACCGGTGCGCCGAACCCGTTCGCGGGCCTGTTCGCGGTGAGCTGCACCGGGACCAGGTCGTGCGTGGCTGGCGGCACCTACAACGACACCTCGGAGTTCGGTCAGGCGATGATTGCCACCGACTCGCACGGTACGTGGGCCCGGGCGCGCGAGCTGCAGATGCCCTCGGACGCGTTCACGAACCCCAACGGCTCGGTCGACTCGCTGGCCTGCACCGGGCCAGGCTCGTGCGTGGCGATAGGTTCCTACGAGCCGAGCCCTCCGGCTAGCGCGAGGGAGGCTTCGTCGCGACCGAGTCCGCAGGAACCTGGGGCCCAGCCGTCAAGCCCCGCCTGCCGCTGAACACCGCGGTGAGCGGTTGAGATCGCCAACCCGCCGGGCGCGTCGGCGAACCCGGACGCCGGGATCTCCTCGGTTGCGTGCACGGCCAGCGGGTCCTGTGTCGCGTCGGGCTCCTACCGGACCCGCTCGAACCACCAGGAAGCGATGATCGTCACTGACTCGAGGGCCAGGTGGCAGCGAGCCGTTGAGATCACGGCGCCGGTCAATGCCGGGCCGAACCCCGGTGCCGGTCTCGGGTCGGTGGCCTGCATCAGAACCGGGTTCTGCGTCGCGGTCGGCGGCTATCTGACCGCGGCCAATCATCGCTGGCGATGCGGGTAGCGGAGGTCAAAGGGCATTGGTCACGGGCGATCCAGGTAAAGCCGCCGTCAAACGCCGGCAGTGGTGTCAACCAGAGCTCGTATCTCGGCTGGGTGACGTGCATAGCTGGCCATTCATGCGTGGCGGTTGGCGACTACGTCACCACCGTGGCCGACCGGGAGGCCATGGCCGTGGCGCTGCCGTTGCCATAAGGAGCACCCGAGCTCGCCAACGTCGCTCACCAGAGGATCCGTTCTAAGTTCGCAGAATCGGACCCCGCCAGCGCCGAGGCGTCCGGTGAGAGTAGATCAGGCAAGGACGGCGATTAGAGCACGCCGGGCTGACAGTTCGGCCGCCGGTATCCACACGTCGGGCCGTGCCTACCCGTTTCATCCACAGGGCTAGCCGCAGGCGAGCGCCGGCTGGGCGGTGGCGCCATCGTCGGTAGCAGGAGGTGGTGCGGGTGAACCCTGAGGACACGCAGGTTGGCCCTGCAGGCGAGACAGGTACCTGGGACGGGCCGGTGATCATGCTTGCGGTGGGTACGTGAGCGCGGTGTCCGGTCAGGAGCGGCTGGCTAGGGCGGCGCTCAGCTTCCTGGCTGAGCCCGGCGACCCGGTGCTTGGCGCGCTGCTGCGCTGCTGGGGCCCGGCGGAGATCGTTGCCGCGGTGTCGGCGAGCGGTGATGCGCGGGCGGCACCCCTTACGGCCGGGTGCGGCATCCCCGGTCTGGAACGTGCTCTCGAGCGGTGGCGGGCGCGGATTGGCCAGATCCCGACCCAGGCGCGGCTGACCGCCTGGGAGCGGGGCGGGTTGCGACTGGCGTGTCCGGGCGAGCCGGAGTGGCCCACCCAGCTCGACGACCTCGGTGCTGCCCGGCCGGTCGTGCTGTGGCTGCGCGGAGCGACGGACCTGCGCTACGCGTGCCTGCGCTCGGTATCGGTGATCGGATCGCGCGCGGCGACCGCGTACGGGTCGCATGTCTGCACCGAGCTGACCGCGGCACTGGCCGAACGGGCCTACACGGTCGTCTCGGGCGGGGCCTACGGCATCGACGCCTGCGCCCATCGCGGTGCGCTGGCCGCTCGCGGGTGCACTGTCGCAGTGCTGGCCAGCGGGCTCAGCTTCGGGTACCCGAAGGGCCACCACGACCTGTTCGGAGCAGTTGCCGAGAGCGGCGTGCTGGTCAGCGAGAGCCCGCCTGATCGGGCACCGACCCGGCCCGGCTTCTTGATCCGCAACCGGCTGATCGCGGCGCTGAGCCGGGGCACCGTGGTTGTCGAGGCGGCGCTGCGTAGCGGGGCGCTCAGCACAGCGCGGCACGCCCGCGAGATCAACCGGCCGGTGATGGCGGTCCCCGGTCCGGTCACCTCTGAGCAGTCGGCCGGCTGCCACGAGCTGATCAGAGAGTGGGGGGCTGCCTGCGTGACCGGAGCACAGGATGTGATCGAGATGATCGCACCGCTGGGTGAGGCGAACGGCGGGCCGGAACGCGAGCCTGCCGTCCCGGCCGACAGCCTCGATCCCGTGACGGCCGCTGTCCTTGGCGCCGTGCGGCCACGTGCCGGGCGCGGTCCGGCTACCATCGCGATGCTCGCAGGTGTGGATCTGGACACTGCACTGCGCTGCCTGGGTTTGCTGGCCGCCTCCGGTCACGTGGAACGCTGCGATCAGGGCTGGCGCAAACGGCGGGATCTTGGATCGGCGTGAGGCGGATCGCGAGTCGACGGACAGTGTGAACGGGGTGGCGAATCGGGGCTGCCCACACGGGGCCGGGCGAGCCAGGAATCGGGCGGCGCGAGCGACGGAGGCCAGCGCTCGGGCGGCGCGAGCGAAGGTAAGCCGGGATACGAGCGTGGCAGAGCGATCACGGCGTCGGTGCGGCGCACACTGAGGAGATGCGCGCGCAACCTGAACCTGACAACGCGTGGAGTTCGGTTGCTCGCGAGTCGGGCGGGGTGTCGGGCAGCCGGGCACCTCAGTCGAGTAGCCGTGCCCGCCAGCCCGGCGGGGCATCGGGCAGCCGTGCGCGCGAGTCGGCCAGGGTGTCGGGCGGCGATGCGCGCCAGTCGGGTAGCCGTGCCCGCCAGCCCGGCGGGTTGTCGGGCAGCGGTGCGCGCCAGTCGGGCCAGGCATCAGGAGGCGGGCCAGGCCATCTGGCCAACGGATCTGGCGATGAGCCGCTGCCGTCCTCGCTAGCTGAGCCGCTGGTCGCATTCGAACGGCACCTGGCGGCCGAACGTGGCCTTTCGCCGCATACGGTCCGGGCATACGTCGGCGACATCCGGTCCATGCTCTGCCACGCCGCCTGGTGCGGAGTCGAGGCCGTAACCGAGCTGGACATCTCGGTAATCCGGGCCTGGCTTGCGACGCAGCACGCGGCCGGGCAGTCACGAGCGACGATTGCCCGGCGGGCTGCGGCAGCCAGGGCTTTTACCGCGTTCGCGCACCAGCGCGGGCTAATTGACCGCGACCCAGGTCCGCAGCTCGGCACGGCGAAAGCTGGCCGCCATCTCCCGCAGGTGCTCGCTATCGACCAGATGCGGGCTGTCCTTGAGACCGGCGCGGACCAGGCGCCTGCTGGCGGGCGGTCATCGGCTCCAGGTGCGGCGGCGGTGGTGCTGCGCGACACCGCGATCATGGAACTGCTATACGCCACGGGCATCCGGGTCAGTGAACTCTGCGGGCTGGACATCGATGACATCGATCCCGCCCGCCGGACCGTCCGGGTGCTTGGCAAGGGCAGCAAGGAGCGCGTCGTGCCGTTCGGGCAGCCGGCCGCCACTACTTTGGACCGCTGGCGCAGCGCCGGGCGGAGGCTGCTGGCCAGCGATGCCTCCGGACCGGCTCTCTTCCTTGGCGCACGCGGCAGTCGGATCGATCAGCGCACCGTCCGCCGGGTTGTGCACGCCAGGGTCGCCGCGGCCGGTTGGGTGCCCGACACTGGTCCGCACGGTCTGCGCCATACCGCGGCGACGCACATGCTTGAAGGCGGCGCAGACTTGCGCAGCGTGCAGGAGATTCTGGGCCACGCGTCGCTGGCGACCACGATCGCGCCCGCCCCGTCGTTGACGCCGGGCGAGTTGCCCGCGGTGTGGGAACCGTCCTTCACGAAGATCGGCGGCAGCTTGGCGAGCGCGTGGCCGAGGAGCAGGTTGTTGATGAGCGTATCGGTCGCGAGCGGGAGATGGTAGCCGTGCTGTTCGATCGCCGCCGTGGGCAGGACGAGCAACGTGGATTCGC
>Ga0208565_1002223_pt1 | contig 10645 bp, 10 predicted proteins | sample Sb_taG_7_FD_187706 | JGI IMG/M metagenome (GOLD analysis project Ga0208565, IMG submission 187706) | Peat soil microbial communities from Weissenstadt, Germany - Sb_50d_2_FS metaG (SPAdes) (version 2) | ecosystem: Environmental > Terrestrial > Soil > Wetlands > Peat | place: Germany...
CTCAAGCGGAATCCGGCCAAAACGAGCATCGCACGGAAACGCAAGGCGGCTGCCTTGGACACGGGTTTTCTCGAGGAAACCTTGGCTGGGGCACGAAACCTAGAGAAAGTTTGATGCGTTCGCCCTGGCGCGTGGTGCGGCTGTCACTAGGCCCATTCATGTTCCCTGGGTCGGTTGACGTTTGCATAGCCACTTGTGGCTGAGAATCCATTGCAAATGGCGCTAGGGCGCAAGTGGCTACTCTTACAGCAACATTTTGCAGAGATATGTAGCTGAATTCGCCAGAGTTCGAGTCTTCCTTAGAGGCTGCCAAACAACTGGCTGACGGAGCCGCAGTTGTTTGGCAGCCTCTTCATAGGATCGAAACAAGTACTGCAGTAGAATTACGCCAAGTGAACGGCCATCGGCCAGTTAATTGACGGTACGCCTGGATGGACGCAAGGGCCTAAGTCCTTAGGCATACATCACGAGTGTCCGGCGGTCGTCCCTATGACTGGAACAGCTGAAACGATCTTAGAGAAACTTGGAATGCACTTGCCTCGCAACGGGATACCATAGCGATGACGAATCAAGTTCAGAGGTTACTTGCATGCGCTTTTACCGTGAGTGCTATCCTGATGGGCGGCGAGTTGATTTACGCCGCCGACGGGGATGAGAAATCTCAGCGTCGCGTGCTTGAGGAAGCGACAGTGAGCTGGCGGGCACTCGGAAAGTTCTATGATGAGCTGGACGGTTTATTTACGATGAAAGATACCGCCATCGGCAAAATCCGCCGCCACACCCAGACGAGTTTCCTGATTAATGGTTCGAACCTTCGGTTACAGCATCGTGCCGTCAGTGAACAATCGATAACTACGATGGTGTTTAACGAGAGATACTTTTTCTCCCTGTATCAGGAAAACAAAGCGAGTGCGCCCCAAGTCACGGCAATTCAAGCCGTGCGCGGCACGGACGACCAATGGTACTACAAAATCAACTATGACGTGATGCGCTATGTTCGGGCGCCGATCTGCATTGATCGAGAAATGCTAGATCAGTTGGTCTCCAAACGCGGCTTCAAGGTGACGGATGTTTCTAGTGTCTCTCGCAAGTCAAAGTCGCTTGTCCGATTAGGTTTCGAGTATCAGCCCTCGACAAAGGCGCCATACGTACCGCCGGAGATTCCCCTTGAGAAACTGGGTCTGGGGAAATCATGGCTTCTTTTGGATCCAGAGTCTTATTGGACGATACAAGAGTACAGTCTAGCATATTGGTGGGGAACCGAATCTGGCCTCCTTGAGTATGGAGAAAAGATTGAGGGATTTCCAGTCCTGCGACGAGGTCATGTGAAAGCCTGGGGAAGTCAGAAGCCGGAGGAAGTTGTCGCGATTGACTGGAGTATGAACAAGATCCTTCATCGAACCGTGCCGGCTACTGAGTTTACGCTTTCCGCGTTCAACCTCCCGGAGCCCAATTTACAACCAAGAGTGGAAACGGCGAATTGGCTAAGAGTATTGGCAATCGGCATTGGTTTGTTGTTGGTTGCGGGGGGGTTGCGTTTCTACCTGCGAAAGCGTTTGAGGTATTCTCAAAAGGTGTGCTCTAGCTGAGAGGGGAAAGGCGGCGTATCCTGCTGGTGGAATTGGGTTCTTTTCATCAGCTTGCCCAACGAGGGCTGGAAGGATACTCCATGATTGAGACTACGCTTTTTGACAGGGGAATGCCAGGGGTGAGCCAGGTCGATCTGGAAGTCGCTGACTTCCAGGAACAGTTCGAGGGACGCGATCTGCTCGATCAACTGGTTCGCAGTGGTGCTCAGCAGATGCTCCAGCAGGCCATTGAGGCCGAGGTGCAAGAGTTTCTGGACTAGCACCAGGAACGGCGCGACCAAGACGGCAAGCGCCTGATCGTCCGCAACGGCCACAAGCCGAGCCGCACGATTGTGATCGGTGCCGGGGTCCTGGAGGTGCGGCAGCCACGGGTGCGGGACAATGGGTCGAACAAGGACGAACGGGTGCAGTTCAGTTCGCCGATTCAGTACGCTGCCTGATTCTGTGCTTCTCAGAGCACAACATTTGACAATATCTCGAAAGCGGAACTGAAGGTGGGTGATGTCGGGAACGACTATCTCACTGGCGTTTTCTCGGAACCCGGTACGGACTGGATTTGGAGGTGGCCAGCCAGGCGCATGCTGTGAACCCAAGACACCTGTTGGGCTACTCGCGAATTCATTGCGTTCAAGCCGAAGTCATACTCCGTGCCAATCTAGAACGTGGGAGATAGAACCATGCGCCGAAGGTCAGCATTTACGTTGATAGAGTTGTTGGTTGTCCTGGCAATCATGGCCGTGTTGATCGGACTCCTGGCGGTGAGCGTCCAAAAGGTTCGCGAGGCTGCCAACCGCGTGGTGTGTGCAAACCAACTCCGCCAAGTTGGCTTGGCGTTGTTGCAACACCATGACACGTATCTAGTTCTTCCATCGAATGGAGGGTGGGACGGCAAGGAGAGTATTACTGCGGCCAACGGGAGCCAAACGTATGTGTACAGCAGGTATTTTCCCGTGACAGAACCTGCAATCTGGGGCGTCGGTGATCCAGGCCGCCGACCGCCGGATCAAACGGGAAGTTGGGCCTACGCCATCCTGCCATTCCTGGAACAACAGAATCTGTATCAGAATCGGGATTGGACCACACCGGTCAAGACCTACATATGCCCCAGCCGGCGTGGTTATGGCGCGCAGGTGCCAATGAATGACGACCATGGTGAATACGAAGGAGGCGGTTGGCCATGGGGCAAGACTGACTACGCGGCCAACGCTCTGTTGGTGCTCAATCGGCCCTATTGTCTACCCTTGGCGTTCATCAAGGATGGGACGTCGGGTACAATTCTCGTTGGTGAAAAGCGGGTTGCCGTCGAGGACTATTCAACAGGCACGTGGTTCTTTGACGAGCCGTTCTTTACGGGTGGGTCAGCGGGCACTGTCCGGTATGATTCGGCGCTAATCCCGGACACAACGATGAGCCCCTTCCACTTCACCTGGGGAGCTGCTCACGCAGGCGGAGTTCAATTCGTGTTTGCGGACGGGTCGGTGCATCTTCTTTCCTATGGAATGTCGCAAACTAGCTTAATGGCACTGACCACTCCCAACGGTGGTGAGCCGACTCCGGAATTGTAGTTGCTCTCGAATCTACCAGCGGATTGGAGCCTGCCGTGATCGAGGATTGGGGCCTCGGGCCGGTCTTCGCATATGAATCGCTTCTGACTTGGCGCAGATGGAAGCCGCGCTTGGTCTGCTCGCTGCTTACTCTCGTGCTCCCGGCTGCCTTGGCCCTGGTCTGGTGGGAGCAAGGCTGGCCGCGGGTGGGCGAGATATTCTTCTATACGCTCGTAGCTCTGCAGCTTACGTTGGTACTCGTGGCAGTCCCCGCGCATACAGCGGCGTCATTTTGCTGGGACAAGGCACGCGGCCCGCTCCTCCAGGTTCTGGCCACGGACCTGTCCGCAGCGGAAATCGTACTGGGCAAGTGGGCGGCTCACTCCCTCCCGGTCCTGGGCTTGGTTTTGGCCTCCTTGCCGTTCTTGTTCGCGGGCGCTCTGCTGGGCCTGATCGATCCCGGTGCCGTGGGCGGAGCCTTCCTGGTGACCATTGGTGTTGCCGTGGTCGGCTCTTCGCTGGCCCTGGCACTGTCGATATGGCGCACCAAGACACACGACGTGCTGCTGGCCGTCTACCTGACCTGGGCGGCCCTGATCCTGGCCAGCCCCATGTGGAACCTACTGGCTCGGCGCTGGGGATTTCTGCCAGCTCCTCCATGGCTGGTCAAGGTGAACCCCATCGCGCTGGCTTTCGCGCCCTATGCGAATCCCAAGGGTTGGAGCCTGACGGACGACCTGGACTTTCTTGGCGGGACAATGACTGTTGCCGCGCTCTTGCTCCTGGCCGCCATGTCTTACCTCCGTCGCGCCATCCTCAGCCAGGCTAGCCAACCCCCTCCGCGAAGGTACATCTCGACCCACACCGCAAAGCGCTGGCTCATCGGCCCATCCCTCGATGGCAATCCTGTCCTTTGGCGCGAGTGGCACCGCCGGCGCCCGTCGCGCTGGGTCCTCCTGCTCTGGACCGTTTATGCCGCGCTGGCCACCCTCTTCAGTCTGCTAGCTATCGAAGATGACGGTCATGACGTAGCAGGGTTGGTCAACGCTTTCCAGGTGACCATCGGGTTGCTCCTGGTGAGCCCCGCGTCGGCCACCGCGATAGCGGAAGAGCGTGGTCGGGGAAGCCTCGATCTCTTGTTGGCGTCGCCGCTGTCCACACGGAGCATCGTGTTGGGGAAGTGGTGGGGAGCCTTCCGTGCGGTCCCGCTACTGGCAGTCTTGCCAGGCCTCGTGACCGCCTGTCATGCCGTTCCGAACAAGCAGGGGTTCGCGGTCTTGCTGGTCATCGGCCTGGTTCTGGCCTACGGAGCCGCGATTATCAGCGCGGGCTTGGCGCTGGCGATATGGGTCCGGCGGCCCCACCGCGCGGTGGGGCTTAGTGTGGGCGCTTACATGCTGATCACGGTCGGTGGGTTTGTTGTTGGAATTCTGTCATTTCGATGGTTCCCACGGGCCACGGGGATGGCCGTGGCTAGCCCTTGGTTCGGGGTCGGAAACCTGACCGGGGTAGCGGCACAGCAAACCATCTCACCGCAGCGTGGCGACGTTTACACCTGGTGCGTTTTCTGGATCGTCATCTATACAGCCACCGCTATGGTTCTCCTGTTGACTACCCTGGCGACGTTCGACCGCAGTTTGGGTAGAGCAAGATAAACGGTGCCTGACAAGCGGCGAACTTGCCGCAGGCAATCGGGGTCGTGGCTGTGTTGGTTCCAACGACCCGGTTGGTTCTTGCGCCGGCAGCCTATGCGCAGGATAGCAAAAGGGGACGCATCTAATTAGTGATCCAACATCAGCCGCTTTTCCTCCATTTCGGACACGTCCGCAATGCTCATGAGTGACAGCTATCTGGGCCTGGGCACGGTGGTGATCGAATCGTACCCACAACCGCGCGTGGAGCTGACTTACGTCAAGCAGTCGGGCGAATCGAACGGCGACGCGGGCGACCAGTACACCGGCCTGGATCGTTTTGGCCGCGTGGTCGATCAGTGCTGGATTGTGACTTCGACGGGGGCGACCACCAACCGCTTCCAATACGGCTGCGATCAAGACAGCAACGTGCTCTATCGCAACAATCTCGTGAACACGTCCTTCGGCGAGCTGTACCACGCCAACGGCTCCGGCAACGGTTACGACAACCTGAACCGGCTGACGAACTTCGCCCGTGGCGTCCTGAGTGCTTCCGGCAGCACGCTCGATACCATTACGTCGCCGTCGCACAGCCAAAGTTGGTCCTTGGACGCGCTAGGCAACTGCGACAGGCAAAAGGGGTCGGGAGTTTTTTCGGATAACGCCGTAAGCTACGCGACCACTCCCTACATCGGCACGCAGAATACCAACTACTACACGACCCTGACTGATTATGGCTCCCGCGGCCGGCAGACGCGCGTGCAGGTGTCCCGGGCCAAATTCTGATCGTATTTGTTACCAAATTAGGGCTGTAGGAGTTTTGGCGTGGTGAAGGCCTGTTTGCCGAATTGTTGAGAATTTTGGAGCAAGATGGCGCGACGGGTTTGCGCGGTTTGCCAGTCACGTTGGCGATCGTGTGCATCGGTGGAGCCGATGGGACTGGCCTAGGCGTGGGCACCTGGTTACGGGGGAGGTGGCGGCTTCGGAGTTTTCTTTTTGGCTTGCTGGGCCTGGTATTGATGGAGCCAGCGCTGGAGGAGGGAGTGACGATAGCAGAAGCAAGGCAGCTCGCGCGGCTGGCCTGGCTCGTTGTAACGCAAGGGGTGTTTTTCCACATGGCTTGTGCCGCTCTGAGAATCGACAATGCGCATGCACGCCAGGTTGCTTTCCTACGCCTTCGGCTGCAGCCAATCTGTGACGCTTCAGCAAGTCCTGCGGAGTACCCTCGGGGTGTGCCTCCCGCCGCTGCCCACTGGCCGGTGCGATCCCGGCTGAGAAGCGCGAACATCTCGGAATCGCTCTTTCTTACGCCAAAGGCGTTAATGCGCAAAGCCTGGAGTCGCGGTAGCGCACTCCAGGAATATCGTCGAGCCCTGTTGCATCCTACACCGAAGGTGTTGTAGCGTAGAGTGACAACGCAATCCCAGATTCTCCGGGCTAGCGTCGCGTCCTCCGCCTTCCTACATGCGCTACAACGGCCACGGCGCAGAAACGAAGAAGATGCGCGGCCCCGACCCGGAGTGCGCTGCCGCGACTCCGGGCTTTGCGCTGAAACGCCTACGGCGTAGGGATTCCTGGAATTGGCCCCGCTTGCCGGCTCGTCTTTTTGTGACCGTTGTCCAACTGCCGGAGATAGCCGCTATCTTGCGAGTCCTTCACCAGGCCGCTACAGTGAGAAAGAGCAAAAACGCCTTCACGAAGGATGTTTTCCCATGCTTAGCGCGGCGAACCGAGTTTCTTCCAAGTCTTGCGGTGAGCGTATCTCGTGATTCGGTATGGCGATGAACGCATCTGCGTGGTCATTGGACGAACCCGCCACAACATGATCCAGGTGGAAATCCAGGAGGCGGCCAAGTGCGGTGCCCAGATGATCGAGCTGCGCCTGGATTTCCTGGCAAAGGCGCCCGATTTCAGACGGCTCTTGGCCACGAAGCCCTGTCCTCTGGTTGCCACCGTGCGCCGCCCCCGGGATGGCGGCCGCTGGGCCGGCTCCGAGGAAGATCGACAGCTGCTGCTGCGACAGGCAATCGTTGGAGGATTTGATTGGGTCGATCTCGAGATCGACGTCGCCGAGCAGATCCCTCGTTTCAAGGACGTCAAACGCATCATCAGCTACCACAATCTTCATGAGGTACCAGAGCATCTGGAGGCCATCCATGAAGAAATGTGCCAGCTCGATGCCGATGTCGTGAAGATTGCAGTGGCCGCCCAGGAACCGGCGGACAACCTGAGAGTATTGCGGCTCATGCGTAAGCCGTCCAAGCCCACGGTGGCCTTCTGCATGGGCGATTTGGGCATTCCCAGCCGGATCTTGGGCGCCAAATTCCGCGCGCCCTTCACTTATGCGGCATTCAACAAAGAGCGCGGCATCGCGCCCGGCATCCTTTCTTACGACGAGATCAAACGCGTCTACCAATACCCCCGCATCAATCCGGAAACAAAGATTTTCGGCCTGATCGGCGATCCGGTGGCACACAGCCTGAGCCCTCTCATTCACAACACCGCTTTCCGGAGCCTGGGAATCAATAGCGTTTATATCCCGTTTCGAGTGCCGCGCGCGGCTTTAGAAGGCTTCCTCAAGGACTTCGACCTGCTCCCCGTCCACGGCTACAGCGTGACGATTCCCCACAAGGAAGCGGCTGCCGAATTCGCCCAACAAAAGGACGCTGCAGTAACCTTGACTCACGCCGCCAATACCCTCGTAAGGGGGGAAGACGGGTTCACCGCCTACAACACGGATTACGAAGCTGCGCGGGAGTCGCTCCTGGCCAATCTTCCTCCCGGTCCCAACGGTGAGCTTGGCTCCTTGCACGCTCGCACTGCGCTGATTCTCGGCGCCGGCGGCATGGCTCGCGCCATGGCCCATGCACTGCAACGTGAGGGAGTTCTGCTGTCTATCACGAACCGTACTCCCGAGCGAACCCATCGGCTTGCTGAGGAAGTTGGCTGCCGGGTTGTCGAGTGGCCCGCGCGGCATAGCTACCTTTGCGAGATCCTGGTGAATTGCACCTCAGTCGGCATGCACCCCAACCTGGACGACAGTCCCATTCATCCTGGAGCCCTGAAACCCGGTCAAATTGTGATGGATTCCGTTTACACGCCGGAGACGACTTTGCTCGTGAAAGAGGCGCGGAGCCGAGGTTGCCACGTGATCACCGGCGTCGACATGTTCGTGCGCCAGGCTGCTCTTCAGTTCCAATTCTTTACCGGCCGCGAACCGCCTTTGGACTTGATGCGCAGCGTTGTTCGCCGGGCGTTTTCTCCAGTCGTTTTGCGTGACGAGGAATGAAGAGCACCTGCCTCTTGGCGCCGTTCCGGAGTCGGCCGTGCCGCAAGACCCCATGACTGGAATCCATACTCTAAACGCCAACATCGGAAATGTCTTTTTGATTGGTTACCGCGCGACGGGCAAGACGACGGTCGCGCGCATCCTGGCCGAGCTGCTTGGCTGGACGTGCGTCGATGCAGACCAGGTTCTGGAAGAGCGCCACGGCCGCACCATCCGCCGCATTTTTGCAGAAGAGGGGGAGGCAGGCTTCAGGGACAAGGAGGCTGCTCTTCTGGAAGAATTCTGCAATAACGAGAGACAAGTAATCGCGACGGGCGGCGGCATAGTACTTCGGGAATCGAATCGGAAGCGTTTGCAAGGCGCGGGTTGGGTGGTCTGGCTTACTGCTGACGCTCAAACTCTGTGGCAGAGGCTGCAAGGTGATCCGACAAGCATGGAGCGACGTCCTCCTCTAACGGTCGGCGGCCTGGCCGAGATCGAGGAAGTTCTGCGATTGCGCGAGCCGCTCTATCAGTCGCTGGCGCGCTGGACCGTCGAGACAGCCGAGCGCCCGCCGCATGCAGTCGCGAATGCCATCCTTGATCGTCTTTCCAGTTCGGGCTGAAGCTTGACACGGCTGCCCGTCCCGTTGCCAAACGAACATCCGGCACGGGCGGACGGCGACGAATGGACAAACCGCATGCTGGTGTTTTTATTGATTGCCGTGTTTGGTTTCGGCACCATTATCGGCAGTCTGTTGAACGTCTGTATATACAGGCTGCCGATGGAAAAAAGCATCCTTTGGCCGGGGTCTCATTGCGGCAAGTGCTACCAGCCGATTCGCTGGTATGACAATGTTCCCTTGTTCAGTTACCTCCTGCTGCGCGGCCGCTGCCGAGCCTGTGGGGCCAAGTATTCGTGGCGTTACTTCTTCATTGAGCTGCTCACGGGCTTGCTGTTCGCGGGCTTGTTCTTCTACGTTGTCGCGGACAACATCCATCACTTTGAGGACTTGCAAGGCGAGCGCGACCGCATGGCAAAAGGGCTGTTCCCCACCTGGCCGGCCTGGGTCGTGTTCGGCCACCATGCTGCATTGGTGTCTTTCCTGCTGGTAGCATCCTTCTGTGATCTGGACTTCCGCGAAATCCCGCTCTCGGTCACAGTTCCCGGAGCACTGATCGGCGTGGTTTGCGCAGTCCTTTGGGCCTGGCCCTGGCCGCTGACTCCGGGAGCGGCTGTGAAACTGATGCCGCTAGGACAACCTTGGTGGCTCGTGCCAACGAACCTCGGACCTGGCCAGGGTCTCTATTCATGGCCGTTCTGGGGGCCGCTCCCCACCTGGTCTGCGCCGGGAGGAAACTGGCAAACCGGCCTGGCGACGGGCCTGGCCGGGGCACTGGCCGGAACCCTCATGCTGCGAGCCATCCGCTTTGTCTTTGGCATCGGCATGGGCGTCGAGGCGCTGGGCTTGGGAGACGCCGACCTCATGATGATGGCCGGCGGCTTCCTGGGCTGGCAACCGGTAGTAGTCGGATTCTTCCTGGGAGTCTTCGTCGGCCTAATCTTTGGTATCGTTCAACTGGTGTTTGGGGGCGGCCACCTGATGCCCTTTGGTCCGTCTCTTGCCCTTGCCGTCATGGCCACTCTCCTCGGCTGGCACTGGATCGCCCCCCGAGTGCAGCCGTTATTCTTCAACGGCGTCCTCCTGCTCATCCTCGTGGCCGGAAGTGGTATCCTGATGCTGATTCTCAGTTATATCCTGAGGCTGATCAAGCGCTAGACTCGCGAGGGAAAAGCAGGGCTGAAGGGTACTGGCAAAAGGAGCTGTCGTGCAGTCGATTGTCATCGTTGATTACGGGATGGGCAACCTCCGCAGTGTGCAGAAGGCTTTCGAGAAAGTCGGGCATTCTGCCCTTATCAGTTGCAATCCCAATCAGATAGCCGAGGCCGACAAGGTAGTGCTGCCCGGTGTCGGCGCATTTCAAGATGCAATTGCCAGGCTGCATGAAACGGGGATGGTGCCTGCCCTGGTCGAGCATATTCGAAAAGGCAAGCCATTCCTGGGAATCTGTCTTGGTCTGCAGTTGCTCTTCACCAGGAGCTATGAGGACGGCGAACACGCCGGTCTCGATTTGTTTCCCGGAGAAGTCGTACGCTTTGCGGATGTTCCCGGGCTCAAGGTCCCGCACATGGGATGGAACCAGGTGCTTGTCCGGCGGCCCGCCCCCATCCTCGAAGATTTTTCGCATGGGGCAGAGGCATATTTTGTGCACTCATACTATGTCAGGCCGAAGGACGCCGGCATCATCGCGACCGAGACGGAGTATCCGACCCCCTTCACATCCATGATCTGGCATGAAAATGTCTTCGCGACGCAGTTCCATCCCGAGAAGAGTCAACACCTTGGTCTAGGAATTCTTCAGCGATTTGCAGCGTTGCGCTAATCAGAGAATTAACTAATATCCTTGACCAGCTGATCAAAGCGAGTAAGCGTTCACAGTGGTATTCGACTGCGCAGTCAGCGCAGAGTATTGCCCAGGTCGCGCCCCTGCTGGGGAACGAACGTAGTGTCTTGTAGGTCCCACCGTTGGTGTATCCAGGGTGTTCTTATAT
>Ga0208565_1002225_pt1 | contig 10631 bp, 12 predicted proteins | sample Sb_taG_7_FD_187706 | JGI IMG/M metagenome (GOLD analysis project Ga0208565, IMG submission 187706) | Peat soil microbial communities from Weissenstadt, Germany - Sb_50d_2_FS metaG (SPAdes) (version 2) | ecosystem: Environmental > Terrestrial > Soil > Wetlands > Peat | place: Germany...
TCGGTCAATCAAGCAAGCCGCGGTGACCACCGGGCCAGTCGCCGGACAGGTCGCGGCTCCCGGTCCGAGCGCAGCCATGGTGGCCGAATAGCCCGTCGTCGGGTAAGTGGAAATAAAGCTGACTTGAGCCGTGTTGGTGGTCCGAATCGAGCTGGCCGCAGAGGCTTCGTTGGCCGAAATACGCGCCCGCAACAGGTTCGGGATAGCAATGGCAGCGATAATCAGAATAATCGCTACCACGATCAGCAACTCGATCAGCGAAAAACCTCTTTGGTTCCGCATCTTCCTCACCTTGATGTTGGCGTTATATCGTTAGTCCTGACTCCAAACTTACGGCAATCTAGTCGCCATCGCTCGTAAGAAAGGTCCGCCAGGTTACTTCTGATTAAGTGTCATGCCTGCTATGCCTGAAACGGACCCGAAGTACCTTAAGGGTTGGAACCAGTCCAAGCCTCAGAAACTCAGCCGACGGAACATGACAAATTTCGTCAACCAGGTTCCACTTCCTGGTGACGCCGCTGACTCAAGAGTTTCCGTCGAATTCAGAGGCCGCGGACAAGAGTGTCCGCACCACTCGGACTACGCTGCTTTCACCAGCATGCAGGTCACATCATCGTGCTGCGGGGTGGGGCCGACGAATGCGTCGAGATCGGTCATCATGCGGCGCAGTAGTTCATCCGGAGTGGCGCTTGCGCCGGCCTGTAGAACGTTGAGCATCCGCGGCTCGCCGTAGTCTTCATCGCGGTCGTTTACCGCTTCCACTACGCCATCGGTGAAGATCACCAGCCAATCGCCGGGTTGCAGGATCAAGTTGCCGGCTTCATAGGTTTTATCGGCCCACATTCCCAACGGCAGTCCGCCCTTCGACAGGCGTTCGATTGCGCCCGAGCTGCGCCGCAGGATGGGGGCGTTGTGTCCGGCATTGATGTAGGTCAAAGCGCGGCTGGCTGGATCAAACTCGGCCAGGAAGGCGGTGGTGAAGCGGAGGCCACTTTGGCTGTTGGTGCAGGCGTAGTGATTCATACCCGTCACCAGATCGGCGAGGGAACAGGAGGTCTCCGAAAGAGTTTTGAGGCTGGCTTGGAAGGTGGCCATGAGCAGCGCTGCCGGAATACTCTTGCCCGCGACATCGGCTACGGCCAGCAGAAAATGGGGTTCGGCCGAGTCCGTAGCGGGTCGGGCAAAGACATCATAGAAATCGCCGGCGACGGTATTCGCGGGGCGAGCGGCGAAAGCGATGTCCAGGCCGCGCACTTGGGGTGGCTTCGCCGGAAGCAGCCATCTCTGAATATCGCGCGCAATCTCGAGGTCGCGTTTCATCACCACCCGATCTGCGACTTCGAGCATCAACAAGACGAAGAGCACGGCCCCGCCCCAGAAATGAGGATCGAATTCGTGAACTACGAGCTCTCCTGATTTCATCAATTCACTGTAGCCACCGGACGGAAAGATCATTAGGACAACGCCCGCTAGTAACAATACTCGCCGCGCCGGCGTCAGCTTTTCCAGGATTGCCCAGAGGTATTCCTGCGCCGTATACCAGAACCCGCGTTTGCGGGCTTCCTGCGGAGCTCGGGCCCGAAAGTCGCGGTGATAGAGCCGGTAACTGGCGCGCGCATCGGCGCTAAACTGCTTCCACAGTTGGCTGATTTCAAGCCCCTCGGTCACGCGCTGCCAGAATCGGTCGAGTTGCACGAAGAACCCGGGTCTGCGGGCTGCCGTCGGCGCAGGCGGGCTGGGTGCGGCTGGTGAATTCGGGGGAGGCATCACAGTTTCTTGCGATCAGTCATTATAGAAGCTCGTGAGCAGAACCGCTTGCGGAGCGCGACGATCTGCGCGGCCCTAAGGTCATCAGAACAATTTCATTTGGGCGACTGGCTGGACGTCAAGCGCGGGATGCGTCCTTTGGCTGTAGCGGTCGTAGTCGCTGGGAATGCCATACTTCTGGCGCAGGCGCGCCATGAGTTGCGAGAGTCGCTTGCGATACGACGCCGGAAGAAAGGCCCGGTCTTTATAGCGTTGCCGGTAGCTTTCGACGAGTTGGGGGAACTCCTTTTCCAGAAACGGCAGGAACACAGCGGCGGAGCAAGGCTTCAGGAACAGGGAATTGGCGAAGATGTATTTCCCGCCCGCCTCGGCTGTGGCTCGAACCAGTGCCTCTAGGTCGCGTGGGGAATCGCTGATGCCCGGAAGCACCGGCGCGCAAATCACGCCCGCCGCAATACCCGCCTGGTTCAGCGTTTGCATGGCTTCCAGCCGCAGATCGGGACGCGGCGCGCGCGGTTCCAGAATGCGCGCCAGCTCTACCTTCAGAGTGGTGATGGTGATGTTGACGAACAGGCGATTGTTTCTTGCAATCTGCCGGAGTACGTCGAGGTCGCGCAGCACCAGATTGGACTTGGTGACAATGCCGATTTCGAGTCCGCGATGCCGGGCGAATTCCTCCAGAATCGCGCGCGTAACTTCGAAGCGCCGCTCTGCCGGTTGATAGGGGTCGGTAGCGGTACCGAGCGCGATTTCTTCCCCTGGCTTGACACGGTGGAGTTCCTGGCGCAGCAAGTCCGCGGCATGTTGCTTCACGAAGATCTTTTGCTCGAACTCGACGCCATCCCTCATCTCCATAAATTCGTGTGTATAGCGGGCATAACAGTATTTGCAGGCGAACTCGCAGCCGCGGTAGGGATTGATTGTCCAAGTGAAAGGCATGCGCACACCCGTGCAACGGTTGAGCAGGGAACGGACGGGTAGCGTGAAGTATTCCACCTCGTGCCCTTGCCGCAGGGATTCCCCCTGCGAAGCCAGGCGAGCGATGCCCACGAGTTTAGGATTGGAATCGGGAAGAAGGGGAAGGGAAGCCATAAGTCTATTCGCTTTTTGTTCGCTATAGAATAAACTCCAGACTTGGGTTAGTCAACCAGTATTTCTGCGGCTGGAAAAGTTGCCCGTGCCAACGCGAATAATCAATGACCCGATCTGCGCCGAGGGATAGGTACAGCCGCCGGCGCGCGTACCCTGCGCGCCGGAGTTGCTGGAGGAACAAACTGAGAACTGAGAACCGGGAACTGACAACTGGTTTTTCGTTATCCTGCCTTGCCTTGTGCCCCCGTGTTCCTCCCCGCCGTGACCGGCGCACGCCTCTTCCTCCGCTTGACCATGGTGTCCAAATCGGATAACCTTAGTAAGACAACATTATCTGCAAGATAACAGCCGATCTTTGACAATCTTAGACTTTAAACTGTCTCTCGGAGCCGCCGGCACCATTTTGGAACTCGGACCGAGCTAACCCCTTCTTCCGGAATATTTTACGTATAAGTCCTTATTCCTCAATGATTTTGATGGTAGTCCGGCCGTAAACCCATCATTCCAAAAGATCAGGGGGGAGGGGGTGCCGGCCCTAAATAGTAAACTCTCCCATTTCGGGAAGGCGGCTTAGGCAGGGATTTTCTGCCGACGACCATTCCGTCTGGCAAGGAAATACGTCGTCCACGGGTCCATCGGCGTTGTAAAGCGGTGCGAGATAGATGCCGTGCCGTGCAGCAATGGTCTCGATCTCCTCGACCCGCTCCGGAGTGATGAACCCTCTTCCCTGGGAGAAGGGTTCGAAGCGGCCCTCCAGAGCAAGAGCCATGCCTTCGAGCAGGCATCCATGGACCACATCGGGGAACGGATGCCGATTCAGAATTCCATGAAAATCCGGCGCGAACCTCAATCCGCCAGTGATCTGTCCCAGGCCTCCGAAAAAGACTTTGGCGCCAGGCATCTGCGCGCTTGGCGAGAGGTTCTTCGGATAGCCCGCATCGCAAACGATGGCGTCGGGCGCGATGCGGCCCAAGAGAAGCGAAGGCGACGCCAGACTCGCCGCGCAGATCACGACGTCGGCCGCGGCGGAGAATCGCTGCGTATCCGTCGCGATCTCCACCTGAACTCCATCGGCTTGCAACTCCTTGGCGAGCCTGCCAAGTCGCTCCACGTTCCGTGCGCTGAGCAGCACGCGCTTCACGAGAGGCGCTAAACAACGCGCGCAGCCGGAACCCACATCTCCGGTTGCTCCAACGATGAGCAGCGTTGACCTGCGAAGGTTCCGGCCCTCCAGCGCGCACATCTTCTTGATGCCCTGAACGATGAAACCAACGGTCAACGTATTGCCTGTGGTGAACACCGTATCGTGTCTTTCCGGAAGCTGATCGAAGTTGCCCTCGATCAGAATGGAGCTGAATCCCCCGAGACTCACGATCTTCGCTCCTGCCTTGATCGCACAAGCCGCCGCCGCCCGAACCCGGGCGATGTTCTCGTGCACGTAGGCGGCTTCCAGACGGTCGGGAGGAATGAAGGAGTCGATGTAGAGGCCGCGGGCCTTCGCTCCGACGATCTTCGCGCCCGCGATGTTCGCACTGCCGGCCTTCCCATTGACGATCGAGCCGACCTCGACATGACAGACAACTCGGGGCGGAATCCAGGGAAGGATGTCCTTGATCTCATCGTCCGGCAGAGGCGTACGCTCGGGTCCGCGCAGGACCGCGAGTACGTCCGCAGCCGCTCTCCAACTCTCCTGATGCCCGATCAGAGCGAAATCGTTCTCCATAGTCCGTCCTCAAAGTTACACTGGCAACTGAGTCACCCATGCAAGGGTTACGTCTCCGGGTATTCCCAGCATGTCGAGCGTCTTCAGATACTGTTGCAGCGACGCGCCGCGAAGCTCGGCTGCGCTCAAGCTGACCTCGAACAGGGATGGCTTCACACAGCTCGCGTGGCACACTTCGCAATGTCCGTCCTTGCACTCCTTCGCCAGCATCTTCGCGAGGGTGGTCATCACATCCAGATGCAGCCGGTACACCTTCTCGTCGAAGCGCTGCGCGTCCAACGCTCGCTCCGCTCGGAGAATCGCCATGGCGTGATCGACGTGCTGTTCTTCCTCTGCCGCGATGGAGGCAAAGGTTTTGCCAAGACTTCCTGGTGCTACCTTGCCGACGCGCGCATAGCTTGCGACGGCGAATGATTCCAGCATGATCTCCTGGACGATCAGGCAGCCAATAAAGTCGCGCTCTGCGATGCAGTGCATGAATGCGTCACGCAGCCGCTTCCAATGCTTGGCGTCGACGTTATTGGGGACGTCCACGCCAATCTTGCGGCCCTCGGCAGCGAACCGAGCAGCATGGCCCCGTTCGATCGCCGCATGCTCCAATGCATCGGCCACTTCTTCGGGGTCGTCACATATCTCCGATAGGGACGTATAGTTCATCGCGGCGATTAGTTCGCCAGTCATCGCCTGTGCCAGGACGTCCTGCCAAATCGGAGCACTGGGTGAGAGAGAGGTACATTCAATGGTTGAGCAGTTAAGACCAACAAGTGTTTCCATGCGTCCTCCTGAACATCGAATTAGACCTGTGCTGCTTAAAGATTTGTTTCAGTATGGTGAGCAAATAAAAGGCGCCGGCAATTCTGGCCTTGAAACGCGGTGACGCTTTTTGCAATCCGCCCCTTCATTTCAGCTGTGCTCATATTCGTCCCTCCTTATGCGAGTGATCGAATCAAGGGTGCATGACGCGCTACGATCGCCGTTCCCCCGCTGCGCTGGCCTGCTCCTTCCATCGTTGAGCGTTCACGCCCATCACGAGGAGCCACAGGAACACCGACACGTCCCCGAGGAGGCCGGAGGCCAGATTGTAGGGGGACAGATGGTTTACGAGCGGGTTTGACAGGTAAGTCAGCCAAGCCAAACCGGCAAACGCCATCAGCGCGCCCAGAAATCGAGGTAGAAAGGTCGACTTGAAAATGAGGTAGCCGATCAGGATGCAATAGAATCCGTGAAATACCAGGGCGATGTTTAGGCCCTGAGGCTGCAATCGAAGAGCCTCAAAGGAGAGTCCCACGAAGGCGAAGAACACCGCAAGCAAAGAGAGGCTCCGGTTCACGGGCTTAAAGATGTCATAGGAGATCAGCGTCATGGCGGCCATGCCCGCGATTGCGATGTAGCCCCCTGCGTAATTCAACCTGCCGCGAACAAATGTCTCGGTCAACCCTGCCGTCAGGAGGCTGAAGAAATAAAGGACACCGGCAATCCGGGCTTTGAAACGCGGTGACGCTTCTGCAATCCGGTTCATCATTACTGCTGCGGTCATAATCTTCCCTCCTTATCCGAGTGGCTGAATCAAGAATGCATGGCGCGCTGCGATCGTCGTTCCCCTGCTGTGCTGGCCTGCTCCTTCCATCGTTCAACGTTCACACCCATCACGATGAGCCAAAGCTCCAGTGGTATTTCCCCGAGGGCGGAGGCAACAGCGATGTAGGGAAAGAACAGATGGTATGCGAGCGGCGGGTACAGATAGGTCACAAATCCCAAACCACTGATCGCCAACAGCACTCCCAGAACTCGAGGCAGGAAGGTCGACCTGAAAATGAGGTAGCCGGTCAAGACGCACCATAATCCGAAGAAAACTAGGTCGATGTTGAAGGCGTAAGCATTCAACTTGAGAAACATGAGCGCCAGCGCTTGCAATTGTTCCGGCGTAAATGCGCTCAAGGAGTTACCGCTTTGCAGGATGAGCAGAGGAGCGAGGTACAAGAGGCTGGTAAGAGCCTGAATAGCGCATCCCACGAGAATGAAGAACACTGCTAGTGAAGAAAGGCTCCGGTTCACAGGTTTAAGCAACTCATACATGAGAAGCGCCCATGCGATATGGAACGCAACCCCGATGAGCGAGGATGCGAACCCCAACCAAAATAACCGCTCGTGACCCAGGATATTGGCCGCTGTAGCCATGGCGTTGCCAGCGACAACAAGCCTGTCGAGAACGATTACTTGGCCGAATGTTGCCGTCAAGGCTTCGAGCAGTTGAAAGGCACCGGCGATCCTGGCCTTGAAACGCGGCGACGCTTCTGCAATCTGTTCCATCGTTGCTGCTCCGCTCATACTCTGCTCTCCTTACGCGAGTTATTGAATCAAGTGCATGCGAATCAGATCGGTGCACAATCGCGGTGTAGCCGCACCGCCGCGGCCATAGACGGCGGCTTTCATGCTGCGCTGGCCTGCTCCTTCCATCGTTGAACGCTCACGCCCATCGCGAGGAGCCACAGCGTCAGCGACCCTTCCCCGAGGACGCCGGCGGCCAGATTGTAGGGGGAAAGATGGTTTGCCAGCGGTGGCCACAGAAAGGTCAACCAACCCAAACCCGCAAACGCCATCAGCACACCCAGAACTCGAGGCAGAAAGGTCGACCTCAAGATGAGGCAGCCGATCAACAGGCAATAGAATCCGAAAAATACCAGGCCGATGTTGTAGGCCTGAGCATACAATTTGAAAAACATCAGCGCCTGCGCCTGCAACTGCTCCACCTTAAATACGCTCAAGGACTGTGCGCCTCCCAGGACGATCAAGGGTGCGAGAAAAAAAGCGCTGCTGACGGCCTGAATGGCGCATCCCACCAGGCTGAAGAACGCCGCGAGTAAAGAGAGGCTCCTGTTCACCGGCTTGAACAACTCATAGAAGAGCAGCGTCACAGTGATATAGACCGCAACATTGATGAGGAGCGCTGCGAAGCCTAGCCGGAATAAAGCTTCGTGAGCCAGAATGTTGCTCGCTGTAGCCGCGGCGTCGCTATCTGCAACAAGCCTGAAGCTAGGGACCGCGACTCCTCCCGTCAGAAAGGTGAGCAAATAAAAAACACCGGCCATCCTGGCCTTGAGACGCGGCGACGCTTCTGCGATCCGTTCTTTCATTACAGCTGTGTTCATACTCTTTCCTCCTCATACGAGCTATTGAATCAAGTGCACGCGACTCAGATCGGTTCCCGATAGCGGCGCAGCCGCACCGCTGCGGCGAGCAATGCCGCGGCGACTATCAGCCCGATCCACAGACTCGGGCTGCTCAGAAATCTCCCCGGAGCGAGTTGCGTCAGCGGAATAAAATGCGCATCGACCGGGACGCCATTCTTGTCCTTGAGGTCGAACGCGCCCGCAGCGAATCCAAACAATCGGTCTTGTAGCATGGAGCCGACGTACGAAGTGTGGAACGCAATGTACTCGACGGCGGCAATCGCCAGCGGTGGCAACACGGCCCATAAAAATGTCGCGCGCCGCGCCCAGCCTGAGACCAGCAGCAGCCACATGTAGATGGGCGCATGCCACAGCACAAGCACGGTCGTACCGTAGAGCGTCACCAATTCCATCTCGAACAGTGGTGGGGCCCACGGGGTCGCGGCGCTCACACCGCTGAGCAACCGGACTGCGGCGCTCACGAGCAGCATCGTGAGTTGCAGGGGAACGGTGAGTGCGAGGACGAGCAGCGGCAGAACCACGAGCGGGATGCTTGCCTTCGAGAGCACGGTCGTGAGATCGGAAACCGGGAACGACTTCCAGAACAGGATGCTGCGATCGCGGCGTTCGCCGTGCAGCGCGTCGAGCGAGTAGAAGATTCCGACGATGAACGCGGTCACTCCGATCAGCATCGCGGCGTGGGCGTACGGCATGGCGAGGACGATGAGCTGAGGCGACGAGTGGGAAGCCGCCATTGCTCGCATGCTGCGCGGCACCCAGACCAGACTGATCGCAAAGCCAAGCATATAGACGCCGGCGGCGGCTAGCGGCGCGATATAGATCGAACGGTTCTCCCACAATTCGCGTCGCACCGACCAGTACATGGGCCGAGTCGCCGACAAGGCCGCGGGCGCGATTCCCTGCGCGTCGAGCGGAGACTCCGGCACGGCGTTCGATTGAGTATCCATCTAGCTGCCCCCTTATGCGGGCGTTTGACCAACTGCATGTGAATTAGATCGGTCCTTGAAAGCGGCGCAGCCGCACCGCTGCCGCGAGCAATGCCGCGGCGACTGCCAACCCCATCCACAGACCAGGGGTACTCAGGAATTTTCCCGGAGTAAGGTGCGTCATCGGATCGATCGGGAAGCTGCCCGGCGCTGTCAAGGCCTCCGCGCCGCCCATGAAGCGGTACCCCAGCAGGGCGGCGAAATGCGTAGTGTTGAACGCAATCTTCTCGACGGCACAGATCGCGAGCGGCGGCAACGCCGCCCATAGAAATGCCGCGCGCCGCGCCCAGCCGGAAACCAGCAGAAGCCAGCCGTAGATGGGCGCATGCCAGAGCACATGCACGGTCACAATGTGGTAGAGCAGCATCAGCGACATCCGGAACGCCGGTGTCCATAGCGTCGCGACACTCAGACCGCTTCCCATCAATACGGCGCTGCTCAGCAGCAGCATGATCAACTGTGTGGCAACCACGACCACGACGGTCAGCAGTGGCAAAACCACGAGCGGAATGCTTACCTTCGACAGTACTGCGGTGAGATCGGAAACCGGCAGCGACTTCCAGAACAGGATGCTGCGATCGCGCCGTTCGCCGTGCAGTGCGTCGAGCGAGTAGAACACTCCCACCACAAAGGTGGTCGCCATGATCACGCCCGCAGCGAAGCTGTAAGGCCCTTCGAGCGCCGCACGCCGTTGAGCCAGGTTGCTCACCGACATGGCATAACCCATCGTGGCGATCAGGAATCCGAACAGTGTGACCGCGGCGACGGCCAGCGGTGCGATATAGATGGAACGGTTCTCCCACAATTCGCGTCGTATCGACCAGTACATGGGCTGAGTCGCCGACATGGGCGCGGGCGCGATTCCCTGTGTGTCGAAGGACTCGGGCATAGCGTTGGATTGAGTATTCATCGAATTGCTCCTGGTGCTTGGCCGGCCTGATTGCCCATCACCGCAACGAACAAGTCGGAAATGCTGGGCGTGCGCGCGTCGCCAAACCCGGCGAGTTGCTGGCGATCGACACGATCGAACAGCAGGATGCTGCGGCCCAACACCTGACGCTCGTGAATCGGCTTGAGCGCCCGTGCTGCAGTGACACGCTCCGGATGCACCATCACTTCCACATAGCGCGCCTCGAATTCTTCCATGCTGCAATCGAGTACGATGCGCCCGCGGTTGATGAACATGAGATCGGTGAGGACGTGCTGGACGTCTTCAACCTGATGCGTCGTCACGACGATTGTGCGGCTGCGGTCGTAGTAGTCGTTGAGCAGGGAATCGTAGAACTGCTTGCGGTACAGGATGTCGAGGCCAAGCGTCGGCTCGTCCAGCACCAGCAATTTCGCGTCAATGGCCATGACCAGAGCGAGGTGCAGTTGGGTCACCATGCCCTTCGATAATTCCCGGACCTTGCTCGCGTGCTGGATGGTGGTCTTGGCGAGAAAGCCTTCCGCCTTCGCGCGATCGAATCGCGGATGCACGCCGGCCACGTAGTCGAGTGCTTGCGAAACCCGCATCCACCGCGGCAGCACTGCGACATCGGCAATGAAGCAGACATCGCGCATCAGCTGTTCGCGCTCGCTCCAGGGGTCGCGTCCCAGCACCCTCAGCTCGCCCTGATAGGGGATGAGGCCCAGCATCGCGTTGAGCGCGGTGGTCTTGCCGGCCCCGTTGGGACCGATGAGTCCGAGGATGCGGCCCTCTTCGACACGAAAATTGACGCTGTCCAGCGCGATGGTTGTCCCGAAGGCCTTACGCAAGCCGCGGGCTTCTATGACGGTCATGGCTTCGGTTCCTCCTCGGTAGCATTCGACGACCCGCTGGTTGCGGCAGCATTCCGTAGTTCTTCCGCGGTCAGGCCGAGCCGCAACCAG
>Ga0208565_1002231_pt1 | contig 10593 bp, 8 predicted proteins | sample Sb_taG_7_FD_187706 | JGI IMG/M metagenome (GOLD analysis project Ga0208565, IMG submission 187706) | Peat soil microbial communities from Weissenstadt, Germany - Sb_50d_2_FS metaG (SPAdes) (version 2) | ecosystem: Environmental > Terrestrial > Soil > Wetlands > Peat | place: Germany: Weissenstadt...
ATCAGGCCTCTACCGCGAGTTACGAAGAGCTCCTGAAGATGGATCGGGGCAACCTTCCCGATGCGGTCTTCACCGTCTCAGATCTGCCTTCGCCGATTGTCCGCCACCTGGCGGCCAAACATCATTATCAACTCGTCCCATTACGCTTTGGCGAGGCGTTTTCACTTGGTAGCTTCGGAGATGAGCGTCAAAAGAAAGGCCCACCGCGCGATGACGCTGACGACGTGACCAAGTTCCGGATCTACCCGACCGTGATCCCCGCATACACCTACGGAATCGAATCTCCCAGTCCCCCGACTCCGCTGGCCACGTTCGGCCCGCGGCTCTTGCTGGTGGCTCACGAGTCGATTCCGACGCAGGCGGTCCGCCTGGTTCTGGAGACGATCTTCTCGACCAATTTCGCCCAGTATTACCGACCTCCCCTGGACCCTAGCTTGCTCGACCTTGCCCCCGAGTACCCCTGGCACGTCGGTACTGATGAGTACCGGGAGTACCACAAACCTCTACGCGCAGGACAGGTCGTCGACCTGATGGAAAAAGCAACCAGCCTTACCGGCGCCGTCGTCGGCGCCCTTTTTTTCCTTCGGCAATGGCTGCGGCAGTACTTTCGGCGGAAGCGCGAGCTCGGTTTCGAGTCCTACATGGTCAAGGTTGCCGCGATCGAGCAGAAAGCCCTCGAGCTGGAGATGGGAGTGATGCTCGACCTGAGGGAGCTTCTTCGACTACAGGTTGAGGTCAGCCGCATCAAGAATGAGGCCCTATCCCGGTTCGCCGCTGGCAAACTGGAAGGCGAGGCCCTCATCTCGGGCTTCGTCACCCACGTCAACGACGCCCGGAACTATCTCACGAGATTGATCCTCCACGAGCGAGACAACCTGCAGAATCGAGCCGAGTCTCAACAACGTCCAGCCGAGGAACTCTGGGCGGAAACCCTCGGAGAGTTGACAAGTGACATCTCCGCCGGCTCAGAAGGGCCTGTGTGAAAGGCAGGTGTGGCGTTCTTTTCGGTGTCCGGAGCTTGCTCACAGACTGGTGAGTGATCAAACTGAGTTGTGAATCGACGTAGGACCGTCGAGGAGATCGAGCTGGATGCCCCGCCAAAGGAGGTGACGCGGTGAGCGAAACACGGATCGCGAGCATATCGGGCCTGCGCGGCTTGGTGGGCCAAGGACTGGATCCTGTGGTCATGGTCGAGTTCGCCGCGGCCTACGCCAGCCAGTGCGAGCCCGGTGCCATCGTCCTGAGCCACGATGGGCGTATCTCATCGACGGTATTCTTCCCTGCCGTCCTTGCGGGAGTGACCGCGACCGGACGGGACGCACTGGTCGCCGGCGCGACCTCGACGCCAACCGTGGGGATCCAGGTCCGGGTGCGTAACGCGGTCGGGGGCATTCAGATCTCGGCGTCGCATAACCCGCCGCAGTACAATGGTTTGAAGTTTTTTCAGCCGCGTGGTATGGTCCTCAGCCCGGAGCAGGGACGGGCCGTGCTCGACCGCTGGCAGCGCAAGGATTTCTCCTGGGCGAGCTGGGATTCGCTGGGCAAGACACGCCCGATCGAAGACCCCGACGAAGTCCATCTCGCGCGGGTGCTCGAGATTGTCGATGTCGAGGCCATTCGCCGCCGGGAGTACGTGGTCGCTCTGGATGCCTGCCATGGCTCCGGGGGACGGCTCGCGGTCAGACTGCTTCGCGCCATGGGGTGCAGGCCCGTTGTCCTCGGGGGTGAGCCCGATGGCTATTACGACCACCTGCCTGAGCCGACCGAGAAGAACTTGCGGTTATTCTCTGCGCTCGTTCCGGCAGTTGGCGCCGCTGTCGGGTTTGCTCAGGATCCCGACGCCGACCGGCTGGCCATCGTCGATGAGTCAGGGCATTACATCGGTGAAGAGCTGACTCTCGCCCTGGCGGCGCTCCGCCGGCTTGACCAGATCCAAGGTCCGGTCGTACTGAACCTCTCGACCTCGAATGTGACCGAAGAGCTGGCTCGCAGGTTCGGTTGTCCGGTCGTGCGGACCCCGGTTGGCGAGATCAACGTCGTGGAGGGTATGCTGGCCGAGAATGCCGTCCTGGGAGGGGAAGGCAATGGAGGCGTGATCGACCCCAGGGTCGGTCTTGTGCGCGACAGCTTCGTGGCCATGGCGCTGGTGCTCGACCTGCTGGCCAGCTCAGAGCGGCCCTTGTCGCGCTGGGTCGAAACCCTGCCTCGGTTTGTGATGATCAAGGATCAGTATCCGCTGGGCCCGGGATGCACGGGTCCCAAGGAGACCGCCGCACTCTGGGAGAGGATTGCCCATGCCTATCCCGAGGCGAGGTCGGACCGGCGCGACGGATTGCGGCTTGATTGGGACGATCACTGGGTGCATGTACGATCCAGTAATACCGAGCCGATCGTGCGGGTCATCGCCGAGGCGACAGAGGCTGGGATCGCTCGCAACCTGGCCGACCAGGTTGGCCGCTGGGTGAGCGGGACCAGGGACACACAGCGATGAGCGAGACCGAATGGCCGAGCTTCGAGCGGCCCCCTGCCGTGGCATTCGTCGATGTGGACGGTACGCTACTGGCTGAAACAACCACTTTTCTCTTCGCGCGGATTCTCCTTCGCCGCGGCCTGATCCGCCGGTCGTTCCTGTTGCGCGCCCTTTATCACGGGCTTCAGCATCGCCTCGGCCGCCTTGACTATGGCCGGCTGATCGCCTACGGACTGAAAAATATCTCGCGGATCCCCGTGGTCGAGCTGGAGCGGATCGCCTACGAAAACTTTACCGAGTATGTGCGGCCGCGTCTCTATGACGGTGTGGTCGACCACTTCAACGGGCTGAGGCGCAGAGGAACCCCGATCGTTCTGGTCTCTTCCTCCCCGGGCCTGGTAATCGAACCTCTGAGCCTCTATCTGGGATGCACCGCGACCTTGACGACACCGGTCGTAATCGAACGCAATCGGATGATCGGGATGGGCACCGGGCCGGCATGTTATGGCGATGGCAAGCTTTATTGGGCCGAACGGTGGGCCGAAGAGCACGGATTGTCTATGCTCGAGGCAGTGGGTTATGCCGATAACTGGAGTGATCGAGCCTTGCTGCAGCGCGTTGGCCACGCGGTCGTGGTCCACCCCAAAGGCCGACTGCTTCGTCTGGCGCGCGACCGGGGATGGGACATAGTCCGGCCACGCCAGCCGCCCCGCTCCCCTGGACGCCGTCGATGGCCGTCGAAGCACAAAACCTAAAGTTTTTTTAATAGACGACTTGGGGAAATTCGTTGGACCTGCGCTCAACTCGCGTTGATTTTTGGCGAGGTTTTGTTAGACAATTGCCTGTTGAATAATGACATTTTCGAGGCACTCAGGGCACGTTGCAACTGCCAACGATCACCATGAAGGATGATTCTTCGATAGAAATGGAACTGGACTCACCGGAACAGCCAGTAAGCCCTTGCGGCGTGGTATCACGGACGCGTCGGGCAGGGCCGGCGGCGATGGCGCTGGTCATCGGGCTGGCCGCGCTCACTGCGCAGGCGTCGGAGTCGGATCTGGTCCGCGATATCCAGCGTTATTGCACTGTGTGCTGGCGCAACGCGAGGCTCGATCCCACATTGTGGGATGACTGCACGCAGGAAGTCTGCTGCCGTCTCCTCACCAAGGCACGGGCCGGCGAACTCGAGCTCGCCCAGGTCCTGGCCGATGACACTCCAGAGCGGCGCGAACTGGTTCGAGCTATTGACATGGTCCGCAAGCGGGTGCAGCGAGCGAAGCGGCACCAGGCCATCGACTCGACGTCGATCGCCGGCACCGATCACGACTCTCGCCATCGCGACCGCTTAGAACTCGGAGAGATCCTGGAAGCGGCGCGGCGGGCGGTTCTTTCACCCCGCCAGGATCGCATTGTCGAGCTCTGGATGCGGGGCTGGGCCGTGCCCGAGATCGGGGCCGAGCTGGCGATGCCGGTCAATCGCGTGAGCGACGAGAAGTACAAGGCTCTGCGAAAGTTGGAGCACCACCTGCGCAGTCGCTGCGAGGAACTTGGAATTGGTCCGGTGGCCGTATCCGCGCTCGCGCAAGCGCAACGCGAGACGGCCTGTGCTTTCTCGAGCCGGCTGTAGCCGAGGAACGAATGCGGGCGGGTCAACCGCCCAGAAACCTGGTGCACTCGACCTCGTTGACTGACGTTCTCACTTCGCGGCCTTGAGGGCTTCGAGCACGGCGTCGGAGTGCCCTTCGACCTTGACCTTGGGAAAGATCTGACGGACCACGCCCCTGGCATCGATGACGAAGGTGGTTCGCTCAACACCCATGTATTTCTTGCCGTACATGCTCTTCTCTTTCCAGACGCCGAAAGCCTCGCAGACTTTTTTCTCGGTATCGGCCAGCAGCGTGAACGGCAACCCGTGCTTCTTGATGAACTTGCCGTGGGACGCGACGTCATCGGGACTGACACCGATCAACCTCGCGCCGGCCTTTTCGTAGTCCGCGAACGCGTCGCGAAAGGCACAGGCTTGCTTGGTGCAGCCTGGAGTGTCGTCCTTGGGGTAGAAGTAGAGAATCAGCGGTGAACCTTTCAACTTGGAAAGGGTCACCTTCTTACCTTGCTGATCGAGCAGTGTGAAGTCGGGGGCGGGCTTGCCAGCTTCCACCATGACTGTGGCTCCTTGGATCGAGGAAAAGTGAGGCACCGTGGCTGGAGCCTGAATCTTCACGGCTCCTTGTCGATTCGAGTGCCCAGATAAGATTCGTCTTTTAACCGTAGAGGCGACTCTGTTCTCGATCCGGCGGTCGTTGCCGGAAAGACGAATTCTCCTTTCTTGAGATGGCTGGCCCGGCTTGGCCGCGGCTGTTGCCTGGATCGATCGCGAGGCCCGCTCATGGGACGGTCGGTAACGTTTGATCACACGGCCGATCTTGGCCTGAGGATTTACGCGACCGATCTGGCCGATCTCTTCCGCACAGCCGCCGAGGCTCTCTTCGACGTCATCGTGACCCATCGAGATCAGGTCGAGCCGCTGGAAAGTGAACAGTTCCATCTCGCCGCGGATTCAACCGACGCGTTGCTGCTCGATTGGCTGAACGAGCTGATCTTCCGCTCCGAGACCGGGCACCTCGTCTTCGGCCGCTTCGACGTCAGCGTTGATCCCGACGGCCGGTCGTTGACGGCACGAGTTCATGGCGAACCGATCAACCCCCAGCGGCATGGCCTGGACCATGAAGTCAAGGCGGCCACTCATCATGGGGTACAACTCGTTCACGATCAAGATGGCTGGATGGCCGAGGTGATCCTGGACATCTGAGCGGAGACCGAGCCAGATCAGTTCCGAGGCAGTTGCGGGCTATGCCAGAGTTTCCACGGCCAGCTCGTGTCGACGCAAGAATTCCTCAGCCTCGGAGCGGTCGAAGACCCCTGCGGTCGTTCCCACGGCCCGCACGCAGCTCGCACCCACGGCGCTCGCGAGCTTCAAACAGTCCAGCTCGGATCGATCTTCCAGCAGGCCGACGATGTAGCCGGCGTTGAAGGCGTCGCCGCCGCCGGATCCGTCCACGAAATCCACGGGGTAAGCACCGACCCTGAGACTCTGCTCATCGGAGACCGAGATCAGGCCGTGATCTCCCCGCGTGATCACCACACGTCGGGCGCCCATGTCATGGAAGATCCGGGCCTGGCGAACCGGGTCTTCCTCGCCCAGGATCAGCGTGGCCTCGTCGGTGTTGGGAACGAAGACGTCGGTGTGCGGCAAGACGGTGCGCAGAGCTTCCAGATAATTCCCGGGTCCCGGTGTGGCCACGTCCAGCAGCGTCCTCGTTCCGGACTTGCGGGCCCGGGCGAAACGCTCGGCAAGGCCACCGGCGTCGAGCTCGGGAAGGATGAGGAAATAGCCGATATGCAGCACGCGGGTGGGAGGATCGAGAACCTGGTCGATGTCCGCGGAGGTGAATTCGAGGTTGGCTCCCACGGAGTGAATGAACCGGCGATCCTCGCCTCGCACGTTGACGATAAGCGTCTGGCTGGTCGCGCGGCGCAGGTCGATGCGCAGGGCCTTGACGTCCACGCCGTGAGCCACCAGGGTTTCGGTGGCAAAACGTCCAAAGATGTCGTCGCCGACACGGGCGCAGATGGAGACACCGACGCCCAGCCTGGTGAGGTCCACGGCGGTGTTGGCGGCTCCGCCGCCGATGTTGAGAACAAGCTGATCGACCGGGACGAGCTCGCCCGCGCGAGGCAAGCGAGCGATCGGCGGCGTCAGATGATCGACGACCACCATGCCCGCGCAGGCGACCACGGACAAGGCGGCGGAAGAAACTGCAGCTTTCGGAGGATTTGGCATGGACACGACTGTCGATTCCCCGCACGGGAGGGCCACCGAACTGCTGGTGTCACCGCAGGGAAACATGCGCGACGGCTGACGACACGCCGATCACGAGGGTTTTTCCGCGGAGGCGACAACGGGGTTGGGGTGGGCCCGGGAAACGGCATCTTGCCCGTTTGCGCACTCCCGCTTGCCGATCAGACTAGCGATCTCCGGTTCGGTCAAGACCTCGCGCTCGATCAACGACTCGGTGAGCCGCTCCAGCTCGTCGCGATGCTCGTCGAGCAGCCGGTAGGCGTGCTCGTCGGCCTCACGAAGAATGCGCGCGACTTCCTCGTCGATGATCTGCTGCATGTATTCGGAATGGTCGCGAGGCTCGGACATCTCGCGCCCCAGGAACGGGTGTTCGGACATCGACTTGAACGAAACCGGCCCGACGCGCTCGCTCATTCCCCACTGGGCCACCATCTTGCGGACGAGGCGGGTTGCTTGTTCAAGATCCATGGCGGCACCGGTGCTCAGATCGTCGTAAATCAAGCGTTCGGCCGCACGGCCACCCATGAGGGTGTAGAGCTTGGCCTTGATCTGGCTCTCGTTATGGCTGATGCGGTCTTCCTCGGGCATGAACTGGGTGACGCCCAGAGCCCGGCCGCGGGGGATGATGGTCACCTTGTGAACGGGGTCGGACCTCGGCGTGAGCCAGCCGACGAGCGCATGACCGACCTCGTGATAGGCCGTGGCTCGCTTGTCCTTGTCGGTGATGACCTCTTCCCGCTTGGCCCCCAGGATCACCTTGTCGAGTGCCGCATCGAGGTCGGCGGCGTCGACGGCCTGCTTGTCTTCGCGGGTTGCCAGGAGCGCGGCCTCATTCACGAGGTTCGCGAGATCGGCCCCGCTCATCCCCACCGTGCTGCGGGCGATCTTGTCGAGATCGACGTCGAGCGCCAGGGGGACGTTCCGGGTATGGACCTTGAGGATCTCCAGACGTCCCTTCTTGGTCGGCAGATCGACCGTGACATGACGATCGAACCGCCCTGGCCGAAGCAGGGCAGGGTCGAGCACGTCGGGGCGATTGGTTGCGGCCAGAACGATCACGCTTTCGCTGGGGGAGAAGCCGTCCATCTCGGTCAGGATCTGATTCAGGGTCTGCTCCCGCTCGTCATGACCACCGCCCAGCCCGGCGCCTCGGACCCGGCCGACGGCATCGATCTCGTCGATGAACAAGATGCACGGACTGTTTTCCTTGGCCGTCTTGAACATGTCGCGAACGCGGCTGGCACCCACGCCAACGAACATCTGGATGAATTCCGAGCCCGAGATCGAGTAGAAAGGCACGCCGGCCTCACCAGCGACTGCCCGCCCCAGCAGCGTCTTGCCGGTGCCCGGCGGACCGACCAGCAAAACCCCCTTGGGAATGCGGCCGCCAAGCCGCTGAAACTTCTCCGGGTTTTTCAGGAACTCGACGATCTCATACAGCTCGCCCTTGGCGTTCTCGAGCCCGGCAACCTCCTCGAACGTCGTTCGCTGCTTCGATTTATCATGCCGTTTGGCCGGGCTCTTGACAAAGCTGCCAAGAATTCCGCCGTCAAACTGGTCACGTGCTCGCCGCATCATCAGATAGATAAATCCTAGAAACAGAATCGTCGGCAGCAGGAGCATCAGCCAGACCAGCCCATTGGCCGAGTTCGCCGGATTGGTCTCGATCCGGACCGGATCGGTGGCCTTGCTGCTCCCCTCGCGCAGCTTTTTGATGATTGGATCGATCGACTGGTCCGACGGGAAATAGGTGATGAACTTGTGCACCATCACGCTATTGGGGGACGTGCCGCTCTGATACGGTTTGTCCTCGCGCAGCTCGCCGCGGACCTCGTTGGCCTGGACCGACATTTTCTTGATATTGTTGGCTTCGACCTGGTCGAGAAACCACGGATTGTAGTCCACCGCGGTCTCGGGCTTGGGCATGAACAGGTAGAAGATGATCGCGAAACCGCCGATCAAGAGCAGCCACAGCCAGGGGGGGGTAGGAGACCCACCGGAACCGTTTGACTTTCGCCCACTGGGTGTGGGCCGACGCGGCGTCTCCTGTTGCGGCGGTCGATTCTCCATGCGATCTCACTCAATTCCCGACGGCAAGAAGGTAAGTCTCAGCGTCATGCTGAATTTCAGCTCAACGCGGCACGTTTCTCGTCGCACGACGTCAGCCGCACTAGAATTGTAGCGAACATTCTCCAAAAGTTCAGGGGGAAAGTCATGAACCTGGGTCACTCCCGAATTCCTCGTAAATTGCATGCATGCTGGCGACAGGAACACGAGCAACGACCAGGCTCTCCGAGGGCCTTGTCGTGAGACCCGGACGAACCGCGCTGGAAGCGATCCTGAAGGGCTGTGGAATCTTCCTGACCTCGGATCAGATTGACTCGCTCTGGAGCTATCACCAGTCGCTCCGGACCGCGAACGACCGGCTCAATCTGACGCGGATTCACAATTTCGAGAACATGGTTCTGAAGCATTATGCCGACAGCTTGCTGGTCCTGAAGTTCCTCGAGCTTCCCTCGCCGCTGATCGACATGGGTTCGGGGCCGGGGCTGCCCGGCATACCGCTGGCGATCGCCCGTCCCGAAACCCGGATGATCCTGGCCGAACCGCGCGGTGGACGTGCTGAGTTTCTAAGCGAGGTCTGCGCCCAGCTCGGGCTCAGGAACGTCGAGATCTACGCGCACAAGGTGGGCTCGGACTATCCAGGAAGGGTTTCCGGCGTCATCACCCGCGCCGTGGGTACCATCTCACAGACCCTCGAGCGCGTGGCCGCGTGCCTGGCTCCGGGCGGCCGGATGATCTTCATGAAGGGCCCGGACTGCGGCCCCGAGATCGAGGCGGCCGGGCAGACAGCAGCGGAGTTTTTCCGGCTTGCCGCCGATCATGACTATCGAATCCCCGGCACACCTCATCAACGTCGCCTGGTGATCTATGATCGGCTGGCCACCGAGGCGCCCGTTAGCCCACGGGGACCGGCGAAGAGTCCCGGGCTCGACAGACCCCGGCGCGAGCTGTCGAGCGAGTCGAACCCGAGCTTCCGGCTCTTTCGCGACCTCCTGACCGGCCGGGGCGTCCGCAAGCACGGCCAGGCGCTGATTGGCGGTCCACGGATCATCGCCGAGGTTCGCGACCGGTTTCCTGGGCGGGTCCTGGCCTGGATCACAGACGACAGTCAATCGCCGCCGGCGGATGAGACGGTCGAGTGGTATCGCCTGAGCAAGCCGCTCTTCAAGGAGCTCGACGTCGCGGGGACGAGTTCGCCCCTGCTGCTCGTCAGCATTCCGCCGCTGCCGGCCTGGTCGGAGGACCAGCCCTGGCCGGAGGGCTGCACCCTGTTCATCCCATTCCAGGACCCGGAGAACGTAGGCGCCGTGATCCGCTCGGCCGCGGCCTTTGGTGTCGCGCGGGTCGTCCTCCTCAAGGAATCAGCGCATCCCTTTCATCCCAAGAGCAGCCGCGCAGCGGGCACCGCGCTCTTTCAGGTGCCCCTGCACGAAGGCCCGTCGATCCAGGAGCTGGCCTCGCGGCAGGTTCCGCTGATCGCACTGGATAATTCGGGCCCGGAGCTGGACGAATCGCCCTTTCCATCCCGCTTCGGGCTGGTCGTCGGCGTCGAGGGACCAGGATTGCCCGAGCGACTGCGCCTGGGGCAGCGGCGGCGGATTCCGATCGCCTCAGCGGTCGAGTCGCTCAACGCCGCAACGGCTGCGGCTGTCGCCCTTTATGCCTGGTCGCGGCAGCGGGCCGCGGGGCTGTGAAGCGAAAGCGCGACGTGAATCCCCTTTCACAACCTGTCCGCTTCGCCAATGAATTCTCCAGCGCCAGGCGATCTCCGTCGAGAATGCAAACGACGCCGGGGAAGTCGCTTACAACAAGCCTGAAGCGCAAGCGAATGGCATTTAATGATATGTATTTTCAAACGCCCTCCCCATGAACTCTTTCCGTGGGAGTCTGCGATGAAGCACAACCCCCCCCCAGACCCCCGGCATCGCTCTTGGATGCCCGAGGAGTTGTTTCCGCAGCGTTGTGCGTAGCCACAGGGCTGTCATGCAATGGCGACAGCCTTGCTCGATTCACTTATGCGACGAGCATGGATGTATCCAGCCCGTAGATGCGGGTGGTGAAACCACAAGGCGACGCGAGCCAAGAGGGGTATCGGGGACGTTGAAAGTCTCCCCAACGGGATCAATACCACACCGGGAAAACCCGGCAGGCAAGTCGCCAATGACAAGGTCGAAGCCTCTCGGGCCAAGCTTCGCTTCGG
>Ga0208565_1002237_pt1 | contig 10581 bp, 12 predicted proteins | sample Sb_taG_7_FD_187706 | JGI IMG/M metagenome (GOLD analysis project Ga0208565, IMG submission 187706) | Peat soil microbial communities from Weissenstadt, Germany - Sb_50d_2_FS metaG (SPAdes) (version 2) | ecosystem: Environmental > Terrestrial > Soil > Wetlands > Peat | place: Germany...
GCCGTAGTTGCCCGAATTTGGAGGCGCGATCGGGCAGGCCCCGGCGATGGAGCACCGACCCAGCACGCCACAGCTATTACCAATGGGCGAGACAGCGCCGCCTCGCCCGGCGGCTTCTCGGCAGATAGATGAATCCGAGGGCGACCAAGGTCTGGACTCCAATCAGGGCTGAATCGATGGCCGGCACGACTCCGGTGGTCATGATCCGGTCAAGGATCGGATGGAGCGCACGGGGATGCGCTGGATTCCATCAGGCGCGCAGGCGATGCTGGATCTGCGAGCAACCTACCTTAACGGAGAGTGGAGCGCCTTCTGGAGATTCCATGTGGAGCGCGAAGATCAACGCCTCTACGCGGCACGAGGTGCCCGCCCATCACAACGCTGAGAACTACGTCGATGCCTATATCGAAGCCGCGGGAATCGCTGGCGATAAGAAGACCCCCTCTTCCGCACCATCGACCGCCGCCGTACGCTCACCGCCCACCCGATGCACCGCATCGACGCCTGGCGGATGATCAAGGCCCGTGCCAGGGCTATCGGCTTACCCGAGAAGATTTGCTGCCACACCTTTCGTGGGACCGGCCTCACCACCTACCTCGAAGGCGGCGGCACCCTGGAGCACGCCCAGAAGATCGCCAACCACGAGTCACCGAAAACGACCAAGCTCTATGACCGCACCAGCGATCAGATTACACTCGATGAGGTTGAGAGAATTGTAATTTAATTAGCAACTCTTAATCTGTGTCGGTGGTGAGCCATGACTGACCGGCAGGAAGACGATCCGAACGCAATCGCGGAGAAATCCGTTCCCCGTCGTGGTCATGGCGGCATCCGCCGGCGGTATCGCCGCCCTGACCGAAATCCTCGCCGCCCTGACCGGCGTCTTCCCCGCCGCCGTCGCCATCGTGCAGCACCGGGCACCACGGGCACCGAGCGACCTCGCCCACGTCCTCAACCGCCGCTCCGCGATGCTGGTCACCGATGCCAAGGACAGCGAGCTGATCCGACCGACCAGGGCCTATCTCGCACCGGCCGACCATCACCTGCTGGTCAATGCCGATGGCACGTTCTCGCTCACGCAGTCGGCGAAAGTGCATAGCACCCGGCCCGCCGCCGAGAAACTCTTCGAATCGGCGGCCAAGGGCCTGAAAGAGCGAATCATCGGCGTCATCCTGACCGGAGCCGACAGCGACGGCGAAAACGGCGTGCGACTCGTCAAGGAAATGGGCGGAATGGTCATCGCCCAGGACGAGGAAACGAGCGAGGTTTTCGGGATGCCCGCCGCCGCCATCCGGACCGGGGCTGTCGATTTCATCCTCCCGCTCCACCAGATCGCACCGAAATTAATTTCACTCGTAGGAGGTTGACAAGAAGACCGTGCATATCGCAGGCCGTTTGGTTGCGCACCTTCCGGGCCACCGGCATCACCGCCTACCCCCATGAGGGAGGAGCCGGAGTCGGCACCAAGCCGCCATCCGGCGTGCCATGCAGTGGAGAAAGGATCTCGGGGGCTGCCCAGCGGCACCGGGGTCGCGGGGACGGTGCGCACCGCCGCGATTGTGGAGGTTTTAAAGGAAACCACTGACTAAGAGACTTTTTCGCCAGCTTGAGCTCCCAGCCCCCCTCCCCTCATGGGAGGACCGGACAACTTAGGTCTTGCTGACGTGGTTGCCGGTCTGCGTCCTTGGCAGAAGGGACCAGGGGTTTTCCCATCTGCAAACAAAACCTTGCTGTTGGCTGGGGGTGCCTACAGTTGTTCGCGTGTTCTCCGATCACCGCCCGCCGACATGATGACACCGCGCTCCAGGAGTTCCTCGCGGAGGACTGTTACCTCCGGAGGAGCGTCGATCCCCAAGCGGATGCGGCCGTTTGCGGCTTGCACCAGGGTGACCCGAATGGACTCACTGATGAGGAGGCTTTCGCCGACTTTTCGAGAAAGGACTAGCATGATCGATCCCTCCATGATGTCGTTGGCACCCACCGGCCCCTCCATGACGTTTGTAGGGTAAATTGCCCGTTGCCGGTTGCCAGTAGGCCTCTTTCCCTGCTGTTGTGGGCCTGTGGTAATTCTACCGAGGCGCGGACACTGGGAGGTATCAGGGTAGTTACTAGACATCAGGCTTGACATAAGGGAAAAGCGAGCGGCGCTTGTCAGGGTAATCTCTGAATCGAGGCGATTTGTCAGGAAAACCCTCACAAAGGAGGCGGCGCTGACGGCTACCTGAAATCCATCCTTGCCCCCTCGCCCCGAACATGATAGCATTAAATTCGATGCGTTAACGATGCGATTTATACAGAGAGTACAGTTATGAATATTGACCGCGATATTCACCCACTGACCGATCTCAAGCGGAACACCGCCCACTTCCTCTCGCAACTCAAGGAAACCGGCTAGCCCGTCGTGCTCACCATCAACGGCAAGGCCGAGCTGGTCGTGCAGGACGCCGCCGCCTACCAGAAGCTGGGGTACGGGCAGTAACGGAACAAGGAACCTATCCGACCCTCACGATCGTTAAGTGCAGGACGGTGGCCTATTGTTTCGGGCCCTCAACCCGCGGCCAACCAAGGTGCGTGTTCTGCACGGAAAGGCGCGTGTCTAGAAGTCGACAACTCATGTGTAAGTATCCAAGTTCAAGAATGCATACGCGACCTTTTCGTCGCTACAGTAGAGCCTAAGATCAGAATCCTGTGATAGGACGAATGCAAACGCACCGGGATGCTCTTGGCAGAAGAGGCAAGCCGAGTTGTTCCGAGTGCCAAGGCTCTTCATCTCTTCCTCAATAATTGTGCCAGGTTGGTCGTAATCGACCAAAGGTAGCTTCTTCCGGTCTCGAATCGTCTGGATCTTAGCGCCGAACAAGTGGGCCTTCAGACTCCGATCTAGCACGACGCAACCGTCAACGCCGGATAGTGCAGCAAGTGCCTCTTGCATCAGATACAGGTCCTGCCTTCTCGCGAGCCACTGGTTCGAGAGCAGTTCCATTTGTTGCGTGTGCGATACCGCCTCGAACCCAGCGTGGTTAACGTTCGCTTTGGCTTGGTTGTAACACTCGCACGCGACCGCAAATTCCGTGAAGGCTTTGCCTAGGTTCAACGAGACCTCGAACCCCCCGCTGAACCCGTATTTTTCGCGGATCTCTTTGGGAGAAATCGCCTGTTCGGGGAGCAGGAGGAAAGCGGCCCCGTGCCTCTTCGAGTTGGCGACGTCAAGCACTCTTGCCCAGGAATGTAGGAAGTCCATCGCGGAGGACCTGGGTGCCAGAGCCGCGAGCACGGTCTTTACAAGTTGAAGCACAACTTCAAGATATGCGAATAGCCTCGTCGGACGGATTTGGCCGCCCCGAAGGACATATTCCTCTTTCTGGAGCGCGAACCTCGCGCGAAGACTTCCCGGCCCCTCGATCTTGACTATAGCGAATTCGGTGTCGCCGATAACGCCATTACCGCCGACACGCGAGTCGGGCGTCCCGATGAAGGTCGTTTTGAACGAGCGGTCTGCGTCGATGATGCCGAGGCACTTGAGGCGTCGGTCACTTCCGTCACCCCCTTCGGCCACCCACAACGCGCAACTAGACTCGGAGACAGATGGGGCGAGCTTCCTCAGATCATTCGCTTCGTTAATGACGACGGGGCTTTGAAATCGCACGACCGACGTGAACGGGAACAGTTCATCTCGGTTGGAGCCAAGGATAATCCGAAACCGGGGGTATCTCCCCTCTTCTGCGAGGAGGCTAGTGGCGTATGCTTTCTTGAGCAGCCTGCGGAGCGAATCCTTATCGAATGGTAGGTGGAGACGACCCGCCCACAGATTCTCATTATTTTTATGAAAAACAGATAGTAATATAGAGTATAATTCATTAACTCCACACGCGTTTTCTGAGTTCATTGCGATGATCTTGTCTGTCGGATTATCCATCGTCGTGTCTCCCAAAGATCGACCACAGAGAGCGAGTGACCGTACGGTGGCATCATATCCAGTGTATCAGAAGTCGAGTCGGAGAACTCAAATGGCAATAACTCGCGGGTAGGCCAAATTGCTCGTAACAACCAGTGCTCCCCCGCCCGATCATGACTCACGTCCTAAGCACTTGGACCCGGTTGTCCTGAACATTTGCCAGCAAGCCCCGCGTGGCGGGAACGGGCGAAAAGGCTTTGATCGGGCTCCGAATCCGGTACATCAAGCGATCGATGACGAGGATCGAATGTGTCGGATAACCCCGTCCACGTGCTTAGCTCGTGTGCGCCTACCGCTAAGGAAGACGCATCGCGTCAACTCATGCGTTTCTCTGAATGATGGCAAAACGCCCGCAATTACCGGCGAAAACCGCCTTCCGCGGCGAGGGTGCGCTTGTCCACATCCCGACGGATCACGCACTCGCTTCCTAGCATCCACGCACGCGCCAGTCCGGGTCCAGTGGAGACGGTTTCTTGTTCCCATCACCATACCGGCGAGTCAGCCAGGCAGCCATCGACTCGTTTCCCAGGTTGCCCCCCTCCTCCTGGGCCATCCTTACCAGCCAAAGCGCCCCCGGCTCGGAGGACCCTGACGAGGGGGAGGCTTGAGGCGATCGGGGTGCGATTCGCACCCGGGGGAGCGATCGTCTGCCGGGATGTTGTGCCGACGTGAGGGCCTCGCCTCGGGCGGGAAAAGAAAGCCGAGTCGGTTCCTGATGCTTTGAACAGAAAACGAAGGTGGGTAGAGTAAGAATGGGAACGCGAACCCCTGAAACTGGTGGCTGGTTTTGAAGCGCCCATAAGTGGCTGGGTTTGAAGCGCCCATTGACAGCATCCAGGGCAGCGAAGCCTACAAAAGATTGGCTCATGCGCTTCGCCGAGCATAAGCAGTCGGACATGGTGGACCTGGTCGATGACGCCCTGGCCGCTTACGCGACGGCCCGGGATTACAGAGTCCCCCTCCGAAGCGATCAGGAGTATTGTCCCGTGATGAAGCATGCGACAATCCGGGTCCCCGGTCTCAAGGTCGCGATACCGCTCCCGGTCGACGCCATCCCCCAGGACCTGGTGGCAATGGAGGGGCCGGCCGGCGAGCCCGTCATCGAGCTGGTCCTCGAGGGCGGATCCCTGACCGTACTCGCGAAGCTCAACGGCAAGAACTATCGAAAGATGCTCAAGAACATCGCCGAGCATGGCGCGGGCAACGTCGCCGTGGTCCTGCAAGGGGTTTTGCGCCCGCCGGCCGCCCAGGGCGGGACGTTTGTGCTCGAGGGTGCCGGGTTCCAGGTCAACATCAAAACGCCCCGGCCGACCGGGCAAGCTCCGCAATGAGGCCCGGGCCCGGATCGGGACTCTCCCGAGATGGGCCGGATACAGCTGGCGAATTCCGCTCAAGCCGCCAGCCGCACAAACCGCGAGGCCCGCATCGCCGCGCGCGGCACGCCTTCCAGCCAGTCCGAGACCCGGCTGAAGTTCAGCGCCACACATTGTCGCCACGTGCTGCAGGTGCGCCTTCGCTTCGCCGCGATACCGCGCCCGCCGTAGCCCGAACGACCGCACTCCCTGCGAAAGTGTCCCCTCGATCCCCCGAGGAGTTGATCGCGCTACTCAAGCGACTCCCCAACTCGGTCAGCAGGGAGGAATCCACGTCCGACGTCTCCGTCAGGTTCTACCAGACGCTGAGATGGGACCTGGACCAGATCCGAGACGTCATTACCCCACGAATCATGCAGTATCCGACCGACCAGGCGCTCATCGATCGCCTCGTCGAATTCGATGACGCGAGCCGCAATCTGAAGCATGCAATCATCATGCACAAGGAGGTCCTGACGCACAGCGGCGAGGTCGCTAACCGGTGGACAGACGAGCGGACGCGGACCTCCGATCGCCCACTGCTCGGTCGATTCCTGGGTCGTCTTGGCCCATTGAGATCAGCACAACCGGCCGGGTCGCAAACCAATCGCACATAAGAGTTGAATTGGGTACCGCTCCATTAGTCGGGGAGAGTAAGCTGCAAGTCTCAATCGATTAGGCTGACGAAACCCGCCATCCCCCCCCTGCCCTGCGCACGACGTCGCCCCGGTGAGCCAAGGATGGCCCCGGGGCGCAATCGCTACCATCGGCAACCCCTGTCCAGTTCACGCCACGGCGGTGGCGTTTTGGTTCACCGGGTCGCTAGAGTCTGGCCGATCGATAGAGGCAACGGGATTGATACACTCCCCGCGAATGCTGACCACGTACCCGGAGAACGCCGACGTGCACCGCCTCGCCCGGCTCGAGGCGCAGCGGATGGGCGGGCGTGAGGACGACGGAGAGCATTCGCGTCTTGGTGTTCGGCATGGCCAATACCCCCGGAGTGAGACGAGCGGATCACCTACGCAAGTCTGTCCTCCGAACGGCTACTCGGCCTTCATGCTTCTATCCCAAGGTCTTGTACCGTCGGCAAGCTGTGCGGAGAATATCTGCACGGCGTCTGAACGGCCGGCGCACGTCTTCGATCTCGCCGTAGCGGGGCGACCGCCTCTTGATCCTGACCGTGCGGTCAACCCCCTCGGCGTTCGCGTCCCCAGACCTGGCCGAGGTGCGGGTGGCTGTCCCGGGTTTCTCCCCGATCGGCGGCTCGATCGGAACATGAGAGGTCACGGGGGACTGGGTTTCCCGGATGGGTTCCGCGCCAGGGTGACGGCCCGCGGCGAGGGAAACAGCCTGCCAGAATAAGATCGATCGATCGGAGGCAGTCATGGAGATATCCTCTGTTATATGCTTTGATGAGCGATGCCACCACACTGCCCTGGTCTGGGCTGATCACGCCGCATTCCCCCGGCTCTTTTTGGTCCGAACCTTCAGCGCCGATCGGAGCGCCTCCGTCAGGTCCTCCTCAGAGACCTCCTCAGCCAGTGGGGAAAGAATGACTTTCACCCGCTCCGTCGTGTGGGTCCACAGTCGGGGCTTGCCGCCCGCCGCCGGGCGAGGGGTTCGCGTGCGCTCGTCGAGGTCGTCCCGTTTAAGCCGCCCCTCGATCGACGCGCGGGCTAGCTGCTGTTGCTCGGCCGGGTCCGCGATCTTGCTCAACTGATACGCCGCGTTGGGCGCCAGCTCCCCACACTCGACTGACGCCTGGATCTCGTCCGGAAGGCTCAGAAGCGCCAAACTGCGGGCGATCGTGGCCTGGCTAATGCGTAGGCGCTCGGCTAATTGCCGTTGCGACAGCCCCCCGCTGGTCAAAAGTGTCTGGTAAGCATTCGCCTGTTCGATCGGCTTGAGGTCTTCCCGCAGGCAGTTCTCGATGAGCTGCTCTTCGAGGATTTCCTCGTCGGTCAACGGCCCGCTCGCCTCTACGGCCGTCACCGTGGGCAGTCCCGCCGCCACGGCGGCGCGCCATCGCCGCTCCCCAGCGATGATGACCCACCGCTCTAGTGCGGCATCCCAGCGCACTCGGATCGGTTGGAGCTGACCGCGCTCCTTCAGGCTCTGCGCCAAGTGCTCCAGGCTCTCGGGGGCAAACTCCTTGCGTGGCTGGTTAGGGTCCGGAGCCAGCCGGTTGGACGGGATCTGGAACGCCCCCTTCACCCGCTGGAGGCCCTGGTAGCGGTCTAAGGGGTTCGCGGCGGGCCCGGCCGGCACCTCTTCCCCCCCTCCGCCCAGCAAGACCGAGCCCATCGACTCCTGGATGTTCGCCCCCAGCGATGCCTTGAGTTTTTCGACAGCTTTCATCAGGCTGCTCCTTTTCCTGACCGCGCCTCTGTCCCTAGACCGACCCGGATCAAGAGTTCGCTGGCCACATCCCCCATCGTCTTAGCCGCGGCGGTGCGCGGCTTGTAGGCTCCGACGGGCGTGCGGGCCGCCACCGCCTCCACGAAATCCTTGGCGCGCGGGATGGCGGCCGCGAACACGCGGTCCCCGTACAGCTGGCGGAGCATTGCCTCGTAGGTCAGGTGGACGGCCAGCCGGCGGTCAAACATCGTCAGCAAAAAACCGGCCACGGCGAGCCGTGGGTTGTCACCCCGCTGCACCGCCTGGATCGCGCGCAGCACCGGGCCTAGCCCTTGACTGCCGAAGTCCTCGGCCTGGACCGGAATCACGATCCAGTGGCTGGCCACCAAGGCGGCCCAGCTACACAGGTGGAGGTTGGGCGGACAGTCAATTAACACGAGGTCATAATCGTCGGCCAGGTCGGCCAGCAGGGAGCGAAGGCCCGCCTGGCGTTCCGGCCAGGCGGCATCGGGCAGCTTGTTGAACGTGGTGGCGCTCTCGGAGCCCGCAATCAACGCCACCCCCGCCAGCCCGGTGGGCCGGATCAGCGCCTCGGGCAAGGGCGCGGCGGTGGGTTCGTAGACCGCGGCAATGGTCTGGTCGGGCGGCAGGGCCCGCGTGGCGTCCGGGCCGAAAAACCCTTGGGTCAGGCTCGCCTGCGGGTCGTTGTCGATCAACAGCACGCGCCACCCGGACTTAGCTAACGCGGCGGACAGATGGAAGCACGAGGACGTTTTGCCGACGCCCCCCTTTTGGTTCAGAAACGTGATGGTGCAAGGCACGGGCGGATCTCCATGGTTCGGCGGCAGAGACGGCGAACCGTTCCCCTGGTGCGTGATTCACCGTGAATCATCACCCCACCAGCGCCGACGATTCACCGTGAATCGCTCCCCTTCTCTATCGGTGATTCACCGTGAATCACCCCACAAGAAAAGCCCCCAGGGCGACGTCGGGGCCAGTTGGGCCAAACGGAGCGGACACCGCCCCCCCATCGCCTTCCCTCATGGTTTGTCACCGCCAAGAAGATGATGCGAGAGTTGCCTCCACCGCTGAGCCTCCAGGATCGCCTCAGACGCGCGATTCTGCGCCACGGGGATTCCTTATTCGGCCCCTTATCGTTCGGCCTAAGGCCCATTCTGGGCGCGTAGCACCTCGGCAGTCGGCCGGCTGCAGTCGGATGAACCGCTGAACCCACTTGTCCTCGCGGTCTGGTCTGATGTGTCTTACGGGCAGATCCTGGTGCGACATGGTTGCGGCGGTTGGTCATGACTCAGTTCAGCGACAAGTTGCCGCCCCGCTGCCAGCACCCGAAAACCGGAAACACCGGTGTTTCCGGGTTGCCGGTATCCCCTTGTTTATGTGTTCGCCGTTCTTGTGCCGGCCGATCGGCCGGCCACCGCATGGTGAGCCAGGGGTTCCAGTAGGCTACGTTCTTCACACGCTCGACGAGATCCGTCTGGAGAAGCACCGTTAACTTTTCCTCCTTCGGGACCTTTTTCTGAGAAAGGTCTACGACGTCATTCTTTTTGACGCACGGCGACCATGAAGATCGCCCCGCGGTTCCTGGCCTTCGGACTCATCGCCTGTTCATATGCCGAGAGCAGTCGGTCCGGGTTCAGCTCGCCCCGCCATGCCTCCTCACAGCGGCGCAAGTACCCCGCATAGGATTTTTGGTCTTGAAGAGCTGCTGCCAAACCGGATGCCGCCATGGCGGGGTAGGACGGGTCCTCTCTGATCCTCCCCAACAACTCGGGTAAGGTCTTGGGGGCCTCGAGGTGAGGCCGTAGCGGGGCTAGCTTCTTGCGGGCCTCGGCCACGAGGATCGGGTCGCCCGTGGCCAGCCAGAGGAGTACTTGGTCGCGGGACGCCGCCGGCATCGCGGCAAGCCGCGCCTGCTGCTCGGGCGTCAAGGGGAGGGCGGGGCTCGGGGCCGGGCTCGGGGCCGGGCTCGGGGCCGGGGACCCGGCTGGGGGCGTCTTGATCGCAGGGCGGGCCCCTCGTGGCCCAAGCCCGAGCTTTCGCAGGGTTGGAGACTGGGATTGCGGAGGTGCTACAACTGGGGCCGGGGCGGCAACCGATAGCTCGGGCGTCAAGGGGAGCGAGGCCGGCCCGGGGCGCGGGGCGGGGAGGGACCAGGCCGGGGGCGTCCTGAGCGCAGGGTAGGCCACCTCAGCCCGGGGCCAGCTCGGAAGGGCCGTCGTTGGGCCGGGGGCTGGCCCCGGGGTCAGGAGGGCTGGGGGCGTCCCGAGCGTAGGGTAGGCCGCTCGGGGCCCCACCTCGGCCCGGGGGATCGGGAGGGCCGGTAGCGGGGGCGGCGAGCCAGCTCGGGGCGGCAGGGTAGGCTCCTGGGGGATGGATGTCAGAGGCTCGGCAGCCCCAGGTTGTGGAATTGGGGGAGCACCGCTCGAACTGTCGGGCCGGCAATCGGACACCCCCGGTTGTGTCCGGAGTAGGGTTGGGGCGGCGGAGCACTCGGGGGCCGGTATCAGGGTCGGAGGGGTCTCCGGTCGTGATCGTTCGCACGCGAATTTTGGGGATTCTTCTCTCTCTTCTACGACCACGATTCTGGATTCGGGTCCAACCGGTTTGAGGGGGGGCTCCCCAGCCGTTTTGAGGGGTAGGTCCAACCGGTTTGAGGGAGTGGGGGGGATTACCCGCCTCGCTCGCCAGGTCAGCCAGATAACCCGGCCGGTCGGATTGCTGGCCCCGTGCTCGACCCGAACCCAGCCGGCCGCCTGGAGGGCTGTCAGGGCATTGCGGACGGTTTGCTGGCAGCAGCCGAGGTCCTCGGCCAGTCGGCGGTTGGACGGCCAGCAGGAGTCCCTGGCCCGGGCGTATTCGAGTAAGGCTGCGGCGAGCACGATCGCGGTCCGG
>Ga0208565_1002242_pt1 | contig 10558 bp, 10 predicted proteins | sample Sb_taG_7_FD_187706 | JGI IMG/M metagenome (GOLD analysis project Ga0208565, IMG submission 187706) | Peat soil microbial communities from Weissenstadt, Germany - Sb_50d_2_FS metaG (SPAdes) (version 2) | ecosystem: Environmental > Terrestrial > Soil > Wetlands > Peat | place: Germany...
CGTTGCTAAAGACCGTCTCGCGGTCGTAATCCCCCTGGCGAAGACGGACGCACAACCCTCCCCGCAGGTCGATCGCCGGGATCACTCGCATGGGCGTTCACCAAAACGACAGAAGTCCTTCAACAAACACTCAATGTATCCCTGGGGCAAAGGCATCGCAAGAACCGAGTGTTTCCGTGCGAATCCTGGGAGGACCACTCTGCTTGTGTATCCCGAGTGGCTGAGAGTGGATGGGCGGGGTCTTGTGCTCGGCCCACCAGGTGCCACCGTCAGTCCCAAAGCAAAGCAGCCGAGCTGTTAGATCGGGTATAGGATCGCTGCGAAGAGAGGTGCTCGCAACTATTGTCAGGCGTTCACAGGGCCGCGAACTTCGCATACATCGCCAAGCCCACACGCTGGCTCTTCTCGGGATGGAACTGGCAGGCCATCAGGTTGTCGCGCCAGACGATCGCGGCGAAGGGATCGGGGTAGTCGGCCACTGCGGCGATATCGGCGGCGAGGTCGGGGACAGCATGGTAGGAGTGAACGAAGTAAACCGATGGCTCGGGCCCCACGTCCTTGAGCAAGGGAACGGCCCTACAAGCGCGCAGGTTGTTCCAGCCCATGTGGGGGATCTTCAAACCGGGTCGAGCGGCGAAGCGCACCACCCGGCCGGGAAGAAGCCCCAGTCCCTCATGTTCTCCATCCTCGGTGCTGCTGTCAAAGAGGAGCTGGAGACCCAGGCAGACGCCCAAACAAGGTTTACCGGCGCGCACGGCGTCGACGAACGCCGCGCCAAGCCCGGTGCGACGGAGCTCGGCCATGGCGTCGGCGAATGCGCCCACGCCGGGCAGAATCACATGGCTGGCCTGGCGCAGCGTTTGCGGGTCCGCGGTCACTTCGGCTTTGTGGCCCACAGCCTCAACGGCTTTCTGAACGCTGCGAAGATTACCCATTCCGTAATCGATGATCGCGATCATGCGGGCTAACTTTCGCTCCGGTTCCTCGGTCCTCCACGTGGGATCGTATCATCACCGTCGGTCCCATCGCAACCTGCCGCAGTGCAGACAGTCGAGACGGAGCCGCGACCGTCGAAAGATGGTCGACGAAGTTCTCGCCGATGCGGACACCGGCTCGTCGATTTGGGCTCGCCTTATCACCTGGGTGGTGCCTGAGGATCGGCTGCGGTCGCGACCGGTTGCCAGCGCAGCTCGTCGTCCTCGGATGCGGAGCGGGAGGAACCATCGGGGAACTTTGGCCGCCTCGAAGTGGAACCCGGAGACTTGAAGGAGATGGTCCCGGTCTGAGGCTCCGATTCGTCCGAGGCTGTGGGAAGGTCGTCGAGGTCGCCGGGGATGCTGGCGGAGGGAGGCTTGCGCGGTTTCCTGGTGGTTCGACCCGCCGGCAACGTCCGGGGCTGTGCCATCTCGCCGTCCGGATCTGCGCCCTTCTTTCCCTTGGTTCGTGTCCCGACCCTGGTCTCGGTGTCGACCCCCCGATCCCGCAAGATATTGCGAGCATCATCCAGGCGGGCCGTGAGATCGCCGTTGTGGATCTGTTCCTGGACCAGCCTGTCTTCCATCGACCGCGACTCTTCCTTGAGCCTGGCAACCTCGGTCTTGAGCTGTTCGTTCTCATACTGGAGATGGCTCAGGCTGATCTTCATCTGGCTCGCCGGCGGACCGCTGGTCAATACACTTTCTCGCCCCGCGCAACCCGTTACAAAAAAGAGAGTTATCACCATCCAACCGGCACGTGCCGGGGCCCGGCGATTGACCCCGGCGCAGCCTGGTCGGACCCGCTGCCCGCGAGCCTGGCGTCTGGAGAAAGACGGCCCTCGATATGGAAAATCGGATCTGAGAGGGTCCACGGCATCCTGTGATCAAGGGTACAGAGAGCGATCGACCAGGGATATACCACTCTTTTCGTCAATACGATGAGGGAAGGTTGCGGTATTCCGGTTCGCTGGTGTCAAATCCCGAAGTCTCGGCGGCGGGCAAAGCCCGGCCCCGGTCATGATGCCCTTGACTTTGAAGGTTGTTTCGTCCGTCACTTCAGCGTGACCAGGGGGCGTTCGGAAAGCCCTCAGTCGTCTTGGCGGCGTAGTCCGGAGGCGGACGGTCCTCTACCACTTCGTTGGGATTCTGGGAGACTGAGGAGCTTTGCGGCCCGCGAATCTTCCGCGCGGTCCGCACGACCGTCAGGATCAGAACGGTCATCAGCGAGCCGACGACTGCGCTGAGCAGGATCACGACCCCGAGCGCGCTGTCGAGGTGTCCCAACCGGAACGGGAATGCGACGGTCACGGGGGTGTCATTGGCCCAGATGAACCAGAGCATCAACCCCAGCAAGATTGCCGAGCCAACCAACCGTCGGTACACCCAGAGATTGCGGATGATCGACGGCCTGAGCCGTTTGTACTGGTAAGCCATGGTTCAACTCCGTCTGCATGGGCGATCCCACGGTCTCAATTCGGTATCGGAACGTTAAATCCCAGGATGCGCCAGAAGAGCCAGCCGAGCGTGCCGAACTGGATGCGGAAGTAGTCATCCCACAGCCAGGTCCAGGACAGGACCAGGGCGGCCGCTCCCATGCTCAGGTAGGGTCCAAAAGGAAGTTCGCGATCGGCGGTCGATAATTTCTCACCACGCGCCCATTTCTTCAGGTAGACCGACAATTTCCAGACGGCGTGCGCCAGCCCGAAGAAGGCCCCTGCGAAGAAGCTGAGGATGGCCGCTTGCCAGCCCAGGAAGGCACCGATCATGCCCATGAGCGTGACGTCGCCAAACCCCATGGCCTCGCGCCCGAACGCCTTCGTTCCGGCGACCCGGACTACCTGGGTCACGCCCCCGCCGACCAGCAAACCGAGAATGCCCACCCAGAGCCCTTGGGCGTGGGTAGTCGCGGCCGCGGGGTCGGGCCTGATGAGTGGATTCAGTGCCCCCAGGCCAATCCCCAGGATCACTCCGGTCACGGTGATGGCGTCGGGGATGACGAACAGATCGTAATCGACGAACGTGGCCACAACAAGCAGGGCCACCAGGATCGCATGATAGGCCAGCGTCGCCAGCGGCTGGCCGATTTCATAACCGTGACGGCCCCGCTCTCCATGGACGACGTCGACAGAGTAGAGGCCCAGGAAGAGCAGCCCCACCAGAAGCTCGATCAGCGGATAGCGCGGAGAAATCGGTGCCCCGCATTGCCGGCATTCGCCCCGCAGCGCCAGCCAGCTCACGATCGGGATGTTGTCCCTGGCCGAGATCGGGCTCCAGCAGCGCGGACAGCGTGAGCCCGGCCAGATCACGCTCTTTTCCCAGGGGATCCGATAGATGCAGACATTCAGGAAGCTGCCCACGACCGTCCCCACGACGAAGACGAAAGATCCCAGGAGCACGAGGATCGGTCCCATCGCGAGCACGGCGGCACGTCCTTCCGGAAGGGTTACCGGCGCCAGAGGTCCAGGATCAGCGCGGCGATTTCGTCGGGCGTGCGGTCGAGAGTTTCGATGGCCACATCGGCCACTTCCTGGTAGAGCGGCGCACGGGCGCTGAGAACCTGGGCGATTTCGGCGATCGTGCCGGCGCTCGTCAGCGCGGGCCGCTCGGTGCCGGTCCTCAGGTCAGCCACAAGTCGCTGGGCCAACTCGGCCGGCTCGGCCTGCAACCAGACCACGAAGCCGAAGTTAAGCAAGAGCCGGCGATTCGAAGGTCGCAGCACGGCCCCTCCCCCGCTGGCCAGAACCGCCGCGGGATGGTGCTCGACCAGTTCCCGCAACGTGTGCTCTTCCCAGTCCCGGAAGACCGGCTCTCCCGAATCAGCGAAGATCGACAGAATCGACCGGCCCGCGCGGGCCTCGATCTCAAGATCGGCGTCCAGGAACCGCAGGTCCAGACGATCTGCCAGGATCTTGCCGACAGTGGTCTTGCCGGTGCCCCGGTAACCTACGAGGGCCAGGCCCGGTCCTCGCGAGTCGCGGTCTCTCGGCTTGGGGTCGAGGGTCATTCGTCGCGAAGCGGTCCTAGCTTGCGTTTCAGAGTCTCTCTCATGACGTCGAGCGGAGCGTCCAGTCCCGTGTAAATCTTGAACTGAAGAGCCGCCTGGCGGAGGAACATTTCCACGCCGGTGATTGTCGTGGCCTGGCGCTTTCGTCCCAGCTTCAGAAGCATCGTGTTCTCGGGGTGGTAGACCGTGTCGAAAAGCACGATGCCCGGTCGGGGAAACGCAGCGGGGGGAAGCGGTGTGTCGTCCAGGTTCGGGTGCATCCCGACCGGAGTGCAATTGATGATGACGTCGGCGATGGAGGTTGCGCGCTGCGACCAGGTGACCATCCGGCAGCCGATCTCTTCGGCCAGGCCCGTCGCACGCTCGTCGTGCCGGTTGGTGACCGTCAAATGGGCGCCGCGCCTCATCAGGCCAAAGGCGATCGACCGGGCCACTCCACCTGCTCCCAGGATCAGCACCTGCTTGTCGATCAGCGGGCTCGATGCCTCGGAGTCGTCGCCTTCGCCGCCGCCCCCGCCCATGGCGGCCTCGAGAGACTCCATGGCCGCGCGATAATCCGTGTTGTGGCCGATCCGCCGGCCGTCGCCATCGAAGACGACCGTGTTGCACGACCCGGTCCGCTCGACGGCCCCTTCCATCTGCTGGAGGAAGGAGACGATCGCCTCCTTGTGCGGAATCGTCACGCTGCAACCCTTGATATCCAGCCACAAGAGCTCGCGGAAAAACGTCTCGAGATCGCCTCCAGGGACGAGAAACGGCACCATGACCTTGTTCAGTCCCAGGTGGCGGAACGCGGCATTGTGAACCGCGGGGCTCAGGCTCTGCTCGATCGGATCGCCGATCACGCCGTAGATCTCGGTCTTGGAGTCGATCTGATTGTAAAAATAATCTTTCTTCACGACCGGGAACTGCAGCATGCCAGCAGCGAAGACCCGCTCCGGATTGAACCCTGCGTAGGTGAACGGCGCTCCGAGCTTGGCGCTCAGGATCCGGGTGAAAACGCCGATCTCGCCCATCGCGATCGGGATCGTCGGAAACTTCCCGGTCACACCCAGGTGAAGCACTCGCAAGGCGTCCGCCAAGGTCGAGGCCGAGGTGGCTATCTTGACGATGTCCGGGTCCAGCTCATCAGACTTGTCGGCGATGTCCTGGATATCAACCGGAGTGGTCTTGAGGTTGTGATAGCTGACGATCCGCTTGGTCTTACCGAACCGGCGAATCTTGCCGGCGATGTCCTGTTCCAGGTCAACGTAATCCACACCCAGGGCGATCGCCTCGCGGAGCAGTTGCAGGCGCTTCTCTTCGTTGCCGCGCCAGAGCCCGCCATCGACGCCTCGGCGAATCGTGAAGACCATGGGGGTGGGGCGTTGCTTGAGGATCCGCTTCAAGTCGGGATCCCGGCGCAGGCAATCAATTCGCAGTTCCACCAGGTCGGTCCCGGCCTTGGCGGCTGCCTCCCACTCCCCGGTCAGCGACGAGTGCCTCCCCCGTCCAATCGTCACGCAAATCATGCTGCAAGGCCCCCGCTCCGGAAAACCTCCCTCGCCAGGTCTTGACCAGGACCACCTTCACGAAAACTCAGATAGTGATGCAAGATTGTACGACAATTCGATAACCAGAGGATAGAGGGGGGGTCGGGGATCGACGCGGTTCGGTCCATCAAAAATCAAAATTGGCCTCAAATTCTGCCGAACTGCTTCTCCAGCTCCGCCTTGGTGAACACCAGTGCCGTGGGCCGGCCGTGGGGACAGTGATGGGAGTCGGCGACGAGGTGCCTGCGCTCCAGCAGGGCTTCGATCTCCTCGGGGCTCAGCCTGTCGCCGGCCTTGACTGCCGCCTTGCAGGCGACCATGTGCAGCAGCTCGGCGACCATGGCGTCGCGCGAGGGCGGAATGGGTTGCGTGTGCACGTGCTCGGCCAGATCGCGGACCAGACGCTCGGGCGTCAGGTGGGTCAGCATCACCGGGGTACTGCGAACCAGCACCGTGTCGCCGCCGAAGGGCTCAACGTCCAGGCCAAGCTCGGCAAGAAGCTCGCGGTGCTCGAGGATCGCGGCAGCCTCGTCGGCGCTCAAATGGACCGGCTCGGGCACGAGCAGCCCCTGCGATTCCGCCTTGCCGGCGGCCACCCGCTGACGCAGCTCTTCGTAGAGGATTCGCTCGTGCAGCGCGTGCTGGTCGATGACCATCATCCCGTCTTTCGTCTCGGCAATCAAATAGCTATCGTGCACCTGAATGGCCTTGAGCGGCCCGGGAGCGAGCTCGGGGTCCGCATGCCGCTGGCGTATCGCCGAGGCCGTTTCTCCTGGAGCAGACGAAGAATCCGAAACATCACGGCTTATGGCGGGAGACGTTGCCTGGGCCGCCGCAGAGCCCCCGAACTCGTCGAACGTGTCAGCCGCCGCAAACTGGAACTGGCCAGGCAGCGACCGGGACCATTCCGGCGGCTCGACCCGGCCCACGGAATCGGGAATCGTGGGAGTTGCTGCCGCCCGGCCGGGCTCGAACCATGAGGAGACAGTCTGCCGGTCAGGGGCCCGCGCCGAGAGCTCGTAAGTCGCACCTCTGCCGGCCGCGGTCGCTGCGGCGCCGGCTATGCCAGGAAACCCGCCGTCGGTTTCCAACGGCCCCGGCCGGCTTGGGATCGTTACCGCCGCCTCGGCAGGCTGATCCTGCGCCGCCTGGAGCCGGGTGTGCAGGTCACTCGAGAGAAACGTCTGGCGGAGGGTTGAGAGTAGGTGGCTATAAACCCGCTGCGGATCGCGGAACCGGACCTCGATCTTGGTCGGATGGACGTTGACGTCAACCTCCTCAGGTGGAACCTCCAGGTGGAGGAACGCGACCGGATTGCGCCCGACCATCAGCAGCCCGCGGTAGGCCTCGCCCAAGGCGTGGCCCAGCGATCGATCGCGGACATAGCGGCCGCCCACGAAGAGGAACTGGCCCTTGTTGCTCGACCGGCTTTGCGACGGGTGGGCGACGTAGCCCCAGAGGGACAGGTTGTCGAGCCGGCTCTCCACCCAGAGCAGCGACTCCGCCAGCTCGCGACCGAAGAAGATGGCAATCCGCGCGCGCATTCCAGTGACCGGCGGCAGGTCGTGGACAATCTTGCCGCCCGAGCGAAACGTGAGGTGGACCTCGGGGTGGGCCAGCGCGATCCGTGAGAAGGTCTCGGCGACGTGTCCGGCCTCGGTCGTGTCGGATTTCAGAAATGTCCGCCGCACCGGAATGTTGAAGAAGAGGTTGCGTACCTCCATGACGGTGCCCGTCGGGCAGCCGCAGCCCTTGATGGGGCCGGCGATCCCCGCCTCGATCATGATTTCCGATCCTTCGGTGGCGTCGGCCTGGCGCGTCTGGCAGCGGACCCTGGAGACCTCGGCAATCGCCGCCAGCGCCTCGCCGCGGAACCCGAGGGTGCGGACCCGGCACAGGTCCTCAACGTCCGCCAGCTTGCTGGTCGCGTGGGGTTGAAACGCCAGGACCAAGTCGTCGGGGGCCATCCCCAGGCCGTTGTCGGCGACCCGGACCAGATCTTTACCCCCGCGCTCGACGCTCACGTCAACCCGCGTCGCACCCGCGTCGATGGCGTTTTCGAGCAGCTCCTTGACCACGCTCGCCGGCCGCTCCACCACCTCGCCCGCGGCGATCTGGTTCACTACCGACTGCGGCAACTGACGGATCACTCCCATCCCACCAGCCTCCTGAGCTCATTGCGGAATCATCTCTCATTCTACCATGCTGATCTTGCGTACAGAAAGAGGAGGCCCTGATCGGCTGGCGCTGGATCGCGATCGACGGCGAGCCCTGTCCCGGCCCAACCTCGAACCGATGTTACCTCTTGAGCGACCGGACCTAGGTGGTCATCATGCCAAGGACCAACAAGGCGAGGCCCAACGAGCAGATCAACGGTAGACCCAGCGTGACCTGCCTGCGGCATGACGTCGCCGAGGCAATCCCGATCGGGTGGTGGCGTGAGCTGGAGGTGGGTTGGCTGGACGAGCCGCCAGAAAAAGTGTAACGTTCATCTCAAGATCGGGAGGTCCAGTTTGACAGCCCAGCGGCGAATACCACTCCAGAGCTTACTGGCACCCATAGGACAGGTTATCCTCGACGATCGGGAGTCTCGACAAGGCGAATTCATGGCTGCCGACTTTACCCCGAGGCAGGGTCAGTTTCTCGCATTCATCTACTATTACACGAAGATCCACCGCATCCCCCCCGCCGAAACGGACATGCAGCGTTTCTTCCGCATCTCCCCACCGGCAGTTCATGAGATGGTCAAAACCCTGGATCGCCAGGGCTTTATCACCCGTGAGCCGGGCAAGCCCCGGACCATCCGTGTTCTCTTGCCCAGAGACGAGTTGCCGGACTTGGAATAATGGTAGGCTGCGATGCCAATCACCGCACTCACTTGTTCTCCATTCCGTGCTTCTCAGAATCGTTCAAGGTTGGTTGGACCCAGACGAGGTGGCCAGGTGGCCCGGCGGAGAAATCTTCCTGAGCGATCAAGGGACGGACAACCTGTTCCATCTGACCGTCGCTGAAGATGTGCTGCATCGCGTCGTCTGCTAGCGCATTGGCGATCGCCGCCATGATCATCCCTTGGTCCAGCGTAAGGATGCTACCGGCAACCACTCCCGCCGAGACATCCACCGAGTCCTGGAATCCCAGGGGGCCGTAGATTGGGAACGCTCTGGCAAGGGCGCGCAGATTGGCGACCGCCTCGTGAGGAGCGTATCGCAGCGCGAGGAAAGAGGCATGCGGCGTGACCACTCCATGAGCGAAACTGCTTGAACGAGGCGGCAGGTGCGGCGGAACAGGTGCGCCGATCTCGTGGGAGAAATAGCCCAGGCCATACGTCCCCAAGGCCTTTACGCCATAAACTTGGTATCCGCCTTGCGGACTGGCGGCGGGCGAGAAACCCCAATAGCCATAGCCGACCTCCTTCAGACCGTGTTCGATTTGCGCTCGCACGTAGAGGGGGTGATTGATTCCCCAGCTCCGAGGAGCCCAGAGATCCTCGGGGACGAAGAGCGTGACCATCATGGCTTCGAACATACTTCCCCCCCAACTGGGGACGATACGAACGCCACGGTAATTGTAAGAACCCTCGAAGACACTGACCCCGTTGTACTTGCGGGTCTCACCGCGCGGCAATTGCCCTTGCGATCCCAGGCCCTCGGGCAGGGTCCGGAACATTCGGTAGTAATGTTCCGGAGGTAGTTGACCCCGGACGATACCGAGGTAGCTGACGATGCGGGCCTCCGTGTTGAGCATCCCGTAGTGGCCGTAGAACGTATGATCGCCGGTCCGGTAGCCCACGCGGAGCTGACCAGGATGAGCGACGGGATCCGCCGCGTCGTAAGGGTCATAGAAGTAGCGAAAATCCATAGCTTCGAGGAGGTTCTGCGAGCGCTTCCGCAACGACGGATTGGCGTTGGCGACCATCGTCAGCGCGACCGCCAGCCAGGCATTGTCCACCGCGGAAAGGCGGAGACGGGACGGGCTGGAGTCGAACGGGGAGATCTTGAAAGCTACTCCGGTACGCGGGTCGAGCTCATTCACAAAGAACCCATGGGTCCGGTCCATGCCGGCCAACGTTGTGAGTGTTCGGTCGAGTCGTGACCTGGCTTCCGATGCACCGATGAGGTGCAGCCGCTCGGCTGCCTGGACACTCCAGAGATACGCGGCGATGTCGGTTGGGGACGTCTGCATCCAAGGAGTGGTCCGACCCTCACTGTCCCGTCGAAGACCATCCGCCGGCAGACCACTTGGAAGAATCAACCTGTCGAACGATCGCCAGGTGTCCTTCGCATACTGAAGCAAAGTCGACCGTTCATCTGCGCTCAGCACACTGGCCCTCGCGGTCGTGGATGCTGCATGGGTCGATTCCAGACCGACCTGCAACCCGGAAAGCAAGACGCCAAGGACAACCAGACACGGGGCTAGTCCTGGCTTGTGATGGGGGTTGAGTGCCGAGGTTTGGATTCCGAGGGCGAGCTTCTCGTCGCGCATGGGGACCTGGTCGGGATTCGCAGGCGCCTCGACGGCATGAAGACGCCCGCCGGTCTCGAGCCATGCGTCCGACATTTTCTTGGAAGAGACTACTTTCCACATGGCCGTCACTCCCAGGAAAAGAGAACGGGAGCAGACTGGGGCAATCAAAGTGCGGTTGCGGTAACCGATCCGGGGCGTCGTCCAAGCGCTCGAAGGCGGTCAGCGTCTATCGCCCGGGTCCAGTCATCGGCCCGCCGCAGGGTCAGGTCCCAATGCAAACGTCCCGGTTATCCGGCCGAGCCACGGAGACGATCTTGCACCACTTCTGCATGAAGTGGCACGTAACCGCTTCTTACCACTCCATGCTACCATAATTGACGCATGGTGTCAAAAAAAAACGCTGCGACTGCAAGATTCGCTTTGCGCTTTACCACACTCTTCCTGGATTTTCTCAGGATTCATTGAGGACGTGGATGGCATGCTGTAGACGTACAATGCGCGCGGAAGAAGACTCGCCTCAAGACGTCCACCCTCAGACAGTCGTCGCGCCTGCCTCTGAACTCCTGGCTGAGAGGTTCCGA
>Ga0208565_1002243_pt1 | contig 10556 bp, 12 predicted proteins | sample Sb_taG_7_FD_187706 | JGI IMG/M metagenome (GOLD analysis project Ga0208565, IMG submission 187706) | Peat soil microbial communities from Weissenstadt, Germany - Sb_50d_2_FS metaG (SPAdes) (version 2) | ecosystem: Environmental > Terrestrial > Soil > Wetlands > Peat | place: Germany...
CGAAGACCGCCAGGTCCCACACATCACGGGCCCGTTCGGCGGCCGGATCGGCCAGCGCCAGGCGGACATGCCGCGTCATTGCCGCCAGCAGCGCCCGCGGGCTGGTGCTCAGCCCCGGCCCGCCGGCCATCATGGCGATCGATGTCACCTGCTCGCGGCGCAGCGCGTCGCACACCCTGCGCAGCACAGTCTCGGGGATCTTCACGCCGTCTTCGGCACGCCGCCAGATCCCGTACAAGACCTGCACGACGACCAGCGGCGGCAACCCCCGCAGGCTCACCTGCCCGGCCTCGGCGACCGCTGCGGCCCGCGCCCGCCAGGCCCGCTCGCCGGTACCGGCCCCGGCCCTGCGAGCCTGCTGCCATGCGGCCCGATGCGCCTGGCAGTACGCGCCCGCCGACCCGGACACCGCTGACCGGGTGCACGCCGGCACAGGACACGGGGGACACGGCGGCAGCGGGCGGACCGCCGGATCGGCAGCGGGCGGACCGCCGGATCGGCAGCGAATGCCTCCACCGACGACGGGGCCTTGTTCCGGTAAGCCGCGGCATGGGCCTTGCACAGCCTCGCCCGCCGCGCGGTCGGCTCCCGTGCCAGCGATCAGCGGAATCTCCCCACCTTCGATCACTGAAATTCCCCGCCTGTGCCCGGCGTGTCGGCACTGACGTCCGCCGGTAAGGGCGGGGCTCCCCCGAGCGTGACGGTGTCTGGCCGTCGTCCGAGGGAGCCCCCGGCTCAATGCTCACACAGGGAGAAGACGTGGAAGTTCATGCTCTGGCAAGCCGGGGGTGGTCGGTCTCAGCGATCGCCCGCCACCTGGATCGTGACCGCAAGACCGTCCGCGCGTATGTGCGCGGGGAGCGCCAGCCCGGTGTCCGGGCAGCCGTGAGGCCTGACCCCCTGGCTCCGTTCGCGGCGTACCTGGCGGCCCGGTTCGCCGATGACCCGCATATCTGGGCGACGGCGCTGTTCGACGAGGTGGCGCCGCTGGGCTACCGGCTGTCGTATGTCAGCTTCGCCCGGCAGCTGCGGCTGGCGGGCCTGCGCCCGCACTGCGAGCCGTGCGCCGGGGTGTCCGGGCGGGAGACGATCGAGATCGCGCACCCGGCGGGCGAGGAAATGCAGTGGGACTGGTTCGAGCGGCGCCGGGCGCCGTGGGGCGCCACCGCGTACGTGCTGCTGGGCACGCTGCCGCACTCGGGCCGGGTCCGCGGCGTGCTGGCCGAGTCGCTGGACCAGCCGCACCTGATCGAGGCGATGGACGCGGTGATGCGCCGGCACGGCGGCACGCCCCGGATCTGGCGGACCGACCGGCTGGCCACCGTCATCGTCACGGGCAGCCGCGAGGTCCAGCCCAGCTTCGCTCCGGTCGCGAAGTACTACGGAACCGTCGTGGAGCCGTGCCCGCCCCGGCGGGGGAACCGCAAGGGCGCCGTGGAATCCTCGGTCCGGTACGTGTGCGGCCGGTGGTGGCGGACGATGACCGCCCTCACCCCGGCGCAGGCGCAGACCTCGCTGGACGCGTTCTGCTCCGGCACGGCCGACGCCCGCCGGCGCCCGGCCGGGAACGGTGCCTGGACGACCACCGGGGCGCTGGCTGACGCCGGGCCGATGCTCGCCCTGCCCGCCGCGCCCTACCCGGCCACGGTCATCGTGTCCCGGCAGATCGGCGTGAACGCGGCGGTGGCGTTCCGGGGGAACTCTTACTCGGTGCCGCCTGGCCTGGCCGGCGCCCAGGCGCAATGCCGGCACCGGCTCGGTACCGGCACGCTGGAGATCTGGTCCCCGGCCGGAGCGCAGCTGGCGTCCCACCGGCTCGCCCCGGACGGCGCCGGCACCCTGGTCCGCACCGCCGGGCACCGCGCCGACCTCGAACGGGTCGTCCTCGCGGCGTTCACCACGGACCGGCCATGCGAGCGCAAGGGGAACCATCCGCCAGGCGAGCCCGCCCGCGCCGAGGCCAGCCTGCTGCTGGCCGGCCTGGGCCCGGACGTGACCGTCGACCTGGCCGACTGGGCCGAGCTGGCGGAGGTGACCCGGTGAGCGAGAACGACGTCTACCAGCGCCTGCGCGGCCACCTGGCCGCGCTGCGGCTGCCCGCCGCCGCCGAGGCCCTGCCCGGCGAGCTCGACCACGCCAGGGACGCCGGCCTCAGCCATACCGCGTTCCTCGAACGGCTCCTCGCCGTCGAGGTCGCCGCCGCTGACGCCCGCCGGCGGACCAGCCTGGCCCAGTTCGCGTGCCTGCCCGCGCCCTGGAAGATCACCGATTTCGACTTCGACGCCCAGCCGTCGGTGGACCGCAAGCTCATCACCGAGCTCGCCGCCCTGCGGTTCCTCGACGACGCCACCAACGTCCTGCTGATCGGCCCGCCCGGCGTCGGCAAGACCATGCTCGCCGTCGGCCTCGGCCACGCCGCCGTCACCGCCGGGTACCGCACTCACTACACCACTGCCGCCGACCTCGCCGCCCGGTGCCACCGCGCCGCGATCGAGGGCCGCTGGGCCTCCACCATGCGGTTCTACGCCCAGCCCCGCCTCCTGATCATCGACGAGCTGGGATACCTGCCGATGCCCGCCGAGGGCGCCGCCGCGCTGTTCCAGGTCATCACCCAGCGGCACTTCAAGGGCTCCGTCGTGCTGACCACCAACCTCGGCATCCCGTCCTGGGGAAAAATCTTCGACGACCCGATGGTCGCCGCCGCCATGCTCGACCGGCTGCTCCACCGATCGGTCGTGTTCAACATCACCGGCGAGTCCTACCGGATGCGCACCCACCGCGCCCGGGCCACCAGGCTCCGCGCCGGGGACGGCACCCCATGACCGCGCCAGCCCCGTCACGGGACGATACCGCGACGATGACCTGCCCGGTCTGCCAGCACCCGTTCACCCCCGCCGGACGGCAGCGATACTGCGGCAGCCCCTGCCGCAAGACCGCGTTCCGGCGCCGCCACCAGGATCCGCCCGGGCCGCTCGCCGTCCCCGCCGCCCGTCCCCGCCGCGAGCGCACCGTCTACGAGTGCTCCCAGTGCGGCGAGCGTCTCCTCGGCGAGCAGCGCTGCCCCGACTGCGGCACCTTCGCCCGCAAGATCGGCCCCGGCGGGTCCTGCCCCCACTGCGACGAGCCCGTGGCCATCACCGACCTCACCCAGGAGGTAGCCATCATGCGCAACACCAGCTAACCTCAGCAACAACGACTCGCTGAGCACTCAATCAACTGGGGAAATTCAGCGATCGAAACCGGGGAAATTCCAAAATCGGCGGCACCCGCGCGCAGCCAGGAACCGCGCACCCGTCCTGACCAGGCAGCGACGGCAGCTCCGGGCCGCCGTGCCCGAGCTGCTCTTCGCTGAACCCAGCCGCCGGCAGCCGGGTCCGGCACGCCTGGCACACCGCCCCGGCCGGAGGCCGCCACGCCGTGGCCGCGCACCCGCCGACCCGGCACACCCCCCGGCCCAGCAGCCGGTCGCCGTCCGGCGGAGCCAGCACCCGCCGGACAGGATCCCACCCGGCCCGCGCCAGGAACACAGGATCCAGCGCCGCCGCGAGCCTGGCAGCCTCGCCGTCCATGACAGCCCCGGCCAGCACATGGCCGAACACGCCCCCCGCAGGGGTGACCCGGACCGCGCCGGGCGCCGCAGCCACCACCGCGGCCAGCCCGGCAGCCCCGCTCACCGGCCCGTCCCGAACTGCTCGCGCGGACCGGGCACCAGGTCCACCGCGGCCCGCAGCCGCGCCTCATCCGGGTGCACGTAAACCTGCGTCGAGGTGATCGAGCGGTGCCCCATCAGTTCCTGGATCACATCCATCCCGACCTCGGCGTCGGCCAGGCTGGACCCGAACGCGTGCCGCAGGGAATGCGGCACGACGGCCTGACCGAGCCCGGCACGGGCCGACGCGGCCGCCAGCACCTCATTGACCGCATCGGGCCGCATCGGCCCGCCGATCCGCCCCCGCCGCAAGTTGACCAGCACGAAATCGCTGGCCGCAGCGGCCGGGACAGCCATCCGCTTAGCCCGGCCCCCCGCCCGGTCCGGCTCGGCCAGCCGGTGCCGGGCCCGCATCCGCCCGCCCATCCGCCCCTGATCACCGCGCACAGCCGCCGGCAGGTCCCGATCATCGGCCACCTCGAACAGCACCGGCAGCAAACTCCCCGGCGCCGCCCCATTCGCGACCGCGTGCACCACCATCTCCCGCACCGCGGTCAGCACATTGTTAACCCGCCCCGGCCCGCGCACCGGCACCGCGCCCGGACCCGCCAGCACGACCCCGCCGCCAGTGCCAGCCTCAATGCCGGACACCCCCGGGCCCCCTACTGCAACCACACCATGAACAACGCCAGCTGCCCGGCCCCCGCGATCCAGGACCGGCCACTGCGCGCGCACCAGCGCAGGAACAACGCGATCGACAACGCGTAACTCCTGGTCGTCGACTCAGCCCTGCCCCGGCCGAACCGCACATGCCGCAAGAACACATCCGCGACCCCCACCACCCGCAGATCCTCATCCAGCACCGTCCAGTACCTGACCCCCGACGGCAACCGCACCACGAACGCCCGCATCCCCCTGCCCCCGTTCGGCTCGCACTCGGACCGACCACATCTAACAGCCACGAGCACCACACCCACCGGAACCAGCGCCAAAACCCGTCACGTGCCGCGTCCGCGCCACGTCACGCCACACCCCAGCGGCCCCCGGAGAATGCCTCAAGCGCTACATCGCCCGCGAGGTCTGCAAGGCCCTAACCGGCCCATGCCTGGCAACTCGCCCCGCATCAGACGCACCGGCAAGAATTCCATGATCACTTGACATAGGAGCTTCGGGTACGGCGACGGAACAGAGCTTCGTGAGGATCAACAAAAGGATCGCAGAAACAGGCTCTGAGCTGCGGCTATTTGTTCGTGGAGCTAAGGAGACTCGAACTCCTGACCCCCTGCTTGCAAAAGCGGTTAGCTCCTTCGGCCCACCAGCGCGAATGTTGAAAGGCCAGGTCAGAAGCTCCTCTTCAACACGGTTGGGAGTGGTTCGGGCAGGGTCACGCAGGTTGTGATCTCCCAAATTCCTCCCAGTTGATCAAGGAGGAGTGCCATGCCCGATGAGCATGTTGACCAGGCCAGTTCCGATGGGGAGACGGCCCCTGGCTCGTGGGACGAGCGGCCGGACTTTGCCCGTTGCGAGCGGTCGCCGAGAAGGCGGAACTGGCCGATGCGATGTCCCGGCTCACCGACGCCTGCGGTCGGCGACTTGGCGGCGGCGATCCTGTCTTGCCGCTGGCCCGTCATGTTGCCCGGTCGCTGACCGAGGCTGGATTCACTTTGCATCACTGCGCTCCGCACCATCCGCTGCACCGGCTCGGCGGGGTGTGCGTGCTGCCGGTTGCCGCCGGTCATGATCCGGAAGGCAAAGGAGGCGTCGCGGTCTCCTGGACGACACACGATCTGCTGTCGCTCGACTGGGATCGCCCGGGCGAGTATCACGGTGTTGCACGAGGCGGTGAACAGCGCTCTCCCTGTGGTGCTGGACGCGCTCGGGTATCAGGTGGAGCCGTTCGGCCAGGGCGGCGCGTCGACCGTGACCGGCCGCCGCGGGCCTCTTTAGGGCAGGAGGCCTTGCTCATAAGCCCAGGCCAGAAACCCTGCGCCATCCGTCGGCAAGGCCATGTCCGTGGCGGCGATTTGATCAGTCATCTTGATTGCATCAACTTGCGAGAGCTTGCTGCTACGGATGGCGTTGGCAATGAGCCAGAGTGTTCCGTGGACGTCAATGTGATCGCGGCGCGCGGCGCGCGTTCCCGCGCGCTCATCGATGATTGCCGTCCCGCCGTGCACGCGAGCCCAGGCCAAGACTGCAGCCTCGCCGTTGTTGCGCTCCAGTCCGCCGCCGAGTTCGGCTTTGAAGCGGGCAAAGGCGATGATTTCCTCTATATCAGTGAGTTCGACGATATCTAGCCACGGCAGGCTAACGGCGGCGGCAAGAGCGGCATGCTTCGTCGCGCCGCGGATAAGTTCCTGCACCACCTCGGCGGGCGACAAGCACCGAAAGCCAGCTGTGATGCTCTCAAGTACAGGAAGAGCGCCAGCACGGGCGAAGTGACTCAGCGGAGTGTTGTCGAATACCAGGGTGCTCACGACAGGTGGTCGAATTCCCTTCGCAGCGACTCCAATGGCAGGGCGCGCTGTTCTGGAAGCTCCTCGATCGTCACGGTTCCCCATAGCAGCTCTACTGTTCGTGATGCTGATAGCTTGCCGGCTTGATAGGCGCTAAGCACACGCTTGCCGTACTCCGGGGGGACTGCGGGGGCCTGGAGTTCTGCTTCCCAGCGCTCACCAATTGCGATGAAGTCAGCTGCGGTGGGAGGCGTTGCAATGAAGTGGTCGCGCTCGGTGGCATCGATCAGCTCAAGAGTGCGAAGCTGGCTGCAAGTGGCAGTCCAACTCGCGCGGAACCTGACCGAAATCGCGACAGCGGCCAGCCGGGCATCGTCGTCGCACAACGCCCGCCACACTTCGGTGACGGGCCCGCGAGGCAGGAGGAGATGGATCGCGAAGGCGTTGATCAGCCGCTCCACATCATCACCGCCGCTGACGGCAACCTCGGGTGCGTACGCGTCCCCGAAGAGGTGATGACCGAGTTCGTGTGCGAGGTTGAAGCGACGTCGTCCCGGATCTATGCATCCGTTCACCAATGCAACGCCCATGTTTCCGACCTCAACGTATGCTCCGTCACCGTCTGTCTCGCCTAGGTCAAGCGAGAATGCCAGCAGCCCGACTCGCTCGCAGGCACGTTGCAGGTCGCACAGCGGACCATCTGAAGCGGCCATGAGGCGCCGTGCCTGTGCGGCGAGAAGCTCGGCGCCAGCAACATCTGAGGGCAAGTCGAGAGTGGGCCGCTCATCTACATCGGCAAGAATGCTCTGCTCGACGAGAAACGCGATATCACGAGCCACGCGATCGATCGAGCTGTCTAGCAGGCGAGAGCGACCTCCAACCAGCGCATCACTTCGACGGCTGACGACCGACGGGGGCGACTCGCTGACGAACCAATCGATGGACCGGTCCAAGGTGGAGGCGATGGCCACCAGTTCCGTGGCCGAGACCTTCCTTGCGCCGGTCTCGAGCTTGGCGATAGCCGTTCGATCCAGCCCGACGGCGTGCCCGAGCTCGGCTTGCGTCATGTCAGCTTCCTGGCGAGCCTGAGAGATGCGACGCCCCAGGTTGACAGCGACCAAGGACTCAGTACCAGTCATAGTGCGATTTTCGCACGCTACATTGCGCCTGTCCAACCCGGCGACAAACTCGGCCCAGGCCGCCTCATCGGCGTCGCCGCGTGCGGCTTGACAGGCAAACTCGCCACAGCATGCATGTAGCAAGCACAGGCGCTGATCACGCATCGTGTCATGCGAACTACCGACCTGCCCGGTGAGTCAGGAGCACGCTTCCTCCCAGCCCCGAGTTCACGAGCGTCTCATTGGTTGGGGTATCCGACCCTGAAAGCCAATATGTGTTGTCCGGTGAGTTCGCGCTCGGAGCGGCAGCGTGACCGGGCGGGCGAACCGGTCGATCAGGCGGGTCCTTCCATCGGGGTTTCGTCGTGGCGCCATGTTTGGCCGCACGCCACGGAATCGGCATGCGGCATCCCGATGCTGGCGCGCAGAGGCGAAATGACGTGCGGTCGTGAGGGATGAAGGCCACATCACCTATCCCGGCCCCGAACGTGTCCGTGGCCATGAGAAAGTCCCCGTGTGTGGCCGGTTCGGGGTCCCCGCTGGTGGCCAGTTAAAAGTCCCCATCCCTCGTTCGTCGTGTCGTCCCGGAGGTTGAGGCCCGGGCGGTGACGGTGGCGGTGTCAGCCAGTCACCGCACCGCCCGGGGAGCTTCCATTGAAGTCTGCGAGGGAACGGATGGACATTATTTCGGCCTACCGTGAGGTGGGTTCTTACCGCGGTGCCGCACAGATCGCGGGTACGACGCCGAAGACCGTCAGGAGAGTGATCGCCCGGCATGAGGGTGGCGGCGGCGCGCCGGAGCGGGTGCCGCGGGTTCACAACTACGACGGCGTCGCGACGCTGGTGGCCGGGCGGGTGAAGTCGGCGCAGGGCCGGATCTCGGCGAAGCGGCTGCTGCCGGCCGCGCGGGCGGCGGGCTACTCCGGTTCGGCGCGGAACTTCCGGCGGCTGGTCGCGGCGCAGAAGCAGGCGTGGCGCCGGGATCATCACCGCGGGCGGCGCCCCGCGGTGTGGTCGCCGGGTGAGCACCTGGTGATCGACTGGGGCGCCGAGGGCGCCATGCACGTGTTCTGCGCGGTGCTGGCCTGGTCCCGGTTCCGGTTCGTGCGGTTCGCGGCCGATGAGCGGTCCGAGACGACGCTGGCGATGCTGGCCGAGTGCTTCGAGCTGCTGGGCGGGGTGCCGGGCACGGTGCTGGCGGACCGGATGGGCTGCCTGAAGGGCGGCGTGGTCGCCAATGTCGTGGTGCCCACGGCGGAGTACGTCCGTTTCGCCGGCCATTACGGGTTCAAGCCCGATTTCTGTGAGGCCCAGGATCCTGAAAGCAAGGGAATCGTGGAGAACCTCGTCGGGTACGCCAAGTCGGACCTGATGGTGCCGCGGGCGCCGCTCGGTGACCTGGCGGCGGAGAACGGCGCGGCCAGGGAGTGGTGCGCTGAGGTGAACGGCGTGACCACAGCGAGATCTGCGCGGTGCCCGCGGAGCGGCTGATGGCCGGGCGGGAGCTGCTGGCGCCGCTGCCGTCGCTGCGCGCCAGCTTCGGCAAGATGGTCATCCGCAAGGTGGACCGGCTGTCCTGCGTCCGGTTCGGGTCGGCGCGCTGCTCCGTCCCCGTGCGGCTGATCGGCACCCAGGTCAGGCTGCGGGCCGATGACGGCAGGATGCTGCCATCATGACCGGCGCGGGGGAGGTCGTCGCCGAGCACACCCTGGTCGCCCCGGGTGAGGCGTTGGTCCGCGACGAGCATTACGGCGGGCCGCGGCCGGACACCCCGCGCCGGGCGGTCCGGCCCAGGACGGCGGCGGAGAAGGAGTTCTGCGCGCTGGGGCCGGTCGCCGAGGCGTTCATCACCGGCGCCGCCGCCGCCGGCAGCACCCGGCTGGGGACGGACCTGGCCGAGCTGAACACGCTGCGCGCCGCGCACGGCGGCGAGGAGTTCCTGGCCGCGCTGGACCGGGCGGTCGCGTTCTGCCGGTGGCGGCCCGCCGACGTCCGGTCGATCCTGGCCGCCGGCGCCGGAGTGCCCGAGCCGAAGGTCCCGGCCGGAGAGCCGCTGATCGCGGACCTGCCTGTCGTCCCGGTCCGCCCGCTCGCCGACTACGCGATCGGCGCCCTGTCATGACGGCCCCCGCGCTGGCCTCGCCGCGGCCTGACCGCGACCCGGCCGATGTCAAGAACCTGTTGACGTCGGGGCTTGCCCGGGCGTGCCGCTACGCCGCTGCCCGCCCGGACTGCCAGGTGCTCGCCGCCGTCCGCTACGGGCCGGTCGCCTTGTGCGCGAGCTGCGACCAGCGGCGCTCCACCCTCGGCAAGGGCACCCCGCCGGTGCGGCTGCCCGACCCGCACGCCCTGCTCCAGGTCGCCGCCGCCCGCGACGCCTGCCAGCAGGCCGCCGCGGACCTGCGCCACGCCGTCGCCGCGGCCCGCCAGGCCGGCCACCCGTGGAGCTCCGTCGCGGCGATCCCCGGCGGCACCCGCCAGGCCGCCCAGCAGCGCTTCGCCCCCACCCCGGACACCACGCCAGTGCCCGCCGGGAAGAAGGCGCGCCAGTGACCGCCGCGCCGCCGCCGCTGGCACCCGACATCGCCGCCGGGCTGCGCCGGCTCAAGCTCGCCGCGATGCGGCAGCTCGCCCCCGGCCTGCTGATCACCGCGAAAACCCAGCGGTGGGCACCCGAGGAACTGCTGCGCACCCTGATCGACGCCGAGATCACCGCCCGCGACGCCTCCAACGCCGCGACCCGGATGAAAACAGCGGCGTTCCCCGTCACCAAGACCCTCGACGAGCTGGACCGGTCCGCGTGCTCCATCCCCGGCCCGACCCTGGACTACCTCGCCTCCCTGGAATGGATCACCGCCCGGGAGAACCTCTGCCTGGTCGGGCCGCCCGGCACGGGCAAAAGCCACGTCCTGGTCGCCCTCGGCGCCGCCGCCGTCCACGCCGGGCACAAAGTCCGGTACTTCACCGCCGCCGACCTCACCGAGACCCTCTACCGCGGCCTCGCCGACAACTCCGTCGGCCGCCTCATCGACACCCTGCTCCGCAGCGACGCGCGGCGAAATCGTCCAGCCAGCCCAGCCAAAGGCACCACGACTAACCAGGCAACCGCCGCTGACACTAGTCAGCACCGAGAAGATGATCTCCCAAATTCCTCCCAGACGCTCGAAAGGTCCCACCTACGCGGGTAGAGTGAGACCTATCCGGTGAGCTTCTGGCCTGGTCAGACGCGAATTTCGATCAGTGGGCCGAACGTCCCGCCAGGCGAACCGGCCAATCCTCATCGAAGGTGACCCGCTACCGGTGCGTTTGCGCAGGTCACGCGCCCCGAAGGCC
>Ga0208565_1002245_pt1 | contig 10545 bp, 10 predicted proteins | sample Sb_taG_7_FD_187706 | JGI IMG/M metagenome (GOLD analysis project Ga0208565, IMG submission 187706) | Peat soil microbial communities from Weissenstadt, Germany - Sb_50d_2_FS metaG (SPAdes) (version 2) | ecosystem: Environmental > Terrestrial > Soil > Wetlands > Peat | place: Germany...
CTGCCGGTATCGGCATCGAACTGAAAATGCTCGGAGAGATTGCCGTCATGAGCGGCGCGAACCGACCTGTCCTGGGCAATCAGGTTGATCGTCGTATCGGTATGCTCTCGCTCCCAGGCGACCTGGGCCGTCTCGAAGCTGTCGTGAAGGCTCGCGGGAGGCGCTTTCGGCTCCTCTTCGCCGCCCTTCGGCTGAGCCCCCAGCGCCACCAAGAGCCCGGCCGAAATCACGAGCGCGATCCATCGGTGATTGACACGCATCGGCTCGAAACCTCCCTGTACTCGGCCAACTGACTCCGCGAAAGGGAGCAAAGACTCGCCGGACAGACCCGGCTCCTACAAGATTCTCGAAGGAGGCGGCTCCGTCCCCCGATCCGATTCTTTCGGCATCGCGAGGAACCATAGAGAACCTGCGGATCCTAGCCAGGTTGCCCCAAGTCGTGAAGGCCAAACCGGACCGGCCCAGGGCCGACCCGCCAAGGCCTGATCACGACTGATACGGCCACGCGCCGAAGTGAGCGTCTCGGTCCAGAGAGAAGCGAGTGGTGCGAGGCGACGGAATAATGTTACCCATAGCTCCTAAACTTACAAAAGAATTACCAATGTGCCCATAACGGATTGACAGGCCCTCCTTGCCCGTCTTGTCCAACCTGCTGGGACAATTCACTATATCCCCTGGGCCCGCAAGCGGCGATTATATGGACTGACACCACTTGTTCCCTTTTCTTTTAATTGGTGGTGTAGTCCGGCAACAGGGCGATTTCTTTGCGCACTCCCGGCACAAAAGAATCCCACACTGGGCGCACGTCGCTCGCTCCCAGTGCCGAAGAGGCTGGCCGCAACCCCCGCAGGTTCCTGCGGGAGTTCGTCCGGCTTCCAGCCACCGATAGTAATCAGAGTCGTTCATATAGAAATTCCTTGGTTTCAATGAACTAAACCGTTGCGCGGTGGTATCCTTGCTGTTCCGCAAGCTTGCGTCGGCCTTGCCCTACACTTTGCGTGCGGATACAATTTTGTTCATTTTGGTGCAATGAAACGGGGTCCGATCCCGGGGGCCAACATTGCCCTAAATACCGCACCCTGGGGCTACAGCGAGGGTGGAGCACGCCAAGATGGGGATCCGGAACCTTAGGATTCGGAACTGATCCGGAAGGGACGGCTGTAGGTGTCCTCGGCGTCGAATGCCTTCTGGAGTGCCACCACCTGCTCGATCGGTGCTGTGGGAGGCAGGTAACGCGAGGCATCGGGCTCGCGGCCGTTGACGATCCACTCTCCGAGACCCCAGGTCCCCTTTTGGCCGCCGACCCAGGTCACGCCGCCGGCCGGGGTCCACCCTTTCAGGTCGTCTGAGGCGTATGCGGGGTTCTGCCAACGGATCGTGAGGTCCCTTCCCGTCGGGTCCAAGTAGAACACCTTGTCTCCCGGGGAGAAACGAGGGCCGGCATCTTGCTGGAGCCGCTCGAAGTCGACGCCGGAATAAGAACGACCCCGGTAAAGCTCATTCGTCGAGCCGGAGATGCTCGAACCTGGGTCGAAGTAGACGGGGAATCCATGGAGATCCTCAAGAGACGGTCCCCAGTAGAATCCGGGGATGATGCCGCGATCCTTCAGCTCACGGAAGGCCTTCGCCTCTTCTACAGACAGGTTGTGAACGGAGTTTCGTAACCGCCCAAGCAGATCGTCGTTGTTCTGAGGAGTAGGTGGCTGGGGCGAGACGTCGGACGACCACGGGTTGTACCCCGCGCTGAGCAGCGCGGAACCCCGGACCGCGGAGTCACTGACCCACGTGTCGAACGACGACCGGTCGGAGGTGTCGAATGACCACGGGCTGGACCCGGAGCTAAACGACGTGCCGAACGACGACGGGCTGGAGAGGGTGTCGAACGACGACGGGCTCAAGCCGGAGCTAACGGAATAGTGGTCGGGCGACGAAGAGCCGAAGGTGCCCAACGAGTTGAACCCGAAGGTGTACGTGGTGGAGGACGTGTCCACATTGAACGAGGACCAGGGATCGGTCAAGCCGGAGTTGAACGTCGTGTCAGACGTGCCCACGTTGAACGAGGGAGAGGACGAGCCCACGTTGAACAAGGACCAGGGATCGGTCATGCCGGAGTTGAACGAGGACCAGGGATCGGTCATGCCGGAGTTGAACGTCGTGTCAGACGTGCCCACGTTGAACGAGGGAGAGGACGAGCCCACGTTGAACGAGGACCAGGGGTCGGAGGCGCTGTCCGACGGCGCGTCGGAGGAGCCGAAGTCGGAGGATCCGAGGACTGAGGATAGGAGGTTCCGGCTTTCCAGAATTTCACAGCTTGGGCGGGCTTTTTTAGCCTTGCGGTTTCGCGTGCGTGCCATTGGATTGGTCCTTCACTGTAAGGGGTAGAGTGGCGATCTCACAGACCGAACTTCTTGCGCACCATATCGACCTGATACCGGGCGGCACCGGGCTCGCCCTGTTCCCAGAGCTGCCGGGCGCTGGCGACCCAGTTGGCGGCGAAGCAGTACTCCTCCGTGGTCAGGGGCAGCGACTCCACCAACCGGCGCAGCCCGTCGAACGCGGCGGCGACCTCCGCCGTCGATAACTCCGAGGGACCTCCCAGGGCGTTCAGCAATCTCTGGATGTTCAGTTCACGCGAGGCCGTAGCGGATCCGCGGACTGGGTCGATCGCGACGCGTGTCAAGGTTGTGGCCATAGCCTGACTCCGTCGCTCCCCGCAAATAGGCTAGTCGAGACTCCTTACGCCGGTTTTCTGTTCCGCTCTCACGGGCCAAAGTCGCCCGGTCTGTTCTGTCGTCAGGCGTGGACATCCAGGTCGTCCAGAAGATGTTCTTCCTCCCGGTCGCCGCTGCCGACGACGGTGGTCGCGTAGCCTCGCTCATCGAGAGCCAGCGCTTTCGTACCATCGTTCCGCACGACCTTGAGCATCTCCATGAGCCGGCGGGCGCGCTCCGGTGCCAGCGGCTCCAAGCGGGTGGAAGCGTTCATCGGTGGTCTCCATTTGAGGGTCCTGATTACAGGGCCGGCCCGACGATTCGGGCCTGCCACCACTTCTTACGCCGAGTCGCGAGATTTTTTTCCCGGTCCAGTTCGGGGCTGCCCGCTGACCGGATCGGAATCGGAGTGAAGCAACCTCTGGAACTCGGCCTCGAAGCTCACGAGGGTCTGGGCCGACGCGGGACGGGACGCGCCGTCTCTGAACCGCCCCTGGGCATCGATATCGGGACGGCCCAGGAGGACCATGGAGCGCGCGACCTCGATTCCGTCGAGCAAGATCCGGGCGATCAGGCGAGAACTTCCTGGGGATGACGCCCCTCGGGCCAGGCGGAACGCGAACGTCCAGCGACTTCGGTCCCCCGCCATCAGCGCGTGCTGGAAGCGATCGCGCAGGTTTTCGCCGCGCCAGAGCTCGACGGTGAGCTCGACATTGCGCCGAAGCGGGCAGCGCACCGGGTCGGTGGTCAGGTCAATGAGGTGAAGAAGCTCATCCGTGGGACCCGCCAATCCCGGCGCGGCGAGACTCGCTTCGTCCACGCGGTAGATGCCGCACGCGACCCGCAATCGCGGCTGATCATCAATTGCCGGGTACCGGGGGTTCGTCATGGTTTTCGGCAATCCTCAGAAAGCGGATCACGGATGGTTCAACAGACTTTCGAACTCATCCGGTGTGATGCGGTCGCATCCCGGTCCGCACAGGGGGCAATCGTTGTGTCGGGCGATCGGAACGAAGTCCAGGGTCCAGGGTTCCAGGTTCCACGCCGGTATTTGTCGGAAGGCCAGTCGCCAGGCGGTGACCGAACGGGCCTGGAGCTCGCAGAGGGGCCGGTCGAAACCGCGCCGGGCTTCGAGCCAGGCCGTAGCGATCCGTGCTGCCAGGGCCGCGGCCGGCAGGATGCTGCCCAGGTCGGCCTGTCTCCAGGCCAGCTCGCTGCTTTCAGGGGTTTTGGGCGAGGGCAGGGCGTAGGACGGGCTGGATGCCGGCCCATCCGGCACGATCCCGGTTCGACCCAGCCGTAGGGCGGCGCAGCCGTAGCAAGGCGTGCGCTGGGCCGGGTCGACGAGGATGGCCTCGGCGCCCCAGCCGCCGCCGTAGATGCCCAGGAAGACGGCCGCTCGTTGCAGCTCCCGGAGCATGCCGTCGATCAGGTGCTTCGGCCCCTCGTTGTCGACGGCCACCAGCGCGATCTCGGCTCCGGCCAGCAAATCCCGCAGCGTCTCCGATTGTTCCAGAAAACAGAATTCGGCGTAATGAACCATCAGCGCCGGGAAGCGGTCTTCGAGAAACTCCGCCACGGCGAAGGGCTTGGAGCGGCCGAGGTCAGCGCGACCGCAGACATGGCGGCGAAGGTTCTCGGGTGCGAGGACGTCCCGGTCGGCAAGGTCGATCTGGCCAACCCCTCGGCTGGCGAGGCACCATGCGGCGGCCGCGCCTGCGCTGCCGGCTCCCAGCACGGCGACATGGGCGTTGCCCAGTTGAACAACCGGCTCGGCGGCGAAACCACGACGTGGGTCCAGGTCGACGCCCTTCGCCACCATCACCCTGCTGTTGTCGCTTTCGCTGCGGCGGTTCATGGTCAGACGTCCTCCACGTCCCAGGCGTCGGGCACGGGCCATTCGCCGAGTGCCTGCCAGACGAGGAACGCCAGGAACCACCGCTGCGCCGCCCTCATCACGGTGGCAGCGGTGTGTCGCTGCGGCTGCCAGCGCCGTCGCGGGGACCTGGCTCGTGGCGAGATCCAGCAGAGGATCGTCCGGTCTCCGTTGTGCCCCAGCACGTGCGGGCATCCGGGTGCGAGAGCGGTCGTCGTCTCCAGGGTTGGCGGCTGAGCCGGGTACGCAGGGGGATAGGTGACGATCACCGGGACATCCCTTCCTTCGACGGGGACGGCTCCATGCCATGCCGGCCACGTGTTCTGGTCCAGCTCGAGCTGAAACCGTCCCGGATACTTGGCGAACACGGCGACGGACTCCCAGACCACGCGGCGGGCAAGTTCGCGGCGGATCACAGGCCGGGTCTGCGACGGCAAGAGCATGGGGAAGACTCCAGAAGACGTTTGAGCCTGATCGATTCCCAGCGGATGGGGAGAGGCTCTCAAAATCTCTTACGCTCCGGTCTCGCCCTTTTTTCCCGCCTCTCGCCGGACCCGAGGAAGACACGCGGTGAGGAACCTGGCCGGTTTGACCGCGCGCCCTCCCTGAGCTCCCGCGCACGCTTCCCCGAAATTCGCAAACGATGCGGTTTTTCTGGCGAAAGGAGAGTGACCTTGGTCGTATGATGAAGAGGAAGGAATCCCGGAATGAGAGTCCGGGATCGGTTTCCACGCCGTTTGCGAAACGCAGGGATCCGATACGATGCCGACCGGCCGGAGTGTGCACGACCTGATCGGTGATTACCTCGAGGTTCTCGGTCGCGGTGCGCGCCAGGGTCCATCCCCGCGAGGCAAGAGCCCAGCGGGACTCTTGCCGTCGGAGCTGGATAACCGGCTGCGCGCCTACCACCGCTTTATCGTGCGCCAGACCCACCACGTGCTGCGTGATCCCGCGTTGCTCTTCCCGCTGGCGATCGCCCAGCCGATGGACAGTCTCGTTCGCACCGATGCGCTGGCGCTCGAGGCCGCCGGAAAAGGCCCCACCGCTCCCTGGTTCTGCGCGCTCCATCCGCCGCCGACCGATCCTAACCCGGCCCTGGTTCGCGTGCTCGAAGGCCACACCGGCTCGGTGCACTCGGTGGCGATGAGCGGCGACGGCCTCACCGCAATCTCGGGGAGCCGTGACCATACGGTGCGGGTCTGGGACCTGGGCACCGGCCGTTGCTCCGCCGTGCTCCAAGGCCACACCCACGATGTAGAGTCGGTGGGGCTGAGCGTCGACGGCCGCAAGGCAATCTCGGGGAGCAGTGACGGTACGGTGCGGGTCTGGGACCTGAGCACCGGACAATGCTCCGCCGTGCTCCAAGGTCACACCGACAGGGTGACCTCGGTGGGGCTGAGCGTCGACGGCCGCACCGCAATCTCGGGGGGCGTGGACGAGACGGTGCGGGTCTGGGACCTGAGCAGCGGCGGCTGCACCGCCGTGCTCGAAGGCCACACCGACAGGGTGACCTCGGTGGGGCTGAGCGTCGACGGCCGTACAGTGATCTCGGGTAGCGTGGACGAGACGGTGCGGGTCTGGGACCTGAGCAGCGGCGGCTGCACCGCCGTGCTCGAAGGCCACACCAATGGGGTGAGCTCGGTGGCGATGAGCGTCGACGGCCGCACGGCAATCTCAGGAAGCAGGGACCAAGCAATCTCAGGAAAAAGCAGGGACCAAACGGTGCGGGTCTGGGACCTGGGCACCGGACAATGCACCGCCGTGCTCGATGGCCACACCGGCGGGGTGGAGTCGGTGGCGTTGAGCGGCGACGGCCGCACCGCGCTCTCGGGCAGCGATGACAGAACCGTGTGCTTCTGGGACCTGACCGACGGGAGATGTCTATTGGTCTTCCCTTGCGATGAAAGTGTGAAGTCGCTTGTTTTGACTCCTCGGCCCCCTTCGATCCTCGGCGTCGGAGATTGTGCGTGCAATGTTCTGTTCTTCCGCATCGAGACCGAGAGCACGCGAAGCGGCGCGGGCACTTCCGGTCCCGCGCGGCGAGGGACCAGGTGAGGTGCGCTCACAGGGACGGGACGCGGCACCCGTCGCGATCCGCCGGGACGATGACGAAGCCGCGGACGTCGGCGAGGGCGCACTCGAGCCGCTCCCGATCGAGCGAGGTGATGGCGGTGTCGAGCACGCGCGTCAGTTGGAGGACCAAGTTCCCAACCGCGGCCTCGGTCGATCCCCCTTCAGCCCGGATCTCGGGGAAGTCGCGATGGTGGGCTTCCCTTGCGCGGATGTGACCCCAGAGCACTTCACCCAGGATCAAACGGACTGGAGCACGCTCCGAAACCGTACCTGAGAGATTCAGTCTTATGCGTGTCATGGGGATCCTCCCACGTGTTCCCTGTTGCCGTAAAGGATCAACCGGCGGCCAGCATGGCATCGAGGCGAACCTGGTAGGGGATGGCCCGGCCTTCCACCAGGAATGAGGCGGCCGCGCGGAGGGCATAGTCGAGCGCTTCGGACACGTCACATGTGAAAAACCGCCGTGCGACGACCCAGGCCGTGCCGAAGGTGTCCCCGGCCCCCACATCGCTCGTCGTCTTTACCGGGGCCGGTACGATCGGCCACCACTGTCCGTCCGCCCACAGGCGGCCAACCTGGTCGCCGTTGGTGATGGCCATCTCGTGGTCCTCGCCGAGGAGGTCGAGCAACCGGTCGCCGAGGGCGACGAGGTTCTCGAGTGCAGGATCGAGCAGGTTCGCCTCGGCAGCGTTCATCTGGATGTAACGGAACCGACGAGCCACCCGGGCGAAGTCGGCATGGGTGATGAGTGACGGGTGGGGCGTCAGCGCGCAGTAGCTGTCCGGCGCCATGTCGGCTAGCCCGCACAGCATCGCAATCGTCTCCGCGCCTTCCGCGCCGCTGGAAATCGGCATGGGACCGACGATCAGGGCCTTGGCGGCCCCGATCACGCCCGCCAATGGGGCGAGCTCGGACAGCCGTGGAGGACCGAGCCGCTGGATGTAAAGGTCCCGCGCCCCGGGCTTGCAGCCGCTGGGCACGCTCACCGAGATCGCCGGGTCTTCCTCGGGGCGCGGAACTAGGTGCGGAATCAGCCCTTTCTTGACGGCCAGCGACCGGCACAGTTCGCCCAGCGGGCCATTGCCCTGGGGACTGATCAGATGGCAACAAATCCCGTTGACCAGGGCCACAGGGGATCCGTTGCCGCCCACACCTCCGAGCCCAATTTCGATCCGGACGGGGTGCTTGGAACCATTGGCCGGGCCACTCGGAACCACGGTCAGGTCCAGCGGAGCACCCGCGACGTACACCAGACTCCCATCAGTGGCGAATGGCGTGGGTCCATGGAGCGCTTGCTCAACCAGCCGATCGAGATGCGTTCGCGACGACATGGGACGAACCCTCCTCGCTCGATGATGCGTGTTTCACTTGGCTAGGGGTTCGTCCTGGGCCCAGGACCACCGCTGAGTTGTTCTCCTCAAAAACGAATACGCCGTGGCCCCCGACTTTTTCTCCGTTCGATCTGGGAAGAAAAAAAACGAACGCTGGTGCGTATCACTTGGAAACTACCCCTTCGAGCGAAGTGGTTTGAGAGGGATTCGCCCTGGCCACTCGAGGGGCGGCGGGACCCGGTGGTGGTGATTCCGATGGATGAGAGTCCTGATGGCGAGGTCGTACGGCCTTCAGCTCACGCGGACTGGGTCGCCGACGACAACCCCTTCGGTGCGTGGAAGAAGATGTTCTGGCACCTGGACCGGCTGGCGCAGTGGCACCAGACCGGGGATACCTTTCCCCCACTCATCGAGATCAACCCGACGAATTACTGCAACATGGCCTGCCGCTGGTGCATCACGGCGAACGCCCACGTCTCCGACCCGGCGATGACACCAGAGGAACGTGCCGAGCGCCTCAGGATCATCGATCCGAACTCGGCCGCCTCCGAGCACCCGGAACGTCTGCGGGGCCTTGACTTCAGAGACCTGTCTCGTTTCCTTCTCGAGGCCAAGGCCATGGGCCTCAAGGCTGTCACATGGTCGGGCGGAGGCGAACCGACGTTCTACCGCCACTTCGAGGATGCCGTCGTCGCGGCGGCTGACGCAGGGCTCGAACAGGGGCTCATGACGAACGGACTCTACCCGACTTCGTACGTCTCCGTCCTCGGCACCCGGCTCCGCTGGATGCGCGTGAGTCTCGACACCCTGGACGAAGCGAAATATGAGTATCACAAGAGAACGAAGGGCTTTCCCGCGGTGCTACGCAACATCGAACAAGTCGTGAACTATCCGGTCCGGGTCGGCATCAACATGAATCTGGCCCCATGGAACGTCGACGAGGTGAGGGCGATGGTCGAATGGTCGCGGGACGTGGGTGCCGCCTATTTCCAGGTACGGCCGACGCTGGGCCTGCCATTCGAGCTGCGGGACAACGAGCCCTACCGCGAGCAGCCGCGCCGCGACTGGTTGCAGTCGGTGAAGCCACTCCTTCAAGAAGTCGAGGCCATCCGGACTGACCGGTTCCGCGTCTGCGTGAGTTGGGACAAGTTCAAGGACCGGGAAGATCCCGGCTTCGGCCGGTCGTACAAGAAGTGCCTCTCCCACTTCTTCGTCTGCATCCTCAACGCGGACGGCGATCTGTGCGTCTGCATGTGCCACCTTGGTGATCGTCGCTTCAGCTTTGGCAACATCTACGAGCAGTCGGTCGTGGACATCTGGCGCGGGGCCAAGCGGCGGGAGGTGCTTAACCTTTGCTCCAACAACCTGGACCTCGAGACGTGTCAGGTCTGCTGCAAGGGCCACGAAATCAACAAGTTCCTACACCTTGTTGAGAACCCTGATTCAGCTCTGGACGTCAACTTTCTATAACGTGCGGTCCAGAGTTCCGGGGACACCATACCTGACCGCTTGGGCGAATTCCGGGAAATCACGGAGAGCAAGGGGAGACCAGGCATTGCGTCTGATGGGCATCCGGCCGGCAAGTCTGGAGCCCCTGACGTTGAGGGCCTCCGGCCACGAGCGAATGGCCAACGGTCGGGCGGCGGCGAGCGGTGAAAAACGGATTGAATTTTCCGAAACAATTGCCTGGTTCGGTGACATACTGAATAGAGACGGGCCGCTCGTCGAGATCGGGCCCCGTTCGGTCTTTAACAATTCGGTGATCGGTGCCAGGCAGGGAAGTTTTGGCCACGCACTTGCGACTGGGAAAGATCGGTGGAGGTGTCGCCGGGGGTCTCGACGACGTCACCGAGAAGCGCAAGCTGCTACTCCAAACCTCTTATCTATCCCGGACAATGGTGCCTGGCTCAATCTTCCCTGGCTCAATCTTCTCAGCGCTGATTTGTGGGCCGGATGGGGGTAAAACGCCCTGAAAACGGGTCGAAAAGGCGATTTTTGGGGGAATCGGCTACGTGGCTCATAACGGCGCAACTCCTGTTATAGAATACAGTTAAGCCTAAAGTCGCGGCCGACGAGAGTTAAGAGAGAAATGGACGTAAGACGAAATTCTATATCAACTTGCGTCGAAAACTAAGCTCGCCAAACTTCTGCCGCGACCGGAAAACGTAGCATGTCGTAGCATGTTGACCCCTACCGGGTGGGGAGTGCTGTAGCCAGCTCGGCGCGCGGCATCGACGGCGGACCCTGACGATCGTGGGGCGTGAGGCGTGGGGCGTGGGGCGGGAGAACAGTGGCCAGGGGGGACGTTGGGGGCCAACCACGTATCCTTTGTGCCAGAAAATGGGTGGCCCCTTCTGCCTTCGCCTCGGTTGTCACCCGGAAACGCCCGTCATTGAACCGTGCCTTGTTTGCCGGCAAAACGTACCTAATTTAGTCGAGCGAGGATCTTATGGGTTGCGTTGATTTGAGGGTTTGGGGCGATAATGGCGGCCGGCAAGCGTTATGGGACATCCTGAATTGCCACCGTAGGTCGCACTTGACGCTGGCCAACCCT
>Ga0208565_1002248_pt1 | contig 10534 bp, 9 predicted proteins | sample Sb_taG_7_FD_187706 | JGI IMG/M metagenome (GOLD analysis project Ga0208565, IMG submission 187706) | Peat soil microbial communities from Weissenstadt, Germany - Sb_50d_2_FS metaG (SPAdes) (version 2) | ecosystem: Environmental > Terrestrial > Soil > Wetlands > Peat | place: Germany: Weissenstadt...
GCGTGGACCTCGCTGCCCTGCCCTGCCAGTCGGACGATCGTCGGTAGGCCGATGAAGCCGCCCGCCCCGCTCACAAGCACGCCGGCCACTACAGAAGCGCCAGCTCGGGGGTGCGTGCCGCGAGCCGGCCACCCCATTGGCTGACGAAGCTCAGCTGCCGCACGATCTCGTCCTTGAGGTTCCACGGGAGGATCACCACCACGTCGGGGCGGTCCTCCTCGATCGCCAGCGGCGGGAGGATCGGGATGTGGCTCCCGGGCAGCAGACGCCCCTGCTTGTGCGGGTTGGCGTCGACCGTGTAGTCGAGGAAGTCGCGACGCACGCCGCAGTAGTTGAGCAGCGTGTTGCCCTTGGCGGGCGCACCGTAGCCCACCATGCGCCGGCCTTCGTCCTTGATGGCGATCAGGAACTCGAGGATGCGGCGCTTGTCCGCCTCCACGCGCGCGCCGTAGGAGAGGTATGTGTCCAGGCGTTCGTAGCCGGCCTCGCGCTCGCGCTCGCGCATTTGCAACGCACGCGCAGTATCGGGCTTGCCGGCGTCGTCGTGGTGCGCGCCGTACACGCGCAGCGAGCCGCCGTGGGTGCTCAGCTCCTCGACGTCGAACAGCCGCAGCCCGTGCGCCGCGAACACGCGGCTGACGGTGATGAAGGAGAAATAGGAGAAGTGCTCGTGGTAGATCGTGTCCCACTGTGCGTCTTGCATCAGGCGCATCAGGTGCGGGAACTCCATCGTGATCGTTCCCCCTGGCGCGAGCAGGATCTTCATGCCCGCGACGAAGTCGTTCAGGTCGGGGACGTGGGCGAGCACGTTGTTGCCCAAGAGCAGATCGGCGCGGCGCTCGACCGCGAGTGACCGCGCCACACCTCTGCCGAAGAACGCCACGCGCGTGGGGATCCCCTTCGCCAACGCCACCTCCGCGACGTTCGTCGCGGGCTCGACCCCCATCACCGGGATTCCGCGCTCCTGGAAATACTGGAGCAGGTAGCCGTCGTTGGAGGCGATCTCCACCACATGGCTGGCGCGGCCGAGATCGAGCGACGCGGCCACCTGCTCGGTGTAGCGACGGCAGTGCTCCAGCCAGCTGGCGGAATAGGAGGAGAAGTAGGCGTAGTCGGAAAAGATCTGCTGAGGGCTCTCGAACTCCTCCAGCTGCACCAGGAAGCAGCTTCCACACACCAGCGCGCGCAGGGGGTAGAACGGCTCCATCGCAGCGGCGCGGTCGAGGGACAGGTATGAGTTGGCGAGTGGCGAGGAGCCCAGGTCGACGAACACGTGCTCCAGCGGAGCGCCGCAGAACCGGCATGACGGGCTCATTCCCACACCCGCCACGGAGCCCTGCCGGAGTTCCACAGCTGCTCCAGCTGGTTGCGGTCGCGCAGCGTGTCCATCGCCTGCCAGAAGCCCGTGTGGCGGAACGACGCGAGCTGCCCCTCGCGTGTCAGCCTGCGTAGCGGCACGTCCTCCCACGTGCTTCGATCGTCCTCGAGATAGCGACCCACCTCGGGAGACAGAACGAAATACCCGCCGTTGAGCCACGCCCCGTCGCCGCGTGGCTTCTCCTCGAACCTTCGAACCCGCGTGCCGTTGAGCTCGACCGCACCGAACCGGCCGGGGGGCTGCACGGCGGTGACCGTCGCGAGCGCTCCCTGCTGGCGGTGATAGGCGATCAACGCGGTGATGTCTATGTCCGCGAGACCGTCCCCGTAGGTGAAGCAGAATATGTCGTCACCGACGTAGGGAAGAACCCGCCGCAGGCGCCCGCCGGTCATGGTGTCCTCGCCGGTGTCGACCAGCGTCACCTTCCAGCGCTCGGTGCTCGAGCGGTGAACCTGCACCTCGCCGCTGGCGAGGTCGAAGGAGAGATCGCTCGTGTGCAGCTGGTAGTTGGCGAAGAACTCCTTGATCACATATCCCTTGTAGCCGAGGCAGATCACGAACTCCTCCACGCCGTGGGCGGCGTAGATCTTCATGATGTGCCACAGGATCGGCTTGCCGCCGATCTCCACCATCGGCTTGGGACGCACCGCCGTCTCCTCACTGAGACGCGAGCCGAAGCCACCGGCGAGGATCACCGCCTTCACTGCCCACCGCCATGCGCAGGCGAGTGCCTCGAGGCAGGCGAGCGTTTCGGACGCACGGCTAACGGCATCGCGCCGTGAAGCTAACAGCCGGCACCCTCTGCGGTCGGGTGACGGCAGACGACGCTCATGGTCGCTGCAAATAGGAGGTCGGCGGTGTTTCTCTTTACCGACCGCCGCCGCTCGCCAATCGGAAACAGCGATGGCACGAGCGCGATTCGCTCGCGCAGTTGGCCGATTGCCCACGATCGCTGGCCTTCTCGACAGGATGCCACCCGATCGCGTGGCGAGCGATTGGTCGAGCGCACACCACTTGCACGACCTCGGTGCTCATGGTGGGAACATGAGTCACGTGCACGTTCTCGTGACCGGCCACGCCGGCTACATCGGATCGGTCCTCGTCCCGATGCTCGCCAGCGCCGGCCATGAGGTCGTCGGTCTCGACACGTACCTCTATGAGGAGTGTGAATTCATGGACGAGCCCGCGCCGGCGGTGCCCGTCATTCGCAAGGACGTACGCGACGTGGAGCCGGACGACCTCGGTGGGCTCGACGCGGTCGTGCACCTCGCCGCGCTCTCGAACGATCCGGTCGGAGATCTGAACCCGGACTGCACATACGCCGTCAATCACCGAGCTTCGGTGACGCTCGCACGCGCGGCCAAGCAGGCGGGCGTGGAGCGATTCCTGTTCTCCTCCTCGTGCAGTCTGTACGGTGCCGCGGCGAGCGACTGGGTCGACGAGACTGCTGACTTCAATCCGGTGACACCGTACGGAGAGTCGAAGGTCCTCGCTGAGCGCGACATCGCGCTGCTCGCCGACGAGTCGTTCAGCCCGACGTTCCTGCGCAACGCGACCGCCCACGGGCTTTCACCCCGCCACCGCGGCGATCTCGTCGTCAACAACCTGACCGCGTACGCGTTCGCCACGGGCGAGATCCTGATGCAGAGCGACGGCACGCCCTGGCGACCGCTGGTACACATCGAGGACATCGCGCGGGTCTTCCTCGGCCTGCTCGAGGCACCGCGCGAGCGCGTGCACTGTCAGGCGTTCAACGTCGGCGCCGACGAGGAGAATTACCAGATTCGCGACGTCGCGCGCATCGTCGAAGAGGTCATCTCGGGATCGCGGATCGCGTTCGCCACGGGCGCCGGGCCGGACAAGCGCAGCTATCGCGTCAGCTTCGCCAAGCTCGCGCAAGCCTTCCCGGAGCTGCGCCCGAGCTGGACGGTGCGCGCGAGCGTAGAGCAGATGCTCGCGGCATACCGCGACCACGGCTTGCGCATCGAGGACTTCGCGTCGCGATTATTCCTGCGGATCGCACAGGTCAAGGCGCTGATGGCCGACGGACGCCTGGACGAGGCCCTGCGCTGGCGCGCTCGCAAGCCCGTAGCGGCGTAGGCACGCCGCTACGCGCGATTGCCCTGCGCGATCGCACGCAGGTCGATCGTCTGGTCATACAGCTTCGCGTCAACGCCCTCCTCGAGCGCCACCTCGCGCAGCGGCCGTCCTGAGCTGGTGGCCTTCTTCACGATCGCGGTCGCCTTGTCGTATCCGATCGCTCCGTTGAGCGCGGTGGCGACCGCGAGCGTCGCGCCGGCTGAGGCCGCGGTCCCGGCCTTGTTTGCCTGGATGCCGTCGACGCACTTCTCGGCGAACGCGCGCGAGGCAGCGGACAGCAGCCGCAGCGACTGCAGGAGGTTGCGCGCGACCAGCGGTATGCGGACGTTGAGCTCGAATTGCCCCTGCATGCCGCCGACGGTGATCGCGGTGTCGTTGCCGATCACCTGCGCACACACCTGCAGCACGACCTCGGGGATCACCGGGTTGACCTTGCCGGGCATGATCGAGGAGCCCTTCTGCAGCTCGGGCAGGAACAGCTCGCCGATGCCCGCGCGCGGCCCGGAGCCCATCAGCGCGAGATCGCCCGCGATCTTCGTGAGCGAGACCGCGACCACCTTCAGCGCACCGGAGAGCTCGACGAGCGCGTCGCGGTTGGCCTGCGCCTCGAACGGGTCGAGCGGCGCGGCGATCTGTTTGAGCCCCGACTCCTTCTTCAAGCGCGCGCGCACCTTCTCGGCGAAGCGCGGGTGGGTGTTCAAGCCGGTGCCTGTGGCGGTGCCGCCAAGCGGGATCTGTCCGACGTGGACGAGCGCGGCCTGCACGCGCTCCTGCGCGAGCGTCATCTGCGCGGCGTAGCCGGCGAACTCCTGACCGAGCGTGACGGGGACGGCGTCCATCAGGTGCGTGCGCCCGGCCTTGACGACGCCCTGGAAGCCTCTCGCCTTTTTCGCGAACGACCGCTCGAGCTGTTTGAGCGCTGGCAGCAGCTCGTTCTGCGCGACGTCCAGCGCGGCGAGGTGGACGGCGGAGGGAAACACGTCGTTGGATGACTGGCCCATGTTGACGTGGTCGTTGGGATGCACGCCCTCCCCCTTCGGGGACGATGCGCCGGCCAGGTGCGCGATCACCTCGTTGGCGTTCATGTTCGTCGAGGTGCCCGAGCCCGTCTGGAAGACGTCGATCGGGAACTGACGGTCGTGCTTGCCGGCGACGATCTCCGCGGCGGCCCGCTCGATGCGTGCGGCGCTGCGCTTGGGCAGCAGCCCCAGCTCGCCGTTGACGAGCGCGGCCGCGCCCTTGATGCGTGCCAGCCAGTGGATGACCGACGCGGGAACTGTCTCGCCGGAGATGGGGAAGTTCTCGACGGCCTTGGCGGTCTCCCCGCCCCACAGCTGCTGATCGGGCATCGGCTCTCCTTGTTCGCACATTACCGGCGCCCGGCGATGTTCTCGCCGACACAGTCGGTCGTACCATGGTGATACAGGGTCTGTAAAGAGACACTACCTCTCGGCGGTAGCCGGGGGACACCACCCTCTCGGCGGTAGCCGGGGGACACCACCCTCTCGGCGGTAGCCGGGGGACACCACCCTCTCGGCGGTGCGCAGCCGATGAAGGGCCGACGGCCCGCCGTGACGAGTCAGCCGAGCCCTATCCGCAGAACGCGGTGAGCTCACGCACGAGGCCGACGGGGTCGTCGTAGGCCATCAGGAATCCGACGCCCTCGAGCACGCGCAGCTGACCACGGGGAAGCCGTGCGAGCGTCTCTTCCGCGGGCTGAAGCGGGTGCAGGCAGTCGCGGTCGGCCCACAGCAGCAGCACGGGCATGTCCAGACGCGGATACTCCTGAAGCAAGTGCGTCTGTGCACCCCGGGGCCAGTTGCGCGCGCACTTCGCCCACGAGCGCGCGAGGCTCGCGTTGCCGGGAACGTCGGCGAAGGCGTGCCGGAAGAGATCGGCGGCGCTGGGGTTCCCACGGGCGGACAGCCTCATGCCTCGCTCGGGGGCGAACACGGTACTGGCGCCGTAGGCGAGCAGGCGATCGAGGCCGGGCACGGCGGCTGCCTGGGCGGTCAGCTGCCAGGCCGAGCGCGTGCGCGCCCGCGCGGGTGGCGCATGCATCCGGTTTGACATCAGCACGAGCCGCGTCGGCCGGGTGCGCCCGCTGAGCACCGCATGCAGCAGGACCTCGGCGCCGGCGCCGTGGCCGGCGAGCAGGGGCCGCGGGCCGAGCACCTCGGCGGCGAACCCGGAGAAGACCTCGGCGAACCAGTCGAGCGTGTAGGGATGGCGCGGGCGATCCTCGGAGTCGCCGTGCAGCGGCAGGTCGGGAAGCACCACGCGAAAACGCTCGGCGAGCCCATCGACGGCGGGCTCCCACTCCTTGTGGGATAGCAGGCCAGAGTGCACGAGCGCGAGCGGCGGTCCTGTGCCGACCTCGCGATAGGCCACGCGCGCGCCGTCAGGGTGGTGGTAGAGGCGCAGCCTCATGATTGATCGTCACCGACGGCCACCAGCGCATGTTAGGGCAGTTTCGTTTCTCACTTAATGGCGTCGCAGGCGCTTTCACACTCGCTCGGCTGAAAAGCCGTTGCGGACCGATCGCGCGGTCTATATGTTTGCGATCGCGATGTCACTCGACGGTGGCTCAGACACTCCGATCAGGCTTTCCATATGCATCCCCACCTACAATTTCGGGGATTTCATTGGGGAGACGCTCGAAAGCATCCTGCCTCAGGTCGTTGATGGCGTCGAGGTCGTGATCCTCGATGGGGGTTCGACCGATCAAACGCCGGCTGTCGTCCGCGCGTTTCAGGCTCGCTTTCCGGCGCTGCGCTACCGCCGTCTCGAGCAACGTGGTGGGATCGATCGCGACATGGCACGGACGGTCGATCTGGCACGTGGCGAGTACTGCTGGCTGTTCAGCGGCGACGATCTGATGAGACCGGCGGCTATCGGTCAAGTGCTCCAGCAGATCGAGACCGGGCTGGATGTATATGTCGGGGGTTTCACGCTCTGCACCTGCGATATGCGGCCGCTGAAGGACCAGCCGATCCTCGATGTTCCATCGGCGATGACGTTCGATCTCGGCTGCGACGACGATCGCCGACTGTATTTCGAGCGCGCCGCGAGCACGACGGCGTTCTTCAGCTTTCTGGGGTCGGTGATCTTCAAGAAGTCGCGCTGGGACGCCATCCCCCTGGACGAGGATTTCGTCGGCAGCTGCTGGGCGCATGTCGCGCGTATGTTCCGGATGATCCCCTCCGGTCTGCGCGTCAGGTACCTGGCAACGTCCTTCCTCTGGAAGCGGTGCGACAACGACTCGTTCATGGACTCGGGTCTGATTCGGCGCTTCGCGCTCACGATCGACGGCTATCACCGGCTCGCGCGCACCTTCTTTGCGGAGGACGGCTTCGAGGCCCGCCACATCCGGCGTGCGGTCGCTGCGGAGTTTCCACCATACGTGATGCTCTACACCAAGTGGACGAGCCGTGCTGCATCGCCGGAGGATCGCCTGCTGCTCGACCGTCTGGTGGAGACGGTGTACTTGGACTTATCTGTGCGAAGCTGGCTGTGCCGAATTCTCTACGGGAGCGCGCCCGCTCGTGCCCCCAAGGCGCCGGTACCCGCCCTTTAGCACAGTGTCACATCACGATGCTGAACGGAGACAAGTCCGGGAAACCTGGAGGTCAGACAGAGCTCACGAAGACGGTCGCCTGCGTGGGCGCGGGATCTGCTCCAGGAGCTCGCGTGGCACCGCTCCGAGCGCAACCAGGCCGGCGCAGTAGATCGTCACCGCCAGGGCCGGCCTGGCGATCTCGGGTAGGCCTGGCGGCAGCAGCGCGAGCGCGCCGAGCAGCGCGGCCAGTACCGCGCGCGGCGCCGCGCTGAACGAGATCTGTGGCCGCGCACCGGCACGCACGACCGCCACCGCGAGCGCCGCGGCGTACAGGCTCTCAACAGCCGTGGTGGCAGTCGCCGCTCCCACGGCGCCGTACGCGGAGGCCAGCACGCCGGTGAGCGCGCCGCAGAGCAACAGCACGGCCAGGTTGATCAGCAGCACCTCGCGATAGCGCCCAAGGCTTAGCAGCGCGTAGCCTAGTAGCGCCCCCACGAAGGTGACTACCAGCGCAAGCCCCTGGATACGCAGCACGTCAGCCGACGGAGCGAACTTCGGACCGGCGATCACGGCGATGATGAAGCTCGCGCCGGTGATCAGGGACAGCCCGACCGCGAGGCCGAGCAGCAGGCACACGTCGAACGTGCGACCGAGCGCATAGTTCAAACGCCGGCTGTCGTCGCGCGCGGCCCGAGCGAAGATCGGCAGCGTCGATCCGACGATCAGCTGAGGCACGACGAACAGGACTTCGATGATTCGAAACGACGCTCCGTAGTAGCCTGTCTGCTGGGCGCTGGCGACATGCGACATGATCAGGATCGCCAGCCGGAAGTACACGATCCCCACGGCGGCCGCCAGCGAGTAGGGCAGAGTACGACGCACGAGCGCACCCCAGATGGCGCGATCGAACGCCGGCAGCAGCTGCATCGAGCCACGGATCAACAGCGCACCAACCACTGTGGCGGCGACGCCGGCGGGAATCGTGGCAGCCCAGAATGGCAACAGCGGCGCGCCCACGAGGACGAGCGCGACAATCACAAGCGCTGTCCCCACCTGTCGAATGATTTCCACCGCCGTCACCCACCCCAGTTGCAGCCGCGCGAGCAGCGGTATCGAGTAGGTGGTTTGGGTGGTCAGCAGGACGAACCCACCACCTGTGAGCAGCGTCCCGAGCACCAGCGTGGAGGAATAGCCACTGAGCGCGGCGATGGCGAGCGCCAACAGGACACCGGCGGCAATGCACACCAAGCGCAGGCCGGCGAGGCTCCGAAAGAAGCGCTGCGCGAGACTGGCGGGCAGCACGCTCAGCTCGCGTACGCCGATGGCGGCCAGCCCCGCTTCCGTGACCCCGGCAGTGAGCGTGACCAGCGATATGACCGTCACGTAGTCGCCCGTTGCGACTACGCCAAGATGACGCAAGAGCAACGAGGAGGAGATCACGCTCACCGCGACTCCCACCACGTACCCGCCTATCCGCACGGCGCCTCCACGTATAGCGGCTTGGCCCGCGGCGGGCGTGTCGAGCACATCCAGCGTGTCGGGGGCGGCCTGTGTCACAGCTCATGCGTGCTCGCCGGGGCTCGCGGCTGTGCAGACCGAGCCCCTTGGTGCGGCGCGGGCACTCGAGTGTCTGCTCGTCGCCGGCCTTGGAGTGCACGCTCGCTTCACAGGGTGAAGCCCGCCGCGAGCGCATCCTCGTGGAACATGCGGACAGTCTCCAACGAGTACTGCTCGAGGCTCTTGCCGAGGTCGTCGAGCTTGCGCAGCAAATCGTGGGTGATTGTGATGATGTGGCAGCCGACCTCGTCGGCCTGGATCACGTTCAGGATCTCGCGAGGGGAAGCCCAGATCAGCTCCGAGCGTGGCGCCTGCTCCATGATCTGCACCGAGCGCGCCATGATCGGCATCGGGTCGACTCCCGCGTCGGCGATGCGTCCGGCGAACACGGAGATATAAGACGGCGCGCCGTGGGCCACGGCCTCCGTGATCACATCGACCTGGGCGGCTGTGAACAAGGCCGTCACGTTCACCTTCACGCCATCCTCGGAGAGCTCGCGCACGAGCGGCGCCATCGACTCGCCGGTGGTCGAGGTGACGGGGATCTTGACGTACACGTTCTCCCCCCAGGACGCGATCGCGCGAGCCTGGCGTCGCATCTCCAAGGGTTCGTCGGCGAATACCTCGAAGGAGATCGGGTGACTGGTGACATGCTCCAGCAGCTCTCGGGCAAACCGCGCGTAATCGATGAGACCTACCTTTCGCATCAACGTGGGGTTGGTGGTGAAGCCGGCTATGCGCGGATCGGCCGCGAGGGTGAGAATGCCGTCTAGGTCGGCACCGTCGGCGAATATCCTGGTGGAAATCCGGTCGAGCATGGTTACCGATGCTGCTGTGCGAAGCTGTGCACGCTCGCGCTGCTCTCGCGTTGTGTCAGCTCCGCGGCGTCCCACCCGCGACGAGACTCGATGATGTACTTGGGCCGGTCGCGTGACTCGTCGTAGATCCGCCCGACGTACTCGCCGATCACGCCCAGCGACAGCAGCTGTATGCCGCTGAAGAACGATACGACGATCACGATCGTCGGATTGCCCACGGGGAACTGGATGCTGCCGAGCTTCAGGCCCAGGTATACAAGGGCAACGGTGAAGGCCAGGCCGGACAACACCATGCCGATCAGCGAGATCAGATGCAGCGGGTAGCGGGAGAACCCAACGATCCCGTTCACGCCGATCACGAGCGATCCCAGGAAGCGGTTGTACTTGCTGTTGCCGGCCGCACGCTGATCGCGGTCGTAGGGCACGCTGGTCTGGTGAAAGCCGACGAGGCCGACGAGACCGCGCAGGAAGCCATGGCCCTCCTTGAGGGAGACGACGTTGTCGACCACGCGGCGGCTCATCAACCGGAAGTCACCTGTGTTTGGCGGTATCTCGACGTCGGCGATGCGTTTGATCAGCCTGTATCCGACGGCGGCGACGATGCGCTTGGGGAGCGTCTCCCCGGCGCGCGTGCGCCGCTGGGCGTAGACGACGTCGTATCCCTCTCGCCAGCGCTCGACGAGCTCGGGGATCAACTCGGGCGGATCCTGAAGATCGCAGTCGACCACCACGACGGCGTCGCCGCTGGAGGCCTCCAGGCCCGCGATCGTGGCCATCGGCTGCCCGAACCTGCGCGAGAAGCGCAGCATCTTGACGCGCGGGTCCCGATCGCACAGCTCGAGGATCATCTGCTCCGTGCGGTCGGTGCACGGGTCGACGCTGAAGATGAGCTCCCACTCGATGCCCGCGATGCTCCCCAGCGCCCGCGTGAGGCGGTCGTAGACGCGGCTGATGTTCTCCTGCTCGTTGTATGCAGGAACGACGATGCTGACCTGACTCACGCCCTCTCTCCCGGCCGCTGCAGCACGGTGAGGCCGCGAATGCCGAACGGCAGGCTGATGCCGCGGTTCAAGAGCGCGGCGTCGACGCGGCAGGCCAACCGGCCGAGCATCGAATCGGCGG
>Ga0208565_1002263_pt1 | contig 10495 bp, 15 predicted proteins | sample Sb_taG_7_FD_187706 | JGI IMG/M metagenome (GOLD analysis project Ga0208565, IMG submission 187706) | Peat soil microbial communities from Weissenstadt, Germany - Sb_50d_2_FS metaG (SPAdes) (version 2) | ecosystem: Environmental > Terrestrial > Soil > Wetlands > Peat | place: Germany...
TCACCGGCCCGGGATACCGGACGCCCCGAAGGACGCCCCGTCACAAGGCCATCTAACGCCGCGAACCACCAGGCCCTTCGATCACCCACAGTCACACTGACTTTGACGAATCCCTGTCCGAATGAACCGACGGGAATCGCCATTTCGCTTCTTATTCTCCTAGTTCGTTCTTGCTATTCAGTAGACCGCACTCAACGGGCTACCAGAAATTTCTTTTTCTTTGGCTGGACGCCTATAAGCGAATCGAAGAAGAGCAGCCAGCACTCATCTCGCCTGCCGACCTTGGCTCGTCCCGATCTGGAGTTCCGCGCCTGCTGAAGGCTGCAGGTCACCTGGTTATGGCCGGTTGACCTGTCAGCCGAGATCTATGAGCTTGATAGGTATGCATATTTCGCGAGCCGTCCGCCGGCGGAACTAACGGTACTACGTGTTCCGGACTTTGCGGACATACGAGCTATCCGCCTCCGGCTCATCGCCGCTGCACGGAGGATCGCTCATCAGACCAGATACAACGATTCATCAAATAGGGTATAGAAGCTTAAATCCAGATAACTGTGGAAATCTGCTGGCTGACAGCAGGCGGTGGTTTAGGTTACGTCCATCAGACCGACCGGCTTCCGGGCTGGTTCCGGACGCCCTGCCGGGCGTCAGGCCGCGAACAGAAGGTAGTGGAAGCCGTTTGCGCCGACTGACTGTTCCAGGGTCCGCAGGATCTGCCGGTAGTTGTCGTGCGGTACCTGGACGTAGAGCGGCTCGCCGTCGCGGCCGAACTCGATCACGGGTGACTCCGGCGGCTCCCACGCGCTGAGGTGGCCAGCGGCTGAGCCGAAGTCTGCATGCGGCTCGAAGCCCAGGCCTCGTGCATGGGCGATCGCGCCGAACACCACGTGCCGGGCCAGGTCGGGCGGCGCCGGGACCGGCGGATCGGCGTAAGAGCGGTAGATCTCGCCAAGGAACTCGCCCAGCCGGCGGCGGGAGAATACACGCGGACCGAACGCGTCCTTGACGCCCAGGCAAAACACATCGACCATGTAGGCGCAGGCCGAGACCTTGAAGCCAGGCGCCTCGCGGGCGACCACGATAGTTGCCAAGCCGTCGCAGCCCTTGCTGGGTCCGGCGGGCAGGCCCGGCCAGTCTGGCTGGCCTCGCACTGTCAGCCCGTTGGCCCAGTCCAGGTTGATCCAGCAGCCGATCAGGTCGGCTGCACGGACGGACCCTTGCCGCCTGCGGAGCCGCCGCTCTCGGCTTCGCTTCGCTCTGCGGCAACAAGCCGCACCAGCGGCGCCACGACCGCGGGCGGCACGGCCAAGGCCCGCGCGATCTCCTTCGGCGACCGGCCATGCTGCCGAAGGACCCGGACGCTGTCGAGCAGATCCCGCTCCACCATGACCGTCATCGTCGCACCGGCGCGCACGCGGAGCCACGAGCGACACGACGTTCGGGCGAGATTGCGCGCAAATCGCGAGTACATTCGAGCCGTGATGGCCGATCCGCTCGCCGATCTCCCCGCCGCCGCGCGGTCGCTGCTGGCTGACCCGCCTGTGACGGAGAAGAAGCTGGTCGAGCTGAGTGCCGAGCAGCCGTCGCTGCCGCCCACCGAGGCCGAGCTTGCGGAGGCGGTGCGGCTGTTCGTGATTACCTGGGATCCGCTCGAAACGAGCCCTCCGCGTCCGCCCGCGTTCGCCGCAGTCAATACTGGTCCGCTGGAGCTGGCGGTCTACCTGCCGTGCTGGTCGCTCGCCGCGTTCGCCGCCGCTCACGGCACGACGATGGCCGCCGTTCTCGCCGCCGCGGCAGCGTCCGTCGTGACAACCGGCGCCGCACACCGCGACGTTCTGCTCTCCGGGGACTACCCGAACCTGGCGGCACGCGGCCAGGCGCCGGACCTGGTCGGCGACCTGGCCGCCCGGCTGGCCGGCGCGACCGGGCTGGCGGCTACGGCAAGCCCGGCTGGCCCGGCAGGGTCCGCGCTCAGGCGGCCGGGCCTGGCCGCGATGTCGCCGCAGTGGGACGACATCGGGCTCGGCATGATCCAGGACGCTGTCCAGCATGCGTTCGGAATCGTGGACCTGGATCGGTCTCCGGTGGAATTGTCCGCGCGTCGCCCGGAACCGGGCTGCCCGGCGTGCGCCGGACGTCGGTTCGATTTCCCCGCCGACCTCGCCGGGTCGAGGGACGAAATGTGCCTGGTGCACCGGGGCGAGGCTGGCGGGGTGATCAAGCGCCGCATGGCGCGGGCGGAGGTGAGCAACCCAGCGGGATGGCGCGCGGTCGCGGATGCCTCGCGGCGACTGGGACTTCCGCATCTGCCGAACGGGTTGGCCACGCGGCTGGCCGGCGCGGATCAGGCGATGTACGAGATCCCGGACGCCGACGTGCTCGGCGAGCGTGCCCGCGTGGTGGTCGAAGCGGCCCGGTGGTTCGAGGGTCGGCCTGATGACCTGGGGGTCGCGCTCGGTGCGGACCCCGATTGGCTCCTCGGACTACCGGACTGGCTGGTCAGCCTGCCGCTCGACCTGGGCCGGGCTGGCCTGGGCGCCCAAGCGGTCATGGTCGGCGAGGCGCTGGGCCGGGTTGATCCCGATCAGCAGGACGTGTTCGAGGCGGACGTAGCGGTGGCGCTGGCCGAGGCCGGGCAGGCCGACCAGGCGCGGGAACGCGTCGCCGCCAACATCGCCCGCTGGCCGGACGACCTCTGGGTCAGGGTCCACGCAGGCGACGCGCTGGCGGCGCTTGGAGACGCAGCCGGCGCCGAGGTGCATTTCCGCGCCGCCGTGGACATCGCCGACGCCGAGGATGACCTCATCGGACGGGGGGATGCCGTGCAGCGGATCGCCGACCTGCATGGCGAACGGACGACGTGGGCGGCAGCCGACTGGCGCGAACCCGGCCCTGGGCCCCTACCCCCGGCCTCAATCGTCCGGCACCAGAGACGCAAGACACCGAGCCGGGCCAAGCGCAAGCGGTAGCGTCGCGGAATCCGGCGGCTCGCCGAACTACAGCTCAACTACCCTGCGCCGACGATCCTGACAACCTCGCGCCGCTGACCTGTGGGACCTCGCCAGATGCGAGGACCTGGCACGCGCTTGACCTTGCCACGGGCGCTGAGACTGATCAGGTGGTCTCGTTACCAGTCCCCGGTCGGCTAGCCGACATCGACGCTCGACTTTCTCCGTCCGCAGGTGACTGGTCGAGTTCGCCAGGGTCTGCTGTCTCCCGGTCTCCGGGGTCCCCTCCAGAGCGCCATCCTCGCTGTAGTCAGCGGCGATCTGAACCACTTCGGTCTGCGGACGGTACTGCGGCTCCAGGCGCACGAGGTCCCGCTCGTTGATCCAGGCCCGCACGTACTGGCGCATCCGGGTTGCGCCGAGCCGCTCCAGGCCGGGCACGTCCGGCGGCGGCCAGCCGAACGCCTGGCCGTGTAGCCGCTTGAGAGCGGCATACGCACGGTCCAGATCGGCGACAGCGACGGCTAGCGCAGGAACGGATTGCTGACCCGGACTCCCGCGTATGTCTGGCCGGGATTGAGATCTTCCGAGTACAGAGTCTGGCAGCCGAGTTCTTGTGCGCTGCGAATGATCATCGCGTCCCAGAAGGATGCTCCGGATTGCTGGTGGATATCGATGGCTGCGAGCACGTCACGAGCGGCCGGAGCGTGCACGTGCCACAGGGCGAGGTCATTGATGATCTGTCCGGCTGCCGGCGCTTCAAGCGGTTTGGGGATCTTGCGTGTTGTGGTGACGAAGAACTCTTGCAGCACCTGAACGCTGAGGCAGCCCTCGCGGGTATCCCACAGTTCCTCGAGCAGCGCGCGGGCGCGTCCGTGCTTGTCGCCGGCTGTCACGTCGTGGGCGTAGACGAGGACGTTGGTGTCGACGAACGTGCGGTTACCGCTCATGCAGATCGTCCCGGGTCCACGTCATGCGGCCACCTGTGCCCAGATCCATGCCTTCGCGCAAGATGGCGAGACTGTGCTCTTTTGCGGTGTCATAACCGGTCTCCCGCTCGACAGTTTCCCTGAGCATGCGGGCCAGGAGCTGCGAAATCGAGGTGCCGCGGCGTGCGGCTAGCACCCGCGCCTCCCGCAGGTCCTCCTCGGGCAGGGACAGGGTGATGTTCTGGTTAGCCACGGTCGCCACCTCACATAACTGCGTGCTTCACGTAAAACAGTGTAGCCCGCGATCATAGGCGGTTAGTAGCCGAGGCGTTCGTCGCCGGTCAGTGCCGCGTCCCGGCACGTAGGCTTCCGTTCTTGATCATCATGACGGCGGCGCGGCGGCCTGAGGGCGCCGCCGATACGCTGGGCCGGTGGCGGCGTTGGGAATTGCGGAACTGGCGGCGATGGCCGAGGAGGCTGCGATCGACGCCTATCGTCGTTGGCTGGGCTGAGTCGCGTGGGCAAGGACCAGAACGCCCTTCCGGACTCGGTTAAGGCTTGGGTTGAGGCGCGCAGGCGATACCACCTGTCGCATGCGCAGGTGCAAATGGGCCGCGAACTCGGGCTGAACCCGCGGAAGCTCGGCAAGATCGCCAACGACCGCCAGGAGCCATGGAAAGCGCCGTTGCCTCAGTTCATCGAGCACCTGTATCTCAAGAGGTTCGGCCGGGAGCGTCCCCAGGCTGTGACGCCTGCGGAGAAGTGGGGGCGGCCGGGCACTAAGCGGAAGTCGGCGATGAACGCGGCCTCAACGGACACCGACGGCCAGCGCTGAGTCTGAGGCTCCCATGACTGATCTGCGCGAGCTGAAGGTGCCCAAGGTGCTGTGCCGGTCGCTGAGGAGATCGTCGGCATCACCGACGCGGTATGCCTGGCCGTTCTTGATGAGGAGTATGCCGATCTGGCCCGGCGTGCGGCGGCGAAGCTGGCGCGCAAGCGCCCGTCGCCGCTAGTTGGCGGGCGCCGGGTCACGTGGGCAGCTGCGATCGTGTATGCCCTGGGCCAGGCCAACTTCCTGTTCGATCCCGTGGCCGAGCAGAACCCGCTGGTCTGGATCATTGCGGTCAATGGCGTTGCCATGGACACCCGGCATGTTCCGATGGACATTCAGGTGGAGGCGCACCAGCGAGGGCTCATCCCTTATGTGCCGGCGCTCGGCCCGGACGGCGAAGCGGCGGCTGAGGAGTCACCGGTGGCGGGGAAGGCCAGTGCGACTGCGCCGGCCTTGGTCGGCTTGCTCGAGCGCTCCAGCGAACTGAAGCGCCAACTCGTCGACTTTGCCTGTTCGCGGTGCTTCTTCCGGGAACTCGATAAGGCCGTCAGCGACGGTATCGGTGGCACGGTCATCGAGGAGAGCGACACGAACCTTCTCGACCATTTCATCTTGCAGCGTCCGCTGGCCGACGGCCGCACAGTGGTTGAGGTCTTCGTCGCCGAGCACCCTGAGCGTCAAGTGGCGGACAGGGTCGGCCACAGAGCGTGATGTAGAGGGCAGACGACTCCCAGTGTGGATCTGTACAAATTGCCGGCTGTGTGCGGCTGGGAACAGCTTCGGTCACATGGGCGGCCGGAGCAGGTCGCCTGGTTCTGGCACATTCTGTCATGCGCTTCCATACCTTGGGCTCGTAGATCCGGCGTGATGGATGTTGACGATCGCTGCCGCCTGCGCCAGCCTTGTCGAGGGAACTTACTGCGTCGTGAGGAGGCGCCCGTGGCTTGGCAGCTGGAGGGGAAGTATTTCGAGTCGTGTTCGTGCGATGCGGTTTGCCCGTGTACCTGGTCGGCATTCACGGCGAGGGCCACGCTTGATCGGTGCCGGGCGCTTCTGGCCTATCACGTGGAGTCGGGCGAGGTTGATGGTGTGGACGTCAGTGGCCTGAGTTTCGCGCTGTTCCTGGACACGCCGCCGGTCATGAGCGAGGGCAACTGGCGGGTGGGTGTTTACCTGGATGATGCCGCATCTGACAGCCAGGCCGAGCGGCTTGGCGCGGTCCTGTCCGGGCAACTCGGCGGGCCGCCCGCGATGCTCGCCCCGCTGATCGGCGAGATGCTCGGCGTGGAGAAGGCGCCCATCACCTACAGCGAGGACGGCCGCGGTCACCATGTCCGGATCGGCGGTGCCGTGGACGTTGGTGTCGAGGACTTCATCGCCGCAGAAGGCCACGATCCGGTACAGCTGACGAACGTGTTCCATCCGTCGAATACGACACTGACGGTCGCGCCAGCTAACGCCGCGCATCTGTCGACCTTCGGGATCGACTGGGGCCGCGAAGGGCAGAGCGGCTTTTCCGCGCCGTTCTCCTGGGCGGGATGAGTAACCTCCCAGGGCTCGCCCGGCCACGGCCAGGCCTGGCAGCCCGTGAGGTTTCGTTCCTGCTGATCGCGGCGGCGGGCGCTTGGGCTGCGACGGTTGCGATCGCCCGCGGGATGGCCGGGATGACCGGCACGATGGGGCTTGGCCTGGCGGCGTTCGTGCCGATGTGGACGCTGATGATGGCCGCCATGATGCTGCCCTCGGTGGCGCCAACGGCCTCGCTGTACGCCAGGACCGTGCAGAGCAGCCGGACGGTGAGGGTCGCCGGGCTTGTGGCGGGCTATCTCGCTGTCTGGGCGGCGGCCGGCCTGCCCGCTTATGGGCTGGCCCGGCTCACTGGCTGGCTAACCGGGAAGCATCCCAGCGCGGCGCACGTCCTGGCCGTGGCAGTCTTCGCGGTTTGCGGGGTGTACCAGCTGAGCAGCCTGAAGGACCGCTGCCTCGCGCACTGCCGTTCCCCGCTTGCGCTGCTGTTGCACTACGGCTCCTACCGGGGCAGATTCCGTGACCTGCGCGTCGGTGCCCATCACGGTGGATACTGCCTGGGCTGCTGCTGGGGCCTGATGGTGATCCTCATCGCGGTGGGCGTGATGAACGTGGCAGCGATGGTCGGCCTGGCCGCTCTCGTGCTGATCGAGAAGGTCTGGATATGGGGGCCCGCGGCCGGCCGGCTCGCAGGCGCTACGGCGCTGGCCCTCGCGGTGGCCACGATCTGGTTCCCCTGGCTTGCCCCGGGCCTGCACGCCACACCTCAGATGATGAACTAACCCTCCTGAGCACCAGGTACTCCTGCAGCAAATTGCGGCCGCGAGGCAAGAGCGCGAAAAGCCATAACACCCTGATTTGCGCAGGAACAGCCGTCAGTCGATCGACGCCTTTGGGAGTACAGGCGGTTATTGATGCTGTGGCGTGATGGTTTCTCGTGACGGAGCGCGATTATGGGGCCAGCGTCAGTTCGAGCTGGCCGGGGCCGCTTGGCGTGGGTCGGCAGGTGTGTGTTCCTGGGGCGGTGTCCCGCGGGTGGTGACGTGCGGTCATGAAGGTTATCTAGGCGTCGAGCCGGGCCGGGGCTGCGCGGAGGCCGGCTGTCCGGGTTCCTGCGTGCCGCCGCCGGTCCCAGACGGCGACGACAAGGTCCGGGTCCCCGATGGCCAGGGCGCTGGCGAGGTGGACGGCGTCCGCGCCGCGCAGCGCGTGGGTGCGGGCGAGGTGGCCGGCGTGCCGTTCTACGGCAGGGGTGATGACGTGCTGCCGCCATGGCACCCGCGATGCGTCCTGATCCGCGGTCAGGCCGAGGCGCTGCCCGATGCCGTCGGACAGGACGGCCAGCCGGCCGGACCGATCATCCGCTTGCACCCGACCGAGGTGATCAGCTGGGGACTGGAGTTCGCCGAGGAATAGTGTGCCCGATGCTGGTGAGTCGGCATTAGCGGTCGTCGGCTGGCAGGCATCGATGGCCGTGCCGCTTCGGGCACTGCTCTCGGTTCCTGGCGCCGGGATCGCTCGCGTGGTCGGGCCGGGCAGGTGGTAGTGCGCATCGCTGCGGTGACTGCCGAGAACTTGGGCCAGGCGTGCCATCTGGTGGCGCGGCCGGAACGGTTCGCGGCGGCGGTCACCTGGTCGCTGGCTGAAGCGCGGGCCTAGCCGGAGGTGGCCTGGCCGCGGCTGGTGTATGACGGTGACAGGCTGGTCGCTTTCGTCATGGCAGGCTTCGACCCAGCGAGCGGCAGCCGGTTCATGCGCTGCGGGATCTGAGCTCAACGTCAGGGCGGAGGAGCACGCCTCGGGGCGCTCGTAATGTTGCTCTCGGTAAAGCGGCTATCAGTGGGCTGGCACGAAGCTGGTCAGGATCTGGGTCCAGATGCTGTTGTGTACGTCCGGCCAGTCGGCCTGTGGTCCGTAGAGTTCGATCGGGGTAGCCCTCCACGCCGGGTTTGACTAGCTCTGGTCTCAAGGTTGCATCCTGCATCACCGATCGCGAGCGGCTCCGCACGCGGGTGAGCTGTTACCAGGTGGCAAGCGCAGGGTTGGCACGGGCGCCGGACCTGCGCGGAACGCTGTCGCGCTGCTGGCGCACAGCGGTGGCGAACCCGCAGCTCACCGGCTCAGGACGGCCCGGAAGGCGCCTGTCTGTAAACCGTCGGCTCAGCCTACGTTGGTTGGAACCCAACACCTGCCACCAGCTGCGAAACACCGCTTGACCAGCGCTGACGTTGCTTTGACGCTGGCCTTGGCCTGTCCGGTCGCGTCCGGCTGGGACCGGCCTTCTACGGCTGGCCGCGGAGAATACGCGGAGAACTCCTCAGGGCGTTCAGACAGCTATGCGGCTCAGCGCGACCGGCTGCTGGATATGTGTGAGTCAACTGCACGGGAGGTGCTCGTGGCTGACGACTCGGCTGACAGATCTGCCAACCTTGCACCGAGCCAGAGGCAGCTACTTCAAGCTATCTACGACCTGCTGCGTGACCGGGGCGCCTGGCCAACGTTCCGCAGGATCGACGTGCGACTCGACCGCAACATGGGCATCGCCGACACCCAGGCCGCGCTGGCTAGCGTCCCCGCCGCGTACCTGCAGCGACCTTGACACGCTTTTGGCTATTACGACAACGATGATGTGCGCCTGACCCTCCGTGGCGTCGGCGAATGCGACGGCTGGCCGGAGGATCTGGAGTTGCTGCTGCTGATGCAGTGGTTGTGCGAGGTCGAGCGCCAGCAAGATGCTGAGGAGACCGATCCGACTGCTATGGCTGTTGACTTCGCCGCCGCGGTCGGCCTGTTGGTGGAGCCTGAGCATCTACCCGGTGAATCCGCAGCGGCGCTCGACGACCAGGCAGCGAACCTAACTGGCCCTGACCAAGGGCAAGTAGGCGATCAGGAGCTGCCTTCTGAGCTACCTCAGGCTGACGAGAACAAGGAGGAGGAGGTCAGCCCCGAGGTCGAGCAGAACCGGGCGCGGCTAGTCCGACTGTATGTCCTGGCCGATCTCCTCCTGCCGCACTTCTGGTCTGGAGTCGGCTATATCCGACGGACCAACGGTGGCGCTGGCAATACACGCTCGACCGGAGACGGCTCCGACCCTACCGCGATGTCAAAACGGTCGACGAGCTACTCGATCTAACTGAGCGCGAGCAGCAGTCTTTGCGCCGTCAGCAAGAGCAACTGCAAATCCCCTGGCGGACACCAGAGGTCCGACTTGAGGACTCGGCAGCTGCCGTGGACTCAGCGTCGATCATCGAGCAGCAGTACTTGGAGCAGCCCGTGGATGCGGCAGAGCCCGCGGAGGCTGGGTCGGCGTCGGCTGGCGAGGTCGATGTGCTACTCACTGTGCTGCGGCCGGAGGTCGCCAGGGCGGTGGCAGCCCAAGAGCGCGTAAACATGTTCGACGACGCGATCCTCAATGCCTATCGGCTGGTCGAGGCCGTAGTGCAGAAGCGGACAGGTCTTACCAGGAGCATCGGCGAACCTCTTGTCACGCAGGCCTTCAAAGACGCCAAGATCTCGGTCATCGACACCACCACCTGCTCAGGGACGGTGACCTCACCTGGCTGCGGGTCAGGCTGGGCACGGTGGCTCGTCTTCTGGTAGGTGTGCTCACGGCGTCCCTCTCCTTCGGGTGTTCCTAGTCCGTTCACCCGTGGCCTACCACCCGGCAGGCTCCAGGTGGGGGACCGCCACTCTCAAGTTCACGAAGGCCGGGACAATCTCACGATCCGCCCGCCAGGGGAGAAGCCCAGCATGACGCCGTCTGGCAGTACGTTGGGGTCGTGCTGGGCGGTTGTCGCCACACCCTGCGTGTTGCCGTCGCAGACCCAGTGCTTGCTGGCGTCCCTCTTCTGATAAGTATCCCTGTCGCAGGTGTAGCAGTGGTAATACCTGCCTGATGATCTTCTGAGAATTCCCATCTCAATTTCCCCTTTTATTGCCGCGCTTAGCGCGCCTACTGCGATTTCTTGAGACACGAAGAATCCGCTCTTCTCTTGCCTCTAGGCTTCGCTGTAGCAGGCAACCAGGCTAGTGTCGTTGGTCCTGATGGGGGAAGAAAGACGTCCTCATCATTCAGTCGAACCGCCTTGATCTAGATATGGGGCGCGGTGGGGACCGCCCTTGCGGGCGGCCCCCCGCACAGTGTCAGCGATCATGAAATTGAGCAGTGAGGGGCGTGCTGCGATCACGTAATTGACCACCCCGATCACGTTATTGACCATGGTCATGGCGTGCGTGTCGGGGTGGACCTGGTCATCGGG
>Ga0208565_1002266_pt1 | contig 10474 bp, 8 predicted proteins | sample Sb_taG_7_FD_187706 | JGI IMG/M metagenome (GOLD analysis project Ga0208565, IMG submission 187706) | Peat soil microbial communities from Weissenstadt, Germany - Sb_50d_2_FS metaG (SPAdes) (version 2) | ecosystem: Environmental > Terrestrial > Soil > Wetlands > Peat | place: Germany: Weissenstadt...
TGCCCACTCCAGGATGGCCTGGTCCGGTGTGGCTTCGAGGTCGACGTCCTGAACTCGAATCACATCCAGTCCTGGATTACGGCGCAGCAGGCCGCGTACAATAGTGCTGTCAAAGTTCTCATCAGTGAGAAGCTTGGCCACGAGGCGACACCTTGGCCCTGGCTCGGGCGAGCAGTATTTCGCGCAGGTTGGTTTGCGGTCCCTGACTCGCCTCGATCTTCCGTCGGGTTAGCGACGCCGCTTCATCACATTGCCGTAAGTACTCGTCAAATGGAGTAGGATTGAGCAGATAGCCCGTGATAACTGCGTAGACATCAACCAGGTTCAGCGTGTCGTAAGACAGGACGATACTCTCAGGTGTCGCACCATTCTTAAAGGCACGGAGCACGAGTTCCAGAAGCACTCGGCTCTGGCCGACGCGGAACACGCCAGCCGGTTCCTCGCGCAACGGGACTGAGACAGTAAGCGGTTCGAAGTCCATCCTTGTCACGCCGCGAATCCTCCCAGGGACACCATTCTGGACGCATCTTATTGTACTCTATCGGTCGTTGACTTGCCCTGTGGAAGTCGTGGCCGCCGGTCAAATTTAGTCTGGTCGCCTCCGAATTCCAATCCAGGACAAAAACGGGCTCGACGCTCTTGTACAGCAATTCGGGCAGCCTGCCTTGAGGGCACTGGAGCAGAGCTGGCAACAATGGGTCCTTCATTATTTCAAACGGAGTTCGTCGTCACCATCAGTGCGCGCTGCAGAATGCCCAAGCCCTTCTCCAGCACCTCGCCACGCCATGCCGGTGAAGCCGGGCAAAATGTCTCCACAACCTGGCGTTTGGGCCATTCCAAGGATTGGCCGGGTTGCCTTCCATAGTGGTGGGCCTGGTTCTCCGCCCGTAGCGCGGCCAGCACCCGCATGGGTGAGTACGTGCCGAATTCCGCACAGAAATAGTGGTAACGGCACTCTTTCAGCGCCCACTGGAAATACTGCCCGATGGAACCACGAGCCGCATAAGCCGTCGCGCCGTCGATCGGTTCTACGACGTCGGCGCCAAACTTGTCGGCTACCCAGCGGGCCGCTTCCGTGTCGGGACCGTCGTCGAGTAGCAATTTATAGTCGGCCCAACGGCCGAGACCGGTGTGGAAATCGATGTGCAGGGCGAACGCGGCATTGCCCACCCATTCCGGCAGCCGGGCTTGCATGATGCGCGTCGCGGTTGCCGGTCCACTGCCGCCGTAGAAGAGACCAAGCGGTCGCTCATACTGCCCGACCGGGAGCGTCTTTTTAAACTCTCCCAGTCCCAGATCGAAAAGCCGGCCTAGCGCCCAGGCTCCGGGACGTTGGCTTGCCGGCAGTTGGCCGCGTGCTTTCAGTCCCTGGCGAAGGATCGTGAGCATTACTTTGAGCGTGTATGGCTCCAGGCGGGACGGCGGCTTTTTCAGATTCAGGAGCGGATCCAGGCACGCGTAGACATCTCGGCTGTGGGCGTACTTCGGATCGTCCGACAGGAAGTCGCGGTTGATGAGGAAATTGCGATTCAGGTCGATGTTGTTTTCGTCCCAGCGCCGTCGCCAGGCGAAGCCGTAAGGGTTCAAGGCATGCGCTATGATGAGACGAACTCCAGCCGGCGGCTGCCAGGATTGGCCTACTGTTTCGAGCCAGGCCGTCTGGATGCCGGAGCCGAAAAAGCCTTCAGCCCCGTGCAGACCCGATGAGACGATGACGACCCGTTGGGCCATGCCGGAGCCATCGCGGAACGCAACATCGATGGTTAGCTCCCCGCCGTCTGGACCCTTGGCGTCGATGGCGTGGGCTTCCAGCCGGCATCCGGCGGCTTTGGCAGCCGTGCGGAAGCGGTCGCGACCCTCGACATAATCCTTGGGGAAGACACTCAGATCAGCTGGCATCGTTTTAGGTGGGACAAAGCGGTAGTCCCTTTTGGAGTGCGTCGCTTTGCCGCCGCTTTTGTTTCCTCTCTTTGGGATATCTTATTTCCAACTGGAACAGCAATAACGGTTTCGGTCCGGCAGAATCATGAGGACACCATTTGGGAGCATTGATGAAGGCAGTGCCCGGCAAGCGAGTCCTCCTGGAGGTCTGAAAAACAAAAGCGGCGGCAAAACGCCGCAGTCCAAACTTGCCTAGCCGGTTCTATCGCGTCTGGAAACAGCACAGCCCATCCTAATGGACGGGCTGTGTCTTGAGATTAGTATGTGACCGTGTGATCAGCTCCCGGCCGTCACTTCCGGCTTACAACCGCTTCCGCAATGGCGTTCAGCAGGTCATTGGTTTCCTTGGGAAATGCCTTGGGCTCCTTGCTCCAGAAGTTGATCGTGCCCGGCTTGCCTCCCTCGATCACGATGGGGACGTGGGCGCTCGAGCCAAGGAACTTGCTGATCATCATCATGTCGCCGCCACGGGCCTTTTTCAGGTCGGGCAGCGATTGGAAGCCGCCAATGAGAGCGAAATGACCCAGGGCCATAACCCTGCCGTCGTGTTGGAAGCCGGCAAGCGCGAATTCAGACTTCACCGAGCCGCAATAATTTGCCCGCTCGACCTTGAGCTGGCCGCCGCTGTAATCGGTGACGCAAACGCGATCCACCTGCGGCAGGGCCTTGTTGACGGCCTTGGCAAAAGCGGCGAACGCCTCGTCCGACTCGAGGGCGTGCTGGGCCAGCTCCTTCAGCTTGGCATCGAGCGCGGGCCCTTCCTTGTGTACATACTTGCTGACAGGGAGCGGCTCCTTTTGCAGATCCTGATCGACGGGAATCAGGTCGAAATAGCCGATAAGCATTTCTTCCCAGGTCTGGTCGCCCCAGCGCACTACGGTGTCGGGATTGGGGTTCGACGGATTGCTCTTCGAGTTGTCGTAATGCGCCTCTACATGGATGCGCGTGCCCGCGGGCAACAGTTTCGGCTCGGCGAGGACGTAGGTGTTCTGCCAGTTAAAGTCGTAATGCGGCACATCGAGCAGGATTTCCTGCTTGCCGTCCGAATAATAGGCCACGTATTTGAACGTCTTGCCGCGCAGGTGGGTATGAGGCGTCATCGTAAGCAGCAGGCTGTCTTGCTCGATGACGTTGTCAGCTTCTTCCAGGTGGTTCGCCGCGTTGGCGGGGATGCGTATCCGGGGATTGGCCGCCATCTCCGCGGATACTTCCTTCTTGATCGTCTTGGGGTCGGCGAACACCAAACCGATGCGGGTCTGGTCGGTTTGCGGCCGGCCGTTGGTCGTGTAATGAATCTGGAACAGCAGCCGGGAACCTGCGGGTACCCGCTTGGCCATGCCGTCCGGCAGGATCATCGGGCGGGCGCCGGGCACGTTGCCGGCCAACCAGTTGGCAGCGAAGCCGCCGTATTTATCGTGACCTCCAGTCCCAGGAGGTTGGATGAAAACCAGCACATGGTGCACGACCGAGCGGTTGCCCGGCACGACTTCAGCGGCCTTCACCCACTTGTCTTCCGTGAATCCGGGGTCCACGACAATGAACTCGTAGGGAACATCGCCCGTCGCCGGCACCTGGAACACGCGTGGGATCGACAGCACCAGGTCCGGCTTGGGGATGCGCCAGCCCTGGACGTATTCCACCGGCTTGGGCAGGTCCTTGGGATCGCCTTGTGGAGCGCCGTTTTCGATCCAGTCCAGGATTAGCTTGCGGTCGGCTTCGGTCAGATGCGGATCATTGGCGAACTTGCCGTAGTGGGGATCGGCGTGCCAAGGTGGCATACGGTGATCGCGGATCACTTCGGCGATGGTGTCGGTCCAGCCAATGGTCTCTTCGTAAGAAGTCAGCGAAAACGGGCCGATTTCGCCCGGATGGTGGCATTCCGCGCAGTGGGCCTGCAGAAGGGGAGCGATGTGCTTGCTGTAGGTGATCTCGCCGTTCTTCGCTTCTGGCTTCACCCGGCCAATGAAGCAGCCGGGCGCCTGGGTGACCGGTTTGCTGACTGTCTTGCCGGCCAGCACTTCTTCGAGCGCCACGGCGAGATCGCGCTCGGTCACTTTGGGTCGCAGGAAACCGATGCCGTACTGGTCGTCGATCCGGCCCCAGTAGCGGACGACTCGGTCGGCGTCGAGCAGGAAGACTTCCGGCGTGCGCACGGCGCCGAACTGGTCGGCAACCTTGTTGTTCGGGTCTTTCAGGATGGGAATGTCGAGGCCGGTAGCTTTTGCATACGCGCCGATCGCGGAGGGCGCGTCCTGCTCGTTGGCATCGATTCCGACGAAGGCGACGCCCTTGGACCCGAATTCCTTAGCCAATTGAGCAAGCCGGGGCCCGTAGAGCTTGGCAAGAGGGCACTCGGTACCAAGGAAGGCCACCACAACGATTTTGTGATCGCTGAAGTCTTGCAGCGAGCGCTCGGCCCCGCGGTAATCGCGCAACTTGAAGTTGTCGATTTTCTTGCCGATCGGGGACGGCTTCTCTTGAGACCCTGCCAGCGCCAGTGCCGGCAGCAGAAGCAACCAAAGACTGAGTGAAGCCTTCATTCGCAAACCCTCGGAGACTAGAACGACGGGACGGTGCAGAGACAAGCTTGGGCCGCTGCTGCAAGAGGCCCCAACTTATTAGCAATTGGCGTTCCATGCCGCTACCGAGCAGCGTGGAAAGATCTAAGTACTGTTCGCCGCTCACTTAGGCAAATTTGCACAAAACAGCACCTTTCCGGGAGGGGACAGTTCCGCCGCGATATTTCGTGGCGGCCGCGAGATATCGTGGCTCCGCCTGCCCTTCATCGACTTCTCATCTTTTAGCGGTTAAACTCGCCGTTTGCGCCCGCAGTGGCGCTTGTGCACGAATTCAGACCAGGGACACCATGAAGGAACCAGCGCACGACAGGCCTCCCATTCACAACAAGCTCCGTAACTGGCTGAGCCAGGCGGTCTCCGCCGGCGCCTCGGACCTGCACCTCATCGTGGGACACCCCCCGGTAATGCGCTTGCACGGCGACCTGACGGAGCTGCCCGATGAACCGTTGCAAGCGGAAGAGACGCAGCGCATCCTCAACTCACTTTGTCCCAGGGAAGCTCTCGATCGTCTGCATACGCAGAAGAATCTCGATTTTTCCTTCCATGTCGATGTGGATGGAACCATCTGCCGCTTCCGCGCCAACTTGTTCCAGACGGGCCAGCAGCTCGGCGCCTGCCTGCGCGTGGTGCCGACAACCATTCCGGACTTCGAATGGGCAAGCTTTCCCAAAGCGCTCGCCGAACGGCTCGCCTTTCTGCGGGATGGGCTCGTGATTGTTACCGGTGCCACCGGCTCGGGAAAGACGACGACGCTGGCGATGATCGTCAACCTGATCAATCAGTCCGGCGGCTTCCGCATCATCACGGTGGAAGAGCCGGTCGAATACATTTTCCCCCGAGCGGCCAACTCGGTGGTCACGCAGCGCGAGGTAGGTACAGACGTTCTCACGTTTGCCGACGGCCTCAAGTATGGACTGCGGCAAGACCCCGACGTCATCCTGGTCGGCGAGATCCGCGATCAAGAGACAGCCCAGATGGCGCTCAGCGCCGCGGAGACGGGGCACTTGGTGTTCACCACCCTGCACACGCGCGACGCCAAGGGAGCGATCACGCGCTATGCCGACCTCTTTCCCCAGGATGTGCAGCGCGACATCCGCGCTCAATTGGCGATGAGCCTGCGGGCGATCGTGAGCCAGCGTCTCCTGCCCGGCGTCGAACGGGGAGAAAAGCGGCACCTGGCGCTGGAAGTGCTGTGGAACACCTATCCAATCGCCAGCGGCATTCGCCTGGGCAAGCTCGAGAGCATCGATAACTATCTCTTGACCGGCCGGGAAGAAGGCATGATCAGCTTCGACGAATCGGTGCGCCGGCTGCTGCGCGCGGAAAAGATCAGCCGCACCGTCGCCGAGCAGAACGTCCGCGAGGTCTCCTATCTGAACCGGTAGAAGTGTTCGCCGCTGCCGCCATCTCTTCAAGAAGAACGAATGCTCGCCGTCGGTTGCAGGTGCAGTATCATGATCATGTGCTGCCGCCCGCAGTCCGCGCGGCCCTGAAGCTCTCCGGCACCAGGTAGCGAAGGACGGCACGCAAGAGATCGACTGCCTTCACGCCGAGGAGCTGGCATGCCGGACGGTCATGACGCCTACGCAGCGTTACGAAATCCCAATTACCGCCGGCTGCTCCTCGGCACCTTGCTGGCGAGCGCCGGCGGCGAAATGCAGAGCGTCGCCGTCGGTTGGGAGCTGTACCAGCGCACCGACTCCGCCACCGCCCTGGGATTGGTCGGGCTTGTGCAATTCCTCCCGTTCCTTTTACTTTCCCTTCCGGCCGGCCACGTCGCCGACCGATACAACCGCAAGTATCTGCTGATCGTGTCCCGCACCGGCATGGCCCTCGCCTCGCTAGGTCTGGCTCTACTTTCGTATTACCAGGGGCCGATACCGCTTGTTTATTTATGTCTCCTCTTCATCGGAACGTGCGGCGCGTTCAACTTTCCAGCCCGTTGGTCGCTGCTGCCCCAGGTCGTTACCGAGTCGGAGCTGCACAACGCGATCACGTGGAATAGCAGCTCCTGGCAAGTGGCCAGCGTGGTCGGGCCCGGCCTGGGCGGGCTGGTGATTGCCGTGACGGGGCACGCAGCCGGCAATTACCTGCTGGCGGCTCTCTTCTCGCTCGCTTGCGCCGGCCTGATCGCTCTCATCAAGCCACGCGCGGGGGGACCGTCGCGCGAGGCGCTTTCCTTGCGATCGTTTCTGGCAGGGTTGCACTTTGTCTGGGCGACCCAGCCGGTGCTGGCGACGATCACGCTCGACCTTTTCGCCGTGCTGCTCGGCGGCGCACTAGCGCTGTTGCCGATTTTCGCCAAGGACATTTTGCAAGTTGGGCCGACGGGACTGGGCTGGCTGCGGGCCGCGCCGTCGCTGGGCGCTCTGACGACGGCGCTGCTCCTGGCGCACCGCCCGCCGATGAGGCGGCCCGGCTGGTCGATGCTCTGGGCCGTGACTGGTTTTGGGGCAGCCACGATAGGTTTCGGCTTGTCTCGAAACTTCTATGTCTCGTTCGGCCTGCTGGCGCTTACGGGGGCGTTTGATAACGTCAGTGTGGTCGTCCGCAGCACGCTCGTGCAAGTGCTGACTCCCGATGGATTGCGCGGCCGGGTCACCGCCGTGAATGCGATATTCGTCGTCTCGTCGAACGAGTTGGGAGCCTTCGAGTCGGGCATCACCGCCCAGCTCTTTGGTCCCGTCATTTCCGTGGTCGGCGGCGGCATCGGCACGATCCTGGTCGTGCTTGCGGTCATGCTGAGTTGGCCGCAGGTTCTGCGCCTGGGCCCCCTGCGGCCGACGCGGAGAGTTGTGGAGGAGGCGGAGCGCGCCCAGGAGGAACTGGCCGGTCGCATCGCTACCGAGTGATCGGCTGGCTGCAGGACTGGGAACTTGCAGGCGAGCTAAGTGACTGTGCGTGAGTTTACAGCAAACTCGTATCGGTTTCCATGCTTTTGGGTCATGCGAACCGGGAAGCTGTCTTCTGGAGTCCGCGCCCGAACGGGTCGGGGTAGGCGCTGGTGCAGGGATTGGACGACGACACTCTGCTAACGTGCCGGTCGTTCGACGACTTGCTGCGCGAGGAGCGGTATGGGTGGATGTCCAACCAGCGCTTGGACACGCACGCGGCCACGACTTCGCAGCCGCGCCTGAGGCTGATAGGGGCCTTCGGAAACATAGGGCGCGCTGCGAAGATCCCCTGCTCGTGGTCTGGATGATGCAGGGCCAGCTTTACAACCCTTCGTCGCCCAATTCAAAGCCGCTTGAGATTTCCTGGCGCCACCGCCGGATGGTGCGAGTGCCGCATGGCGAGATCCCCCGGTGACCGGCGTCGGATACCCGGCGTACGGTTTTTCCGGCCTTACAATTTGGAGGGTCTTCGCAAATTGTGCTGCCAGCTGCCAAGCTGTGAAAACGGTTGCAGCGCAACAACGGAACGAAGAAGATAAGCTAGCGGGCGCCCCTTTCTGCGGCCACCGCCAAAAGCAAAGGGTCTGAAAGAGAAAGGTCGATCAAAATGGCGAGCGAGACGCATGAAAAGAACGGCCATCCCGAACCTGCCAAAGCCAGTCCCAGCAAGGCTTTTTTCGTAGAGATGCTCACACAAGACATCAGCCTCAGCGACTGCATCCTTGACCTCGTTGACAACTCGATCCACAGCCTGATCAGGAGAGAAAACCTCGATGTGATGGAGCATTTGATTGATGGAACGAGCCCACCAAAGGTAAGGGCGCAGGTTAACATCGAGTTTACCCCTTCGAAATTTAGTATTTCCGATACTTGCGGCGGGATTTCCATTGAGGAGGCTCGGAATCAGGTCTTCCTCCTCGGTAAGCCCACCGTAGACAAGAAGCACGCCGGCTTGGGCGTCTACGGAATCGGGATGAAGCGCGCCCTCTTCAAGATGGGCAGGAGCATCTGCGTCTCTTCGAACACGCAAGTGGAAGAGTGGAAGATCAACATCGAAGTCGATTCATGGGAGAGCTCCGACGAATGGGATTTCCCATTCGCGTATGCAAGAGAAAAGAAAAGGCCCTCAGGTGGCACCTCGCTCGAAGTCTCCAGACTTTACCCGGTCATAACCACGCAATTTGGAAGCAAGGCGCTCCAGGACATTCTAGAAAAGCGAATCGCGACTGCCTATGCGCTCTTCCTACAGGCTGGGCTCGGGATCAGAATTAACACCGCAACGCCGAGGCCTGATCTGCCGGAAATCGGGGGGTCAAAGCAACTTCAACCCGTTCGCAAACTCACAAGAGAGGACGGAGTAGATATTCTCATCATGGCCGGAATCACGCCCGCCACCGACAGAGACCCAAGAGGGTGGTACGTTTTTTGCAACGGGCGAATGGTGCTCGCCGCGAACCGAACCGACGACACTGGCTGGGGAGTGAACGAACATCCGGCATTCCATTCCAAATTCAACCATTTCATCGGGTACGTGTGCTTCAGGTCAAAGGATGTCCGCAAGCTTCCCTGGAAGACGACAAAAGAAGGCATTGTTCGCGAATCACCGGTATATCAACGAGCACTCGCGGAAATGCGGATTCAGAGTCGACCCATCTTGGATTTCTTCAACCGAATGTACCCGGACGATCCGGCCAAGAGTGAACCCGAGCACAAGGTATTCCAACAGGCGAGGGGCCGGCCGGTCAAGGACATCGCCAGCGCGCCGAATAAGGCCTTTGAGGCGACGCTCCTTCGCACAACCGATGACGATCTGGTCTCGATTCAGTACAAACGCCCAAAGAGAAAAATCAAGAAACTTAAGGAGGCTATCAATAAACCCGGCGCGTCTGCCGCGCGGGTGGGGGAGTTAACCTTCGACGAATTCTACGAAAGGCACTGCAAGTAATGGACCGCCCAACGAGCTCATTCAAACAATTCCACTACGGCCTCCGCCCCTCAAAGCAGGTGGAACGAAAAGTGATGATCGAGGTGCTCCACAGCCTTGCCCGTGTAGGCTGTTCCATCTCCGAATACGCCTATCTCGGGTTCGGCTCTGTCTATTACGTCGATTTTGTCATGTTCCATAAGTATTTGTTCATTCAGCAAATGGTCTGCGTGGAATGGAGTGACACCCCCAAGCGGATGAAATTCAATAAGCCCTTCAAGTTCATCAAGTTAAAGCTCATGCGGCTTGCGGACTACATTTCGAAGATCCGCCCCCGGACCCAATATCTCGTGTGGCTCGACTACGACTGGGCCCTCGATCCTGACATGCTGCGGGACATAGACGGCTGTATCACGACCCTTGCTCCCCAGAGCATCTTCATCGTCACAATTGATGCGAGGCCCAGGCTGCCAGCAGAGTATCCGGATGTAGACGCACAGTCCGAGAAAGAACGACGACGGACGACCGTCCGCGCGTACAATGAATGGTTCACGAAGTACTTAGGTCGGCGAGTGACGGACGATGATCTTGAGGGCAAGGACGTTGGCCCGCTTTTCTACCAAGTAGTCATGGAGCGAATTCGGGAATCGATCAGAATTCGAACAGGCTTGCAGTTTCAACAGCTTTTTCATTTCCTTTACGCGGACGGGGCGCCAATGCTAACAATTGGCGGCATGATCGGTACCGGGGAACAACTTCAGAATCTTGCCGAGAAGAATATCCTTAGCCACCGTTTTGTCAGGACGGGACCAGACTATTTGAGAATTTCTGTTCCTCCCCTCACGGCTCGGGAGAAGTATTGGATTGACAGCAACCTGGACAAAAAGCTTTGCCTGAAGAATCTTGCGTTCGAGTTGGATGACGAGGAGTTGTTGGATAACTATCGCATTTTTTACAAAGAGTACCCTACCTACTCCGAGACATTGCTGTAAATTCCTTCGCCCGGAAGACAGGGCGAACGCATCAAACTTTCTCTAGGTTTCGTGCCCCAGCCAAGGTTTCCTCGAGAAAACCCGTGTCCAAGGCAGCCGCCTTGCGTTTCCGTGCGATGCTCGTTTTGGCCGGATTCCGCTTGA
>Ga0208565_1002267_pt1 | contig 10467 bp, 9 predicted proteins | sample Sb_taG_7_FD_187706 | JGI IMG/M metagenome (GOLD analysis project Ga0208565, IMG submission 187706) | Peat soil microbial communities from Weissenstadt, Germany - Sb_50d_2_FS metaG (SPAdes) (version 2) | ecosystem: Environmental > Terrestrial > Soil > Wetlands > Peat | place: Germany: Weissenstadt...
AGGGTGTAGAAGGCCCGGGCGAACACCGTGTAGTCGCCGTCCTGCGGCGGGGTGAAGGCGTAGTTCCACTTGGTCGTCCCGGTGACGGCGTTGAACACCGGGAGTGATGAGGAGAACGACGAGCCGTTCCAGTACCTGTGACTCGACTGCTGGTAGATGCCGACGTCCACGCCGCGCAGCGCTGGAAGGTTATCGGCACTGCCGCAAATGCCCGTCGGGCGACAGCCAGCTGACCAGGTAGCCGCGTCGTAAGCGCCCTCGTCGACTGGGAAGGTCACGGTGACCGGGGGCGGCTCAACGAACCATGAATAGCTGGCCGGCGCACTGAACGACCCCGCGTTCCCGGCCTCCACTGAGAAAGTGTGATTTCCGCCCGCCAGGTTCCCATAGCTGGTGCCATTCGGCGGGCAGTGGCCAAACGGTGACCCGTCCAGCGAGCACCTGAAGGTGACTCCTGGCCTGGAGTCGTGGAAGGTAAAGGCGGCCGATAGCACCTTGGTCGTATTGTGCGGGGACCCGGTAATCACCGGAGCGGGGATAGCGGGTGCCGCCAGCGCGGTGACCACGACATAGCCAGCCGTGACCACTGCGGCGAGAACCGCGGCGGCTACGCCTGTTTGCCGTCGCCGGCTCAATTTCCGGAACCTGGTCACGCCGTTCTGCCCCTTATCGCTGTCCATGGCCACACCTTGAGTTGAATGGTGCTCCGAGTTGAATGGTGCTCCGACTTGACTGAGTGCACCGAGCGGCTTAGGGAACCGCCCTTAAAGCTTCCTGTTGCCAATCTCTCCGCCGCCCGGTGGCCGGCCGGATCGCGGGCCGAACGCCCGCTACCGGCCGGCCAGCCGAGTCGCCTGGCGGAAACGTGAACAGATGGGCTCACACTCCGCCGAGGGTCAAGGTCACGTCCGGTGTATGGCCCGCGCAGGCGGTCTGGTCCGTGTTGAGGTCCGGCATCGTGACCGTGACTGTCACGGTCACGGAAGCGCCGGGAGCGATGTCGGTGTTCAGGCCAGGGTCGGTAGTAATCACTGGGCTGAACCAGGACGCCAAGCAGCCTGGGATGTCAACGCCGCCACTCACCGCGTCCAAACCTGAAGTGGGGAGTGCCACACTGGCCGCGGTGTACTCCTGGTTGCCGGTACCTGCGTTCGTGACGGTGTAGAGGATCACGGTCGACCCGGCCCCAGGAAAGATGGTGCCGCTTGCACTGGCCTGCGTCACGGTGAAGTCCGTCGCCGTTCCCACCGTCGCGGTGCCGGTACCGCTCCCGGTTGAGGTGAAGTAGGCGAATGCGGCGCCGCCGCCCGCTAGGGCGAGAACAGTGGTGGCGCCGGCGATCGCGATCCGCCGTCTCGTTGTGAATAGCTTCCGCACGTGTACTCCTTTGGTTGTTCATGACGCTCAGTCAGATACAAAAGCACGGCTGCTGGCGCTAGAGTTGTCCCACAATTCGCCGTCCGCATCGGATGCTGGGACCGAGATCATTTAATGACGTGATTAAAGTACGGAACGACGGCTTCATATACCGCCTGCCCGGGATCTCTATTCCGCGCCTCCGGTACTTGCGTGTGCCTCGTCGATGTTTTTACATCAGCTAAGACGCGATGGCAAGAACCTCGGTTCACAGGCTCAGCAGAATTTTTTTGAAGTCGCATTTAGCCGGGAAGGTTTGGTTGAAATATTTGGTCCGGTTGGACGCAATGGTGCCAAGAAAGCCGCAGCATAATGCTGGCCGCGCTAGAGTTATCCGACCGAATTAGGATCGAGCCGATCGCGATCCGACAATTAGGATATGCCGTTAGCCGCTGAAGTCTGTCGTTAGTGGCGTAATCAATCCGGCCGCATATGGGTTTGCGTCAGGCATCAAGCCGGTCAGGCATCGAATCGGTCAGGCGTCGAGATACGCGGCCAGGCCGTGCCTGCCGCCCTCCCGCCCGAACCCGGACTCCCGGTACCCGCCGAACGGGCTCGCCGGGTCGAACCGGTTGTACGTATTGGCCCAGACCACGCCGGCCCGCATCCGCTGCGCCATCCACAGGATCCGGCTGCCCTTCTCGGTCCAGATCCCCGCGGACAGCCCGTACGGGGTGTTGTTCGCCTTGGTCACTGCCTCGTCCGGAGTGCGGAAGGTCAGCACCGAGAGCACCGGCCCGAAGATCTCCTCGCGGGCGATTCGGTGCGACTGACTGACGCCCGTGAACACCGTCGGGGCGAACCAGAAGCCGCGGCTGGGCAATACGCACGGCGGTGACCAGCGCTGCGCACCCTCGGCCTCCCCGACTGCGGACAGGTCGCGGATCTTGTCAAGCTGCTGGCGGGAGTTGATCGCGCCGATGTCGGTGTTCTTGTCCAGCGGATCGCCAAGCCGCAGCGTGGTCAGCCGCCGCCGCAGCCGGTCGACCACGGCCTCGGCCACCGACTCCTGCACCAGCAGCCGCGAGCCGGCGCAGCAGACGTGGCCCTGGTTGAAGAAGATGCCGTTCACGATGCCCTCGATCGCCTGGTCGATCGGCGCGTCGTCGAACACCACGTTGGCGGCCTTGCCGCCAAGTTCCAGGGTCAGCCGCTTGCCGCTGCCGGCGATCGCCTGGCTGATCGCGATGCCGACCTCGGTCGAGCCGGTGAAGGCGACCTTGTCGACTCCGGGGTGGGCGACCAGCGCCGCGCCGGTGTCGCCGGCGCCGGTCAGCACGTTCACCACGCCAGGCGGCAGCTCAGCCTGCTGGCAGACCTCGGCGAGCAGCAGCGCGGTCAGCGGAGTCGTCTCGGCCGGCTTGAGCACACAGGTATTGCCGGCGGCCAGCGCCGGAGCCAGCTTCCAGGCGGCCATCAGCAGCGGGAAGTTCCACGGGATGACCTGGCCGGCCACGCCGATCGGCCGCGGATCGGTGCCGAAGCCGGCGTGCTCCAGCTTGTCCGCCCAGCCCGCGTAGTAGAAGAAGTGCGCGGCGGCCAGCGGGATGTCGACGTCCCTGGTCTCCCTGATCGGCTTGCCGTTGTCGATGCTCTCGAGCACGGCGAACTCACGGGACCGCTCCTGCAGGATCCTGGCGATCCGGTACAGGTACTTGGCCCGCTCGGCACCGGGCATCGGGCCCCAGACCTGCTGGTAGGCGGTCCGCGCAGCGGCCACCGCCTGGTCCACGTCGGCCGCGCCTGCGGCCGCGACCTGGGCCAGCGGTTCTTCGGTGGCCGGGTTGATGGTCGGGAAAGTGCCGCCGTCGGCAGCCGGCCCGAACTTCCCGTTAATGAAAAGTCCGTAGTCCGGCGCGATCGAGACGATCTCCCGCGACTCAGGCGCTGGCGCATACTCCCAGTCGATCCGCAGGTCCGCTGCGGCCGACGACGAGCCGCCGCCACCGATCGCGTCTCTTCCTGGCCGCATCGGCCCTCGCTCCCGCCGCTCGCCTGGTGCCTGGGGCCTTATTGTCGCATCCCGGCAGGCGGCCCGCGCGGCTGCCGTGGCTCCATGACGCAGGGTCTGAGCTACTAATCTGACGCTTCGAGCGCTAAAGTAGCGCTATGGCGACGATCCAGATCCGGAACGTGCCCGAGCCGGTTCACCGCACCTACCAGGCGCGAGCAGCCGCCGCGGGTATGAGCCTGCAGGAGTACCTACTGGCGGAGATCGTCCGCGGCGCAAACCTGCGCACCCCAGCGGAAGTGATCATTGAGGTCGAGGGCCGGCTGCATTCTGAAGGCGACGAGGGCCTGAGCCGCCTATCGGCCGCGGACATCATCGCTGCCGACCGTCAATCGCACTGAGGCCGCGGCGATGGCAGTTCTCGACGCATCGGTCGTAGTGGACGCGCTCGTCACCGTCGGCAAGGCAGGCGAACGAAGCCGAGCCGAGCTGCGCACTCTCGCCGAGCTTCAGGTGCCAGCTATCTTCACGGCCGAAGTCACGTCAGCGCTGCGCGGGCTGGTGCACGCCCAGGCACTCAGCCCGGTCCGGGCCGTCACCGCCCTCAGCCAGGTCCTGTCGATCAGAACGATCCAGTATCCGTTCGAGCCGTTCGCGAGGCGCACGTGGGAACTGCGGGAGAATGTCACGGTCTACGATGCCTGGTACATCGCGTTGGCGGAGTGGCTGGACACCGAACTGGTCACTGCGGATAAACGCCTGGCCAACGCCGCAGGCCCGCGCTGCCCAGTCCGCTACCTGGACCCGCACTGACGCGCGGTCCGGCCGGAGGTCGCCGGGCCGGCGTCGGTGCTCGGGTCAGCCCGGATCGCCTGGCGTCACGGTGAACGGGTACCGCCGGGCGAAGGCCGCCACGGCGTCATGCCGGATCGCCTGCCAGAGCTTGGCACTGATCCGTTCGTTCAGATAGACCGGGCCAGTGCCACCCGATACCGGCGAACCATTGATCGTCGGCGCGGTCACGAAGACGCCGTCCCTGCCCCGCAAATCCTGCAGCCGCAAAGCTAGCGATCCCAGCTGCGAGTTGCTGAAGTTACTGTCCACACTCAGCGCGCCATCCAGCGCCCGAACGACCCGGTAGTCCGTCGTGATCAGATGCTGGCTCGCGATCTTGTCCAGCATGGCACGGATCAGGTTCTGCTCGAGCAGTTCACGGCCGATCTCGCTGACGGCTGGCTGGCGGACATACGGCAGCACATCGGCGCTGTTGAGGTGATCGACTCCGGCCGGGAACGAGTATCCATCGCTGGAGACCGTATACGGCACGTCGACATTAACGCCGTTCATGGCGCCGATGACGTTGTCCACGCCCGCGAAGTCAAGCACCGAGTAGTGGTCGATGCGGACGTTCGTGAGTTTCTCGACGGTCCGGATCAGCAGCGACGGCCCACCGAACTTCAGCGTCTGCCAGAGTTCTAGCTGCCCGAAGCCCGGCACCTCGACGACGGCGTCCGGCGGGATGGACACCACCGCACCGCCGTGCTTGCTGGCATTCAGATGGACGAGCGCGATCAGCCCGCTCATGTCCTCAGGCGCCTGCGACGAGCCGAGCGGACCTCCGCCGTGCCTGACGGCAGGCAGTACCGCCGAGCCGACGAGCAGGGTGGTCATGCTGCCGCGGTTGGCCGCCGGCATGACCGGCCGATCGGCCGCAGTGAGCGCGGCGATTCCCTGGATCCGGTGGATGCCACTTAGTAGGTGGTTCACGAACAGGTAGCCCACCCCGGCCACCGCGAGCGTCAGGACCGCAAGTGACGCGGCCGCCACCATGATGATGCGCCTGAGCCGCCGCTTCGGCCTGCGCAGGCGGCTGGGTCCCCGGCCGCCAGCCGCTTCCGACCGCTGAACAATGACTTCCTGCATGGACGTGTCGGACATGCGCAAATGCCCCCTCTGAATACCGGCTCGGCCCCGCTGTATCTGGCGGTTGGATTCCCGTAATTACTCATCGCACACTTCAAAATACGGAAAGTAATCTAGCGGAGACCCGTGCCGCTGGCCAGCGTGTCAGCCCAGTTCAGTCCTCCCGCCCATACGACGACAACAGACTCCGTACACACCCGGCGATCCGCTCACTAACCCGTCCAGCTCCAAATGCCCAGTGACGCGGGCACGTCGATCGTTAGTCGGCGAATCTGCGATCAGCCCCGGCCCCAGGACTCCTGACAAAGGACAGAAGTCGCTGTAGCAGCTCACATCGGCAACAGACCCGGAGATGCTTCGCGGCGATTGTTTACGACACGTTGACGCAGGTCACGGCAGGGCCTTTGCGTAGTCGGTTGGTGGTGCCCTGAGCAGGCGGGATTGGCCCGACACGCCGGGATCGTGGTGATACGGGTGCAGGCACGGCGTGGCGGTGATCATGAGGTTGCCGAACTTCGTGATCTTCGCCGGGAGCCGTGCCTGCCGTGTCATCTTCGCTTACTGTGCTGGCCGCTGGCCACCTGGATGGGCTTGCCGGCAGTGATCCGGCGGTGGCGGGCGCAGTGCCGGCCGGGCTGCTGGAGGCGCTGGCGCAGGTCCCTGATCCGCGGGATCCGCGCGGGGTGCGGTATGAGTTCGTCCCGGTCGTGGCGGTGGCGGTGTGCGCGACGCTGGCCGGCGCCCGGTCGTATGCGGCGATCGCGGAATGGGCCGGCGACGCGGGGCCGGAGCTGCGGTCCGGGCTGGGGTTACCCGGAACCGTCCCGGACCTGGTGACGATCTGGCGGGTGCTGACCGCCGTGGACCCGGCGGCCCTGGACCGGGCGCTCGGCTCGTGGGTCACGGCCCGGCTCGCGGCCCGCCGGGTACCGGGCCGCCGGGCGGTGCTGGCGGTGGACGGCAAGACCGTGCGCGGCGCCCGGACAGGTCAGGGTCCTGCGCCGCATCTGATGGCGTGCCTGGATCACGGCTCCGGCGTGGTCTGCGCCCAGATCGCGGTGGACGGCAAGACGAACGAGATCACCATGTTCGCCGGGCTGCTGGACCAGGTCACCGACCTGGACGGGGCCGTGATCACGGCGGACGCACTCCACGCGCAGCGGGACCACGCCACCTACCTGCATCAACGCGGCGGTCATTACATCTTCACCGTCAAGGGCAACCAGCCCGGCCTGCACCGTCAGCTCCGGACCCTGCCCTGGAACGACGTCCCGGCCGGCCACGTCCAGTCCGGCCGCGCCCACGGCCGGATCGAGAAACGCACCATCAAGGCCGTCACCGTCACCGCCGGCCTGCTGTTCCCCCACGCCGCCCAGGCCATCCAGATCACCCGCAGGACCCGCCGCATCAACGGGCGGAAGTGGCGCACCGAGACCTCCTACGCGATCACCTCACTGCCCCCGGCCCAGGCTCAGCCCGCCCAGCTCGCGGGCTGGATCCGGGGCCACTGGAAGATCGAGAACCAGCTGCACTGGGTGCGTTCTCCAGGGGTTCTCGGCCTGTGGCATGTCGTTGCACCAGACACCTGTCAAAAGCGTTTTGCAACACATCTCAGCCACTGAGGTGCTCGTCATCGTCGCTGCTCAGAAGCCTGGCCCATGAAGTCGTGCCACGTGCGCAACACCCCGACTGGTGACGGCGGATATTCGATCATGGCTCTACCTGCACGATTCGCGGAAACGCCCTATTTACATGGGTCCTGACCCCCAGAGAATCGGCGTGACGTCACCTTCGGCGAAGACCTCTCCCAGGTACGCACCGGCACCGGACCCCACGTCATGGCCGCCATCCGCAACCTGGTCATCAGCATCCTGCGGCTGGCCGGCCACACCAGCATCGCCCGCGCCCTCCGGCACACCGCACGCAACCCCGAACGCGCGTTCCGCCTGCTCACAGACACAGGTAACGGTAAGTAATGGGACAACGCAATGACCCTGCAGGTCACGGTTCTGGGCACGAGGATCAAGATCGTTAACTCCTTGCATCCATTTTCGCAGGCTGGTTCACACGGACAGGGCGGTATCGACCGCAAGTCAGCAGGTCACCGTCACGGTGATACGTCCGGGTGCGCTGCTATGTCAGGAGTCCTGGGCCCCGCATTCTGCCGTGTTGCTCTTTAGCCTCCTTTAGTGTAGTAATCCGCGTCTGATTCCCTGCGTAATACTCTGGCCGCTTCCGTAAGGTGTATCTGGAACGTTCCCGGTCCCGACGGGAGCAAAATTCCCATCGCGTCAGCTGACATTCAGGATTCAGCCAGCAGCGCCAGGAAAGGACATCAATACACAGGTGTTATTGAGTACGCTCTCCTGCGTGACCACGACCGAAGTTCGCACCGCGCTGCGGGATCGTCTGTACCAAACCTATGCGTCACAGCACGCCGGGTGCGGTGACGGTGAGGCGACCGCACTTATCTACCACCGGGACATCCGACCCCTGCTGGCCGGGCTGGATGGCGCGCCGGTGATCGACATCGGCTGCGGCCAGGGTGAGTTGGTACGGCTACTACTCGCTGACGGCTATGCGGCCATGGGAGTCGACGTCAGCCCGGAGCAGGTCGACCTAGCACACGCTACCGGTCTGAATCAGGTGCGCCACGGTGACTACCGCGACTTCCTTGTCGAACACCGCGGCCAGTTCGCCGCTGTCACTGCCACGGACGTGCTTGAGCACCTGACCAAAGACGAAGTGCTCGACACCTTCGACTGCGTTGCCCGGGCAATGGCGCCTGGTGGCGTGTTCATTTCACGGGTACCGAACGCCGTCAGCCCGCTGGGCGGCCACATCAGACACGGAGACTTCACGCACGAGTTGTCGTTCACCGCACGCAGCGTCAGGCAGCTTGCTGCCGCGGCGGGATTCCGCTCCGTGAGCATCCTGCCGTGCCCGCCAGTCGTGCACGGCCTGATAAGTGCCGCGCGCTTGGCGGTATGGAAGCCCATTAGCGGGCTCTTCAAGATCGCCCTCGCCGCCGAGACCGGAACACTCCGTGGCCACATCGTCACTCAGAATCTTACCTTCGCGGCGCGCACGCAGCCAATGAGTTGCGCGAACCAGGAAAGAGGGGGAGCATGCGGGAAACCGGCGCACACTTCACTATTTCTGGGCGAGGAGATCTAATGACACGAGGCACAGTCGACCCTCACTTGCCTCAACCTCGCTCCGCAGCCGGAGCACGTGATGTGAGAGTCAATATCGGATGCGGTGCCACGCCGACAGTCGGCTGGGCAAATCTGGACAACTCATTCACGATAAAGCTGGCGCGCTGGACAATGGCGATTCGATTGCTCGCAAAAGTACGGATCCTGGACACCCAGTCATGTGCCTTTGCTGAGATCGTGAATCAGAAGAATATCCGCTTCGCCAACGCAACCCGGCGGATTCCATATGCAAATGACTCGGTAGAAGTCGTGTATAGCTCGCATATGATTGAGCACCTTGACCGCCGGGAGGCAACGGCGTTCTTGCACGAAGTCAGAAGAGTTCTGCGGCCCGGCGGCGTGGTGCGCCTCGCGGCGCCTGATCTTAACCAGATCGTGACGGAGTACTTGGCCACTGGTGATGCCGATCGACTTATCGAACGTAGCCACATGGGTCAGCAAAGACCTCGCGGTCTCCTCTCCCGAATGAAGCTGGCACTTATCGGGCCGCGAGGTCACCTGTGGATGTATGACGGCCATTCGCTGACAGCGCTGCTCCTCGACAATGGCTTCGCCGACGCGCGTGTCATGACGGCGGGCATGACACGTATCGGGAACCCGGAGCGTCTCGATCTTGCAGAGCGGTCGGAAGAAAGCGTCTATGTGGAAGCGGTCCGCCCACCCGGTTAACGCCAGTGTGACTCGCAACACCACGGACTTTAGGTGTTTCGTACCGGCTGGGGCATGATCGACTTGCTGCGTGGTTTTGATCTTGCTGAGTGGTTTGTCGACGGACGTGGGCCACGCCGGGTATGGCAATGGCCCGCATCTCGGTGCGGGTGGGCGCGGTTCCAGCGGCCGCGGTAGTGCGTTCAGCTCCGTTTCCGGGTCGTTCGGTTCAGCCACTGCGACCCCTTAAGTCCCTGGTGTTGAGCGTGAGACGCGAACACGCCCAGCCAATGGGTCCTCGATGCGGTCCAGAACTCTGGATCTTCTCAAGGTGAGGACGGATACCAACGTGGCCGCGCTCGAAACCCTCACCTGAGTCTCCTGCCGCCACTTCAAGCATTGCTCACCGGGCGGCACCGACATCGGTGGCTCCGGCCGTCATGACAGCCTCACTCTGTTTGCCAGTCGACGTCCAGACTTTGGTTACGCACAGCCACAGCAATGCAGCGATGATAAGGACCATAACCACGGTCGGGGACCCGGCAGTACTGATTCTCTCGATCGTGATTAGCCAAGTTGGGTCCAGCGTAGTGAGGAACGGCGCTGTGGCTTCCGCCAAAGCGGTGGCACTTGCCACTGCGATCCAGTCCAGTCTGCTGGCAGGCACTACCGCAAGGAGCGGAAAGATCATTACGTCATAGGCAAGCGACTGCTGAGGCGCCACGAGCAGCAAGCCCAGCGCCAACGCGAGCGAAACTCGCACGGCCGGCAGGTCAACCGGTCCTGGCGGCAAGCGCCACAACAGGATCGCCGCGAGCACGACGGACGCAATGAGGCCAACGGCATTGATCGTGCTGAACGCGTTCTGAACACCAAGCACTCGGGCCACATCTTGCCATAGCCCGTTTGGTGGAAATGTCTCAAATGTGGCCGAGATTGCTGCCCGGCCGGCGACCAAGTACCCGGGCACTAGGATCGCGAGAGTCCCTGTGGCCAAGATGGCGAGCACGCGCGGCGACCGCCGAGCGGCCCAAGCCAAGCCCACCCCGAACACTGCGTAGGGCGCCTTGACTGCCGTCGCCAGCCCGAGCAGCGCACCAGCCAGCAGAGCCCGGCGTGGATCCAGCCTTCCGAAGGCAATCAGCGCGCACGCCCCTGCCGCTCCGGCGAGGACATCGTTATGGCCGTTGGCCATAACGGCGAACAGCATCAGCGGATTCACGGCCCACAACAGGTGCACCCGAACCCGTCGGGCGGGATCTGAGCGCGTCAGCCGATCCAACGCCAGGACCAGCGCCAAGTAGGCTAGAG
>Ga0208565_1002275_pt1 | contig 10436 bp, 7 predicted proteins | sample Sb_taG_7_FD_187706 | JGI IMG/M metagenome (GOLD analysis project Ga0208565, IMG submission 187706) | Peat soil microbial communities from Weissenstadt, Germany - Sb_50d_2_FS metaG (SPAdes) (version 2) | ecosystem: Environmental > Terrestrial > Soil > Wetlands > Peat | place: Germany: Weissenstadt...
ATTCGAATGCGTACAAGCGTGTCAACGACTTCTTCGACGTGGAATACCGGCCCGTGCTCAAGGCCGTGTGCGGGCGGACCGCCCCTGGCGCGAACTCATTCGCAGAGAAGTGGGGCTACGAGTCGGTGGAGACCGACTGGCGGAAACTGGTCGAGCGGAAAGATATCGACGCAATCGACATTTGCACGCCCAACAATACTCATGCCGGGATCGCCATCGCCGCGGCCGAGGCGGGCAAGATGGTGCTCTGCGAGAAGCCCCTGGCGATGAATCTGGTCGAAGGCCAGAAGATGGTCGACGCGGTGGAGCAGGCCGGCGTCCCGAACACGGTCTGGTACAACTATCGCCGGGTGCCCGCCGTGACGCTCGCCAAGATGCTGATCGACGAGGGCCGGCTGGGCAGGATCTTCCACTACCGGGCCAACTTCCTCCAGGACTGGACGATCTCTGCGGACCTTCCCCAGGGCGGCACCGCGCTCTGGCGGCTGGACGTGGCGGCGGCCGGCTCGGGGGTCACCGGCGACCTGCTGGCCCACTGCATCGACACGGCCCTCTGGCTCAACGGGCACATCAGCACCGTCTGTGCCATGACCGAGACTTTCGTGAAAGAGCGAAAACATAACGTGACCGGCAAGGTCGAACCGGTGGGAATCGACGACGCCTGTGCCTTTCTTTGCCGGTTCGACAACGGCTCGCTCGGACTGTTCGAATCCACGAGGTACGCCCGCGGGCACAAGGCCCTGTACACTTTCGAGGTCAACGGCGAGAAGGCCTCGCTGAAGTGGGACCTGCACGACCTGCACCGGCTCGAGTACTTCGACCACGGCGACGATCCTCTGGTCCGTGGCTGGCGGTCGATTCATGTGACCGACGGCGACATGCCCTACATGAAGAACTGGTGGGTTCCCGGCCTCCAGATCGGCTACGAACACACCTTCGTGCACCAAGTGGCCGACTTCCTCGAGAACCTAGCCACGGGCAAGCCCTCCGCCCCGACCTTCCGCGATGCCCTGGCCACCCAGGCCGTCTGCGACGCCGTGCTCGACTCGGCGGAACACCACAAGTGGGAAACGGTCGTGCCGGTGTAATCGAAGTTGATAGTTTTCGGGGCTGTCCCCGCTTAGAATAAACGCTTGAGAGACTTGAACCACCCGCCGGCGATCGGGGAGACGTGCGATGTCGAAAGTCGTCTTTTACCGGCAGCTTCGCATGGACGGTGGTTACCGAACCGGACTCGAGGTGGATGAGGAAACAGGCCACGGTCTCTTCGAAGAAGGGGAGACCGATGATGATCCGCGCCTGCGCTGGTTCGTGGACCTGCGGTGTGTCGGGTCGAAGCTGCCGAAATCAGCACGCCTTGCGCGTGCCTGGCTGCTCAAGAACAGCCCGATGATCGTCGACGGTTTCGCACGTTGCTCTCAAGAAGTCCGGGCGGGAATCGACCCAGACCTCTATGCGATCTCTTGGGCAGAATTCAAGGACGTCCCTGAGGACGTCCAGATGAGGATTGTACTTACCGCGGCACGTCGAGCCGATGCAATCGGGATGCCCGAGGTGTTGGCCTACATCGGCTCGAATTGGGAGCGACTTGTGCGCATGCTCAAGCCGGTACGGGCGGCCCGAAGCTGATTTCCGCGAATGCGACAACGATTCTTTGATTCGACCAAGCTCATGACCGAACTGAAGAAGCTCCGCTCCGATTCCAGGCGAGCCGACGCTGAGCAGTTGGCCCGCAAGTTGATCGAGATTTACGACACGAAAGCGATCGTGTCTGCCGTCGAGATCGAGGTCCTTGCGGGGGATCAAGATGCCAATCCCGCTTGTCGGCTGGAAAGGACAATGCGTTCGACTGGTCCCGCCAGACCGGTCGCTGCACCTCGAGAACGCGCTGCGGTGGATGGGTTTTCCAACGTTCCAGCCAACTAACGCGAGCTCACCGCATGCCCATCGCCCCTCCGAACTACTCGACACTCACGGCGATGATCACGCCAGCGCTGTTCATGACCGCCACGGGGTCGCTGATCATCTCGACCTCGAACCGGATGTCCCGGATCGTGGACCGGATCCGCCAGCTCAACGAGCAAGGCGACAGCCTCAGCCGCGGCAAGTCGGACCTCGATTTCCCGGCCGAGCGGCTCGAGCATATCGCCGCTCAGCTCGATCGCCTGGTCAGGCGGAGCGATCGCATTCGCCAGGCATTGACGCTGCTCTACCTGGCCCTGGCCCTGTTCGTGGGAACGAGCCTCACGACGGCGATCCATGTCCTGATCGGCAGCGACGTGCTGGCGATGCCCACGGCACTGGCGATCGCGGGAGTGACCTTGCTACTGCTGGCCAGCGTGCAGTTGACCCGCGAGGCACATGCCGCGCTTGGGAGCAACCAACTGGAGATCGATTTCTACAAGGCGCTGCGGCGGCGGCGTACGGGAGGCGGTTAGGCGAATGCTCTGCTCGGGCCGACGAGAATCAGACGCCGACCTTCTTGCCGCCCCCGCGCTCGGCGCGCTTGCGACGCTCCTCGGTAAGGACCTTTTTGCGCAGCCGGATCTTGCTTGGGGTGATCTCGACGAGCTCGTCGGACTCGATGTACTCGAGGGCGATCTCGAGCGTCAGCAGCCGCGGGGGCTTGAGCAAGATGTTCTTATCGGAGCCCGACGCCCGCATGTTGGTCAACTTCTTTTCCTTGCACGGGTTGACGACCATGTCACCGCTGCGGGCGTTCTCAGCGATGATCATGCCCTCGTAGATGTCGTCTCCCGGCTGGACGAACATGATCCCGCGCTGTTGCAGGTTGTCGAGCGAAAAGCCCACGGCCTGGCCTCGGGCCATGCTGACCATCACGCCATTGCCGCGGCTGGGAATTTCTCCCTTGAGCGGCCGGTAGTCGTGGAAGTTGTGGTGCATGATGGCCTCGCCCTGGGTGGCACTCATGAGGCGACTGCGCAGGCCGATCAAGCCGCGCGCGGGGATCAGAAACTCGAGGTGGGCGTAGGCCCCCTTCCCGTCCATCTTGCTCATCTCGCCGCGTCGGGCACCCACCAATTCCATGACGGGGCCGATGTGGCTGTGAGGGACGTCGACCACGAGGAACTCGTAAGGTTCGTGGTCCACGCCGCCGATCTTCTTGACGATCACCTCGGGCTTGCCCACCGAGAGTTCGAAACCCTCGCGGCGCATCGTCTCGATCAGTACCGAAAGGTGGAGCAAGCCCCGGCCCGAGACCTGGAAGGCATCACCGTCATCGGTGACCTCGACACGAAGGGCGACGTTCGACTCCAGTTCTCGTGCCAGTCGATCATTGATGTGTCGCGAGGTCAGATACTGCCCCTCTCCCGTGAGGGGCGAGTTGTTGACGGTGAAGAGCATGCTCAGGGTCGGCTCGCCGACCTCGATTCGCGGCAGCGCCACCGTCTGCTCGGGCGCCGCGATCGTATCGCCAATCTCGACGGTTGCCAGGCCGACGATCGCCACGATATCGCCGGCCTCGGCCTCTTCGACCTCGACGCGGCCGAGCTTGTCGAACAGGAGCACGCTGTCGATCGACCCGAGGACAGTCACCCCGTTCGCCTTCAGAAGCGTAGCCTTCTGCCCGCGCCGGACCTTGCCGGAGACAATCCGGCCGATGGCGATCCGACCGACATACTCGGAGAAGTCGAGCGTGGTGCAGAGCACGGAGAAGGGGCCGTCCGGCTCGACCACAGGGCCGGGCACCTTCGCGACGATCAGGTCGAAGAGGGGGCCGACGTTACCTGCGGTCGCAGTGGGGTCGTGCGAGGCAAAACCGGCCTTGCCCGAGGCGAAGATGTAGGAGAAATCGAGTTGTTCCTCGCTGGCCCCCAGCTCCACAAACGTGTCAAACACTTCGTTGAGCACCTCGTTGGGCCGGGCGTCGGGCCGATCCACCTTGTTGATCACCACGATCGGCCGGATATGGCAGGCGAACGCCTTGCGGAGCACAAACTTGGTCTGCGGCATCGGCCCTTCGAAGGCATCGACCAGGACGAGTGCCCCGTCGGCCATCTGGAGCGTCCGCTCCACCTCGCCGCCGAAATCCGCGTGGCCCGGCGTGTCGATCAGGTTGATCTTGGTCTCGCCATACTGGATGGCGATGTTCTTGGCCAAGATCGTAATGCCCCGCTCGCGCTCCAGGTCGTTGGAATCAAGGATGCGCTCACCCTGAAGCTGGGAGGCCCGGAATTGCCCGGACTGGCGAAGCATCGCATCGACCAGCGTCGTCTTTCCATGGTCCACGTGGGCGATAATCGCCACGTTGCGTATGTCATCGCGTCGCTTCATTGAACTCCTATCCCTCCCCCCGGCGGGAGGGCCTTGCTCCTGGATGTGGTTCGAGTGCGGGGAACAAACACTTTTGCAGAATTGTAATTCTACACGTAATCCCGCAATACCGACAAGACCGGAAGAGATGATTGCATGCTGGGCGATAAGGAAGCGAATCTGAGTGCATCTCGGCGTGCTCCTGGGATAGAATCTTGGTATTGCCCGCCGCAACTCAAGCCACGTCGAGATTGTGGCCAGGAGCCGGGAACGAAAGGCAGGGTCGATGGAACACCTTGAGGTTTCGCACCTCTTCGCAATGCTGGTGGTGATGCTGGGTGCGGCGAAGATCGGTGGTGCCCTGGCTCAGCGAATCGGACAGCCCGCAGTTCTTGGGGAGCTGGTTGGGGGGGTGATCGTCGGCCAGTCGGGGTTGCATCTGATCAACACGAGCTACGAGACGATTCACCTGCTCTCGGAGCTCGGCGTGTTCATCCTGCTGCTGGCAATCGGGCTGGAGACCGACCTGCGAATGCTTGCGCGGGTGGGAGCGACCTCGGCGGTCGTTGCGGTAGTGGGGGTGGTCCTGCCGTTTGGTCTGGGCTATGCGGCCTGCCGCCTGCTGGGTTTGACCGATCTTGTGGCGATCATGGCGGGGGCGACCTTGACGGCGACCAGCGTGGGCATCACCGCGCGGGTCCTGGCCGACCTCGGACGGCTGCGGGATGTGGAGGGGCAGATCATCCTGGGAGCCGCGCTTCTCGATGACATACTTGGTCTGGTCATTCTCACGGTGGTGACCGGGCTCGCGCGGGGCGACTCCGTCACCGTGCTCAACGTCGCGACGACCGCGGGCATCGCTTTCGGCTTTCTTGGGGCGGTCATCCTTCTGGGAACCTTGCTGATGCCCTGGATCACGCGTGCCACGGCAGCCGTTGACCTTCCGGGTACATCGACGATCCTGGCCCTCATCATGGCGTTCGGACTTGCCTGGCTGGCGGACAGGGCTGGTTCGGCGATGATCCTGGGGGCTTTTGCCGCGGGGTTGCTGCTGGCGTCATCACCGCGACTGCACGACATCGAGAAGGGGATCACGTCGCTGGGACACTTTTTCGTGCCTCTCTTCTTCGTCGGCGTGGGAGCCTCGGTTGATCTGCACGCGCTCGACCCCGCCACTCCCGAAGGCCGCTTGGCCCTGCTGATGGGCTGTGTTTTGTGCGTGACAGGGGTGATTGGCAAGCTGTTTGCAGGCTATGCGCCTTTCTGGTTCAAGGGCAACAAGACCGTGATCGGCGTAGGCATGATTCCGCGTGGAGAGGTCGGCCTGATCTTCGCCCAGATGGGGCTTTCCACGAGTGTTTTTAATGAGGGCCTGTTCACCGGGGCCACCCTGATGGTGCTGGTCACGACGTTCATCGCTCCGCCGCTCTTGAAGTGCCTGCTCTCCGCGCGTCCCCCGAGGCGTATCACGGAGCCCCTGGAGGGCATTGAAGACCTGGTGACCGAAGCGTGAGCTGTCCGCTGTTGTTGATAGCCATGCGGGCCCGGACGAACACGCGAGGATGACCGAGATGTGGGGGTGGATGGCAGGGGGTAAGGACCGCCTCTTCACGAGACTGGAGCCGCCGCGGGTCGAGATCCGGCTTCGAAACGCACTTTTTCTACCTTGCTCAAGTTCGACTTTCCAGACTAGACTGAATGATCGGATGATTTGACATGCCGCTTCTTCTAGACGAACATCGATGCGAGATCGAGGCGCGGGTTGCCGCAGCCTCGAGCCTGGTCTTTTACCTGGATTTCGATGGAACGCTCGCCCCTATCGTCGTCGAGCCCGAGCTGGCTCGCATGGCACCGGAGACGCGAACGGTCCTCGAGGAGCTCTCCAACCAGGAGGGAATCCTGGTCTGCGTGGTGAGCGGCCGCTCGCTTGCGGATATCAAGAGTCGCGTGGGGCTTTCCCGTTTGGTCTATAGCGGCAATCACGGGCTGGAGATCGAGCGTGAATCGCTTCGGTTCGTACATCCCGAAGCTGGCCGCGGCCGCGCGGCGATCGAGGACTTGAACCGCCGTGTGGCCGGGCTTCCCTTGCTCATTCCTGGAGTCCGGCTCGAGCCTAAAGGCCTGAGCACGACGATCCACTTCCGCCGCGCCGACCCGGCAGCGCGCGACCAGATCGAGACGATCGTTCGCTCGCTTGTCCCGGCCGATCACCTCGACCTGATGGTGACCGAGGGCAAGATGAACTACGAGATCCGGCCACGGCTCGACTGGAACAAGGGCTCCGCGGTGCGGTGGATCCATGAGCGGATCAAGGACCGCGCTGCGCTGGCGTTCGTGATAGGCGACGACCGGACCAACGAGGATGCCTTCCCGAGCCTGGCCGACGCGATCACGATCCATGTGGGCCCAGGCGACTCGACAGCCGCCGGCTACTACCTGCCTGACCAGAGCGATCTGGGCACCTTGCTGGGCTGGCTGCTCGAACTCTGGAAGAACCGGCTTGGCTCCGCCGATCCCGCCTCACAGCCCCACATCAGCCGGCCGGCTCTGGCACTGAAGAAATCATCACCGATTCTCAATGTGCGGCTTCGGCGGGCGGCGGTCGACAGAAGACGGCAAGCCTCGCGATGAGCGGTCTGAAGCCCCGCGCTCGCGGGGCCGCCCGCACCGGCCGGCCTCACGGCCTTTCACCGGGCCGGCAATCACAACAGCGGTGAGAGCAGGCGGACGACATTCTCGGCCAGTTCGCGAGTCCACCCGGGTTTGGGCAGCTCGCGAAGGCAGCCACCCTGAAGCCGCGTCGCCCAGGCGGAGACAACCTCCACCTGCTCGGGGGTGTAGAGGAAAAGGGCCACTTCGTAGTTCAGGAAGAGGCTGCGATTATCCATGTTCGCCGACCCGATTACCGCGAGCTGGTTGTCGAAGATGACGGCCTTGGCATGAAGCATGACCGGCTGGTGGAGCAGCACCTGGCCTCCCGCATTGTGCAGATCGCGGAGGTAGCTTTCGCGTGCCAGGTCGGCCGCGAGAATGTTGGACCTGGCCGGGACGATCAGCCGGACGTCCACACCGTGTCGCGCTGCGAGGCTCAGGGCCCGCGCCAGCATCTCGTCGGGCACGAAATAGGGAGTCACGATCCAGATGCGCTCCCGGGCCGCGAAGATCAATGAGACGAGCGTCTCATACAGCGGGTCATCGGGCACGTCCGGGCCGCTGGCCACGACCTGGACCATGCTGGCACCAGCGCGCAATGTGTTCTTCGAATGTTCCGGAGCCTCGTCCGGCGTGCCGTCCCGCGGTTGGGGTGGGGCCGTCAGTTTCTCTCCGGTGGCAAATGCCCAGTCCGAAAAGAAGAGTGATTCGAGATCGGCCACGGCCGGTCCCTGAACCACGACCGACAAGTCGACCCAGTAGTTGGGGTCGGGCGTCGGACCCATGTAGGGCCGGGCGAGGTTCATGCCTCCCGAAAGTGCGATCCGGCTATCGGCGACCACAATCTTGCGATGATTCCGCAGGTTCGCCCGGCCTCGGAAGGGAACGTGCAAGACGGGCATGAAGTAAGCGACGTGAGCGCCCTCCTTGAGCAAGGGCGCCAGGTAGTGCCTGTTAATTCGCCACGAGCCCACGGAGTCAAGCAGCAGGCGGACGGACACTCCTCTCGAAGCCTGCCGCGCCAGCAGGGCGATCAGCGCGTCGCCGACGTCACCGTGACCGAGTATGTACGTTGTGATGTGGACCGTCGAGGTGGCCTCCTCGATGATCCGGTAGAGGTGCCCGAAAGCCTCCTCGCCGCGGGTTAACAGCTCCACGCGATTGCCTCCGCTGGCCGGGGGAACGCCGTACGACAGGAGGAACCGCTCGGTATCGCAATCGAACTGGCTGGGGGGTCGGGGTTGCGTTCGGTCGTAGACTTGGGCCTTCCTCCGGGCCATCCGGATCATCTTGCGGCCGCCCAGCATCAAGTAGAGCGGCACACCCACGTAAGGCAGGAAGAGAACCAGGAGCAGCCAGGCCATCGTACTGGCAGGGGAACGCTTCTGCTGGATCAGATACGCGAAAAAGACCAGGGCGAGCAGGAACCCGAGATAGGTCGTGATCCCCGGAAGCAGCCAGGAATCGGTCGTTCTGAAGAAGTCGGACACGGCCTGGGAGGCTCCGGAGACTGCGAAATTCGCGCACTGACGGTGTCCAGCTAGACCTCGGCGGATCGATCGCGGGTCCTGAGACCACGAAAGTCATTCGAGTGAACCTTGTCACGAGCGAATCGCCAGCCGCCTGGCCGAGAGACGTCCGGTTCACGGTGCACGCCAGTATCGGGATGATCGCCGGTAAATGCAACCTGATCCGTCACCTCTCTTCGATTCTGGCCACGCGGACTTCCGTTGCCAGGCAAGAATGGCGCGGATGACCTTTCCGTGCACGTCGGTCAATCGCCGGTCGATTCCGTTGTGGCGGAACGTGAGGCGGTGATGGACGATACCGAGCAGGTGCAGGATCGTGGCATGGAGGTCATAGCAGAAGGTCTGGTCCTCGGCAGCCATCCAGCGTCAGGGGTCGCTCTGGCCGAACGAGCATCCCCCCTTGATGCCTTAACAGAGTCGGATAGGATCGGATTGGTCCAATGGGAACAAGAATTGCATGAATCCAGCGCGCAGTCGTCGACCAAGAGCTGGTTCAGATGCGGCATTGACTGGGCTGCGGTTCGGTCGGGCCATGATATGCGACGGGGCAACGCGCGAGGGGCCAATGCCATATAACCTTAACATTCCCGGATGGATGCCAGAGGCCGAGCTGAAAACTATCGAGATGCTTGCTCAGACGATTCCCAGGGACGGGAATATGGTCGAGATTGGCCCGTTCTGTGGTCGCTCGAGCTGGTGCTGGGCCAGGTCGGCCGATCCGTCGGTGACAGTCCATTGTCTGGACATCTGGAACCCCGCGGAACATCCCTACCACCCGCCGGCGACGATCGGCAACGACCAGACGACCAATGCCGACTTTGGCGCGGCGATGGACCGCGAAAAGGTGTCGGGAACGCTCGAGAATTTCAAGTACTTCACGGGCGATTGCGCCAACGTCGTCGCTCATCAAGGTGCCAGTCCGCGCGATTTCAAAAACTGGGACGAGCCCCTGGATCTGGTTTTCCTGGACGGCGTGCATCACAATCCTATCTTCTGGCAAGATCTCAACTTCTGGTTTTGGAAGCTGAAGCCTGGAGGCCTCTGCTGCGGCGATGACTTCGCCCGGACCCATCCCGACGTGGTCTGGGGAGTACAGGATTTTGCCAAGACGCACGGCCTTACCTTCTTGGTCCAAGGTCGGATCTGGATGATGCCTCGTCCACCGCACAGGCCCATTCCGACCACGTTGTTCGGTAATCGAGAGGCAAGCGTCCCGGACGCCGGAACTCAACAGAACGCTGGCTTTCGCCGCCGCAAGCTTCGCAGGGAGGGCTCGACGGTATTGTGCAACACTCTGAACTCGCGCACTGGCCGGTATGGCCCTCGCTGAAATCCCGCGCGAATCTGTTAACGCCTCAAGGCCTCCAGGAGAGCCCTCGGAATGTCCAGGCCCCCTGGAGGTTGAAGGAGTGTTCGCCCACCGGACGCATCATTGATGTCACAGTGCTTCATTCACACACGATGATACGTCGAATAGAAGCTCGAGAAATTATTGTCGAAGACGAAATTCGTGAACGAGACAGTTACAGAAGTCTCAACACCTTCGACGAAGTGCAGACAACCGATCGGCAGGAAGAGGATCTCGCCCGCATTCAGTAGACACTCGAGGATCTGCGGCTCCTCGGTAGCCGGTCGCGGGTTGGGACCGGTGACCCGGCCGTCGATGCGGGAGAAGACGTGATAGTCGTTGTTCATGAGAGGCATGTCCCATGAAGGTGCGATCTTTACCCGCTTGCGGCCGATAACCTGGGCCATGAAGTTGTTGGTCAGGTCGTGGTGGAACGGCGTGATGGTGCCGGCCGGGCCCATCCAGAAAAAGCCGCCGAAACGGTCCGATCCGTCAAGATATTCAGGAATCTGAATGATATCGTCCCACAGCTCGGGCAACGCTTTCTTGTTGCTCGAGTTGTTGTTGGCCGTCAAGTAGAAGTCGTTGGTGCCGTTCGACGAGCGGATCATCTCGATGAATTGCGAGAACTT
>Ga0208565_1002276_pt1 | contig 10435 bp, 8 predicted proteins | sample Sb_taG_7_FD_187706 | JGI IMG/M metagenome (GOLD analysis project Ga0208565, IMG submission 187706) | Peat soil microbial communities from Weissenstadt, Germany - Sb_50d_2_FS metaG (SPAdes) (version 2) | ecosystem: Environmental > Terrestrial > Soil > Wetlands > Peat | place: Germany: Weissenstadt...
CTCCGCTACCTGCGACCGGCGGGAATCGCCTGCAAGTCCTCGCTTTGATGAATTGCGTCGGTTACGCTGGATTCATTCCGACGACCCATTTTTCGATGAGATCAGGATCATCTCCCCAGCTCGACGAGGACACCGACGGTAATGCTTGCCACGAACAGTCTGATTGCACTCCTCTTGCTCATCCTGGCAGATTTCCCACAGCAAGTCGACACCCTTCAGACCGTCGCGGAACAGAGCGGCTACAAGGCGACCGCCCGGCACGGCGAGGTCGTGGCCCTCTGCCAGGAGCTGGCCAGGCGCAATCCCAATGCGTACTACACCGAGCTGGGCCGATCGGCTGAGGGACGTCCGCTGCCTCTGCTGGTCCTGGCCGATCCTCCGGTGCACAGCGCCTTGGAGGCCGCGCGATCCGGCAAGCTGATTGCCCTGGCCATCGGCAATATTCACGCCGGCGAAGTCTGCGGCAAGGAGGCGCTGCTGATCTTGGCCAGAGAGATCCTGGCAACGCCCCATCATCCGCTGCTCAAGGACCTGGTGATCGCGCTGGCTCCGATCTATAACGCCGACGGCAACGAGCGCGTGTCCAAGCAGAACCGCCCGGGGCAGATCGGGCCGGAGGAAGGAATGGGCCAGCGCGCAAACGCCCGGGGCCTCGATCTGAACCGCGACTTCATCAAGCTCGAGGCTCCCGAGACTCGTGCCCTCGTCCAGTTCTTCAACACCTGGAAGCCGCACCTGTTCATCGACACCCATACGACCAACGGTTCCTATCACCGCTACACGATCACGTACGAGGGACCGAAGAACCCGGCGGGCGATCCCAGGATCATCGCGTTCGCCCGCTCCGAGTTCTTTCCCAGGCTCACCACCGAGTTCGAGAAGAAGACGGGGTTGCAAGCCTATTATCATGGCAACCTCAGTCGCGACCACACCCGGTGGACAACCTTCCCGGCCGAGGGACGTTACGGCACGACGTACGCGGGATTGCGGAACCGGCTGGCCATCCTCTCCGAGGCTTACGCGTACGCTCCGTACAAGGACCGCGTGCTGGCGACTCGCGACTTCGTGCGCGAGTGCCTGATCCAGGCGGCCTCCCACAAGGATCAGATCATTCGGCTGATCGATGACGCCGACAGGGCCGTCGTGAAATCTGGCCAGACGCCCGGGAAGGATCGCGTGGCGATCCGCTCCGAGGCGCGGCCGCTGCCCAACCCGGAGCCAATTCTTGGCTACGTCGAGCGCGAAGAGAATGGCCGCCGGGTCAAGACCGACACGCCGAAGGACTACCCGGTCCAGCTCATGCACGACTTCGCGGCCACCGAGACGGTCGTGCGGCCCTATGCCTACCTGCTGCCACCCAGCTTCCCCGACGCGGTGGCAACACTCAAACGCCACGGCATCGACGTTCAGGAACTGCGCGAGGATATCGAACTCGACGTGGAGCTTTATCGCGTGGACGAGGTCGGCAAGCCGGCATCGTCAGGCTGGGACCACCAGGACGTTGTGGAGCTCCACGTGAGCTCGCGCCAGGAAACACGGCGCTTGCCAGCCGGAACGCTCCTGGTCAAGACGGCACAACCCCTGGGCAACCTCGTGGTCTACCTGCTCGAGCCCCGCTCCGAAGATGGCCTGGCCACCTGGAAATTTTTCGACGGAGCCGTGCAGGCCGGAGGCGATTTCCCGGTGCTGCGCCTGCGCGATCCCGTACCTATCACCACGACTGCCGCGGAGCCGCTGGCCGAAGAACGCAAACACAACCTGCCCATCACCTTCGACATGGCGCGCGGTGAGCGGGGAGGCGAGATGCTCTCCGGCTCACCCGTTTCGGTCACCTGGCTGGACGGTGAATCCTGGCTGCAAATCCGCGCGGGAAAGCTGCACAAAGTTCAGGCGACGACCGGACGGTCGCGCCCATTCGTCGACACGGAGACACTCACGCGAGGTCTCAAGCGGCTACCCACCATTGATGAGAGCACCGCCCGGACGATCGCGGGAGACATGTCGTTCGCTATGGACCCCGACCACAAGGGATTCCTGTTCAACCACAATGACGACCTCTACTACGCGACTTTCGACGGCACGACCGCGGTCCGTCTGACCGACCACCCGGGCGCGGAACAGTACCCCCAGTTCAGTCCCGACGGCCGTTCGGTCGCGTTCATCCGGGACCACGACCTGCACGTCGTGGACATCGCGGCACCGCGCGAGCGGGCACTGACGATCGGCGGCACCGAGACATTGCGGCACGGTATCGCCGACTGGGTCTACTTCGAGGAGATCTTTCATCGCCGCTGGCCGGCGTTCTGGTGGAGTCCCGACTCAAAGCGGATCGCGCTCATGGAATTCGATGACGCGCCCGTGGGCACGCTGACCATGCTCAATGACACGAGCAGTCCTCGCAAGGTTGAGCAGAACAAGTATCCCCGCTCCGGCGAGCCCAACCCAAAGGTCCGGTTCGGGATCGTCGATGCGGGAGGCGGCTCGGTGCGATGGGCCGACCTCTCGGACTATTCGGCCGAGACGTTCCTGATCAGCCATGTCGGGTGGTGGCCCGACAGCTCGTCGGCCTATTGCGACATTCAGGACCGGACCCAGACCTGGCTCGACCTCGTGCAGGTCGCGGCGGCCGACCAGAACCCGAAGCCCCGTCGCCTGTTTCGCGATTCCACCAAGGCGTGGATAGCTGATCCCGATCCGATCGCATTTCTCAAGGATGGCAGCTTCCTCTGGACCAGCGACCGCGACGGCTGGAAGCATATCTATCACTACGCGGCCGACGGCAGCCCCAAGGACCGTGTGACCACGGGAGAGTGGGAGGTCCGGTCGATCGCCCACGTCGATCGCGAGTCGGGCTGGATCTACTTCACCGCGACCCGTGATTATCCCATGTCCACGAACCTGTACCGGGTCAAGATCGGCGGGCCGATCGAGCGGCTCACCCAGGGCGCTGGGAGCTACCAGGCGAGCCTCAGTCCCGACGGCCGGCATTACGTGGCGAGCTGGTCGGATCTGCGCACGCCGACGCGCGTCAAGCTGCACGCCGCCGACGGCACACTGGTCCGGACCGTGGACACCAACCCCGTGTACAGGCTCAAGGAATATCGGTTCGGCCCTCGGGAGCGCGTCGGGGTCCGCACCAGGGACGGCTTCATTCTCGAGGGAGAACTGGTGCTGCCGGCCGATCTTGACCCGAGCAAGAAATACCCGGTCTGGTTTATGACCTACGGCGGGCCGCACATGCCAATGACCAGCGACGGATGGATGGGCGGACGACTCTGGGACCAGGCCCTCGCCAGCGAGGGGTTCATCGTCTTTCATCTCGACCCGCGCACGGCAAGCGGCAAGGGGGCCGTCTCGGCGTGGAAGGCCTACAAGCGGCTCGGCGTGCAGGAACTCGAGGACATCCAGGACGGAATCGCCTGGCTGAAGCAGAGGCCCTACGTGGACGGTTCACGAATCGGCATGGCCGGGCACAGCTACGGTGGCTACATGACGTCTTACGCCATGACCCACTCGGACCTGTTCGCCGCGGGCATCGCCGGCGCGCCCGTGACCGACTGGCGCGACTACGACACCATCTATACGGAGCGGTTCATGGGCCTGCCGCAAGACAACCCTCAGGGCTACGACGCCAGCTCGGTCGTCAAGGCCGCCAGGAACTTGCACGGCAGGCTCTTGATCATCCATGGATTGATCGACGACAATGTGTCGGTGCGCAACACCATGCGGCTCGTCGAGGCGCTCCAGACGGCAAACAAAGATTTTGAGCTGATGATCTATCCACGGTCGCGGCACGAGGTCTTCAGCCCACATTACAGCCGGCTACAACTCGAGTTCATCCGCCGAACGCTCGGCAGTCCCGCGCTACCCCGGCCGGCGGACGCCTCGCCGATGGCGCGGAGCACGCGACCGCGCGGCGACCGCGATTAAAAATGGCTCATCAACCGACAGAAAAGTGTTGATCAATGTCCGGTGGGAACCATATAACTGATAGTGGCGATCACCGTGATGACAGTCTTCAAGTTTTCGCGGCGTTCGACGGGTCGCCCTTGGGTGGCCGCGATTGAGGCTTTCCGCGAACCAAGGTCTGGCTGCGGCCTTCTTGAACGACCTGTGCATTCTGATTCAAGATGTGGCGATGCCACGTGACGATGCCGCGCCGGCCCCTCGCCTGGGGCTCGAGGGCCTCGATCCGGGAAATCACCTTGATAGTGTCGCCGAAAACAATGGGAAGCAGGAATCGCCATTCGAGAATTGCCAGCAAGGCCATCGTATCAACCCTCGGTGCATGGCTGATCAAACCGGTTGCGATGGCCAGGCCCAGAATGCCATGGGCCACCGGACGTCCAAAGGGTCCGCTTTTCGATAACTCATGGTTGATGTGAAGGGGATTGAAGTCTCCCGAGAGTCCGGCGAAAAGCACCACGTCAGTTTCGGTCACGGTCCTTCCCGGGCTTTCCCACTCGTCGCCGACGATCAGGTCATCAAAACAGAGGACATCGAGTGAGTAACGGGTCACGTTGAGCTTGTCCTTCCCCGCGGTTCAATAGCGATCATAAGAAAACCAGGCGTTTGGAACGCGGTTTGAGGGCGATGGAAGCCCGGATTGTGATCAGTCGCGGACCGACCGTCAAGTCAGCCCGTGAGACTACCACGCTTTCTTAGACCAACGTGGGGATCGTTGTGCTTCCGAATGATCAATCGCGGCTCCGGTCGGACAGGTTGCCCGGAGGGCAGGCATGAATCGTAACATGGCGGAACATGACTCGACGCAAGAGAGGGGAACGGGGATGCCTCGGCCTTATCGTTTTGTCATCGCGGACGACGAAAAACCAGTTGCTGCCGGTTTGCAAGACCAGCTCGAATCTCTGGGCTACGATGTCGTGGCCGTTGTCAATGACGGTCAGCGTGCCGTCGAGATGTGCCGCCGCGCACTTCCAGATGCGGTGTTCCTCGATATCGAGATGCCGGGCATGGATGGGTTGGCTGCTGCACGGCAGATCGCGGAAGACCCCGGAACTCCCGTCATCATCTTGACCGCGCATGGACATCCCAACCTCATCGATCAGGCCGTCGAGGATGGGGTTGTCTCTTACTTGCTCAAGCCAATAACCAACCCCGCTCTCAATGCGGCTATCGAGGTGGCCGTGGCGCGTGCCCGTGAGATCCAGGTCCTTCAGGAAAATGTTGATCATCTGAAGATGACCCTGCGCGAGCGAAAGCTCATCGAGCGCGCCAAGGGAATTCTCATGTCCCGCCGCCATTTGAACGAAAATGAGGCGTTCCGGCTGCTCCAGCGACAGAGCCAGGATCGGCGCATTCCCATGGCCAAGCTCGCCGAGTCGATCATCCAGACCGACGAACTTCTGGAAGCTCCCAGTCAAACCGGAAACGTCGCTCCCCGGCCGATCCGGCGCTCACAAACCGAGACGCCCACCGGCGAATAAAGTTTGACGCCGCGTCCCCAACTCGGTTAGTCTACACGATGAGATCTCGGAGGGCCGGTAGTCCGTAGGCGGTCTCCAGTCCTCCTGGTGATTTTTTTCTCTGTGGTAGCCGGTTGGGAACAAGGACGGTTCGGGCGGTTTCATCTCGGTCAACTTCGAGCCACTCTGCCCGGTCCCAAACCTCTGCGGCTCTCGATTTCGAGGGCCTCTCCCAATGCATTCGTTCGGTCTTGCAGTCCACCGTCGATTCTCAGCTCCAGTCAAGCCGATCAAAGTGGGAGCCTGGCATGTCGCTACATGCTTTCAGTGCAGACGCTCTTCGATCTGATCTCGGCAAGAATCCACAAGAGCTCGCACAATTCATCGAAGGCCACGTCAATCGCGTGGCCAACGGAAGGATCCGCGACCTCCATGTCGTCTACTCGGAAGATCGGATTGTCCTTCAGGGACGGTCTCGTACGTACCACGCGAAACAACTTGCCCATCAGGCCGTGCTCGACCTGACCGATGGGCATCCCCTTCTGGCCAACCAGATCGTCGTCGCCTGACGCGACAACCGAAGAGTCGCGAGCTTATCCACAACCGCTCTGCCATCACTCACTGACACGGGTTAACCACCGCACAGTTGATTGGCCGGCTTCCCTCGTCCTTCTGAGACAACAGACAAACTTGCCATGGAAGTGCATCTCGAAACCAAGAGGTGTCGTGCGCTCTCTCCCGAAAGCCAACACCTCGCCATCGACCCGGGTGAGCTGAGATCCCTTCTCACCAGTCTGAGCCACGAACTGTGCCGTCCCCTGGTCTCGCTGCGTGCAGGCTTCGATCTTCTGCTGGGAGACGCCTGCGCCCCGGTGACTGTGGAACAGCGCGGGCATCTGCTGACAATGGTCTCTCTCTGCGATGACCTGCTCCGTCTCACACGCGGATATCTCGATTATGCCGGGCTCGTCAACGGATCCCGGGCCGCCTCGTACGGGTCGTTCTCTCTGGGCGCCATCATCCAGGAGATCGATCGCCAGTTCCGTCCTTCCGCTCTGGCCAAAGGCCTGGGCTGGGAAACTGTCGCCGCCGAGCCGGAAGCGCAGGTGGTCACAGACGCCTCGCTCTGCCAGCAGATCTTTGGGAACCTCGTTTCCAACGCGATCAAGTACACCCCCGCGGGCGGACATGTCCGGGTCGAGGGTCAGGCCGGAGCCGACGACTGGTGCGTGGCGGTGATCGACGACGGGCCAGGCATACCCGCCGAATCGCTCAAGCGGGTTTTCGAGCCGTTCTTTCGCCTTTCGCGCGACGAGCACTCGCGAATCGAAGGTAACGGCCTGGGCCTGTCCATCTGCCGCGAGCTGATCGAAAAGCTTCACGGCGAGATCTTCCTCAACTCCACTCCTGGCGCCGGCACCACCGTGAAGGTGCAGTTCCCGCGTAAGCCCTCCATGATGATGACAGGCATAATCGACGCGGCGAGGCCAGCCGCGGACTGCAAGACTCGCACTACCGAGGACCTGAGCGCTGCAACGAAACCCGGTTCAGCGCGGGCACAGATCCAGTAGACAGCGTCATGGCTCGTCCGGGGTGGGGTGTGCCGCACAACCAAGGACAATCGGTTCTCCGATTCAGCCACCGGGCCAGTTCTCCCGGTCAATTGGCGAGTGCCGTCAGGCGATGGCGGAGGCCGCGGCAGAAAGCCGCACGGTCGTGCCTTGGCCGGGCTGGCTCTCGACGGACATTGTGCCGCGATAACGGCGCCAGATGCCCCGGGCGATGGCCAGACCGATGCCCAAATGATTGGGCTTGGTGGAGTAGAACGGCTCGAGTGCGTGTGCCATGACCTCGGCATTCATTCCACAGCCGTCATCGCGGATTTCCACGACCAGCCAGTTGCCTGGGGCCGTCAGCGAGGAAATGGTGATCGTTCCCTCTCCCATGGGGAAAGACTCCACCGCGTTGCGAACGAACTGTCGGAACATGGTCAGGAGCGGTTCCACCCGACCACGGATCGGCGGGATCGGGGCCAGGTTCAGGATCCAGCTCGCCGATGGCCCCAACTCGGCCTTCTCGGCGTTCACGAACTCGGAGACCAGTTGATCAAGGCGGATCTCCTCCACGGGACTTCCGGGCTGATCGACATCGACCGACATCCAGTCGTGGCTGAGGTCGATCAAACGCCGGGTGATGAGAGAGGCCTCGAGCGCTGTGCGGATGAGCATCTCAATACGTTCCGCCACTTCTCGGGGCTGCTGCACGGGCGATTCGTTCAGAATGCGCAGGATCTCACCCTGACTCACGATCGTGCTGAAAGCATTGATGACGAGATGTCCGACCGCCGATGAGAGATGACCCAGGAACGGCTTGAGATCCAAGTTCTCCATCGCCTTACCTCGGGACCACGACGGCCCCCGCAGCTCTTGCCTCGAACGATAACTCTTGCCGCGATGCCTCGGAGTCGGGCGACACCGACCGATTCCCCCGAGCCGGGCGCGATGCTAGCGAATGATCCTGGCCTCGACCCAGTCGGCCAGATCCCGAACGTCCCCCCGTTCACCAAACTCGGTGATCAGGATGAGCAGCTTGGCTTCGGAGATGTCGATGTCGATCGCAAGCGGAGCGTCTCTCGAGCTCATCGGGGGCGTCGTGACGCGAGGTTTGCGATCGGTCAGTACTCGAAAGACCACGCTGCCCAGAGGTCCGGCGCGATCATCGACTCCGACCAACGCCTGGAATCGCCGGTCGCCGGGCTTCAGCCTGTAAGCAAGCAGCGTCTGGCTCTGCGTTCCCAGCCCCCGGTCATAGGTGTGGCCACCGAGCTGAAAACCATGGCCATCGACCGTCCGGTCAACGCGCAAGGGCCGGGGTGCCCCGAAGTAGCCGGAATTATCCTGGGCATCGACCTTTCGGTCCGACAGATAGACCACGGCATCAGTTCGCGGATCAAGCCGGATCAGGTCGCCGATCGGAACTCGAATTGGCTGGCCGAACCGCGCGGTCGCGACCACCTGTCCTCTCTCGACCCTGGCATCGGTGACCCCGAGGCGCGAGCCATCGGCGAGCGTCAGATCCAGGTAGGAGGAATCATGGCGGGGATAGCTGACCACAGCGGGATCGAACCCGACGGCAACGACTCCTGTCCGATCGATTTCCACCGGCTTGCCGTCGATCTGCAGCTTGACCGCTCGATCATCGAGACCAAGAAATCCACCCGTCAAGCGGTCCCCGTTGGCCATCCAGACGACCTCGGTTGGCCTGGTCTCGCCAGCAACTCGGTTCCAGAGCTGGTCGAACGCGTCGGATTCGGTCGGGGCGGTCAAGATCAGCCCGAGGACGCACTCCAGCGGGATTGTAAGCTTGCCCAGCGCCGACTGAGATTCCACCTCGACCCCGGTGTCGGTCGTGGCTCCCACAATGACCCGCATCAGCCGGTCGCCCTCGGGCAGCAAAACGTGAGAGCCCTCCGGCGCCTGGGTGGGCAAGCGGGGGTCGCGAGCAAGCTTGACCAGGAAGCGAAGCGGCACCTCTTCTTTGGCGTTTTCGTCCGAGTCGAGCGTGATCCGGTCGGCGGTGATCGCCGTGATCCGCCCGGAGACCGCCTTTCCATCAACGCGCAGACCGGTGAAGGCCGGTTCGGTGCCAGCGGAGGAGGTCTCTCCGGCAACCGTTCTCGACAACGCCGGGCAAAAGCAAACCAGGATCGTCATCAGGCTGGCCAGCGATCGTGGTCGGAACGAACGATTGGGACGACGAGCAAAGGACATGGCGGCCTCAATCTCCTGGTCTTCAGCGCTGGAAGATGGGCAGATAATTGTTGGGGATCTGCAAGATGATGAGCGCCATCGCCGTGCCGTACTCATTGCAGATGCTGTCGGTCCAGTAGCCCGCCGAGGACTGGCGGCGGATCAGCTCGGTGCGGATTGCCGGGAACCATTCGTTCCAGTCCTCCCCTCCTCTGATCCACATCGCCTGGGCCGCGTAATAATGGCCATAATAGTAGTGGCTGTAGCGGCTGCCCAGCTTGATTTCCCTCATGAACTGGCGCAGATAGGAAATGCCCTCGCGGATCTCCTTGTTGTCGTACTCGCCGGCACTTTGAAGTGCCACCACGCCCGCGGCCGAACGCGGAAACGCGCTGGCTCCCCCCTGGAGCATGTACCGGAAGCCGCCATCGGGGTTCTGCGACTGCTTGACATAGCGAATGCAGGCGTCAACCGTCTCCTTGGGCACAAAGAGTCCCGCATTCCGCGCGGCACGGAGAGCGTTGATCTGGCAGATCGTGACCGACAGGTCTGCGTCCCTGCGTATGGGTTGATAGCGCCAACCCCCTTCATTGTTCTGGGTATCGATGATCAGCCGGACGGCCTTTTGCAGCTTTTCACGGATCTCCGGCCGGTGGGTCATGCCGTAGGCTTCGGCCAGGAGGAGAGTGCCGAAGCCGTGCGAGTACATGGGCCCATGGGTCGAGGACGACGCCACCGCGATGAAGCCTGACGAGGACGTGTTTTCCATCACGTAAGAGAGCGCCTTGTCGATCTGGGCACCGTGCGGGCCACGGCCGGGGCTCGAGCCGCCGGACATGAAGGCGAGACCGGCCAAGCTGGTCACGGCGATGTTTCCGCGGTAGGTGCCAGTGCCGAATGAGCCGTCGGCGTTCTGAGAATGGGCCAGCCACGCCAGGCCGCTCTGGATCGCCTTGTCGGTATCCGGAGTCAGCATCTCCATCGTGCCCTCGGGAACATCCCCGCGTCGCGACTCGCCGAAGGCCCCCACGGATTTCGAGCTTTCGTTGCCCTTGTCCTTGCTATCGCCCTGGGCCATGAGGCGTCCGCCCGTAAGCAGTGCCAGGACAGCCAGTACCGCAACGAGCATGGAAGGGAACACGGAGAACCTGCATCGCAGTCTCATGGTTCAATCTCCCCGGACCAGCTTCTGCTTGGCAACCGACAGGTAATAGCGACGGATCAACTCCGCCTGCTTGGGCAGCGCTTCCTCCTTGAAGG
>Ga0208565_1002279_pt1 | contig 10426 bp, 7 predicted proteins | sample Sb_taG_7_FD_187706 | JGI IMG/M metagenome (GOLD analysis project Ga0208565, IMG submission 187706) | Peat soil microbial communities from Weissenstadt, Germany - Sb_50d_2_FS metaG (SPAdes) (version 2) | ecosystem: Environmental > Terrestrial > Soil > Wetlands > Peat | place: Germany: Weissenstadt...
AGAGCCCGCGAAATCGTCGGTCAAGGGACTGAACCACAACCTCGACCATCCGCCGCTCCAGCGGCAAGAGCGGCACCGGGCTCTCGGGCCGGAAGCTCAAATGCGTTCCTAGCCATTCGATTTCGAGGCCCACACCATCAAGATCGTCGGTGAATCGATAATGGATCTCGCTGGGCGAGCCATCCCAGTCGATGACGCTGCGATCGCCCTGAACTTCCAGAATGGCGTTCGGGAAGAAATGCTCCAGTGTCTTCCTCAAGAGCGTCTGGTAAAGGCCGACGACTCGTGAGATCGGGCCGCTCAGTCGCTCGGTACGGGCCTGCAAGGATTGCTCCGGTGTCTCCGCGGCATGATCGTAGCGCATGGACCTGGTCCGGGTTCTTATCATAATCCATGGGCCCTATTCTGTCTGCCGTGGCGCCTCTGACCACCGGCTTCTGCCCGCAGCATCAAGCTGGGTTAGCGGGGCTCGAGAATATCAGGTCTCAGGAATTTGGCGATCGCGAACGACGATCATTCCAGGTTTTCCGGTTTTGGTGGAGAAACCGGCAGCTCCAGGTCGATGTAAGTTCAGCTTTTTCGAGAGACAGAGACGGGCAGTGAGGTCCGGCTTGTTGCCACTGTCAACACTTGTTAGGATTCGCCGCCTTCGCCGGGATTGCCTTGATTCACGCCATCCAGAATAAGGGCGAAGCCGACGGCCTTGGCTCTGGTCTGTGGGGAGATCGGCCGGATGACCACCCGATATGCCTGGGTTCACCGAGGATTCGTAATCTGCCTGCTTCTGCTGGGGGCCGAGCAGACTTGGAGGCACGGTCACGACTATGTTTTCGCCCGGGAGTTCGCGGTCGTGGAGCCTGGCAAGATCTATCGCGGAGCCTGGCAGAGAGATTGGCCGATGCGGCGGATCGTCAGCGACTGCAAGATCCGGACGATCCTCGCGCTGGCTCATCCCGATGACCATCCTCTCGCTGTGAGCGAGCGCGCACTCGCCAAGGAGCTGGGCATTCGTTGGATTCACATTCCCATCGTCGACCAGCGCAGCGCCGCCAACCCCAAGACATTGAGCGATCTGCTGGATGACACCGCGGGGGTTCTTGCCGACCCCAAGAATTACCCCGTCTTCTTCCATTGCCATCACGGCCTGAATCGGGCCTCGATGGTCCAGATTGCCTACCGCACCAAGTATTGCGGATGGACACTCGATCAGGCAACCGACGAGGTCGCGAAAACTGTCGGGCTGGTCAAGGTGACGCATGGCCCCGACTATCGCCACATGGTCGATTACTACAATAGCCGCGTGCTCCCGTTCCGAAACACCAACTCGAATTTGCAGATCGGCTATGAGATCCCGGCAGAGGTTGCGGTCCAGGCCACTGCTCCAACCGTCTCTTCCTCGTCCGTCATACGATAGCCACCTGCGACTCCGTTCCCGGTGAGGCCGTCTTAATCAAAGGGCTCGCCACGGCGACGGATGTCCCACCCCATCTCATCGATTTCCAATCCTTTCTTGATTCCAGGGCCGTTCCTCATAGAATATCGTACGATCAGGAATGACGGGCTCGTCCTGTGGTCACGGGGTTTGAGGCAAATACTTCAGGCGATAACTCGGCTCTGCTGCCGGCCTGGGAGGTTCCTCGATTGAACATCCGTCCCGCTCGTGTTGGCGACGTACCTGCGATCTATGAGCTGATTCGGACCTTCGCCAACCGGAAATTGATGATCCGGAGGTCAATGGGTGAGCTGTACGAGTCGATCCGCGAGTTTCTCGTGGCCGTCGACGATGAGAATCGCGTGATCGGGTGTGTGGCTTTACACGTGTTCTGGGAAGATCTGGCCGAGCTGAAGTGCCTCGCGGTGGCCGAGGAAGCTCAGGGACAGAAGGTCGGCCGGCAACTCGTCGACGCCTGCTGGGCATCGGCCCGCGAGCTCGAACTTGACTCGGTGTTCGCCCTGACGTATGCCGTCGGGTTTTTCGAGCGCAGCGGTTATCACCAGGTCGACAAGGCGGAGCTGCCGCACAAGATCTGGAACGAATGTGTGCGCTGTCCGCTCTTTCCCAACTGCCAGGAAGTGGCGTTGATTCGCTCGCATGAGCCTGGGCGACTGACCGCCGATTCTCTGTTAAGGCTGGAGCCAGCCGAGGCATCGCGCTAGTCAGCGTAGTCCCCTGAATCGGGGAGTAGCTCTGCCCCATTCATGATTCGCCAACCCGGCCGCCTGGTGCTTTCAAGCCTGGTCGTGGGGCTAACAACCCTGGCGCTCATGCTGGTCACTGAGCCGCGCCTGGCGATCGTCTGGGACGAGGGTTATACGCTCGGCCGCGAGGCCCGCCTGCGGGAGTGGTTCCGTGCCCTTCGCGATCCGTCGCGGTTCGCCGCCGGATGGGCCCCACCCACTCTCGAGCTGGTGCAGCCGGTCGGAGCAACTCCTCCTCGTCCCGATCAGATCGATACCCGCGCCAAGTTGCTCTTCAACCTTGAGGTCCTGGCCTATTTCTGGCCGTTCGCCCGTGCGGAGCCACACGGGCATCCTCCCTTTTATGCATTGCTCGGCCTTCTCGGCGATTTTCTGGCGCCCACCTGGAAAGATCTGCCACGTGCCCGTTTGGGTCCAATTCTGCTCTTCAGTTGCACCGCCGGTTTCTTGTTTCAGTTCAGCGCCCGGCGATGGGGGGTTGGGCCGGCGCTCGTGGCAGTCGCGGCATGGACGTTCCAGCCCAACCTGTTCGGCCACGGCCATTACGCGACCTACGACGCCGTTCTGACGTCACTCTGGGTGCTCGCGATCATCGCGTTCGCGCGGGCTGTGGCGGTGCCCGAGCCAGGGCGTCGAGACACCATTGGCCGTCTTGCGACAGTGGCATTCGGGCTGGTCGTCGGCTGCGCCCTGGCGACCAAGCTGACCGGCTGGTTCCTCCCGCTGCCGTTTATTGTCTGGGCCGGCTGGGCCCGCGATCGCCGCGCGTTGCGAGTCCTGATGATCGGCCTTCCGCTTGCTTGTGCCGTTCTTTTTCTGCTCAATCCCCCCTGGTGGACCGAGCCGATCACGGGTATTTTGCGGTTCTTTCAGTCCAACCTGACACGCGGCCGGACCATTCCCATCCCGGTGCAATTCCTGGGCATCGTCTACCAGACACCCAACGAGTCTCTCCCCTGGTACAACACCCTCGTGTGGACCGTCCTGGTCACACCGGTGGGCTTCCTGCTTCTTGGACTGGCCGGCATAATCCTGTCGATCCGACAGCACAAGGCGGAGCCGCTGGGCCTGTTGATCCTGGGAAACTGGGTCCTGCTGGTCGCCCTGCGGGCCTTGCCGTACACTCCCGGTCACGATGGAGTCCGATTGTTCCTGCCAGCCTTCGGAGTGATGGCTCTGCTGGTCGGAATGGGGGCAAGACAAGTCCTCGACTGGTTTGGCCCCTGGACCAGAATCGCGGTTGCGGCCGCCGTCGTGGAAGCAATCGGCAGCGTCTTGCTGCTGATGCCCGTGCCTCTGTCTTACTACAGTCCGCTCGTGGGTGGGCTTCCGGGTGCGACCCGGCTGGGCATGGAACCAACTTACTACTGGGACGGCCTGAGTTCAGAGGCTCGGCAATGGCTGCGGGACAATACCTTACCCGGCCAGACCATTCACTTCGCGAGCTTCCCTACATCCTGGCTCTACCTTCGCCAGACTGGGGAGCTGCCCCGCCGACTGGACCCGATTGATCGCGGCCCACCTGCCTGGTATGTGATGCAGAATCGCCCGGGCGCCTGGTCGCGAATCGATCGGGAGCTTGCAGAGCGATCGACCCCCGCGCTCGTGGTCAGCAAGTTCGGGGTGCCGCTGATCTGGGTTTTTCCCTACGCAGCCCACGCAGATGTGCAGAAGGAACTCTTGAAGCCGGCTGCTGAAGGACTCAGGTAATGTGGTCGGACGCGAGCGTCGTGTCACTCACGTCCGACCAGCACTTCACATTGCATGCTGTCACGACCACGCATGGCCGGAGCATGTAATCATCAAGGAAGGCAGATCTGAAAGGATCGGTTCAGTGCTGAGCCGAAACTTGGGGGGAAGAGTAAACGGCGGGTGCCGAATAGTAGACCGGAGCCGAGTAAGCGACCGTTTCACAAGGAGCACAAGGAGCAGCGACAGGCTCGGCGCAAACAGTGGCCTTCCTGTGGCAGCCAAGCCTGAATCCCTTGAAGCCTCCGAACAAACCGCAATGCTTCTTGGGAGCGCAGGTGGGCTCACAAACCGGGGCCGGAGCGGGGCAGGGGGCTGGTGCACACACCGCCACCGCGCAGGGGGCTGGTGCACAGGTACACTTCTTCTTGTGGCAAGCCTCAGCATTGCCAGCCAGAACCAACGACCCGACCAATCCGCTCAGAACCAAAGTCAGTAGGTGTCTCTTCATCGATGCATCTCCTGGAACTCGATTGCGGGAGACGAGCGTACGCAGGCTCACTCTCCGACAATCATTAGTGGTAAATCACGGGTGTGCCCGTAAGGTAGGGTAAATAATCCGTCCCACGATTGCAACCCATAGACTTCCCAGGTTGCAAAAGCTCTAAGCTCCAATCCACGCACTGATGCAAAAAGGCAAGCCGTTTCGGAATGCGGAACTCGGAACTCGGAATGAATACGAATTGAATTGATTCTGCATTCCGCATTCATGAAGACTCGATCTATGATGACTTGCGGGGTTCGGTGATCTCCTATCCGGACGGCGGGACCGAGGATGATGGACACGCTAGAGTTGCCCGACGAAACGAAGCCAGCGACCCGACCGCAGCGCGAGGAGACCCTCCAGCGGTCTGATCCCGCTGCTGCCACGGCTTCCGATCGATCGGCATCTGGAAGGTGGAGACTGGGAACACTAATGGTCTTTGTGGTTGCCCTCGTCGCCCTGGTACCCACCACGGGCGACATCGGCCTGACCTGGGACGAGCCCGCCTATCGCTACAGCCAGGTCATGTCGGCCCAGTGGTGGGACCAGCTCGCTCATGCCCGGTCATGGAGAGAGGACCGCGGCCTGCTTGATCCGGAAACCCTCCTTTACTACTGGCCATACGCCAGGTTCGGCATCAATTTTCATCCCCCCCTGGCCGGCCAGTTGAACCTGGCCGCTCATGGGCTCTTCGGCTCGTGGATGAAGGATATCCCCGCGCGGCGGATGGCGTCGGTGATCGAGTTTGCCCTGACCATCGCCATCGGTTTCGGCTTCCTGGCTCGCCGGTATGGTACGGCCGTCGGCCTGGTCATGGCCGGCTCGCTCCTGCTCATGCCGCGGCTCTACGGCCAAGCCCACCTGATCGATACCGATATCCCCGGGCTCTTCCTCTGGGCGGCGACCGCGCTGGCGTTCTGGAACGGCTTGCACGAAGAAAAAGGAAGGCACTGGCGCGTACTGGTCGGCGTCTTGCTCGGTCTGGCGTTCGTCGAGAAGATGGTCGCGGTCGGGGTTCTGCTGCCGCTTTTGCTCTGGCTTGCTGCCGGACACCTGACTCGCACTCTGGCACGTCCCGGGTCCCGCGACTGGATCGACGGGTTGGTCACATCGGGGCTCATGCTACTGCCGCTCGTTCTGGCGTTTCAGGAGATCCAGGGCTTGCAGCGGCAACTACCCCCTCCCGCCCAGACGAATCTTTTTGTCCAACGGCCCTCAAGCGACCTGCCGGGCGTCATTCTGATCGCACCGCTTGCAATCTGGCTTCTCAGGCGGTTGCTGGGCCGGATCTTTCCCGGGAGCAAGCTCTGGGGAGTGGAGCGGCCAGCGCTCGAGACCTGGACGGCCATCCTCGCCTTCGCGCCGGTCGTGGGCTGGCTTGGCAACCCGGCCTGGTGGCGCGAAACACTGCCCCGACTGGCTCATTACTATACACTAAGCGGTAATCGCCGGGCCGCCCTTCCCGACATCCAGATTATCTACTTCGGCCAGACTTACGAGTACACGCTCCCCTGGCACAATGCCTGGGTGTTGCTCGGAATCACGGTTCCGGTGACCATCCTGCTGGCTGGAGCGATCGGGATCGTCTGGGGGCTGGGCCGGATTCGCCGCGATCGGTTGCCGCTCTACTTCCTGGTCCATTTCCTGACCTTCCCGGTGCTCCGGATGCTGCCGACGACTCCCGCGCACGACGGTGTTCGCCTCTTTCTGCCCACTTTCTTCTTCCTGGCGGCCTTCGCGGGATGGGGAACGGTTGCCCTGGCCAGGGATCTCTCCCAGCGGGCTCGTCTGCCAGCGCCGATCGCCGTTTCGGTCCTGGCCGCGCTCGTACTGGCTCCCGCGGCCATTGAGCTGGCGCGCATTCACCCGTTCGAGCTCTCCTATTACAACATGCTCATCGGGGGGCCGCGGGGGGCTTGGCATCGGGGCTTCGAACTGACCTACTGGTGCGACGCCTTCAACGGGCGGACGCTCGACGAGCTGAATCAGAGCCTTCCTCCTGGTGCTGAGGTTGATTTCCCCAACGACCTGACCAATCCCATGACCTTCCAGGAGCTGCAGACGCTGGGGGCGCTCCGCGGAGATATCGAGCTTGGCGGCGATGTCGAGTTCCATAGCCGGAAGTATGACCGGCTCGGTTACGTCTGGTTGCAGACCCAGGACTCCAAGGCCACGGCATTTACCCGGCTCCTCTTTGCAATGCGCCCCTGGTACGCACGCGAGCCCAGGCAGCTCGACGGCCTACGCGTGGCGACCGTGGCCGACCCTGTGGCGGTCTCCCGGGCCTGGGCACTCGAGCTCCTGCTTGATGCACCCGATCCGAAACCGAAGGAGACACCCAAGGTCAATCGTCTGACTCTCAACCAGAAGATCCTCGATTGGGCTCGCACCGATCCCCAGGGATTTCGTGCGGCCGCGCATTTTGTCGCCGCTCACCATGGAGCGGGAGAGGACAAGGGCGCCAGACGACTCGTTGATCTGGTCACTTTCCAACTTAACCCCAAGGCCGTCGAGACGCGCCGGTTCTTGCTCGACCGACTGCTCAGGGCACGCCCGAAAGCACTCGTCGAGGCTGCACAGGTGCTGATCGAGGATCCCGCCGCCGTTGTCCACGTGCTGACACGCTATGGTTATACCGATCCTCGGGCGATCGGCGGGTACCTGGATCGGAACCTGGCCAGTGGGGAGTAGGAAGGAAGCAGAGACGGGGGGAAGGCCAGACCAAGGGAAACCGCGCCTTCGATTCATTCCACGGTACCACCGGCTCCCACAGACTCAACAGACCCTGCCGATTGTTGCGGTTCCAGAGAGGTGCTCAGGCGCGGGAGAAACCGGATCGCGGCCAGGCCGGCTGCGAGGTAGACCCCAAACCCGAACCAGTACGGGGCAGCGGTCGATACCCGGCCCAGAAGCAGATTGGCGGTCGAGTAGCTGATCATCCGCGCGAGGGTCTGGGCTGAGGAAAGCGTGCCGAAAACGGCCCCCTGCTCGCTTGCGGGAGTGATCCGCGACAGCAGGCCGCTGACTGAAGGCCCGACCAACCCTTGACCGACACCCACCAAAACGATGGCCCCCGCCAGCTCCAGCGCACCGGAGGCGAGGGCTAGCCCGGCGAAACCCAGGGCGACGATGGCAATGCCCGCGCCGATCAGTCGAGGCTCGCCGAACCTTGGAACCAGCCGGCGAATCAAGCCGCCCTGCACCAGCGCGCTGAGCAAACCGAGGCCGGCGAACACGAACGCGGCCGAACGCACATTCCAGTCCATGCGCCGGCGCAGGTAGAGAGAGAGGGTTCCCTCGAGTGCGGCAAACGCCAGAACGGAGAGAAAGCCAAGCAACATCAACTGGCCGATCCCCGGCAGGGTCATTGTGTCGACCAGACCTCGCCAGCTCAAGACGCGCGCGGATTCGCGATTCCTGGCTCCCACGGGTCGCGACTCGGGAAGGCGGGACAGCACCAGTATCCAGGCCAGGGTGGAAAACCCCGCGGCCGCCAGAAAGGGAAGCCGCAGCCGCCAATCCTCGGCAATCGGCAGGCTGACCAGCACCCCACCCAGCAGCGGCCCCAACACAAAGCCCAGCCCGAAGGCCATTCCGATCAGTCCCATGCCGCGCGACCGGTTCTCAGGAGTCGTGACGTCGGCCACGTACGCCTGGGCAACCAGGATGTTCCCGCCCGAGGCGCCGTCGAGCATCCGGGCCAGCAGCATGACCGTGAAGTTGCGGGAAAGCCCCAGAATTAAGAAGGAGAGAGCCGTGCCCGCCTGGCTGAAGATCAAGATCGGCCGGCGGCCGTAACGGTCGCTCATCCGGCCCAGGATCGGACCGGCGATGAGCTGACAGAGCGGGTAAGCGGAGAAGAGCAGCCCGATCTGCCACTCACGAAAGCCGTACTGCTCGGCGAACGGGGCCAGCAGCGGCATGACCACCGTGAAGCCCAGCAGATCGATCAGCACGATCAGAACTACAATCCCAAGCGGCGACATCGGCGACCCAGATCTCCTCGAGCTTCCCGGACCACGGCGGGTCAATCGTCGGAATCACACCTCGTCCCAGGCACCCGCCGGTTTCGCGATGCCATAACGGGCTTCTCGAAGCTGGTCAGCCTGAGATTTCAATTCCATGAGCAGCCGGGCGTGAGAGACGATCCCCCCGTATTCCACAACGAACGACCCCAGGTTGAAGGCAATCGTCAGCGCCGCGGCACCCAGGTGCCAGGGCGCGTAAGCCTGCCCCCGCGTATCGGCGGCCGCGCCCATCCAGGCGGTAATGGTGATCGCGGTCATGGACCCCATGATGAACCGGAACGCACGCCGCTTGTTGCGCGTCGCCTGGGCAACGAACCACTCCGGCAGTTGATAAACGCGAACCACTTCCTTGGCCCATTTGCCGGTGGCCATGAAGTAGGTGTAGACGATCGAGTGGATTCCCAGGAGCATCACCACGGTCAGGAGAGAGAACAGCAGGTGGACAGCATGCCAGATCGCGTGCGGTCCGCGGGCCTCGCCGGCGGCGAACAGCCCGAGCACGAAATCAGCCAGAAGCAGTGAGCCCCCCGTGACGGCCAGAACCAGAAAATAGCGAATCATCGAGAAGTCCGACAGCGAACAGGAAAAGGGCGGAAAGTCCGAGACTCCGGCAGCTAGATTCAGAGCCGGATCCCTCGGCAGCTCCCATAGTCGTCATCTTGATACAGTAAGTTCTATGGCCCTTGCCTGGCAACTTGCAACCCAGACCGCAAACCTCGCAAATCCGTTCGAGCAGAAGGTCGAGGAATCCGGAGTTCGATAACCCTGATCGATGCATCCACAGGCGGGAGGTCAATACATCGCGCTCATGCTGAAATTGAAGTAACGAAGACTGTCACCTTGGGCGTAAGCGATCGGGAAGGCGAGGTCGAAACCGAGGGGAACCGGTCCCATCTGGGGGATTTTCATGCGAATTCCGGTGCCGACCGAGGCACGGATTTTGTGAAAACTGTAATCGCCTTCGACCGTGCCGAAATCGGTGAAGATGACCTGCTGGAAAGCATCGCTGGCGCTGAGGGGAAACTGGTACTCGACCGAGCCCAGCGCCATCATGACGCCGCCGACCGGTACGCCCAGGGCGTGCGGGCTGACGGTGCGGTACTGGAAGCCGCGCAGGCTACCGAAGTTGCCGGCGAAGTAGCTTTCGTAGACCGGAATTCCCTGGGTCGCAATACCGAAGTGGCTCCGCAGGGTGAAGAACCGCTTTCCGGTCCCGTCCGGGCGGCTGCCGGTGGTGAAGTAAGTGCGCCCCTCGGCGTCGAACTTGGACCAGGTGAATGTGCCCCAGCCCTGCTCGAAGGAGAACTCGGCGTACTGACCCTTGGTGGCCTGAAACGGGTTGTTGCGGTTGTCGAACCGGATGCTGGGACGTAGCGAGGCCAGGAACGACTCTCCGGCAGCAGCCAGGTACGGCGCCGGCGCCGGAGTTTTGAAGCCGTAGAAGTTGATGTCTTCGACACGCAGCGCCGCATCGGCATAGATGCTCGTGCCAAACTGGCGTCCCAGCGAGAACCGGGCACCGCCGCGCCGCTCGTCCCAGTTGGGATAAAAACGGGTGAACCAGTAGGCCGCTGCCCCCGCACCGATGGGCAGGTCGAAGAGGTAAGGTTCGCGCAGGCTGACCTGGAACCGGTTGATGTTGGTGCCCGGTTGGATGTCGATGCGAAACTCCTGGCCGGCGCCCCGCCAGGCCGTGCCGTTGAAGATGTCATTGAACGAGCGCGGGAAGTTCCAGATGTCAAAATTCTTCTCGTAGACGGTGAAGTTACCGAAGAGGCCCTGAAAGCTGCTGGCGGCCACGCCGACCATGAATCGGCCCGTGGGCGCTTCATCGACGGCGGTCACGATGTCGGCGAACGAGCGATTGGGAAAGGGATCGTTCCGGTCGGGCCCGACGTCGGTCATGTTCAACCCGGGCATGCTGGGGAACGTACCGGGTAATTCTCCAGCGCCCACGGGAGGCGCG